>Ga0187893_10002469_pt1 | contig 40601 bp, 31 predicted proteins | sample MA1701074metaG_FD_139574 | JGI IMG/M metagenome (GOLD analysis project Ga0187893, IMG submission 139574) | White microbial mat communities from a basaltic lava cave in the Kipuka Kanohina Cave System on the Island of Hawaii, USA - MA170107-4 metaG ...
ACCGCCGGCGCATCCGTCCAAGAGCGCCGAGTGCGCATTCGCCGGTCTACGAGACCCACGGCGTGCCTCAAGGCGGACGGCCTGTGAACGCAACCTGAAACGCAAGAAAGTCGGCCATGTCCACGTCGCCATCCACATCCAGGCCGGCGTATTCACAACTCCCGGACACGGGCACGTCGGGGCCTGATATGCAACCGGCGAGAAAGGCGAAATCGTCGCCGTCCGCGTACGCATCACAGTCGAAATCACCTGCCGGCAGCACAGGCCACATCACTACGCCCGCGTCGAGGAGCGCATTCAGGTCGTTGTACACGTCATACGCTGGGTTGCGGGGTAGGACGTTGTTGAACAAAACCACAAAGTTCACACCATCGCCGCGCTGCGCTGCGACCGTGCTTGCTCCCGGCATACCGCCGAGGTGTGCCGCTTTGTAGCTCGGCGGTTCGTTCGGCGGCCGGGGCAGCCCGATGTCCGGCCCATAAACGATGCGTTCATCCAGAAGATAGAGGACCGGACTCGCCGACGAAATCAACCCGCCGAAGGACTCCTTCAACTCGTGGTTCCAATCACCGTACGGCTGTCGCACCCAGGCTCCTTCGGGATCGAACACGTTGGGACTGTAAAACAGGGCGTCGTAGAACGGCTCGCGCGGGCTGCGGTCCTCCCAGCGTGTGCGACCGAGAATGAGATCATCCGGCGAGATGCCCAACGGGTCGAGCAATTCTTCCTGGACGTATTGCAAGAACGGCAGGCCGGTTACTTCTTCGACGATCAGCCCGAGGACGTCGTAGCCGATGTTCGCGTATGCGTACTGCGAACCGGGTGTGAATTGCAGCGGATTCCCAAGGATGAACCGCATTCGGTCGACCCGACTGGTGGGCATGGATTGCCCCATCGCCGCCGCCGCGGCGTAGTCGCTGTAATCGAAATCGCCGACGAGATTGCGGTTCCAGCCGCCGCGGTGCTGGAGCAGGTGATGGACCGTAATGTCGCCAAGCGACGGGAACGGCGCGATGTCGAGGATCCCGCCGCCCGGCTGCCCAACGTCGAAGACCCGGCTCGCCAAGTTGATGGCCCCCGAATCGATCAGCGTTCGAATCGCGGCTGCGGTGAACGGCTTGGTTACGCTTGCCAACCGCATCAAGGCGTCGTGGGCGATGGGCTCGGTGCGCTCCTGGTCCCGCCAGCCGAAGCCGCGCTCGTAGACCACGACGCCGTTGCGCATGACGGCCAGAGTCCCCGCGGGGACATTGGCTTCGGCCATTCCGTTCCGCATGACATTGTCAAACACCGCCAGGCAGGGGACGGGCACGCCACGAATCGGAATACTGTCGGGGTCGATCACGGGCGGAGTCGGACCTGGTTCGCCGTAAAAGTAGATTTCGTCGAATTCGGCGCCGATCGCTCCCGTTCGCCACCAATCAAGCACGAAAAGCTCGATGCTGCCGCCGCGGGCAGCGCTCTGCCACCAGCGCGGATCTTCCGTGATGAGTTGGGGTGTCGCCGGCTCGGCCTCGCTCGCCGGCCAGAACTTGAGGGAGAGCTCGGCCCCGACAAAACGTGCCTCCATGAAGTAATCGCTGCCAACGGACAGCGCCAAGGGTACATTCGCAAAAGCCGGAATCGAGGCGGTCGTCATGTTGAACAAGTTGCCGATGGTCAGCCGCGCCTGGTCATTCCAGAACTGTACGCCGAAAGCCGGCGACTCCCCCCGCACCAGGAGAAACACGTCGGTCCCCGGCTGAGCAAGACTCAACCGCATCCGGACACGGCCGTGGCGGTAAGTATCCGGATGAGCAATCGAGTCGTTCCATTGGGACAGCACATACTCGACCGACTGCATCGCCGCCGGTGCATCGAGCGACAGGCGATATCGACCGCCGACGACTTCCCACGTCGGTGGCACGGATGCTATGCTGTAGTGACTCCAGCCGCTGTCATTGCCGTCATCAAAGTTGTCCAGCAATCCATCGCTCCCCAATGAAACAACGTCCGCCGATGCAGGTGCGCGCGCTGTAACGGCGGGGATCAAGTCAAAAGGCGAAAGCACATCGGCTTGCAAGTCAAGCGGTCCCTCGATTGCCATAGGCGTCGTGGGTTCCCTCGTTTGCGCGGACACCGTGCTTACGGCCGGAACCGCCAGGAACGCGATGCATCGGATCAGGAGTACTACCAGCAAACGCCGTCGTGGGGCATTGTTGGCGATTGAGAAGTCGATTCTCGTCGGCGGTTCGATACGCACTGCCTTGGCCCTCGCGTCGGCCAAGAAAGAAGGGAACCGCGCTGGACTGGAATGGGCCGTACGGAAACGGGTTTGCAAACTTTCGGGGAAGATCATGCCATTTCCGCATTTCCGGCGTTGTTTTCTGAAGTGGGTCCGCTTCCGCTCATGTGTCCAATCTTACCTCAATCCCTTGTTACAAAGAAGCGCGTGCAGGACCAGCCGTCGAATGAACAAGGCCGGTTTCGATTCGAGGCGACGCCGAAGGAATCGGTGGACGCACTCTCTTGTGGCCTCAAGAGCCAAGCAGCAGTCGAGTTGTGTCGTGTCGCGAGAATTCGCAATCGACAATCAACGATCGACAATCGACAATAGCCCGCGATGCCGCTGAATCCCAACACCCGACTCGGTCCCTACGAAATCGTCGCCCCCCTCGGGGCGGGAGGGATGGGGGAGGTCTATCGTGCGCGGGACACGCGGCTGGACCGCGACGTGGCCATCAAGGCGTTGCCAGAACACCTCGTCAACGATGTGGATCGATTGGCCCGGTTTGAGCGCGAAGCCAAGATCGTGGCCTCCCTCAATCACCCGAACATCGCGGCGGTGTATACCCTCGAACAAGAAGGCACCCGCAAGTATCTGGTCATGGAGTATGTGCAGGGAGAAACTCTCGCGGCTCGTCTTCGCCGGGGTTTCTTGCCGTTCGACGAGGCAATCCAAATCGCGGCTCAAATGGCTGAGGCTTTGGAAGCCGCACATGAGAAAGATATCATTCATCGCGACCTCAAGCCCGGCAACGTCATGCTCACCCCCGAGGGCATGGTCAAGGTCCTGGACTTCGGCCTGGCGCGAAGCGGAGCAGGTGAGTCTTCGCCAACGGCGGGCTTTGGCCCCAGCTCGCCGACCATCACCAGCCCTGCCGTTGTCCACAGTCCGACGATTCCGGGCGTGATCCTCGGCACGGCCGGGTACATGAGCCCCGAACAAGCGCGCGGCAAACCCGTGGACAAGCGATCTGATATCTTTTCCTTCGGATGCGTGCACTTCGAGATGCTGACCGGGCGGCAGCCGTTCGCGGGTGAAACCGTTACCGACTCGCTCGGTGCGATTGTGCACAAAGAACCTGACTGGTCAGCCCTTCCACTCGCCGTACCCCCGCGAATCCGCGAGTTGTTGGCCGATTGTCTCGCCAAAAACCGCAAGCATCGCCTGCACCATTTCGCTGACGTGCGGATTGCACTCCAGAATGTGAACGCGAGTTTCGATGAGACATTTCCGCGAACTTCGCCTGGGCTCCCTCGTAACAAAGTAATCTTGGTTGCGGTAGCGGCTGTTTGCTCATTCATCGCCAGAGAGGTGTGGATTTGGACCAAACCCCAGGCTCCACCATCAGCTCCGGTCGTTCGCACATCGATCGAACTCGATGCGGGATTCTTGGCCGGCGAAGGCATTGCGCCCGTTGCGCTTTCACCCGACGGTAGGCTCCTCGCTCTTGTGGGTGGTCGCACATCGGACGAAGAGAAGCACATCTGGATTCGCTCATTGGACAGCCTCGCGGCACAACCCCTTCAGGGCACCGAAGATGCCTCCCACCCGTTTTGGTCACCTGATGGCAAGAACATTGGGTTCTTCGCCAAGGGAAAGCTGAGGAGAATCCCAGCTGTTGGCGGAACCGTGACCCTGATTTGTGACGCCGAAAAGGCGCGTGGCGGCGCTTGGAGCATTGATGGCACGATCGTGTTTGCCCCCAAACCGTTCGGTCCCTTGATGCGCGTTTCAGCGGCAGGTGGAATGCCGACGCCGATTACGGAAGTGACGAATGAGAAAGAAACACATCGACTTCCATCCTTCCTGCCCGATGGCCGACGGCTGTTGTTCACCCGGCGCGACTATTCGATCGAAGGAAACGTCGAGATTATGATGCTCGATCTCGCCTCAGGAAAAACAACCGCGCTGAAGGAATGGACCTCTGGTTTTTACGCGCCACCGGGTTTCTTGATCTTCGGTCGGGGTGCAAATCTCATGGCCCAACCGTTCGACGCAACGGGTGTCACACTGGCGGGTGAAGCCGTCGTGCTGGCCGAAAACGTGAGCATGAACTACGGCAGGATGACCGGCGCGATTTCCGTCTCGGCCCAGGGGACGCTGGTCTATCGAACGAGCGATTTTCAGTCGCAATTGCAGTGGTTTGATATGGACGGCCGCCCGCGGGAGAAAATCGGGGAACCCGCGGAATTCACTTTTCTGGACTTGGACTCGGACGGCAAACTGGCCGCGGCCATCATCCGCCGCGACGATGGATCGCACGACGGCTGGATTTTCGACACCACTCGAGGAACAAGGTCGAAGGTCGTGGACAACGTTGCCGGCTGCGGAATGTTCTGGTCGCCGGATGGCAAAAGTCTGACCTACCACGGCCCCGGAATGCGATGTCACATCCGCGGCATTGACGGCGCGTCGATGGACGTCAACCTGACCGACGGTTGGCCGAATAGTTGGTCGCGGGACGGAAAACTCCTGTGTATCAGCCGCCAAGACACCAAGACCGGCGTGGATAACTTGCTGATCGACGCGACGGGCGGTGAGGCGCGGCCCTTCCGCGTGGCGCCGGGTTTCGAGGCCAGGCGTGTTTTTTCGCCGGACGGCAACTGGCTGGCGTATCTTTCGGATGGCTCTGGGCGAGCCGAGATTGTCATAGCCGCGGTTTCAGGTACCGGACCTGCTTATCAGCTCGCTCCGTCCGCAAATAGCCCCAGCACATTCTTGAGGTGGCTCGACGACGGGAAGTTGATTTTCGAAGACATTTCGGGTGAAAAGCTGCTCGCCGTCACAACCCAGGTCCATGACGGCCGCATGGAGTTCGGCGCTGCCCTTTCCACGTTCGGCGGACTCGACGTGCCCTCCGACGTATTCACGATTTCTCGCGACGGCAAGCGTATGCTCGCGGCCGTACGTGATGCTAAGGAAAACGCTGAATCGCTGGTCCTCGTTCAGAACTGGCCGGCTGCGATCTCCGAACCGCGGTAGCGAATCCAGTCGCGGAAAATGATGCCTTTGTTGACTAGGCGCTAAATGAAAGCCAAGAAGATGCGAGAGATGAACGCCGAGGCGCTGGTGACGCGGAATGAAGGTAAGTTTGTAGAGCGATTCCCGCTGCAAAGCGAAACGCATCAAGTCTAACTTCACCCTCTGACCCGCGGGGGTTCTTGTTCGCTGAGAAAGTCTTTACGCCTTTTGCCCATCGAAGTAGGGTGTCCTCCAATCTGCCTCGGGCACGACAATGAAATGCTTTCTCCGCGGGCGAGATTTGGCGCTGGGCGCGGGCTTTCGGAGGTTGTTTTCGAGTTTCGCCCATGGCTGCTCTTGTATTTCCTTTGGGCGAAAGGGAAAAATTCCTGCCACTCACGAATTTGAACCGTCGAGGGTCCGGGCAACCGCGTATTTGTCCGGTCGACGGTACGCAACGCCAATGGCCGTTGGGATAAATCCGGCGGCCGAAAGGAGTGTGAGGTCATGCAATTCAAGAGGCGATCGAGGGGGTTGTTTCGACTGGCGAGTGGGCTTTGCCCGGCACTTTTTCTTGGGATGGCGCCCGGGTTGATGGCGGAAGAAGAGGAGCCCTGCACGGATTGCAATGGGAATGATGTCGGAGATTGTTGCGAGATTCCTAGTATTTACGATGCGTGCATTTATCCGAGTTGCTTCCCGGATTGCGCTCCGGCCGGGTGCAATGCCATTGTTTGTCGGGCGTTGATGACCGGTTATTCCGGGGTGCTTTCGCCTTTGGAATTCGGTCAACCCAATCCCAACGTTACATTTTATCACGTGCCTCCGGCGGTCAGCGACGTGACGCTGACGTTTGAAGCCGTGGGGGGATCTGGACAACGTCAAATCGAATGTCTCCGTGCTCATGAACGGCACGGGTGTTGGGAGTGCCTATGAAACGGTGAACGTCGTTTGTCCGGCGGTCGGTTACGACACAATTGTCGTGCCGGAAGCCACGTTTAACGGGCTCTTGGATGCGCAATGGGATGTGCAGATTTACATGCTTCCGAACGGCCTGGTCGGGCCGTGCGGCGGGTCGTACATCTCGGTAACGATGGAATACGAAACGGCCCATGATTGCAACGTAAATCTTCAAATCGATGAGTGCGAGCCGGATCCCGACGGCGATGAAGTGATTTGTGACAATTGCCCCAACGTTTTCAATCCGGGGCAAGAAGATATCGATCAAGACGGGGTCGGCAACGCGTGCGACTGCGGTGATGGACTCGTGGTCGCGCCTGAAGTGTGCGACCAGGGCGCTGCCAACGGGACGCTGGGTTCGTGTTGCACGGCCACCTGCACTCTCAAACCGTCCGGCTCTTCCTGCCGCCCGGTCGCCGGGGTTTGCGACTTTGCCGAGTCCTGCACGGGAAGTAGCCCGGTTTGTCCGGCCGACGTGCTCAACACGTTCTCCATTTGCCGAGTGGCGGCCGGGGTTTGTGACGTCACCGAGTTTTGCAACGGAAGTGGGCCGAACTGTCCCCCGAACGGGTTCCAATCGACGACTTACGTTTGCCGTTCCTCGGGGGGCGTATGCGATGTCGCGGAGACCTGCCCGGGAAACAGCGCGTCCTGTCCGGCCAATCAATATCAGCCGCCCACAGCGGTCTGCCGCGCATCGGCCGGAGTTTGCGATTTCGCCGAGTCCTGCACGGGAAGCAGCGCCGCGTGCCCGGCCGATGTGCTGAACACCTTCTCGATCTGTCGATTCCCGATCGGGATTTGCGACGTGGAGGAATACTGCGACGGATCGGGACCAAACTGTCCGCCGGACGAGTTTCAACAGTTGCCTTGGATATGTCGATCCTCAAGCGGTCATCCCTGCGATGATCCCGAAACGTGCACCGGCACAAGCGCAATCTGTCCCGCGGATGTGCCTTACCCGACGATCGCGGTCGTGGGCGAAGGTCCTCGCTACCTGCAAGTTTCGCCGTGCGCGGGTCCCAACGGGGCGAACACCTCGCCGGTAAAGATTTTCGTAACGGCGTGCGGTGGGATTTCCGGCTGGCTAGCAGCGCCGGTCGGACCGTATGGAATCTCCTATGTGGTGGATACGGTAGGTCAAGGGGGACTGCTTTCGCCGGACAACTGGGGAACGGTCCATGTGACGGGCTTGAAGGTGGTGCCGTCTCGGACCTACACGTTCTATACGGCCAACAGCTCCGGCGGCAACCTACAGGCGATGGGATCCGGTCTAACGTGGAAGTGGAGAGACGTCAACAACGATGGAGTTGCCAACACGGCCGATGTTCAACTTGTGATCCAAGCGTTTCAAAACAACTTCAGTCAGGTGACTCGTTATGCGGCGGACCTCATGGGTTGCACTCCGACGGGCCTCATCGATTTCGATGATATCAGCGCGGCGGGAAGTGGACTTTATCCTTGTTTCAATCCGTCGTGCGGAGGCAAGGGCGGCTCGGAACAGTAGCGGAAAACGGCCACCATTCCCTCGGGATGGGGTCCGGGCTTCGGAATGTGTTTCCAAGCCAGAATGAAGTCGATTGCGATCGAACGGGCGGCGTGGGCGACTTTGCTTGCGCCGCCCGTGCTTCTATCGGAAAAAATCCCCTACTGAGAAGGCGACAGTCACGGCGCAGGTTCCCGCGATCGACCCCTTGGGACTTTACGAACCGGTGGCCGGGGCGTCGGGGCTTCGCCGTTGCCGCACTGAGAGTGGTTTCCTGCCGGGGTTGACTCGGCCCGTGGAGGGTCCACCATGAAGTGCCGTATCGCGGGATACACGGCTGGATCGCGACGTGGCGATCGCGACGTGCCGCTCGGTTGAGCGCGAGCGCTCTTTGGCGTCTCAGCCCTTCAACGGTATTATCCACTTGACCAGATTCGATGTGCTGTTTCCGCCGGAAAAGGAGTTTTTCCGTCGGTCGGGATAGTGTGGACCCCAGGAAGGAGAACGAAATGAGCAATGCGACAATGCTGCGGCAGTTTACGGGGAATTCGAGCTTCATCGCAGCGCTCGCGGTAACTGTCTTCTTCATCGGCCTCACCGCTGCCCCGTGCATTGCCGCCGATTCACCGCTCGCGGCCGATACACCAAGCACGACGGTTGAGGGCGCGACCTTCATCGCGCCGGCGGGTTGGTACCTCTCGGTACGCGGCCGGGCCACGATCATCGAATCGCCCGAGCGGGACTCGCGGATTGTCCTCGTCGATGTCGACGCCCTCGACCGCGATGCGGCCATCGCAGCCGCTTGGGCAGCGTATCGGCCTGACATGAAGCTGCCGCTCATCTCCACCGTTGCGTCGGCGGACAAGGACGGCTGGACCGACCAGTGGACGTACACGTACCGCACCTCGCCGAACGAGCGACGCGATGTCGCATCAGGAACCAAGCGGCGAGGAAATCAGTGGACGGTGTGGATTTCCGACTTCTTCCAGCCCACTGCGGAGAAGCGCCTCGCTCAAGTCCGGCTGATCTTCGACCGGCTGCTTCCGAAGGGGTACGAGCGTGAGACGTTTGCCGGAAAGACGCCGAATAATCTCGACGATGCGCGGATCAAGGAGATCGGGGCGTTCGTCGAACGGGCCCGCGAAGCCCTGGGTATCCCGGGTGTCTCGATCGGGCTGATTCAAAACGGCAAGGTTGTCTTCGCCGGAGGCTTCGGTGTGCGACGGCTTGGCAAGGCCGAGCCGGTCGATGCCGACACACTCTACATTATTGCGTCGAACACGAAAGCGATGACCACGCTCATGCTGGGCAAGCTCGTAGACGAAGGCAAGCTCACCTGGGATACGCCGGTCACGAAGCTCCTGCCGCAGTTCAAGCTGGGCGACGCGGACACCACGAGCAAGGTGCTCGTGCGGCACTTGGTCTGCGCCTGCACCGGCTTGCCGCGCCAGGATCTCGAGTGGTTGGTCGAGTTCGGTAACGCAACGCCCACGTCCGCCCTCGCGGTGCTCGGCACGATGAAGCCGACGAGCGGCTTCGGGGAGATGTACCAGTATTCAAACCCGCTCGCCGCGGCCGGGGGATATGTCGGTGCTTATGTGCTGTTGCCGGGCAAAGAGTTGGGTGCAGCCTACGACGAAGCCATGAAGTCGCGAGTCTTCGACCCGCTGGGGATGAAGTCCACCACGTTTGATTTTGCCGTCGCCCAAGCCGGCAACCACGCGGCCCCGCACGCCCTGAGCATCGACGCGAAGCCGGAGGCGGCCATGATGAAAGTCAACTACGCGGTCATCCCCGTCAGGCCGGCGGGAGGGGCTTGGAGCAGCGTCAACGACGTGCTCAAGTACGTGGCGATGGAGCTCGCGAACGGACAGTTGCCTGACGGGGGCCGTTATATTTCCAAGGAGGTCTTGCTGGAGCGACGTGCGAAGCAAGTGACCATCGGCAAGGACTCCACATACGGCATGGGCCTCCGGGTCGAGACGACGTACGACATCCCCGTCGTCCAGCACGGCGGCAGCATGATCGGCTACAAAAGCAACATGCTGTGGCTGCCGGACCATCAGGTGGGCGCCGTGATCCTCACCAACTCGGATTCCGGCGGCGCGATTCTTCGGCCGTTCCAGCGCAAGGTTCTCGAGGTGCTCTTTAACGGACGCCCTGAGGCAGACGCCGACATCCAGGCCCGCGCCACCGCGATGCGCGTGTCTATCCTGGCGGAGCGCAAGCTCCTCACGGTGCCCGCAGCGGCCGCGGATGCGGCCAAGCTCGCCAAGCGGTACGCGAACGCCGCACTCGGGGAGATCGCCGTCAGTCGGGATGGTGAATCGACCGCCTTCGACTTCGGTGAATGGAAGTCGCCGGTCGCGTCGCGCACCAACCCGGATGGCACCGTATCGTTCATCACCACCGTGACGGGGATGGATGGCTTGGAACTGGTGGTTCGCGACAGCGCGGACACCCGTTCACTGGTCCTGCGCGACGCCCAGCACGAGTACATCTTCACTGAGCGCTAGCCGCCTGCGGACGGGATTTCCGGCGGCGGCGGCGAGCCGCCGTAGAAACAAGCAAACGAAGGTCTTTATGCGTCCACAACCCCTTGTTTGCGTGCGCGACGTGGAGGCCAGCAGCCGGTGGTATCAGCGTCTGTTCGGCTGCCAGAGCGCTCACGGCGGGCGTGCCTATGAGCGATTGGTGTCGAAGAATGGCACGCTGATCCTCCAGTTGCACGCCTTCGATGTCGAGCATCATCACGGGCCGATCGGCGATCCCGATGACCGGCCCTACGGAAACGGCATGCTCCTGTGGTTTGAGATCGACGACTTCGACGCGGCGATGAAACGAGTAGCGGAGATGAAAGCGGAGGTCGTCCTGCCGCGCCACCGTAACCCGCCGGATGGCCGTGGCGGCCCGAACCACTGGGAAATCTGGCTGCGCGATCCCGACGGTTACTCGGTCGTCCTGGCCAGCCCGGACGGAACGGCGGGGTGAGGTATCAATCGTGATGAGGATTCGCGTGGTTTCAAAACAAGAGGTCCACGCGCGGCCTCACAGCGTTTGGAACGCCTATGTAGATCTGTTGGCCACGGAGGGCTACTGCGATCTGACGCCGGATCAAAAGATCGCGCATCTCGTGTTCCGGTATGAATGCGAGGTTCGAAACGGCGGTCATCTGCAGTTCTTCGAGAATCGCGGAACGGAACATTTGAATGAGACCATCGAGGCGCTGGGGTTGCTGGGCCCAGCCTGCCAACAGCGAGTTCTGCACGAAGCTGGACAGGTCTGGTTGTCCCGCCCTCGCCCGGAAATCGAGACGGTCCGAGAGGTTTGCGATGCCGCAATGGATGGAGAGTTCGCGGAATTTGATTTACGATTCGAGCGATGCGATCCTACTCTTCAGAAGAAACTGGAAGAGTATTTGAATCAGCGGCCGTCATCCTTTGTCTTGATCACGTGAGGTCTCCCGGAGGTGCACCCGCTCATGGCCGGCAAACACAAAAGCAAGGCCAGGACGATCGACGAGTATCTCGCCGAATTGAGCGATTTGCAGAAAGCTGCGCTCGAAAAGCTTCGCAAGTCGATCCGCGGCGCGGCGCCGAAGGCGGAAGAGTGCATCAGCTACCAGCGTGCCGCGTTCCGTCTGGATGGAAAACCGCTCGTGGCCATGGGGGCGACTGCGAACCACTGCGCCTTCTACCTCATGAGCTCCACCGTGCTGGACGCCTTCGATGACGAGCTCAAGGGCTATGACACAAGCAAGGGCACCATCCGATTCCAAGCGGACAACCCTCTTCCGGTTGCCCTGGTGCGGAAACTGGTCAAGGCGCGGATCGCGGAGGTACCCAAAAACTCATCCCCCGGCCGTAAGCGCGCTAGGCCCGAGCAACAGGCGCCTTTCGGAGTCTGAGGAAAGGTCGTGCCGATCGGTGGGCAAGGATGCGCTGCGCGACCTCGCGAGCTCGAAAGTGCGCTCGGAGCTGGCTCGGCACGCCAAATGGGCCGGTTGACATCGCTTGCTGGGGCCCTACCATTTAAGGCCGTTCGCGGTTTTCGGCCGGCTGAAGCGGGGCCGGCGGGTCGCGGGCGATTGTGCAAAGGAGCGTGGCATGATCCGGTTCCGTCGTGGTGCGGGGGTTTTGGGGCTGATGATGGCCGGTGCGGTCGCGGGAGGCTGCTCTTTCACCCAGCCGACCCTTTCCAAGACCGGCGATGAACATCGAAACACCGTTCGCACCGTGTGGGAGCGGGACAGGGCCGGCCTGATGGACGATCTCGATCTGGTCTTCCAGACCGATCGCCCATCGCGGCTGACCAAGTGGCACGATAAGTAACCGGGCGGGTCGGGCCGAATCGAAGGTCAGACCGCCGCGGCGATTTCCGCCGAGCGGTCGATTGGCTCCGTCCGTGAACGAGAGATGGGAAATCAAGACGATCGGTCGTTCGGTCCAAGGACGATCGATCGTTGCTTTTTTGACGCGAAGATCGAGCGCACCGCTTGTCCTCGTTCTCGGCGGAATGCACGGGGATGAGCCGAAAAGTGTTTTTGTCGCCGAGCAGCTAGTGGCGGCCTTGCTGGATTCCGCGGGCCGCACCGCGGAAAAGGTGAGCTGGTGCATCGTGCCGTGGGTCAATCCCGACGGCATTGAAAATCGAACTCGGCGAAACGCCCGTCGCGTGGACTTGAACCGCAATTTTCCGACCAAGAATTGGTCGCCCGGATCGCCGCGAAGCCGGATGTTCGGAGGGCCTTCGCCGGCGAGCGAACCGGAAACGCGCGCGATCGTCGATCTGGTCGAACGGCGTTCTCCGGACGCGATCGTAACGATTCATTCCATCGGCCGGCACCGGTTCTGCAACAACTACGACGGCCCGGCCCGGCGAATCGCCGCGCGGCTGTCGAAACACAACGGATATCCGGTCGCTGCCTCGATCGGTTACCCGACTCCGGGCAGCTTTGGCACATGGGCAGGCCGTGAGAAGCGGATTTCCACCATTACCTTGGAACTGCCCTCTCATGATTCACCGTGGCGATGCTGGCGGGACAATCGGGAGGCATTGCTCACAGCCTTGCCAAAGTGCATTCGTTTTCGTTGACGCGAGAAATACCGGGTTTCTATACTCGATGACGAGCGGAGATCGCGCGCCCTCCGCACCGGGCGCGAGAGAGGTTGGATCGTTCCATGAGTCTCATGCCCGGCGGAGTCACTCTTTCGCACGACGAGGATTTGCTTTTGCAGACGGTTCGGGAATTTGCCCGTGCCGAGTTGCTGCCGATGGACCGGGCGTGGGACGTGGACGAAACTTCGGTTGCGGAAGTATTGCCGCGGCTGGCGGCCATGGGTCTCTTGTCGCTATGCCTGCCCGAAGCGCTGGGCGGATTGGGGTGTTCGTATCGGCTGTATTCGGCCATTCTGCACGAGATTTCCTCCTGGTCGGCCTCGACCGGGGTCACGTTGTCGGTTCACAATATGGTGGCCGGGATGGTGGGGCATTGCGCCCGCGAACCGAAGCGCACCGAGTGGCTCTCGCACTTCTCCGAACCGGCTCACTTCTGCGCGTTTGCCCTGTCCGAAGCCGGGGTGGGCAGCGACGCTGCGGCGGTGCGCACCACGGCGACGGAAGCGGACGGCGGGTTCCGCGTCAGCGGCGAGAAGATGTGGATCACCAACGGCCTGTCGGCCCGATGGTTTCTGACATTGGTTCGATTGAACGGTGCGCCGCAAGGGCAAGAACTTTGCGCCTTGATGATCGACGGAAACGAAGCGGGCATTACGCGAACCAAAATCCGCGGAAAAATGGGTATCCGCGGGAGCGAGACGGCCGTGATTCATTTCAACAACGTTTTGGTCCCGCAAGACCAACGGCTCGGTGAGATCGGTGAAGGGTTGGATGTGTGCCGTTCGACGCTCAACGAAGGGCGGATCGGAATCGGGGTGCAGGCCGCGGGGATCGCTGAGGCGTGTTTGAACGAGATGGTGAGCTACGCCAGGCAGCGTGAGCAGTTCGGGCAACCGATCGGGAAGTTTCAGGGAGTGGCCGACATGATCGCGGAGAGCGCCAAGGAGCTGGAGGCCGCTAAGGTCCTGCTGTGGAACGCAGCCGGCCGGGTCGATGCAGGGGCGGTGGACCGGTATGCAAGTTCGATGGCCAAGTTGTATGCCACGGAGGCGGCGAATCGGATTGCGTACCGGGCTGTGCAGATTCACGGCGGGACGGGGTACGTACACGAATGCCGCGTGGAGCAACTCTATCGCGATGCCCGTGTGACGACGATTTACGAAGGCACGAGCGAGATTCAGCGGCGGGTGATCGCCAGCGGGCTGCGCAAGGGACGGTTCGAATAATCGCTTGTGCCGTTGGGCGGGGCCCCGCGAAACGAAACTTCGCGCGGACTTCTGTCGCGCTGGAAATGGGACACGCAGCGGGAACGGATTCCCGCGGGAATGGGTGCGAGAGCCCGGGCGCGCCGGGACTCTCACCGGAGTATCTTATTTTTTTGTGGTTTTGTCGTCATTTCCGGTCTTAGGGCTTCCCGATGCGGTCTCGATTTCAGGAATGACCGGCAGGAGCACGTGCGAGGGGTGCTTGGCGTCGTGATAGATCACCTGCTCCGCGGAAACGTAGTTCGTTTCCATTTCATTGTGACCGCCGGTGTTCAGGTTGCGGGAGAACAGCGGAAATGACGCGGAGGCCACTTCGACGCGCAGTCGATGGCCCTTCGGAATCGAAAGACCCGTCTGCCACAAATCCAGCATGTATTCGTTCACTTCGCCGGGCTTCAAGAGCACCGCCTTCTTCGTGGACTCGCGGAACCGCGCGCGGATTTTCCCCTCGGCCAGCAGAAAGATTTTCCCGTCCGGTTCCACCTCCATGAGTCGCATGAACCAATCGGTGTCCTTCGCCGAGGAAGAGGCATACAGGACGGCCGAGACCGGTCCGGCGAAAGTGAGCGGCTCCACGAGCGGGTCGGTTTGATATACGAGGATATCGTTGCGTTGTTGCGTCACCGTTTCGTGATGCCGCTCGTTCTCTTTTTTCTTTTCCTCGAGGTCGCGGACCTTGGCCTCTTCCTCCTTGGTTTCTTCGATGTAGGCCGGATGAGGCGTGGGGTCGCCCGGGTCGTAGGTGTACTTGTCTGGCGAACAATCGGCCGGCGGCACTTCGCGAGTCAGCTTACCGTCGCCTTTCGACGTGTTGGCCTTGCCCCCGCTGGTCAGAAACCACTTCTCGAACCGAGTTTGTGGAACGGGATATTCGTTCGCATGGACCCAGCGGTTCGGGCCCATGACAAATATGCTCACCAGCGGCTCTTTGTCGATCCCGTTGTCCACGCCCTTGAGCCAATGATCGAACCAGCGCAGATACTCGCGGGGTAGATCGATAATGGCGTCGGCGCCGAAGTCCCGTTCACCCAGCGAGCGGCTGGCTTCCGGAGAATGACCCCAGGGCCCCAGCACCAGCTTTTGATTCGGGTGGCCGTGCGATCGCATCCTGAGGTAGTTCAGCTTGCTGCCGATGCCGTCGCCGTCGAACCAGCCGGATTGATGAAAGACCGGAATGCGCACCTTTTCCAGTGAGTCCAGGAAGTTGGCCCGGGCCCAGTACTCATCGTTGACCGGATGCTCGATCCACTTCCGCCAATACTTGTTTTTCTTACCGAGAATCTTTTCATCGAGGTCGATGACCGGCAGGGACCGCAGGAGCTGGCCATATTTCTTTTCCATGATCTTGCTGATCGCCGCACCGGACAAATCCCCGGTGGCCTCGGTCTCAAGGATGTCGGCCCACCAAATGCCGCCCAGGATGAAAAACACGCCGTATTCGTAGGGGATGTTGAAAAATGGATCGGGCGGAGCGACGTTGGGAATGATCGTTACCAGATGCGGGGGACGTTCCCGCGCTGCCCACCATTGCACCCAGCCGACGTAGGAAGCACCGATCATGCCTACTTTCCCGTCGGACCAGGGTTGCTTGGCGGACCACTCGATTGTGTCGTAGCCGTCCTTCGGTTCGTTGACGAACGGTTCCCATTCGCCGGGCGAGCCGAACCGCCCCCGACAGTCTTGGATGACCACGGCGTAGCCGCGGCGGGCGAAGAACCGGCCCTGCAGTTCGTTCATTTCCTTCTTGTAGGGTGTGCGCATTACGACGACGGGAAACTTGGTGTCGCCCCCACGCAGTGGGTCGGCCTTCGGCCGATAGATATCCGCCGATAGCTCCAATCCGTCGCGCATGGGCACCTTGACGCCGCGGTCCTCGACCACCTCGTATTCTGGTTTGGAAAGCTTGGGGTCGGCTTCTTCGGTCGCACGTAGCGATTCATATCCCGTGCGCACATACGCGGCTCTTTGAGACGGTACGTCGCCCAGGTACACTTTCCCGCCCTCGTCCGCCCAGACGATGACGTCGACGCCGGGAATGGCGTATTTGTATTTGAGGAACTTCAGATCCTTTCCGCCGACGATGCGCTCGACGGATTCAAGAAAGGTCAGCGAAGCGTCCATGATGACCGGGCCGTTGAGAATCAGCAGCGGAAATTTCCACTCGCCGCCCTTTTTTCGGTCGTAATGCATGATGGCGTGGCTCATCAGGACCGGCGACATGTTCTCGAAAAGAACCGACTCCGGGCGGATGGTCAGGGTGGAGGTCTTTTCCTTGTGCGTTAGTCGAAGCGTGGTTCCCTCGCGCTCAAACGTTTGAAGACCTGCGGGGTTTTCAGCCGTGATTCGCTCCGGCCGGCCCTCCTTGTCTGGAACAATGCGCATGGTCGAGTTGGCCTTTTGGCCGGCCATGGAGAGAACGATGTCTTCATCCATCGACCCGTCCTCGCGCCAATCATGCGTGATGGTCGCGATGGGGTCCTCGTTGACATAAAGGCGGAACTCGCCTTTGTCCTGAAAGCCGGAGAGCCTGGCGGGCAGTCCCGCCGTTTTTTCGACGGACGGTTCTTCCGCTGAGGCCGACCAATCGCCGAGGGCAGGGATCACGAGGACGGCACATACGTACAGCGTGGTTTGACGATGGGGCCGCGTGTCGGTGGTCATCAGCATGCTCCAGTTTTCCAAATTCGTACTTCTCGATTGCGATCCGTGTTCAGCAGGATATTGTCAGGAAGCCGCTTTTCTGCGTCCAGAGCCGTGGCCACGTCTTAAAGTAAGAAGATGTCGGGCATCCGGCGTTCGTTTCAGATCACCGCGGAGGAAACGTCAACCGGAGTTCATCCGCCTGGACAGTTGGGTGACGCTATACTGGCACGGAAAAACGGATTCGGTGCAGCCGGCGGATGGTCGGAATGTGTTCGCCGTCGTCCTCTGAAGGGATCGGGAATACGGAGTCTTTCGAAATGAAGCGCAGTGCAAGATTGCGGATTTGGATTCCAGGCGGGTTGGCGGTCGTTGTCGTGGCATGGGTTCCCGGCTGCGATCTTGTCGCGGTCGCACCGGTCTGCGGCGGCCTTACCGGGGCCGGCTGTCGCGATGGGGAGTTCTGCCGATTTGAAACGGGCACCTGCGGCGCGGCGGACCAAACGGGCGAGTGCACGCGCCGGCCCGATGTTTGCGCCGAGATTTTCGACCCGGTTTGCGGATGCGACGACCAAACGTACGGCAACGAATGCGAAGCCTTCGCGGCGGGGATCAGCCTGTCCGCCGAAGGAGAATGCCTCGTTCCATTAGGACCTGTTAGTTGAAATCCGCGATTTGCCACCAATGGGGACTTACGCCTCTCAAAATTATCGCAAGAGAACGACGAAGCCGGCCTGCTCGAAATGGTGATCCGTGGAAAGTGCTTCGCGGATGCCGTGCTCCTGCATCTGTACAAATGATATACAGTCCGTTACGGACCAGGCCTAATCCTCGCGCACCAGAAAAAGGTCAAGGCCGCGTTGAAAAAGTTCACGGGAAGCGGGAATGATCGTAGACCGTGGATCGGCACACGAGGACATGACTGCCAGGAAATCACCGACTTCGAGAACAACGAATTCGCTCGTTAGTACACGTCCGTGCCATCGCGCCGACTCTTCGAAAGCCTGAGCGTGACTCTCGTCCGATGGGATCAACAAGGCCAGAAAGTATGACGTATCTACGAAGCATTGCCTCATTGCCGCGGTGTGCCGTACAAATCATGGTTTCGAGAAGAATCGCTCGGCAGACCCTCGGCCGCGCCGATGAAATCCTTGTACCGCTCGGCCAGCGATGGGGCGTTCTGATCGACTTGCGTCAGAATCACATCAACCTCAGCGCCTTCCGGCAAGGGCGCGGGGGGGGGTCGAAAACCACTACGCCGCTCCTAATGCGTCCGCGATAGGTCATGATCAAAGCTCCCTTCGGCTTTACCCTGGACTCCCGACGCCAAATTGGCAAAGACGCCACGCCCAAGCGTTTTTTCCTGCTCGCGGCGGCGGATTTCAGCCGGCTGACCAGGCGAAATGCCCTAATCGTCCATGCTTTGCGGCGCCCATGGTTGCGAATAAGATAATGTGACTTCCGGGTTGAGCGTTTACCTTGAGCAGGATGGCTCATCCGGGTCGATTCGGCCGGACGGTAAATGCCGACCAGGGGAGCAAAAGGAAACTCAGGAGTAATCCGATCATGAGCGCCATCACGGATTTGCTGGGAGCGGAGGCGAGTTCGCTTCTCAGCCACAAATGTGGCACGATCGACAAGGCCTTGCTGCAACTGCCCGGTCTGGAGTTCGTCGACCGGGTTTGGGTCGCCAGCGACCGCCCGGTTCCCGTGCTGCGCAACCTACGCTCCATTTATGACCACGGGCGCCTCGCCGGAACCGGGTACCTTTCGATCCTTCCCGTGGACCAAGGGGTGGAGCATAGCGCAGGGGCCTCGTTCGCCCCGAACCCGATCTATTTCGATCCCGAGAATCTCGTCAAGCTGGCGATCGAGGGGGGTTGCAACGCGGTGGCCTCCACATTGGGCACGCTTGGGATCGTTGCCAGAAAGTACGCCCATCGGGTTCCCTTCATCGTCAAGGTCAATCACAACGAATTCCTTTCGTATCCCAACAAGTACGATCAAATCATGTTCGCCGACGTGCACCAGGCCTTCGACATGGGCGCCGCCGCCGTCGGAGCAACGATCTACTTCGGATCGGACGAATCCGGCCGGCAGATTCAGGAAGTCAGCGCCGCCTTTCATGCCGCGCACGATTTGGGAATGGCCACGGTCCTATGGTGTTATCTTCGCAACAGTGCGTTCAAGAAAGATGGCGTGGATTATCACGCGGCCGCGGATCTGACCAGCCAGGCCAATCACCTTGGCGTGACCATCGAGGCCGATCTTATAAAGCAAAAGCTGGCTTCGGGCAATGGCGGGTTCACCGCGATCAACTTCGGCAAAACGAGCAAGATCGTGTACGAAAAGCTGACCAGCAACCACCCGATTGATCTGGCCCGTTATCAGGTGGCCGGGTGCTACATGGGGCGCGTGGGGCTGATCAATTCCGGCGGGGAATCGGCGGGAGCGAGCGACTTCCACGATGCGGTGAAAACCGCCGTGATCAACAAGCGCGCCGGCGGCACCGGACTCATCTCCGGCCGCAAGGCCTTCCAGCGGCCGATGGACGAAGGGGTCAAGCTGCTTCACGCGATTCAGGATGTGTATCTCGACAAGACAATTACGGTGGCATAAGCATGTCGTTCAAAGGCATCGCAAGGGGAAAACTCATCGAACTGGACCAATCGTTGCCATTCTCGGAGGGACAGCGCTTGAACGTCTCGATTGAGCCTTTAGCGCACGAAACAGGCGAGAGTCAGGCACAACGGATTCTCCGCGTGCTGCGCGAGGGGCCGCACGTTGACCCCGCAGACGTAGAGGCCATGATGAAAGTTATCGAGGAAGCTCGGCTACCCACGCGTTACGACGCAGTATTCCACAACGAGAAGGCGTAGATGCTGTTCCTGTTGGATACTTCCGCCTTTAGCGATCTTATGGTCAGTTAGTCATTGTGAATCGATTCTCTGGCGGCAGGCCATGACCACAGTAGGAGGATAAATGACGCTCGAACAATTGCGAGAAGTGATGCGAATGGAGCCATTCCGACCGTTCGCGATGTTGCTGCCCCACGGGACGCGGGTGCCTGTGCCTCACCCGGAGTTTCTCTTTATTCCGCCGGCCGCCAGCCGGACCGTCTGGGTCGGAAATGGCGATGGAACGGCACGGATCATTGATCTTCTGCTTGTGTCGGCCATAGAGATCAAGAACGGCAAACCGTCGCGTGGTAGAAGGGGCAAGCCGTAAGAGCGATTTCATGGCCTATTCCCCTCTGCGTCTCGCCATGTGGTCCGGGCCGCGGAACATTTCCACGGCCATGATGCGTTCTTGGGGCAGCCGGCCGGACACGTTCGTTTGCGACGAGCCGCTTTACGCCCACTATTTGAAAACCACGGGCATCGCCCATCCCGGGGCGGAGGAAGTCGTCGCCCACCACGAGACGGACTGGCGGAAGGTCGTCGCTGGACTGCTCGGACCGGTCCCCGGCGGCAAGACCATCTTCTACCAGAAGCAAATGGCCCATCATCTGCTGCTGGAAATCGACCGCGGATGGCTCGACGAACTGACCCACGCGTTCCTCATCCGCGACCCGGCGGAAATGCTCGCTTCGCTGGTAAAGAACTTGCCCAACCCGCGAATCGAAGACACGGGTTTGCCACAACAGGTGGAACTTTTCGAATGGGTGCAAAAAAAGTCCGGCCGAACGCCGCCCGTTCTCGACGCCCGCGACGTGCTCACCAATCCCCGCCGGATGCTGACGCTGCTTTGCGAGGCCGTCGGCGTGGAGTTCACTGAGGCGATGCTCTCCTGGCCCCTCGGCCACCGCGACACCGACGGTATCTGGGCGAAACATTGGTACGATGCCGTAGAGCGTTCGACGGGCTTTGAGCCCTATCGGCCGAAAAACGAACAATTGCCCGATCGGTTGGCGCTGCTGCTTCGCGAGTGTCTCGTCCTTTACGAGCGGGTCCACGCGCAACGATTGCTGTAAGGCCCTGGATCGAGGCTCCTGACCTCGATCCGGGTTCCGCCAATCCGGCATCCCGATCGATTGAGTCTTTCGCTTCAGTTCGACGTATCGGTGGTACCGGTTTCGGCAACTCGGGTCACCTGCCCGGGTTATGTGCCCGCACCGCCGGGCCTCGTGATCGGCCGAAAGTTTGAACCTGACGTGCGCGCGTCGATCGGCGGTTTGGACTCACCGGGGAATGAAGCGGTAAGATGGTCGCCACACGGGTAGATCCCCGAAAGGAGCGTCGAAATGGGCGGACGGGTGAAATTCAAAACACGCGGCGTTGGATTCCGAACCGGCTGCGCAGGCTGGGTGATCGTCTTGGTCGGGTGGGCGATAGGGGGAGTTTCGTCGGCGATCGCCGCAACAATGTCTCCCGAGTACGTGGCTCGGATTCGGTCGGTGACGGGGGTGAAGATGTCGCCCGACGGGCGGCAGATCGCCTATCTGCTTCGTGTGCCGAGGCGGCCGTTCAAAGATGAGGACGGTCCCGCGTGGAGCGAGCTGCACGTGGTGGATCGGGCGGGCAAGAACCGGCCCTTTGTCACCGGCCAAGTGGAGGTCGGCGCCGTGCAGTGGACGCGGGATGGGCGGGAAATCTCGTTCCTCGCCAAACGCGGCAAGGACGAATTCAAGTCGCTGTACGTGATCGCGATCGACGGCGGCGAGGCCCGCAAGGTGGTCTCGGCCGAGGCGGACCTCGTGGAGTACTCGTGGAGCCCCGAAGGAAAACAGGTCGCGTACCTGGCGACTTCGAAGGCGCCGAAAGAAAAGAAAGAGCGAAAAGACAAGGGCTTTGCCCAGGAGGTGTTTGAAGAGGATTGGCTGAGTGTGCGGGTATGGATCACCACGCCCGATGATGAGGAGTCGAAGCCGCGGCTGATCGACCTGCCCGATTCCGCGTCGGAGTTGCATTGGAGTCCGGCGGGTGGGATGCTCGCGGTGGCCTTGGCGCCGACACCGTCCGTTGATGACGGATACATGAAACGTCGCATTCACTTCGTTGACGCCGCCTCGGACAAGATCGTCTCCAAGCTTGAAAACCCGGGAAAACTGGGCGCCTTTGCGTGGAGTCCGAACGGCAAACATTTGGCCTACATTTCCGCCGCGGATTTGAACGACCCCTCGGCCGGAAGACTCTGTGTCGCCGATCCCGCGAAAGGCACGTTCATCGACGCGGTGCCCGAATACGCGGGAGAAGTCACGGCCATCGCCTGGCAGGACAACGACACGGTGATGTATCTCGGCGACGAAGGGGTGTGGACGACGTTGGGCGAAGTGCGGTTCGACGGTTCGGGCCGCAAGACGCACCTCCCCGCGGGCAAGGCGGTGCTGAGCGGCCTCAGTTTGTCGCGTGACGGCCGATCGGGGGCCGTGGCCATGGAACATCCGCATTACCCGGCCGAGGTGGCGATCTTGAGCCACGGCGAAACCGGTCCGATGCGGTTGACGGAAAACAATGCATGGTTGAACGACATCAAGCTGGGCACGCAGGAAGTGGTGGGCTTCAAGGCACGAGACGGCTTGGCGCTGGAGGGGATTTTGATTCGGCCGCTGGAGGAGCCGCGCGGCAGCGAAAAATTCCCGCTGCTCATGCACGTACACGGCGGCCCGGAAGCGCACGATCGAAACGGGTGGGTGACCAGCCCATCGGCACCGGGGCAGGTGGCCGCGGGTCGCGGATATTACGTGTTCTATCCCAACTATCGTGGGAGCACGGGGCGCGGGGTTTACTTTTCGAAGATGGGTCAGGGCGATTTCGCCGGGCGGGAGTTCGACGATTTGGTAGATGCGGTGGATCATCTCGTTCGCGAGTATCCGATCGACAAGAGCAAGGTCGGCATCACCGGCGGATCGTACGGCGGCTATGCGACGGCCTGGTGCTCGACGTATTACTCGAATCGCTTCGCCGCGGGGGTCATGAACGTGGGGCTGGCCGATCAGCTTTCCATGATGGGCACGAGCGACATCCCCGAAGAGTGGTATCACGTACACTCGCGGAAGCGGCTTTGGGAGGATTGGAAGTTCTTCCTGGAACGAAGCCCGATCTTTCATGTGCAGCGCAGCCGGACGCCGCTATTGATTCTGCACGGCAAGGACGATCCGCGGGTGGACCGGGGCCAGTCGCTCGAGTTCTTCCGCCATCTGAAAACGCTGAACCAGGCCCCGGTGCGACTGGTGTATTATCCAGGCGAAGGGCATGGGAATCGAAAGGCGGCCGCACGGTACGATTACAGCCTGCGAATGATGCAGTGGTTCGACCATTATTTGAAGGGAGCGGGCGGACCGCCGCCGCCATTTGAACTCGACTATCCATTGCAGGAGAAATCGGAAACGAAAGAGAAGGACGACGCGGCGGTGGAGCACGACTGAATTGCCGATTTCCAATTGTCGATTGTGGAGGCGACGCCAAACGTCGGCGAGGCGGAATGGGTTGTTGATTGAGGGGCACACGACGCGCATTAAGAGGAGATTCTTCAATGGTCTCGCCTGCGGATTCGCATTGCTTCGAGGGATTTGTCGTTCGCAAGGGGACGCTGGCGGAGCTTTTCGCGTTCAACGATTGGGCGCGAGATGGGCTGTTGCGGGCGTCGGCGGGAATTGACGACGAGCGGCTGGATCGGCCCTTCGAAATGGGCGAGGGGTCGCTGCGCAAGACGCTGAACCATCTGTATTCTGCGGAGTTGGTGTGGCTGGATCGATGGGAGGGGCGTTTGCCGCGGTACCGGGTGAGCGCCGAGGGGGTGACGGTCGCGGGGCTGGGTGAGGAATTTCGTGATGTCGCCCGAAGGCGGAATGACTTTCTGAACCGCCTGGGTGACAGCGAGTTGGCACGCCGGATCACGTACGTCAACCTTCGTGGAAAAACGTACACGTACCCGCTGGGTGCCATGATGCTCCACGTGTGCAACCACGGGTCGCACCATCGGGCGCAGGCCGTGAACATGCTGCGCCGCGTCGGCGCGCCCATTCCTCCGCCCGGCCTGGATTACATCTTCATGAAGCTTGAAGCGCCCGGAGCCACGCCTGGCCGGCTCGACGTCAATTCGCTTCGGACGTACTTCCGGTGTTCGGACTGGGCGCAAAAGCGGATTCTGGACGCGGCCAGCGGGCTAAGCGGCGAGCAACTCGACCGGCCGTTCGAAATCGGGCTGGGCACGTTGCGGAAGACGCTCGTACACATTTGCGATGCGGAACAATGGTGGGATTCAAACTGGACGCAGGGACCCTGTACGGCATTTCCGGCCGCCGACGCCGGTGCTCCGTTGCAGACTATCGTGCAACGATATGCTGAAACCTCGAAGAAGCGGAACGGGTTCCTGGAGACGTTGGGCGACGGGGATTTGGTCAAACCGGTCAGCGCGACGCCTCGGCCTGGAGTACAGCGTACGTACCCACTGGGCGTCACCATGCTCCAGCTTTGTCATCACGGGACGCACCATCGCGCCCAGGCCCTGAACATGCTTCGTCACGTCGGAGCGGCCGTTCCGGAATTGGATGCCCTGGGTGCTCTTCGCACGGACAGCGCCTGACTGAAAGAGGTGGCGGACAGGACACCCCCGAAACTCGGCACAATTCGAATCGTGATCGTGGAAACTCCGGCAACCCATTGACATGGCCCGTGCGGGCGTTTCACGTCGCTTCCCCACGATCCGAGTGGGAGGTACGAGTTGGACGGAGGGCGTCGGCGAGAATTCACCGACTCGTATCGCGCACGATCGCGCAAAACGCCGGGAGAAGCAATAGGGCGATGAAGGCACATAGCAGGATCACAATGATGCGCCGGCGGCGAATGGCCCGCGAATGAATTCGTGAGGTGAATTCCGTCCATTGCCCGGCGACCTCATCCACGCCGGCGCGACCGATCAATGCATCTTCGATCGCGAGGGCCATGGTCATCAGCAGATCCCGGTGCACGGCCTTTACCCGTCCTGGCGTTCCCAGTGACGCAGCGACATTGACCCGCCCGCACCCTTCGCAATACGCTCCTCCGAGCGCATTGGCGAGACCGCAATGCGGACAGTAGGTCGTCGATACGGGTCTCTCCATAACTATCTGCCCAAGAACCGTTGCATTCGCCGCGGAAACACATTCGCGATGCGGCGACGCTGGAGAACGCGGTTCGGCACTCTCGGCGCACTGGGAACATCCTCCCCGCTCAACCCGCGGATTCCACGAATTCGCCGCAATAGGACCGTCGGCGAATTGAATTCCGTGACTGAATCCAATTCATCTCCGTTCGCCCTTGGTTTTTCGCCGCTCAGTCCTGAATTACTATGAAGAATCGTCTCCCGTGGGGCGAACCGCTTGTATTCAATCCGATCGAAGACAAGCCGGCCGGGCGAAGGAGGCCGTTCTTGCCTATTTCTTCAACTCCTCATCAATGATTGCTTGAAAGGCTTCAAACGGCTGGGCTCCGGAGAGGAACCGGCCGTTGACAAAAAACGCCGGCGTGCCGGACACACCCGCTTCCTGTCCTTCGGAAGCATCCTTTTGGATGTCGGCGCGGAATTTTCCAGAACTGAAACATTCCTTGTAGGCGTCAACGTTGAGGCCGAGGTCGGTGGCGTGCTTTTCCAAATCGGCATCAGCAAGCGCCTTTTGGTCCGCGAAGACCTTGTCGTGAAACTCCCAGAATTTTCCTTGCGCGCCGGCACAATGCGCGGCCTCCGCCGCCGGCTGGGCACGCTGGTGCATGGGCAGGACGTAATCTCTCCAAACGATCCGGACTTTGTCGCCGTAGGTTTCGCGAATTTTCTCGAGGGTCGGACCGACCCTGGAGCAGAACGGTCACTGAAACTCGGAGTATTCGACGATCGTCACCTTGGCGTTTGCCGGCCCTTTCACGGGATCGTTGGCCGCGATGACCACGTCGACGCGTGGCGGCTCGAGCGTGATCTTGACCCCGGCCTTCTCCTTTATTTGTGTCAAAAGGGTGTCTCTTGCCGCTTTCTCTTGCTGACCGGCGAGTTGCGTCCGAATTTGGGGAGCCACCTGTTCGAGCGTCTTGCCCCCCATTCGCGCACTGTTCGCCTTGAAAAAAGCATCCACGTCGGCATCGGTCACCGGCTTGACGTTCTCGGCCACTCGCTCGCGGATCAGTTGATCGACTTTGATTCCCTTGGCGGCGGCATCCGGACCCAGGACCCGCTCCAGGATGATCTGGTCTAGCGCCGCCTTGCGCGCATCGTAAAGGGTCTGAGCCAGTTTGATGTTCGTCTTGAGGGTCTTGGCGTCCAACTCCTTAGTCGTGATCACCTCGCCGCCGATCGTTGCGGCGACGCCCTCTTTCGAGTCGGAAGCCGCCGGCTTCGCGGGTGGCTGCGCCCACGCCATTGTGCAAACGATCCCGGCGAATACCGCGCCCGCGCTCGCCACGTTTCTGAATCCCAGCATACGCACGCTCCTTTCTTGCAAATACATGCCTATAGAATAGCACAAGTCCTCGGACACCGGAAGCCCCGGTCTGGTTTTGCATTTTTCCACCCCCCGAATGGCTTCATTTGTGCCACACCTGGACGGAGCCCATGTCCGCCGATGATCCCCAGCCCAGCCCCCCTAGGTCGGTCTTATTGGCGGAATGACCACGGCCAAGCTACGGTGTCGGAACTTTCGAATGATTTTGCGAGTGCGAGGATGCGATGAAAGCGATTGCGGTGATTCCGGCTCGGCTTGGAGCGACGAGATTCCCGGCCAAGCCTTTGGCCAAGGAAACGGGAAAATATCTCGTTCAGCACGTTTACGAACAGGTCCGGCAATGTTGTTGCATCCAGAGAGTGATCGTGGCCACCGACGACGAGCGGATCGTGGCCGCGGTTCATTCCTTCGGCGGAGACGTGTGCATGACCCGTCCAGACCACGCGAGTGGGACGGACCGGGTGGGCGAAGTCGCCGCCGGGTTGGCTCTCGCCGACGATGATCTCGTGCTCAACGTGCAGGGCGATGAGCCGGAGATTCATCCGTCGGTGTTGGACCGGCTGATTGAACGCTTCGACGACATCGCTGCTGCAACGGCAAGCTCGTGCGAGAATCCGTTCTCGCACGCACCTGTTGCGAATATTCCCCCTCGCACCTACCCGCGCATCGCTACCGTGGCCGTGCAGTTCCCCGACGATGGTCCGAAGGAAGGACCTGGGTCGCCGCTCGATCCGAATCGGGTCAAAGTCGTCTGCGACCATCTCGGCCGGGCCATGTACTTTTCGCGGAGCCTGATTCCGTTTCCGCGAAGTTCTGGCGGCCGTGCGGAGCGCCCCTCGGATTGGTGGCTCCACCTCGGTGTCTACGCCTTTCGAGCCGATGTTCTTCGTCGGATCACCTCGAAGGACGGCCTGCGACGCGGCGGCCTCGAGGAAACCGAATCGCTCGAACAACTCCGCTGGCTCCAGGCCGGCCTTTCGATCGCCGTCGTGCCGGTTGACCACGCCTTCACCGGCGTGGACACACCTGAGGACTACGCGGCCTTCGTCCGGCGCTATCGCGGCCGAAAAGGGCTGTGAGTCAGTAGAAGCGTCAGTACTTCCGAATGGCCTCGAAGTCGGTCAACACGCGCGATTCACCCGGCCCTCGTTGAAATCGAAGGAAACCCAGTTTCTCAAGTCGAGAGAGTTCTCGAATCATCGTGCGCTCGGTTCGATCGTGTACAGTTCGGCAAATAGGGGCTGGACGTCATTCAATGTAGCCTCTCTCGCCGGTTCGTCCGAGAACGGGTCGGACGGCGCGCTGAGATCGAGGATTCGATGCAGGAGCTTGCTTTCGAGGTCGTTGAGCAGCTTCCGACGAGGCCCTACCCGCCCGCGTGGATGGTCAGGGTCCAAAAACCGGCGAGGGGTGGCCGGAGTTGTCGACGGCCACGAAGATGACTTCGGCCTGGGTGACGTCGACGACATCGTCGGGATTGTTTCGGCGGCGGGCGCAGACGCGGACCTGAATGGTGAGCGAAGTCCGACCCGCCTTGGTCGCGTCGGCGTAAAGGCTGAGCACGTCGCCGACGAACACCGGTTTGTGGAACACGACTTCGCGGATGGCGACGGTGACGTAGCGATGGTGAGCCTGGCGAACGGCCTCGACGTACGCCGCCTGGTCGATGAGCGACAGGATCACCCCGCCAAAGATCGTCCCTTCGGCGTTGGTATCCCGCGGCATCATCACCACGCGGATGGCCGGTTCAGTGGTTGGCGCCTTGAGCATACGTATTCCAGCATTCCACCCGATACAAATTCAGAACCGACTGCTGAGCAGCGCCGGCACATGGATGCCCACTCGGCAATCGCAAATCGATCATCGGCAATCCTGCTACTCTTCCGCCGCGTGGTGCTTGTCCTTCCTAGCCGCATCGACGATTTGCTGTTGCACGTTGCCGGGGACGACTTCGTAGTGCGACTCCTCCATGGTATAGCTGCCCTGGCCGCCGGTGATGCTCGAAAGCCGTGAGGCGTAATCGGCTACTTCAGAGAGAGGAATCAAGGCGCGGATCGAAGCCATATTGCCGGGGAGCACGTCCTGCCCCTGGGGACGTCCGCGACGCGAAGCCAGATCGCCCTGGATGTCTCCGACTCTGTCGGCCGGACAAGTCACTTCCAGAGAAACAATCGGCTCGAGCAGAACCGGTTTCGCTTTCATGAATCCATCTTTAAACGCCCCGCGGCCGGCGATTTGGAAGGCGATGTCCTTGCTATCGACGGGGTGGGTCTTTCCGTCGATGAGCTCGACCTTGACGTCGACCACGGGATAACCGGCCAGCACGCCTTCGTGCAACTGAATGCGAATGCCTTTGTCAACACTGACACGGAAGGGTCCGTCGATGGCCCCGCCGAAAATCTTGTCCACGAATTCGTACCCTTCGCCGCGGGTCGCAGGAAGGACATTGATGACCACTTTTCCATACTGGCCGGCGCCGCCCGACTGCTTCTTATGGGTGTACTCAATGTCCTTGGCCGTGCCCGTGATCGTTTCGCGATACGGGATCCTCGGCGGCCGCGTGGTTACGTCGAGTTTGTACTGTTTATGCATCCGGGAAAGGTAGGTGCGCAATTGAGCATCGCCCATTCCATGGATGACCAATTCGCCGCCGGTTCCGCGGTCGGCCACAAAACAGGGATCTTCCTCGTGAAGCCGTTTGAGCGCGGCGCTGATCTTGTCCTCATCTCCGCGGGTCTTGGATTCGATTGCCAGAGCAAACATGGGCTTGGGCAGATTGGGCATGGGAATCGCGCCCGGCTGAACCGTAAAGAGCGTATCGCCGACGTGGAAGTCGAGTTTGGCCAGACTGACGATATCTCCGGCGACCCCGGCCTCGACTTCTTTATGGTCGGCCCCCAGAGTCCTAAGTGTGTGCCCGGGGCGCGTGCCTTTCAGCTCCTTGATGGACTTGACCACGGCATCGCTGGTTAACTTGCCCGAATGGACGCGGACCGCGAGGTACTTGATGTTGCTCTTGGGGTCCGTACTGATTTTGAAGACCTGGCCGACAAACGGTCCCGAAGGGGAAGGCTCCACGGGCGTTTTCTTTTCTCCATCGACCAGGACGCGGCGCTTTCCACTGACCGGGCTTGGACAGCAATAAACCAGCGCGTCGAGAAACTCGGCGACCCCCACCGAGGTTCGGGCGTTGGTAAAGAAAATGGGAACGAGGGCGCCCGTCGCGACGGTCGCGGGGGCCATGGTTCGCACGTCGCTCATGGCCACCTCGCCGACGAGATACTTCTCCATCAGGGCGTCGTCGGTTCCGACGATGGCTTCGATCAGGCCGGTATGGGCGTCGGCGACGCTGGAAAAATCGGCGCTGCCGCTTTCGTTGTTAAAGCAATCCGCCACGGCCTTGCCGCCGTCTTTCGGCAGGGTCAAGGGGACGCACTTGTTGCCAAAAAGCTCCTGAATCTGACCCACCAGGCCGGGAAGGTTTACGTTGGGAGCATCGATATGATTGATGACGATCCAGATTCCCAACCCGTACTCCCTTGCCCGTTCCATCATCTTGCGAGTGTTGACCTGAATGCCCGAGGAGGCGGATACGACCACCACACCGAGTTCGACGGCAGCGAGAGACGCAATGGCCGGCCCGCAGAAAGACGTGCTCCCCGGCGTGTCGATGAGGTTCACGTGCACCCCCTTGTGCGCGAAGTACGCCACGGCGGAATCGAGCGAGGTCAGCTTCTCCTTGGATTCGTCACTGCAATCCAGGATGGAGGTCTTGTCCGCAACGTTCCCCTGCCGGCTGGTCATGCCGGTTTTGAAGAGCAAGGCCTCGGCCAGCGACGTCTTCCCGCAGGCCGAGTGCCCAATGAGTGCGATGTTTCGATACTGATCCGGTTGAAACGTGGCCATCTGATCCTCCCGTATCCTGTTTTCGTCCGTCGCCGGCCGAGACGCGAGCAGTGCCGCGACCGGCGTGAAGCCGCGGATCGTAATCGGAAAGTCCGGCTTCGGCAAAGCCCGGCTTCTCCGTCCAGCTGGCCGATCCCCCCAGTTGACGAGAAGGTTTGAAGCACCGATTCGGCCATGCTCATCGAGTTTGACAGGGCCAAGGTGGACCAGTAGATAGCCGAAACGGTAGCGGGGCCGGATGGGGGACGCGCGCGGAGTCCCGCCTCGAACGAGTTCGCGGGTCGACTTGGGCAATGCGACAGTCAAACGGTGTCTCGACGACGTCGAGAATCCGTGTGATCGTGCCGTCCACCGCATGAGCGGTCGGCGCTGCCGCGAATCCGACAAGGATCGTCTGAAATGTTCGCATTGGTCGGCGCCAGAACGGCAGAAGCCTTGTCCGCCTTTGGGCGGTTCTGGGTTTTTGCTTGGCTCATGTTTCGCTGGCTCGTGCCCGGAATCCTTCACTACCGCACCTGGATGCGGACCATTCCGTTGATGTACGAAGTCGGCAATCGGTCCCTACCGGTCATCATGATCACGGGCACGTTTGTCGGCCTTGTGCTGGCGGTTCAAAGCTACGATCAACTCAAGGCCGCCGGGTTCGAACAACAGATGGGAGTCCTGGTATCCTTGACGCTCATCCAGGAATTGGGTCCCGTGTTGGCGGGGATGATGGTGGCCGGCCGCGTCGGCGGGGCATTGGCCGCCGAGCTGGGAACGATGCAGATCACCGAGCAATCGTTGGCGTTGACGGCGATGGGCGTCGATCCCATTCGCCAGCTCGTCGTTCCGCGGTTTACGGCGTGTTTCCTGCTGACCCCTCTGCTCACCTGGTTCACCGTGTTTTTCGGGACGCTGTCGGGCTGGATCGTTGCGGTGGAGCTCAAAGGCATCCCATCGACGCCGTACTGGTACTATATTTCAAACGCGGTGGTGACCTGGGACGTGATGACCGGAACCATCAAGAGCACCGTCTTCGGCGGAGCGATCGGATTGATCGCGTGCTACAAGGGCTTTCACTGCCGCCCCGGTGCCGAGGGCGTCGGCCGGGCGTGCACCGAATCCTTTGTCGTGAGTTTTCTAACGATTCTGATTACGGATTTTTTCATCGGAGTATTCTTGTCCGGGCTGTACAAGGGACTTTACGGGTTCAAGCCCTTGATTTGAGCGAATCGTCGGCTTACCGGGGCCGCACGCTACGGCCGCGGGGGTTGCAACACCGAACGAAACCGAAACGAGTTTGCCATGGATTCCCTGCCGATCATCCAACTCGTGAACGTGCACAAGAGATTCGGAAATCTTGTGGTCCTCAACGGCGTGAACCTGTCGTTGGTGGCCGGTCAGACCACGGTGATCATCGGCGAGTCCGGTAGCGGAAAAAGCGTCCTGCTCAAGCACATCGTCCGCCTGCTCCGCCCCGACGAAGGCGAAGTTCACTTCAAAGGCCGGCGCATCGACGACATGTCCGAGCGCGAACTGACCGAGATACGGCCGCGGTTCGGGTTCTTGTTTCAGCTCAGCGCTTTGTTCGACTCCATGTCGGTCGGCGACAACGTCGCTTTCCCGCTTCGCGAGCACACCCGCAAGTCGCGTTCGGAGATCGACGAAATTGTACGCAACAAACTGTACATGGTCGGCCTGGACGGACTTCAGTCGAAATGGCCCGCCGAGCTTTCCGGCGGACAGAAAAAGCGCGTCGCCCTCGCCCGTGCCATTGCCCTCGATCCGGAAGTGATTCTTTACGATGAACCGACCACCGGTTTGGATCCACCGCGTTCCGACGTCATCAATGAGCTCATCCGCAAGCTTCAGAAGGAGCTGCGCGTGACCAGCGTCGTCGTGACCCACGATATGGTCAGTGCCACAAAGGTTGCCGACCGGATCGTCATGCTTTATGAGGGAAGGTTTGTTTTTGACGGGAGCCCGGAGGACATTACCGCCACGCGGGAGCCGCGCGTGCGGTGTTTCGTGGAAGGGCGCTGCTCGGAAGAAGATTTGCGCAGCTTGCAAGGAGTTCGTTGAAACATGAAGGACGGCGCTCATCATTTTCTGGTCGGCGTCTTTGTGCTCGTAGGGCTTACCACGCTGGGCGTATTGATGGTCTGGTTCGGCGAAACGCCCTCGTGGCTGCAGCGCAGCGAATGGACGCTGCGCATCAGCGGGGTCGACGAAGTCCGCGGCATCGGCGATGGAAGCCCGGTGTTTCTGTCCGGCGTCGAGATCGGGCGGGTCCGGCGCCTGGAGTTCGAGAATCTCGAACGCCCCGACCGCGGAGTCTTGATTATTACGTCCATCCGCAACAAGTATCTCGTCCCGTCGTCTTCCTTCGCCAAGATCTACGGCGCCACTCTGGGGATCGGGCGCGGGCAGATTAACATCATCGCCCCGCGCGAGCCCACGGCCCCGTTGCCCACCCAGGATCAGCCGATGATCTTTGGCGAAATGGCCAACACATTCGGAGAGCTGATCCCCGAGGGAATGATCAGCTCTTTTCGGGAAACCGTGGAGCACATCGGCGACTTTGCAGCCGCCTCCAAGCCCGTGGCTGACAATCTCGCCAGGCTTCTGGAGCAACGATCGGCGTCCGTCGTGGATCGGCCGGGTGCCGCTGAAGAAGGGCTGCACGCCACGGTCGCGACGGCCATCGAGCGAATCGACCGGTTCTTTGCCCATCTCAATACCGTCGCCGGCGATGAGGCCACCCAGAAAAACCTCAAGGACGTCGTGTCCGACCTCAAATCCGCGTCCGGCGAGCTGGCAGAGACCGCTCATCTCTGGAAAACGGAAAGTCAGCGGCTTTCCGACAATCTCAACGGGGGAATCGACCGGACCGAACAGAACCTCGAGACGCTTGCCGTCAAATTGACCAGCGTTGCCGAACGATTGGACAAGACGGCCGACAACCTCAACGTCGCCACCGCCAAGGTCGCCGAAGGCCGGGGAACGATCGGCCTGCTGGTCAACGATCCGCGGCTTTACGAGTCGGCCGTGCTGAGCATCGAACGGCTTGGCGAATTCATGGCCACGCTCAACCGGATCGCGGGCAACGCGGAACGCGAGGGCTACATCCCCCTCGAAGTGAAAACGGCCGTAGGCGGCGTGAAGACCAAGCTGCCGCTGAAGGAGGAATGAGGCGGCGGGCTAATTTGTCGCCGCCGCGAACGAGCGATTGGCGTTTTCCACTTCGCTCTTGAGCGCGCCTTTGTCCAGTTGCAGGATCTTCTGCGCATGACCGGCGGCTCGTGGGTCGTGGGTCACCATCAGGATGGTCTTTCCTCGTTCGTTCAAGTCGTTGAGCAGGTTCAGGATTTCCTCCGATGTCTTGGCGTCCAGATCGCCCGTCGGCTCATCGGCCAGAATGATATCCGGGTCGGTGACGATCGCCCGAGCAATGGCGACGCGCTGCTCCTGGCCGCCGGAAAGCTGGTTGGGACGATGGTCCATCCGATCCGAAAGCCCCACGATCGAAAGCGCCGTGGCCACGCGCTCTTTCCGTTCCCGGCCGGGCATGCGGAAAAGCATCAACGGAAGCTCGACGTTTTGCGCCGCGGTGAGCACGGGAACCAAATGGTACATCTGAAAAATGAACCCGACGTGTTGGCTTCGCCATCGGGTCAGTTCTTTTTCGCCCATCGAATCCAATTGGGCGTCGCCCACGCGAACGCTGCCGGCCGTGGCGGAATCGAGTCCGCCGATCAGGTGAAGAAGCGTGGATTTGCCCGACCCGCTCGGGCCCATCAACGCCGAGAACTGACCCGCCGGAATGTAAAGATTGAGTCCTTCCAGCACGGGGATTTCGAGGCGCCCCTTCCGGTAAACTTTGCAAACCCCTTTCAGATCGACATCCGCAGCGCTCAAAGGTTGCCCTCCGCCTTCCCGGAAAACGGCCCATCGTTTCGCGAACTAGGCTAGGGTTGCCGATTCGCCCGGTCAACTGCATGACCGGTCAGGCCATTCCGCATGACCACTCCTACGACGCGGGAGTACAATGGCAACCGACTTGGTGCGCGGTCGAAGGGCGGAGCGTTTCCGCGAGATCGACCGGGCAAATTTGTGCATCCGAAGTCGACTCTTTGGTTCTTCGCGGTCGTACTGCTTGCGTAACAAAATGCCGCTGCACCCCTTCACACGGCGCCTCACCACAACGGCGTTTTCCCGAATCCCGCGATTCGTCATCGTTCAGCGCCGAAACGAGGAATGGTGCATCGAAGAGAGCCGTCGATCTCAAATCCTCAGCCCGGACGCGCCCGTTTGGTTCGCGCTTTCCGCGAATGCCGATGCTCAGCGGGTCAAGATCGGCCGTCACCGTTCGATTTGGCGGGCAAGCGCCGGCGAAGACATAGTCTTTGTCAAGCAATTCGCGCCTCCCACCGGGCTCGCCCGACTCAAAACGGCTCTCGTGGGCGATCCTGCGCAACGGGAATGGCGGGCGTATATCGAGGCGGTTTCAAGGGGGGTTTCCGTCGTTCATGCGATTGCTGTGGGAGTCCAAGGTGGTTCCAAACGTGGCAGCACGTTGATCTCCTTGGGGGTTTCCGGGGCGCAATCGTTGCGTGACTTTTGCCGCCGACGCGCGCCCAAACTCGCTGGGAAGGTGGATGAGTTCGCGGCCGACGAAACTCTGTCCGCCTTGGCCGAATTGGTTGCCGGGTCTCACGAACGAGGGATGTTTCATCGAGACGGACATCCCGGAAACATCCTTGTGCCTCGCGATGGAACGGCCACGCAACGCGCCGTGTACATGGATCTACTCGGGGCCCGATTCCGCAACGGCCCGATTCCCTGGAGGTGGGCGGTCCGCTCTTTGGCCGCATTGGCCCACGCCGTAATGCCGTACACGAGCAAGAGCGAGCGGCTGCGATTCCTCAGGGAATACGTGCGGCGACGAGCGTCGCTCGGACGCCAGGAAAACTCGCGACCCATTCGATCGAGATTGTGGCGGGACGTTGAGTCCGCTCGTCACGCCCACGCGAAACGTCTTGCTCGACGTCGCGACCGGAGAATCTTCAACGATCCGGATTATTTCGCCTGGTTGCGGCCGGCGGAAGGATGGCGCGCCTGTGTCGTCCTTCAGCCGTCGGGACGCGAAATGCCTTTTGAGGCCCGGAACTGGAATCGCACCGAAGCGGATTGGAGCGGGCGGCTTCGTGCCCTGGTCTCCACGGGAGACGATGAAGTCTCCGTCGTGGATGACTTGACGATCGAGTCGCAGGGGGCGCCATCGCGTGCCGCACGAGTTCGATGGACGCTCTTCGGATCCCCGCATCGCCGCGAGTTCCTACGATGCCATGAATTGCGCCACCGCGATCGACCCACGGAACTTGTGCTCGCGTTTGCCGAGCGCCGCCGCTTCGGCCTCATCGACCGGACCTTCCTTGTGCGCCCGACCTTGGTCCCTGCCGATTCTTTACGATCTTGAACGCGGCGAGGGTTCCGGGAAAACTGAATCCTGCGCATCGACCGCCGGTCGTTCGCCGACCATGCAAGCCCCGTCATGGGGCCGTCCGGTCGGGTTCGCCTGGCGGCAGTCGTGCCGGATCGACGAGCTTGAGTTCGACCGGCTTGGGTTTGTCCGCGAGTTCGATTCCCGTGGGAAGCTGGTATTCCGGAATCAGCGGTTTGAAGATGTCAAGCTCGGCGAAATGCTCGTCTTTCAATTGGATGATGCCGAAGACGCGCGTTTCTCCGCGAAGCAATCGCGCCACGTCCTCGGTCGGTCCGGTCACCTTGATGGTTTGCGTGACCAATTCACTGCCGTCTCGGGATACGGCCTTATACGGTTTCCCGAAGTTCGCGAAACTCACGGAGAGCAGGATTGGCACCGTGGGAACCTCGCTCGTTGTGCGTTGTGCCGTAACCGTGGCCCGGACTTCGACGGACTTGGGCTTCACGGTGGCATCGGTTCCGAAAGCCTTCGTGTCCAAGGAGACGGGCACGGGCACGGTCGCGGGCTGGCCGGCGGGTTGGTCCCGCAGGAGTTTTTCCGCCTCCGCGCTGAGGTCGATCGGCAAAAGCTGTCCACCGCCGGCGAGTTCGGTGAGCACGCTTTGCCTCAACCGGAGTTGCACCATAGAAGGCTGAACCTGCGGTTTCACATCGTACGCCAAGGTTAACGGCTGAACCATCACGGGTACGTCTTGGGTCACCATCCGGTCCGCCAAAACCGTAATTCCCGCGGGCTGAAGCCCCATGACCGTAACCCCCGGATACTCGCGCCATTGTTCGACGATCATGTCTTTCAAGGGTAACGTCACTGGGCCGACGGGAAGGTCGGGAACCTGTAATCGTAGGATCAGCGGGGCCCTGGCCAAGAGAAGGTTCACGGCCTTGCGCGGTCCGGCCACGCGAAGCTGGAAATCACCGATTTCCCCGCTGGGAGAAAAGAGCACCTCGGCGCCGCCCGCAGATGATTGCAGCCGAACGGCGGCGGGAACGGCCACCTCTTCCGTGACCAGACGATCGGCGGCCACCCAGATCAGCCCGGTGAGAAGTATCGTCATCCCTACCAGTTTGAGTTGATCCATCACGTGCGGCTCAGCTGTCGATCCTGCGACACCGCGGATTCGGTTACGGTGGACGGCGGTTCGTCTGCCCGGCCCAGAAGAGCTTCGGTCAGGGCTTCTTGCAACTCCTTGCCCTCAAGCCCGCGGCGGAGGGTGCCGTTCAGCGCGAGGGAAACCTGTCCGGTTTCCTCGCTGACCACGATGACCGCGGCATCGGTCTCCAGGCTCATTCCCACCGCCGCACGGTGGCGGCTGCCCAGCGAGCGGTCCACCGCGCCCGATTCCGCAAGGGGGAACTGGCATCCCGCGGCGATCAGACGACCTTGCCGCACGATCAAACCCAGGTCGTGCAGAGGGCTTCCCGGCCAGAAGATCGTTTCGATAAGTTCCGAAGAGGCCCGAGCGTCCAGCGATACTCCGGACTCCAGCCAGGGGTCCATTTCCGAAGATCGCTCGATGGCGATCAGCGCTCCGATCTTCCGCCGGGACAAGCGCGCCACGGCCGAAAGAACGGGAGCTAGAGAAACCTGCGGAGATTGCAGCCAACGGCGCATCAGATTGGCCTCCCCGATTTTGGCGAGAATCCGCCGAAGCTCGGCTTGAAACGAAACGAGAGAGGCAAGGAACACCGCGAGGATGAAGTACGGGTAGAGAACGTTTATGCGCTCAAAACCGAACCGTTCGGCGATCAGCCAGACCACCGCGAAGCTCACCCCGAGGATCAACAGAACCGCGCGGACCAGCCGGGCTCCGGGCGTTCCTTGAAGAAGCCGAAGCACCGTGTAGACAACCGCCCCGATCAACAAGACCTCAACCAGCGTCGCCCACGGCCGCTCGACCACGCGACCGAAAACAAGGCCCAACTGCTCGGGAAGATTCAATTGAGCGAATGTCATGGAATGATGAATCATGCGCATGCTCACGTCGCTCATCGAGCAAAAGGCAAAAGCGTTGTCGTGGCCGACGCGCCGACCACGACGGTGTCACCGGCGAGTATAGGATTGCAGTGACGTACGGGCAAAACGTGATTGGATGAAGTCGTGTCGGCTTATTTGTCCAGCCTGCCGTATTGGGCCGGGGCCTGTTTGAACTTGTAATCGCCGCGTGCAACGAATGACATCGAAACCAGCCGACCAGGAAACAGGATTCATGGGCGCTCAACCAATCGATTCGGCATAGCAGAGGCCCATGACGGCAAGCGCTGTATCGAACCAACGTGGCAATCGGTGCCGATCGTAATTGTGAGAACGGCGGTCCATGGCCTAGACAAAGCAAATCGGGCCTCCCAGGGGAAGTCACCTCGCGAGCCTGCTTCCCCCGGTCAGCCCGCTGGCGCGTCTTGGGCAAGAATCTTGAAGGTCCCCCTCGGCGCACGAACTCAGGACAGCTCACTGTATATTTCGGGCTGATACGACCAAGTCCATCCTTGCACACTTAAGATGCTTCGCGGAAACACCTTACGAGAATAATGCTGCTCTTCGACACTTGGTTCGATCGGGCCGAACTCATTACGTAGGTCGACTCGGCCATCAATCCTCAACATCTTCTCTGGCCATTGATATAATTAAAGATTATAAAACGCCACCACTGCTTCATATGCGATTGCCGGGTATTGTTCGTGGGAATTCGAAGAGCGTCGCCATGCTTGGTGGGGCAGATGTTATCATAAACTATTGTAAGTTATAATATTACGAATTGATTAGCTTTTGTGATTCTTTCGTAGCTTTTCATTGACACCAGGCAAAAAATCGGGTCGAATGGCGGGCACATGACCGCGAGGGTTATTGGCGCGGCTTCGGTGGGTGCTTCGATAGACGGTCGCGCTATTATTCACAAGAACGGCTGCCAATGCCGTGGCGAACTTCCGGGATTCGGACGACAGTCCGGGTCTCGGAAGTTTTTTTGGGGGAGTATCGCGCAACGAGTTTGACACTTTTGGGTTCTTCCGCTTCGTGTGCCGTTCATACCGGCGTCGTCATTGCGAATCATCGTCTTTGTCGCGATCACTTGCGACTTTCATTTCATGTTGCCGCGTTCGGCTCCGCGCAAGCCGGGCAGTTTGTTCATTTATGCCCCCCATCTCCTATTGATTTTTTCGCGTCGTCATCGTCGCCCGATTGGAAGCAATGGACCTCCCCTTTCGCCCCACCGATATTGCGACGGGCGTTCAGCATTGCCGCACTACAACGTCATCACGACACCGTCGAGATCGATGTAATTTATCGAGTCGTAGGCACCGCGACCCGTTGGATGGCCTCGCTTGGACCTGCGGACACATTGAGCGTCCTCGGACCTCTGGGCAATGCGTTTCCCATCGAGAAAGAAAGGTCCAACGCTTGGCTCGTGGCCGGTGGCGTCGGTTTGCCGCCAATGGTGTGGCTCGCCGAAACCCTGCATGGGGCAGGCAAACAGGGCGTCGCGTTTTGCGGAGCGCAGAGTCGAGACTTGATCGCCCTGACTCTCGATCCCGGGGTTGCCTGGCCGGCCGATGCGACGCGCGGTGAGTTTGGAGCCGAAGAGTTCACCCAAGCCGGGGTCCCCCTGGTGATCAGCACGGACGACGGGTCGCTTGGCTTTCGAGGTCGCGTCGGCCAGGCGCTCGAAGCCTACCACCATGCCCATCCCACGCCTTCCGACGATCTGACCGTGTACACGTGCGGTCCGGAACCAATGATGCGCTTCGTCGCCGATTACTGCACCGCGCGGAAAATCCGCTGCTTCGTTTGCATGGAGCGAAACATGGCCTGCGGATTGGGAACGTGCCAATCGTGCGTCGTTCCCATAAACGAACCGTCGGATCGGGACGGCTGGATGTATCGACTTTGCTGTTCCGACGGTCCGGTGTTCGACGCGGAGTCCATCCTTTGGGATGACCCGCGTCTCGCGATCCGACTTTAGGTCTGCGCGTCGCGGGCAATCTCTTCGATGAGTTCCTTGGGCGCCCCGATGTCGGCGACAAGGACCCGACCGACGTATTCGCGAGCGGCCGGTGCGCCGAATCCTTTCTTCATGGCGACGAAAGTGATCGTGAGGTCGGCCCGCACCGTGGGATGGGCGGGCTCGCCCGTATCGCAATCCAGTCCGGAGGGAATATCGACGGCAACGACGGCGCGACAGGTATTCTTATTGATGGCCTCGATCCATGCTGCCACGCCGCCGCGCACCGGACCTCGAAAACCGGTGCCCATCAAGGCATCAACGATGAGGTCATCGGGCAATACGCCTTGGAGCCGGGTCGCGCTGCCGTTCGGATCGGATTCCACTCGAATCGGTAGATTCATGGTCCGGATGATGTCGTAATTCGTCATGGTGTCGGGCGTCATGCCCTCCGGATTGGCGTTCACAAGTACTTCGACGCGCCGCCCGAAATTGTAGAGGTGGCGGGCGATGACCAACCCGTCGCCGCCGTTGTTGCCTACTCCGGCGACGATCCACACGCGGGCGCCGTCATCAAACTCTCGTTGAATGATCTCGGCCGCATTCCGTCCCGCGTTTTCCATCAAGAGGATCGATGGAATTCCGTGTCGTGTTACCGCCAACGAGTCGATGAGCCGCACCTGCGCGCGAGTTAGAGCGAAAGTCATCGCGTGGCACCAACATTGATCGTCAAGCTCTGCCGCGAAAACAAACTATCTCGTTTCTTCGGTTTGCGAACCAGGGCCGATTGGGAATTCATGTCTCCCGGTGATGCCGATCGTGACCTCACTCCCTGCCGCCGCCCTATGCACAGGAATGGACAGAAACAAAGCAACTCGACTCGACTCTTGCCCTTTTTTCCCGCGTTTGGGCCGCGGGGGCGAAGGCATACCACCACTCGCCCCGGATGGGCCGGGGTAGTTTTGAAAAGACCGTGTGATGGTCATAGTTTGCAAGAACCCAATGAATCCCACCGCACCAAACTTGCTCGACGGGGCATGCTACTAAATCACCGTGCGCGAAGGCGCGCCACTGCAAGCTCTTGTAGTACAATAGGTTGCAGTTGACAAAGAAGGGACGCTCCATAAGCTGTATTTTGTGTCGAAGTACAGTCTTTTATGGAGGA
>Ga0187893_10002470_pt1 | contig 40566 bp, 26 predicted proteins | sample MA1701074metaG_FD_139574 | JGI IMG/M metagenome (GOLD analysis project Ga0187893, IMG submission 139574) | White microbial mat communities from a basaltic lava cave in the Kipuka Kanohina Cave System on the Island of Hawaii, USA - MA170107-4 metaG ...
ACTTCCCGGCCGATGTACTCCTCGGTATAGGGCTTGAGAATGGGCACGACGCCGCGGTTGGTCTTGGGGTACGCGTCGTCGAGCCGGCGAGTGATGGCCGCCAGGTTCGCGCCCGCGCCCTCCAGGGACCAGCCGTCCTTGAGTCGCCCCACGACCTGCAGCTGCGGACTCTGGGCCCGCTCCACCGCATGCACGTCGGTCTGGTACGCCACCCAGATCTTGGTGTCCTGCGGATACAGGAATCCCTGCGGCATCACGCCAATGACCGTGTGCGGCTGGCCGTTCACGCGGATAACGCGACCCACGACGTCCGGCGCGCCGGCGAACCGGTCCTGCCACACCTGATAGCCGATGATGGCGGTTCGCGCGGTGTTGGGACTCGCGTCCTCGGCGTTGAGCAGGCGGCCCAGTATCGGGCGGATGCGGGTGATGTCGAGCGCGCCGGCCGTCGTCCAGCAGCCGTCGTAGCGCTCCGCCTTGTCCGTGCCCGTCACGTTGATCGTGCCGCACGTGTGCGCCGCCAGGGTCTGGAACGTCTGCTGCTGCGCCGACCAGTCCTTGAAGTCGTGCAGCGTCACGCTCTGGCGGTTCCGGCTGTCGAGCGTCGCGTTGGTGCGGAACAGCGCGACAATCTGCTGCGGCTCATCGTAGGGAAGCCCCTTGATCATCGCGCCATAGATGATCGACCACATCGTGGCCGTGAGCCCGATGCCGAAGCTGAGGGCAAGCGTCGCGACGAGCATCAAGCCCGGCGCCTTGAGCAGTGAGCGGACGCCGTAGCGCAGGTCGCGGAAGAACGTCATGCGCGACCTACGCCCGCGTCAGAAGGCCGGTTTCAGGGCCGCGAGCTGTGCGCTAGTACAACCAGTACCGCCTCGTGCTCTCCTTGAAGGCGGCCGATTCCGACTTCCAACGGGCCAGAAGCGCGGCCACGCCGTCCTGCTCGATGGCTGCGCGCAGCAAGGTTCCGCCGGAGAGCCGTTCGATGCCCGTGCCGCGCCACTGCCAGTCTTTCTGGTGACGCGCATAGATGGATCGCATCAGCCACGCCGCCGCCGCGACCGGCTCGGCCGCGTTCCTGTCCGTCACCCGAAGGCGCACCACGGGAATCACCATGCCGCCGTGCTTGTCGCCGGCGTTGACGCGCGCGGTGGCGGCCTCGAACGCGATCCCCGGAATGCCGCGGGCGTTCATCTCCGCCGCGATCTCGGCGGCGTCTGTAAGCCACGGCGCGCCCACCTGCTTGAGCGGTGCGCTTGTCCCGCGGCCTTCGCTCAGGTTCGTCGCCTCGAAGAAGACCGTGCCGGGGTAGAGCAGCGCTGTTTCCTCGTCGCGGATATTCGGCGACGTGTTGACCCAGGGCAGCGTCGTCTCCGAATACCACATCGAACGCTGGTAGCCGCTCATCGGGATCACGCCGCCTTCCGACTTGATCCGGCCGGAGCCAACCAGGAAGAGATACAGCTCACCGGGGGTCAGGCCGTAGCGCAGCGCAACATCGAACTGACCGACGAACGAGCGGTGTGCGAGGTCGAGGATTCCGCCCTCCACGATGTCGGCGCGAATCGGGTCGGGCCGGTCGAGCACGAAGAAGCCCTTGCCCGCCTTGCCGGCGGCTTCGGCCGACAGCGCCATCGTCCACACGTAGGTGTACACGCGCGCGCCAACGTCCTGGATGTCGTAGAGCAGCACATCCACGTCGCGCAGCATTTCCGGCGTTGGAACCCGCGTCTCGCCGTACAGGGAGTAAATGGGCAGCCCGGTGACGCTGTCGCGGCCGAACCCGACCCGCTCGCCTGCGCGCGCCGCGCCCGCCAGGCCGTGCTCCGGCCCGAACAATGCGGTCAGCCGCACCCCCGGCGCCCGGAACAACAGGTCGATGTTGCGCTGTCCCGTGCGATCGACGCCCGTGTGGTTCGTGATCAACCCGACCCGCTGGCCCTGAATGATGTGCAACGAGTCGTACAGCAGGACTTCGAGTCCCGGGCGCGGTTGCGCATCCGCAGATCCGATCGCAAGGGCCGCGGCGACGACGAGACGCTTCATGCAAGCATGATACACCGGATCTGGCGGTGTCCGCATCACGGACGGCTTACCCGCGCGGGCGCACGGCCTCAGCGGCGCTCAGAAGTACGTCGCGATCGACAGCAGGAAGAACGCGCTTTCGCCGAGGTTGTTGAACCGGTCGCGCGTCCGCCCGCGCCCGTAGTCGAGTTTCACGGCCGAGTCCCGCGTCGGGCGGAACGTGACGCCGGTCGTGACGCGCCCTTCGTGGTCGCCGATGAGCCCCGCGTCGAAATCGACAAAATCCCAGCGCGCCTTCAGCGCGAACGACGCATCCGGCAGTGCGCGCAGCCAGTCGCCGCCGAACTCGCGCACGCCCTCCAGGAACCAGCCGCGCTGCGATTCCGCGTAGATCCCCACCAGCCCGTCCGGCACGTCGACGCGCGCGGCGGCAAACTCGCCGCTCAGCGTCGTGCCCAGGACACGCGTTTCGAGGTCGAGCACGGCGATCGACACATCGCGACGATCATCGACCTTCGCGCCGTCCAGCATCCACTGGTTCCAGGCGCCGCGGTGGCTGGAAACGCCGATCTCATGATTCACCCCGGGGCTCCAGGCCAGGCGCGCCACGAACGCCGGCGACCCGTTGTTGTCCTCGACGTTGCCGCGGCCGAGGGGAATGCGCGTACCGGCGTCCGACGCATCGATCATCCCCGCGTGGAAGCCGTTGGTCGCGTACGCCTCGTACGTGAGGCGCGCGCCGCCGCGAAGGCCGAACTGGCCAAGCACGCCGAACCCAGGCTCCGAGAGCGCCACCCCCAGCAGTTCCGTGGACACCAGCGGACGATCCGTGAACTCGTTCAGCGGGCTGTCATGCGCCAGGTTGAAGCGGCCCAGGGGCGACAGGATCATTCCGCCCCGCACCGCGAACGACGGGTGCAGCAGCAGGTCCATCGCCGCGTACTCGAGCTTCAACTCCTTGCCGCCTTCCTCGATCTCGATCTCCGCGCCGATGCGCACCAGGTCGCTGACGCGCGTGTGCGTGAAGAGGTTGAACCGCTTGGCCTCGAAGCCGGCGTCTTCCACCACGCCGTCAACCTCCGTCCACCGCGCGTGCGCCTCCGCGTAGCCGCCGATCGCCGTCCGGCCCAGCAGTCGCGTCTGGAACGGCTTGTCGTAGGTGCCGCCGCGGACGAACGGCCTCCGGGTTGTGTCCGTCAACGTGTCGCGCTGCTGCGCGGACGCAGCGGCGGCGATCGTCAGCGCCACCATGACCACGACGCGCCTCATGCCGGCGTACCGCCCAGGTCGATCACGAGCGTGTCGCCTTCGCGCACGACCCGGTAGCGCGCCAGCCGCCGCTGAGCCGGCCCCCGCAGCACCTCGCCCTCGCGACTGTACGTCGAACCATGGCATGGGCACACCAGCCGCGGACCCTGCACGTCCACCGTGCAGCCGCGGTGCGTGCAGATCGGCGACACCGCCCCGAAGCTGCCGTCGGCGCGGGCGAGCACGTAGATCGGGTCCGCCATCCGCGCCGGCTGGATCTTGATGGCCCCGAGCGGCGCCGCCAGGTCCGGGAAGTTCGCCAGCGCCAGGCGCACGTAGCCGTCGGTCACGGGCACCGGGTGCGTCACCATCGACACGCAGCCTGCCAGCAGGGCGGCGCCGGCGCACGTCGCGATGAACTCGCGCCGGTCAATGTTCTGGCTCATCGCGATTCCACGAAATCGAGCAACGCCTTCTTCTGCGCGGCGTTGAGCGCCGCGAACGCGTTGCGGGACGCCAGCGCTTCGCCGCCGTGCAGCAGGATGGCCTCCTCGACGCTTCGGGCGCGCCCGTCGTGCAGCAGCAGCGCCTCGCCATTGAGGAACTGTCGCATCAAGCGCAAGCCCCACAGCGGGGCGGTGCGCCACTCGCTGCCGTTCGCATCGCCGTCAGGCCGGTTGTCCGCCAACCCGGGCCCCATGTCGTGCAACAGCAGGTCCGAGTACATCCACGCCTGCCGGTTCGCAGCGGCAGCCAGCGGACTGGGTCCCGTCGTCAGGTACGGAACGTGGCACTTGGCGCAGCCGATCGTCGCGAACGTTGCCTGCCCCTCGAGCCGGCTCGGCGTGTCCTCGCCGGGCGCCGGCGGCGCCAGGCCGCGCACGTAGTGCGTCACGGCCTGCACCGTTGCGTCGCTCACTTCCGGGTCGGCGGCATGATCGACCGTCTCCACCGGAACGCCCGACTTCGGGTTGCGGTTCTCGAGCGGCAGGAACGACGAGGTGATGCCGATGTCCTCGAGGTAGGCCGTCACGACCTGCTGCAGCAGGACGGCGTTCTGCGCCTTGCGCCCGAAGCGACCGATGTGGAGCCCGGGCCCTCCGTTCGGTTCCGTGGCCGGCACGAACGCCGCCGCCGGCACCCAGTTCGGGCGTCCGGAAACCCCGTCGAGGTCGGCGTCGAGCGAATCGACGTTCGCCAGAATGGCGCTCGCGGGAATCGCCTCGATCAGCCCGGACCCGAACACCGGTGGGGGCAGGCGCACCGACACCGCGACGCCGGCGGGCACCGGCTCGGGCACCATGCCGGCGATCGCCTTGTCCTGGATCTGCGGTCCGCCGAGCGAGTCGAGGAATCCGTCGGACGGGGTGCCGATGCGCTTGAGCGCGTTGCGGAGCAGACCGCGCCCGTCGCCGCTATGACACGCGGCGCATGAAACGTCGTTGAAGATCGGCCCGAGCCCCGTCGCGGGCGAGAACGGACGGCCGAACTCCCCGTCGCCGCGCACGAACGCCGCCAGCTCGGCGCCCGTCATGCCGTCGAGTGGCGCGTCGAACACGTCGCCGTCGGCCGGCGGCTCGGTGGTGAGCAGGTCGCACGCCGACGCCGCGACCGCCACGGCGAGCGCCAGGGCGGCCCAGCGGGCCGGCGAGAGTGGAGCGTTCGGCAGCATGAAAAGTTAGTCGACACTAACTTATCTATTGGCCTGACCTAACGCAAGCGTCGCTGGCGGCTGGCGCGACCCGCGCCTTGTTTTGCGTGTACTCACGTGTACTCCATGGACATGAGCAGACGCTTCGGATTGGCGCTGGTGGCCGGCCTCTGGCTGGCGGGCTGCGGGCCGCGCACCGCCGGCGGGCCTGCCGAGCCGCGAGCCCGGGTCCCCGCCAAGGCTTCGCGGCCGATCGACACGACGTCATGGGTCGAGCGCAACCTCGCGTCGCTCTCCCTGCGGGATCGCGTGGCGCAGATGGTGACGGTGTGGTCGCTGGGCGACTACACCAGCTACCAGGACTCCGCGTTCGCGGAGGTGCTGCATTGGGTGGACAGCCTGCATGTTGGCGGTCTCACGATTTCGCTGGGCACGCCGGTCGAGGTTGCCCACAAGCTCGACCTGCTGCAGCGCCGGTCGCGGTTGCCGTTGCTGGTGTCAAGCGACCTCGAGCCCTCGCTCATGCGGCTCGAGACGGCCGTCTATCCGGCGTACCTGCTCGAGACGGGCGGAGCCACGCAGTTCCCGCCGGCCATGGCGATCGCCGCAACCGGTCGCGACGAGGACGCGTACGACGTGGCGCGTGCCATTGCGCGGGAGGGACGCGCGGTTGGCGTGCACGTCAACTTTGCGCCGGTGGTCGACGTGAACAACAACCCCAACAACCCGGTCATCGGGACCCGCTCGTTCGGCGAGGACCCGGCGCGTGTCGCGCGGCTGGCGGCCCACTTCGTTCGCGGCACGCGGGACGGCGGTCTCCTGTCCACCGCCAAGCACTTTCCGGGGCACGGCGACACCGACGTCGACTCGCACGTGGGGCTTCCCGTGATCAGCGCCACGCCCGCGCGGCTGCGCGAGGTTGAGTTGCTGCCGTTCCGGGCCGCCATTGCGGCCGGCGCCGACATGGTGATGTCCGCCCACATCGCGCTGCCGGCGCTCGGCGGCGACAGCGCCACGCCGGCCACCCTGCGGCCCGACGTGATGAGCGCGCTGCTGCGCGACTCGCTCGGCTTTCAGGGAACCGCAGTGACGGACGCGCTTTCGATGGAAGGAGTCGGCAAGGGCTACACGGTCGCCCAGAGCGCGGTGATGTCGGTGCTGGCCGGCGCCGACATCCTGCTGAAGCCGAACGACGTACCCGGCGCCATCGACGCCGTGGTCGCCGCGGTGGAGCGGGGCGAGGTGCCGCCGGCCCGGATCGATTCGTCGGTGCGCCGCCTGCTGTGGCTCAAGGCGCGCGCCGGCCTGGCGACGTCGCGTTCACGGTCTCTGGATTCGGTACACGCGATCGTCGCGTCGCGCGAACATCGAGCGCTGGCGCAGGACGTTGCGTCCCGCGCCATCACGCTGATCCGCGACAGCGGACCGCTGGTGCCGGTCGCAGCGTCGGACCGCATCGCGCTCGTGGTGTACTCGCCGGAGTCGGAGGTCAAGGCAGGACGTGCGCTGACGCGCGAGTTGGCGCGCCTCAGGCCGGGCATGCGCACGGCCGGCCGCATCGGTCCCGGCAGCGCCGCACCGGTGCTGGATTCGGTCGCGCGGGCGGCCGGCGAGCAGGACGTCCTCGTGATAGCGGCGTTCGTGCGGCGCGTAGAGGGCGAAGGCCGCGCAACCGTGCCGCCCCACGTGGCCGCGTGGATCGACTCGATCGCGTCGTCACGTCGCGCCATTGTCGTCGCCTTCGGCAACCCGTACGTGCTGCGCCAGTTCCCGAAGGCGCAGGCGTACATCAATGCGTTCGGCATCGGCGATGCGCTCGAAATCGCCGCCGCCCGCGCGCTGTCCGGTGCGCAGCCGGTCACGGGCCGTTCCCCCGTCTCGCTGCCCGGCTACTTCGCTCGCGGCGACGGCCTCACACGCTGAACCGGGCTTTTCGAATGCACGTCGTTCGGGCTGCCGCGTCTCTAGCCGTGCTCGCCACCGCCGGGTGCGGAACACGCGCGCCGGCGGCGTCCTACGTGACTGACTGGACTGACGTCCTGGTCACGACGCTCGCCGGCGCGGAGCTGGGCCCCGTGGAGCCGGCGCGCGTGGCGACCTATGCGTCCATCGCGCTGTACGAGGGTTTCGCCGCCGATCCGGGCTCCGGGCTCGCCTCGCTGGCGGGACAACTGAACGGGCTCTGGAGCGTGCCCGTCGCGGCTGAGGACGCGCCCGTCGACGGCGCGACCGTCGCCGCCGTCGCCGCGCGGATCGTGGTCGACTCGTTACTCGGCGCTGGGGTCCCGGAAGCCAGGCGCCGCGTCGATTCGCTGGCGCGCGCGCACGTCGAGCGTCGCCGCAAGGACCGCGTTCGCTCCGAGCGGCGTGACCGATCGGTCGCGCATGGTGAGGCGCTCGCTGCGGCCCTGGTGCAGTGGATCAGCGGCGACGGTCTGGCGGCAGCGCGCGAGCGCCAGCGCCGCACCCCTGCGCGCGCCAACAGCGGCGCCACGTCTGTCGAGTCAGCCTGGGGCACGCTGCGCACGTTCGTGCTGCGAACCGCAGCGGAGTGTCCGCAGCCGCCGATGCCGGCATACTCGACGCGTCCCGCGTCGGACTACTGGAAGTTCGCCAAGGAGTTGCGGGACACCGCCCGTGCCGCGACGGCGGCGCACCGGGATCGCAGCGCGTACTGGCTGACGACGTCGGGCGCCGGCGCCTGGTATCGCTGGATCGAGGCGGCTGGTCGCCTCGGCGCCGGGCGCGCCGGGGCGGACTCTGCGGTTGAGGTGCTTCTCCTCACCGCGATTGCCATTGGCGACGCCAATGCTGCCGCCTGGCGCAACAAGTACCGCTCGTCCGTCCCTTCGCCGGCCACCGGCGTACGCCGCCTGATCGACGCCGGATTCAGGGGCGCCATGGAGCCTGCCTTCCCGCCGTATCCCGGAGACGGGGTGCTCGTTGCCGCGGCGACAGGGAGCATGCTCGCCGGCCTGCTCGGGGACTCAACGCTGTTTCCCGACACCGTGCGCGGCGGGCCTGGCGGTCGGCTCACCCTCATGGAGGCCGCGGACGAGGTCGCACACGCGTACGGTTACGCCGGGATCCTTCCGGTGTCGCTGGCGCAACGCGGCGTGGAGCCGGGTCAGTGCGTCGGGGAGCGGGTGCTGGGCCGACTGCGGACTCGCGGCGGCTAGCCGCCGCGTTACGGGCTGGTGCGGAACGGCCTCGACTTGGTCCAGATCAGGATGACGCCGCAAGCGGCGTTCGAGCCGGCGTATTCACCCGGGATCTCTCCGGGACCGCGGTATATCTCGATGCCGTAGATGTCGCGAATCGGCGTGTTCTCGTGAAACGCGCCCGCCTCCTGTCCGTCGACGAACCACACCGGGTGGCACTGTGGCGAGCGCGCCATGACGGCGAAACACTCGAAAGTCTGCTGGTTGCATTGGATGCGCACGCCCCGAACCGTGCGCAGCGCGTCGCCGACCGAGCCGAACGACTTCTTGTTGAGTTCGTCCCAGCGGAAGAACGCGCCGGGGCCGCGCTGGCGGCGCCGCTCGAAGTCGGTGTACCGCGGCATGAGCGCGTCGGCTCGGGCCGTGATTTCCACCGGCTGGAGTTGCTGGCCGGTGAAATCGAGACTGTACGTGTGCCGGGTGCGGCCCGAAGCGGCAACGCGCGAGCGGAACAATCCGGGCGCGTACCCGAGCTTGCGAATGGTGAGATCCACGTCCTGATCCGGCAGGTCGGTCGCGACAAACGCACCCAGGCTGTCAGTCGTGATTGTCCCGGCTAGTCCTTTGATGGTTACCTGTGCATTCGCCAACGGCCGGCCCGTCTCGCTGTCCACGACGCGGCCGAGAAGCGTTGCCTGTGCCGAGGCAGCGCCGCCGAGCGCCGCCATCGCAAAGACGTGACGCCAGAAGGACTTCGCGAGGTTCCCGATAGCAGAAGGCATGGTCCTGCAACCTTATATGTGCTGGTTCGGGCGCAACCGCAACGGAAACTTTGGCGTTCCAGTTGAAGAGAACGGGAGTTGCGGCCGATGCTGTAAAGCCTAGAATGGTGTGGACTTCCGAAACTTGCCGGGGCTGGCGGACCTGCCCCGAAGGATGTATTTCGGTAGCATCACGAAGCCGTGAAAACCGTGCGACACGCAGGAAATCTTCACTCCTTGCCAGAGGCAGATGATGCGCACCTCGAATGGTAGGCAGTGGTTCATGGCAGTCGCCGCAGCGGCGCTGTGTGCAGCGCCCCTGTCAGCGCAGGCTGTCATATCCGGGAAGGTCACGACCGACCGGGGCGACGCGATTGGTGGCGCGTCAGTCACGATCAGCGCCCTTGGGCTGGGCGCGGTCGCGTCGGAGACGGGCACGTACAGCCTCACGATTCCGGCGGCCTCGATCCGGAATCAGCAGGTCGTCGTGACCGCGCGCTTCCTCGGCTACAAGCCGGGGACCAAGTCGATCAACCTGAGCGCGGGCAGCCAGACCGTCGACTTCGCGTTGGTGCGCGATCCGTTCCGCCTCGATGAAGTCGTCGTGACCGGCGTCGGCGAGGCCACGTCGCTCAAGAAGACGACGTTTACCGTCGGCCGCTTGGACGAGGAGCAGCTCAAGGAGGTGCCGGGCGCCAGCGCGCTCGTCGCCATTCAGGGCAAGGTCAGCGGCGTCCGCCTCGTGCCGACGTCGTCGCAGCCGGGTGGCGAGGTTGCCCTGCGGCTTCGTGGCGCCACGAGCATCGGTGGCCGGCAGGACCCGCTCTTCATCGTGGATGGCGTGCTGACGCAGTTCGGACTTGCCGACATCGCCCCGGAGGACGTCGAGCGCATCGAGATCATCAAGGGCGCGGCGGCATCGTCGCTGTATGGCTCCAACGGCGCCAACGGCGTCGTGCAGGTGTTCACCAAGCGCGGCAGCACACTGCCGGATGGTGGCCTCCGCGTCACGTCGCGCCTCGAGGTCGGCACCAACAACATGCCCAGCGAGATGAAGTTCTCGCGGTCGCATGCGTGGCAGGTGGACGGCAGTAACAACTACATCATCGTGGGCGGCGCGCGTCAGGCCGAAGCCGACGGCATCGCCGACAACCCGTTCAAGGTCTACAACAACCACTGGGATCAGGTAGTCGTCGGCGGCGCGTACACCACGCAGTACGTGTCGGTGGGCCAGCGTCGCGGCCCGACCAACTTCAACTCGTCGCTCCAGAACACGCGCAATGAGGGCGTGATCTTCGGGTTGGGCGGCTACACCAGGCAGAACTACCGGCTCAACCTCGACCAGCGGCTGCGCGACAATCTCGATGCGTCGTTCAGTGCTTTCTTCGGCAAGTCGACGAACGGTCGGACGGAGGAAGGGCAAGGTGGGCCGTTCTTCGGCCTGATGTTCCTCCAGCCTGACGTGGACATCCTCGCGCTCAACGACGACGGTTCGCCGTATCGCGCAGAGGTGCCGCTCTCGGGCGACGTCGCCAACGACTTCAACCCGCTATACGAGCTGGCGAACCGGAAGATCAGCAACGATCGCAACCGGTTCAGCGGGTCGACGCGGTTGCGTTGGCGCGCCAACGACTGGCTCTCGGCCGAAATGAACGTCGGCTACGACCAGGAGGGCGTAGCGTTCTCGGACGTGACGCCGTTCAACTACCTCACGTCGTCCGGCGCCACGTTGCAGGGCTCGCTCCTCAAGAACACCGAGCAGAACTCACAGCTCAATGGCGGCGCCACGGTCACCAGCACGCGCACGTTCGCGGGCGGCGACATCACGAACACGACGAAGGTCGGAACGATGTTCGAGGACCAGCGCAACGCGTTCCTGCAGACGAGCGCTGGCGCACTGCGCGTGGCGCGGGTACCGGAGTTCAACGGCGCCGACCAGGCGTCGCTGTCCTCGGGATCGAACAGCGAGACGATTCGCAACCTGAACTACTTCGCGCTGACGGCATTCGACATCCGGGAGAAGTACCTGTTCGACGTGCTCGGCCGGCGGGACGGCTCGTCGCTGTTCGGCAAGGATGCCCGGTTCTCGAGCTACTACCGGGTCTCCGGTGCGTGGCGCGTGACCGAGGACTTCAGCCTGCCGCGCGTGGACGAACTGAAGCTGCGCGCGTCGTACGGCACGGCCGGCCTGCGGCCACAGTTCGAGGACCAGTACGAAGTCCTCGCCGTGAATGCGTCGGGCTTCACCAAGGACGTGCTCGGCAACCCGAATCTCCGGCCGGCCAAGTCCGGCGAGCTGGAACTCGGTTCGAGCGTCGAGTTCGGCGGTGGCCGGTTCACCGCGGAATACACGTTCGCGCGCAAGACGACGACGGATCAGATCCTGCTCGTCGACCTCCCGGCGGTGGCCGGCTTCAAGCAGCAGTGGCAGAACACCGGGGCCGTCAAGTCCACGACGCACGAGGGCACGTTCGGCGCCCGCGTCTTCGACAACGGCGCCACGAGCTTCACGCTCAACGTGGTCGGTGACAAGACGAGCCAGAAGATCTCCGAGTGGACCCTGCCGGAGCGGCTGTACAGCTTCCAGCAGATGCCGTCGGCGTTCTTCCTCGGCCGGAACTCCAACCTCGGCGTGCTGCACGGCAACCGCTGGATCCGCAACGTGTCCGAGCTGTACGACGATCCGGCCAAGGCGGCGCTCAACGGTCCGGGCCAGACGTGGCACGCCGACAGCGTGATGGTCAACGAAGACGGGTACGTGGTGCGCAAGGACGCGTACGGCACGGCCAACGAGCGCGCCATCAAGTACACGTACTGCAAGCGCTACACGAACGACGATCCGACGCAGCCGTGCCTGGAAACCTCGCAGATCACGAAGATTGGTGACGCCAACCCCGACTTCAACCTGAGCTTCGGCGGCAACTTCCGGCACAAGGCGCTGGTCGTGAGCGCGTTGCTGGATTGGAGCCACGGTGGTGACCTGTACAACGGCACGCGGCAGTGGGCCTTCCAGGCGACGCGTGACCGGGTCCAGGATCAGGCGGGCAAGGCCAACAACGACCCCGCATGCGGCACGGTGACGACGCCGATGCCGTCGTGCCCGAAGAAGGCGCTGCCGTACTACGGCGTCGGCTTCTACAACGGCCTCGACCCGAACGACTTCTTCGTCGAGGACGGCTCGTACATGAAGCTCAAGGAGCTGTCGGTCCACTACACGTTGGGGTCGAGCCAGCTGCAGCGTGTCAAGCTGGGCGCGATTCCGTCGATGCGGATCGGGCTCATCGGTCGCAACCTGCTGACATTCACCGATTACTCCGGCCTCGATCCGGAAGTGTCGGGCCTGTTCGGCGATCCGTTCCAGGTCAAGATGGACTGGTTCCAGTACCCCCAGTTCCGGACGTTGTCGGCAGTTGTCGAGATCACCTTCTAGGAGCGAACCCATGAACACAGCCCGAATTGGTCGCATGCGGCGTTCATCGCTGTTCGCCTGCGGCGCCGCCGTGAGTCTCCTGATGCTCGGCGGCTGCGACCTGGATATCGAAAACCCGAACTCGCCGGACGCCGAGCGTGCGTTCGTCGATCCGGCGGGATTGGAGCAACTCATCAGCGGCGCGTTCCGCACGTGGGTGGAAACCCGCGGCGACTACTACGGCGCGCTGCCCATGACCGCGATGGCCGACAACTACACGGCCTCGTGGAACAACGCAGCGATCCGGTTCTACAGTTCGGTCGGGTCGGACTGCGCCTCGCGCTGCGGCTGGACCAACAGCGCCACGGCGCCCGAGGCGGCCGGCGGTCCGTCCATCGAGTTCCAGTGGTACGGCTACTACACCGTGCTGTCCGGCGCCAATGACGTGCTGGCGGCGATCAACAACGGCCTGTGCTTCGACGACGACTGTGCCGTCGACGCCACGCTGACATCCCGCAACAAGGCCGTTGCGAAGATGCTGCAGGGCATGGCGTTCGCAGGGATCTCGATGATCTACGACCAGGGCTTCGCCGTGGACGAGACCGTCGACCTCGGCGCCAACCCGCCGACGTCGACGCCGTTCGCCTCGCGCGCCGTGATGCGTGATTCGGCGATCGCCAAGTTCAACCAGGCGTACACCGAGGCCGGCCTGAACACGTGGTCGACGCCGTCGAACTGGATGGGCGTCAACAACGGCCTGCCGTACACCAACACGCAGATCCAGCAGTTGATTCGCACGATGCAGGCGGAAGTCATCGCCATGCACCCGCGCGACGCCAGCGAAGTGGCCGGGACGGACTGGGCCTCGGTCGCGACGTTTGCGTCACAGGGCATCAGCTCGGGAACGGCGTTCGACTGGCAGTACTACATCGACATCACCGGTCGCGAGTGCGGCCTCGACTGCGTCAAGACGTGGGGCAACTCGATCGGCACCATGCGGGTCGACACGCGGCTCGCCACGATGCTGTCGACGAACCAGGCGCATCCGTATCCGGCCGCGGCCGCGGGCAACAGCTGCCCGTTCAACGCCGGCATCTATGGCGTGGACGCGCGGGTCGGCGACGGTTCGTACGGTCCGACGGACGACTTCAACGGCTATCAGACCGTCGCAGCCACCGGCAGCGCGGGCACCGACTTCGCGTGCTCCGAGACGGAACTCTTCCCGCCGGCGCGCGGCCGCTATCACCAGAGCAACATGCAGCACATCCGGTACCAGCACGTGGCGTACCGCGGCGAGAACCTGCCGGGCTTTGATGCCACCGGACAGGATCCGTTCTACACGCGCTGGATGAACGAGCTGCTGTGGGCCGAGGGACTGCTGCGCAGCGGCGGCAGCGCCGTGACGGCCGCGGCGCGGATCAACACCAGCCGGAATGGTCGCGGTGGCCTGACGGCCCTGACGGGAGTCGAGGGCACCCCGGCGCTCCTCTCGGCCCTCGCGTACGAGCAGGAGATCGAGTTCATGGGGCAGGGTCCGACGCCGTTCTTCAACCGGCGCCGCCTCGACGGCCTGCAGACCGGTACGCCGTTCCACATGCCGGTGCCGGCGAAGGAGATGGACGTGCTCCAGCGGGCCGTGTACACGTTTGGTGGCCCGGGCGGACCGTCGAAGCTGGTCGCGCCGGGCGGCGCGCAGCGCCGCACGGTGCGTGAGATCTTCGAAGAAATGCGCGGCATGAAGCGGGTCGATCAGATCTTCCGCCGCTAGACGACGCGAGGGGATGCACGAAGCGGGGCGGGATTCGCGAGAATCCCGCCCCGCTTCTTTTCCGACTCCTACTGCTGCCGGACGACGACTTCGGACTGGCCGGGCGTCAGCGGCACGACTTGCTCTCTGCCGCCCGGCCAGCGCACCCACACCGCCGTCGGCTGGCCGGAGCGTCCCAGCACCTGGGTGGCGCTGTTCTGGGACCAGTAGCCGGTTGCCGATTGCACCTCACGCACGGGTCCGTCCCGGTCGCCATAGCGCAGCCGTACCTGCCCGCCGACCACGGTCGGGTTGGTCGGGCCGCCAACAAGCCGCACGCGCACTCCCGGCGACCCGCCAGCGCCCCTGTACAGCCTCGTGCGCGACCCGTTCTGGGCGACGGCGAGGTCGAGCCTTCCGTCGCGGTCAAAGTCAGCCCAGGCAACGCCACGCTGGTCGCCGTAGGCGTCCAGAACTGCGCCCCGTGACAGCCCGCCGCGGCCGTCGCCGAGCAGCACGAGGCCGCTGCCGGCGTCGTACCGGGGCGTCGCGATCTCGGTCGGGAAGAAGTTCTGTCCCAGCACGATGTCCTCGGCGCCGTCGCCGTTGAAATCGGCCACGACGACTCCCAGAGCGGGCGCGAGCTGCGCGTCGTCCGGCAGCGGCCGGGCCTCGAACCGATCTCCGCGGTTCAGGAACAGCATGTGGTCGAGGGTCGTCGCCTCCAGCCGCGTGGCGCCGTTGAAGCGCGGACCCAGGACGTCGGTGATGGATGCATCGGCAAACGTGCCGAACGTGCGCAAACGGATGGCCGACGCCGGCAAGGCGAGGCCGAGGCGCCCGTACGACGTCAGGGGCGCGATGTGGCCGGTACGATCGTCGCGACGGGCCACGAGCACGTCTCCACCGCGCTCGGTCGCATAGTTGTAGAGGTAGAGCGGACGGGCCGGCGTGGCGCGCAGGTCGGAGTTCCGTCCCCAGCTGGTTGCCACAATGTCGAGCCGCCCGTCGCCGTCGAGGTCGCCGGTGGCCACGCCGTTCCAGCGGCTCCTGAGCATCGCCAGCCCGGGCAGGGAGGTCGCCCGGAACCGGCCCCCGTCGTTCATGAACACCTTGATCTCGCCCCACTCGACGGCCAGCACGAGGTCCGGCGCGCCGTCGCCGTTCAGGTCCGCGAACGTGGCCGCGGACACCATGCCAACGTCACGCAGGAGCGACGAGTTGTCGGCGTCGAGCACCAGCGGCGACCCGCCGCGGAACAGCCGCGACGACGCGCTGCGACCGTATCCCCGCGGCACCACGCGGCCGCCGACAAAGAGGTCGAGCCGTCCGTCGCCGTCGTAGTCCGCCGAAGCCAGCGGGCCGACGCTGGCCGTGTCTCCCGGCACGGCGTTCGCGGTCGCGCCGGTCGCCGGGGTCCACGTGATCGCTGACGGCACGCCCAGCGCATCGCGTGGCGCCGCCATCTCGTAGCTGGAAACGCCGACCAACACGGCATTGCCTCCGCGGCCATCCGGCCAGCCCATGACGGTGGTGAAGTCCACGTGCGCGGGCGCCATCGAGACCGCGGCGGGGCGCAACCGCCTGCCGTCATTGGCGAATCGGGCGAGTCGGCCGCCGCGGCCGGCGCCGACGAACAGCTCGTCTGTGCCGTCCCCACGAACGTCGATCCAGGCGACGCCGGGCCCGAGCGATCCGAGCGAGTTCGGCATCAGGAACTGGCGCGCGTAATCGTCGAAGTACGGTTCCGAGTGCGCGTGCCCGCCGAGCTGGTCCGTTGCGTCGGCAAAGATCGGTGCCGCGGGCGGGTCGCGTCGCGGCGGCCTCGGTCCGGCGCCGGCCTGCGCGACCTCGTAGAGGCGATTGGCCCTGGCGCCGGCAACCTCGGAGCGCCGGCCATCGCGCCAGTCGACTTGAATGGTCACGCTGTCCGCGCTGCCGGTGGCGAACGACAACTGGGCGTCGGAGCTCGAGAGGTAGAGGCCGCCGGCCACGAGCTCGCGCTGCTGCGGCGGGAGCCCGGGCGCGATTACACGAACCACCGCGCCGATGCCTCTCGTGTTCGGCGCGACACCCTTGAGGCGTACGGCGATGCGGGCCGCGCTCGCGTTGTTGGACAGGACCGCCGCGGGCGCGCCGAGCCGGTTGATGACCACGTCGGCGTCGCCGTCGCCATCCAGGTCTCCGAGCGCCATGCCGTGCGACATGTCGGGGCCGAGGTCAAAGCCCCAGGCGCGGCTGGCGTCCTCGAAGGTGAGGTCACCCTTGTTGCGGAACGCGACGTTCGGCAACGGCAGCGGCGGGTACTCGAACAGCATCCGGCGCCAGTCGATCTCCTGGAGCCGGTTGCGCAGCCGGTACTGGGTATCGCCGTCCATCACATCCCAGCGATGGCCGGTCCCCACGAGGATGTCTTCCCAGCCGTCGAGGTCGACGTCGAGGAACGCCGTCGACCACGACCACCCCGACGCCCCGACGCCCGCGAAGCGGGCGACTTCGGCGAACGTGCCGTCGCCGCGGCCAAGCTGCAGCGTGTTGCGCTGCATCTGCGTCCGCACGGAGTCCATCCCCGGCGCCCGTGGCGGAGCGGTGTGCGTCGGGACCTGCGTCTTGAGCCGCCTCGAATCGAGGCTCAGCATGTCCACCTGGAACAGGTCCGCGATGCCGTCGCGATTCACGTCGCCGACGTCCACCGCCATCCCCGAGTTGCTCGTCTGCCGCAGCGCGCGCCACGGCGCGAGCCGGAAGTTGCCGCGGCCGTCGTTGAACCAGAGTTGGTCCTCGTCCTCGAAGTCGTTGGCCACGTACAGGTCCGGCGCGCCGTCGGCGTTGACGTCGGCGAACATGGCCGCAAGGCCGAAGTCCTCCGGCTCCGACGCCAACCGCTTGCCGGCCGCGTCGGTGAACCGCGCGTTGCCGGCGAGCGGCTCACGCCGAAAGCGTCCCTTGCCATCGTTGAGGTAGAACGCGTCGGGATCGGCGCGCTGCTGGAGGCTGATGCCGCCCAGGTCGATGCGGTTGACCAGCTTGTAGTCGGAGCGGTACGGCGCCTTGACCTCGAAACTCCGCGGGCCGGTCTGCCTCACGACCTGGTCGAACGACCGTTCCTGCGGCGAGATGCGATCGAGCGTCGTGGTCGCGCGGTAGTTGGCGACGTACAGGTCGAGCCAACCGTCGCCGTTCACGTCGGCCACGGCGGCGGTGGTGCTGCCGGCCGTGGAGGCGAGCCCGCTGCCGCTGTCCTCGGTGAACCGACCGGCGCCGTCGTTGATGAGGAGCGAGTTCGGCCCGCCGAGAGCGAGCACGATGAGGTCGAGGTGCCCGTCCCCGTTGACGTCGGCGAACGCGCAGCCGGTCGCGTTGCGATCTCCTGTGGCGATGCCTGACGCCGCGGTCACGTCCGCGAACCGCATGCCGCCGAGGTTGCGATACAGCGCGCTGGCGCCGACAGTGCGGGCGAGGAAGAGGTCCGGCTGCTCGTCAGCATCGACGTCGCCGATGCAGACGCCGGCGCCCTGCGCGAGGATCCGGTTCCGCACGAACACGGAATCGTCCACCGAGTTCACGAAGCCGACGCCGGTTCGCGCCGAATCGAGCGACGTGAACCCCGGTCGACCGCGTCCGCGCACGTCCAGCTGGCGCCAGCGGTAGCCGCTCGCGTCGTGCCAGCTGGTGTCCACGTCGCCGGCGCACGCGGCGGCTGCCAGGGCCGCCGCCGCAAGGACGGAACGCCGCGTGCCGGTCAACGCCGCGTGCCGGTCAACGCCGCGCGGAGCCCAGACGCTCCACCACTTTTTCACCGATGCAACGGCCCAGCGCTTTCCCGTTCTCGTTGCCCATCGGAAAATGGATGCCGCCGTACAGCCGCGACATCGCGGCTTCGTCGGCTGCCTCGGTGAAGGACGCGAACCGACGCGGCGCGTGACCGATGGCGAGGTTGGTGCTGTCCTCGAATGCCACCGTGCCCAGCAGCGAGGTGAGTACGGTGGCTGCCGCGGCCGATTGCCCCGAGTGGCCCGACGGGTACTCGGGGAACGGCGGCGTCACGATGGCCGGGGTCCACTTCGCGTCGATGTGACGCCGGATGTACGTCGACGGACGGATGACGCTGAGCCGGTACTTCTCGTGCCAGATCGCGATGAAGGCGTCCGCCTGCGCCAGCGTCACCTGCACAAAGACCTGTGCAGCCCTGGCGGCATCGAGCCGCTGCTGGCTCACGAGCTGGCTGCCGATCGAAAGCCAGTGTCCCACGGGCGTGCCCGTCTGGCCGCCGTTGTCAGCCCAGTAGAGCGCAGTCTGGTACTGCTCCTTGGTCAGTGAACGGCCCGTTTCGTACACGCGCCTGGCCTCGTTGTGAAACGGCGAGCCGGGCGCGGTGGACCATGGCACCGGGGGCGGCGTCGGACACTCATCGGCCGAAAGGAGCACGAACGGACGCAGCGAGCCCCACCACGGTTCGGTCGCGCCGGTCGGGTTGAGCGCCTTGAGCGCCTTCAGGTCCGCGGGCTTGGGTCGCGTGACGGCAAGCGAGCGCTCGCTGGCGGCGCCGGCGCGAAGCGACGCGGCCGGATTATCGAAGGCCACAAAATCGCTGGCCGCCGACAGGTTCTGCGGCGTGTACTCGTCGGCCCGGGAGTCGTTGAGCCAGTAGCGCGGACCAACGACAGGCGTGAACGGCTTTGTACGGGTCTCGGCGAACCCGTCGCGGCTGGCCCACGCCAGGATCGCCGCGCCGAGTCGCGCGCCGTGCGCACGCGACGCCGCTTGCACAGCGGCGGGAATGCCCAGCGCGATCCGGGCGGCCTCCATCGAGTCCGAGAGGGTGGCCAGCGCGGCGCGGGTCGCGGGAATGCCCTCGGCAAAGAGCGAGTCCAGGACAACCCGTTGTGCGGCCGACGCCACCAGCAACGGGTCCAGGCGGCTGCCGGCGTCCGGGCGGGGCAGCGAATCCAGCCCGTTGAGCCTGCCGGCCAGCGAGGCGCCGGCGTCCCCGACGGCGAGGCCTTCGTAGAGGGCCACCGACGCATAGCCGAGCACGCGTGCTGCGACCGGGGGGGAGACCCGCTCGACGCGAATGAGCCCGTAGTAGTTGCGCATCCACTCGGCGACGAACTGCGGGTCGACGGGCGGCGCTGCGGGTGCACACGCCGCGATGGCCATCGCGGTGGAGGCGACCAGGGATCGACAAACAGGCTTGAGAGCCGGCACAGGCAAGAATGTATGCCCGCAACCGGCCCTCGACTACGACCGCGGCAGATTCTCTACCGCTGCCGGATTCGCACTCCGCCGTTGGTCGTCACGGCGCGAACCCTGGGGCCGCCACTGCCCAGCGTGGTCGTGATGCGGCGGCCGATGAACCCCTGAACGGTGATGGGGAAGTCGATGTTCATGCCGCCGTTCACCGTGCCGGTCTCGAGCCTCGCGTTGTAGCCCCGCGGGATGTCGAGGTTCACGCTGCCGTTGGACGTCTGCAGGTCGAGGCCCTCGCCACGCCACGCGGTTCCCTCGAGCTCGGCGTTGACGCTGCCGTTCGACGTGTGACCGCGCACGTCGCCGGCCACGTCACGCAGGGAGATGCTGCCGTTCACGGCGCGCAGCTCCATGCGGCCTTCCACGCCCTGGACGGTGACGCTGCCGTTCGACGTTTCGGCGTCGAGGCTCGTCTTGCGCGGCACCCAGAGTTCGTACGACACGTACCATCCGGTGCGGCGGCGGTACGACGGGCCGTCAGCGCGGATCCGGTCGTTGTCCGTCTCGATCTTCACGTCGGCCGCGATCTGCCGGGCCTCGCCCACGGACTCGGCATTGGCCTGAATCAGCGCGCGCACCATCACCTCGTTCTTGTCCCAGCCGTAGACGCGGACGCTGCCATTCTCGCGGCCGTCAATGAGCAGCGAGCGGCTCGGCGCCTTGATGGTCACGTCGCGCACCTCGCAATGCGTGTCGCGGTCGCGGTCGCCGTAGTCGTCGCAGTTGCGAAGGAACCGGTCGGCGCGGGAGTCGGGCATCGGGACCGGGTTCTGCTGGGCGGCCAGGGGTACGGCGACCAGGAGTGCGACGACGGCGATGCGCATGGGCAAGTCTCCCAAGGGGTTGGCTGCACCTCATTGGACAGCGGGCGGGGCCGGAAAGGTTGAAGTGCCACCAGCCGTCCCACATCCTTCATCTTACATCCTAACCTCCGCGCCCATGCCCAACCGACTGCAACAGCTCCATGACGCCGGCGTCGCCATCTGGCTCGATTTCATCGAGCGGACGATGCTCCACAACGGCGACCTCGCGCGGCGCATCAAGGATGACGCGCTGACGGGCATGACGTCGAACCCGACCATCTTCGAGAAGGCGCTTGCGGAGGGATCGGCCTACGACGCGCAACTGCGCGAGGCGCCAGCCGACGCCACGCCGCAACAGTTGTTCGAGCTGGTGGCCACCACCGACGTGCGCGACGCCTGCGACGCGTTCCGCGCGGTTTATGACAAGTCCAACGCGGACGACGGCTACGTGTCCATCGAAGTCTCGCCGACGTCTGCCCACGACGCCAAGGCGACGCTCGTCGAAGCGCGCCGGCTCTGGCAGATGGTGGGTCGCCCCAACTTGCTGGTCAAGGTTCCCGGCACCGTAGAGGGCGCTTCCGCCGTGAAGGATCTCATCTCGGAAGGGATCAACGTCAACATCACGCTCCTGTTCGCCATCGAGGCGCACGATCGCATCATCAACGCATACATGAGCGGGCTGGAGGAGCGCGCCGCGAAGGGGCTGCCAATCGACCGGATCGCGTCCGTGGCCAGCTTCTTCGTGTCGCGCGTGGACACCGAGGTCGACAAGCGGCTGGCCGGGAGCCGGGCGCCGAATGCCGAGAGCCTGAAAGGCAGGGCGGCCATCGCCAACGCCAAGCTGGCATACCAGCTGTTCCTCGAGCGGTTCGCGTCGCCGCGCTGGAAGGCGCTGGCGGCCAGGGGCGCCATGGTGCAGAAGCCGCTGTGGGCCAGCACGAGCACCAAGAACCCGGCGTATCGCGACGTGATCTACGTCGAGCAGCTCATCGGGCCTCGCAGCATCAACACGATGCCGCCCGCGACCATCGTCGCCTCGAAGGACCACGCCGAGATCGCGCGCACCGTGGACCGGGACGTGGACGGCGCACGGGCCGACATCGCCGCGTTGGAAAAGGCCGGCGTGTCGATGAAGGACGTCACCGACAAGCTGCTGGTCGAGGGTCTGGCGTCGTTCCAGAAATCCTTTGACTCGCTGATCGCAGGCCTGGAGAAGAAGCGCGGACTGGTGGGCGCGGGCGCCCGCGCTTGACCGCCGACACCGCGAAGCCGCGGAGGTTGACGCCCCGGCCCATGGGCGTCCCGAGTTTCTGCCGCACCAAGATCGTCTGCACGCTGGGTCCTTCGACGCGGAGCGCGGAGGCCATTCGCGAGCTCGTCGCCGCGGGCATGAACGTCGCGCGCATCAACTTCTCGCACGGCACCCACGAGCAGCACGCGCAGACGATCCGGCTGGTCCGGGAGATCTCGCAGGAGGCGGACAGGCCCGTCGCCATTCTCGGCGACCTTCAGGGACCGCGGATTCGCATCGGCGACCTGCAGACGCCGATTCCACTCGAGCCCGGAACCGAGATCACTCTCGCGCCGGAGAGCAGCGGCACGCCGACCGGTATCATTCCCGTCACGTACGAGCTCCTGGCCGACGACCTCAAGGCCGGCGACCGGATCCTCGTGGACGACGGCCTGCTCGATCTCACGGTGGTTTCGGTCAAGAAGCCGCGCGTGACGGTGCGCGTGGTGCATGGCGGGCCGTTGCGCAGCCACAAGGGCATGAACTTTCCCGGCGTCAACGTCACGGCGCCGTCGCTGACGACCAAGGACCGGGCTGACGTCGCCTTCGCGGTGGCGCAGGACATCGAGTACCTGGCGCTCAGCTTCGTGCGTCGCGCCCGGGACGTCGACGGGCTGCGGGCGATGCTGCCCAAGGGGATGCTCATCATCGCCAAGATCGAGAAGGACATGGCGCTGGAGAACATCGAGAGCATCGTGGAGGCGTCCGACGGCGTCATGGTGGCGCGCGGCGATCTCGGCGTCGAGCTGCCGTTCGAGGAGGTGCCGCTGGCGCAGAAGCGCATCATCTCGATCGCCAACCAGGTCGGCCGGCCGGTGATCACGGCCACCCAGATGCTCGAGTCCATGGTCACGCACCCGCGACCGACGCGGGCGGAGGCGAGCGACGTCGCCAACGCCATCCTCGACGGCACCGACGCGGTGATGCTGTCCGCGGAGACGGCGGCGGGCGAGTATCCGCAGCTCGCCGTCGAGGCGATGCGGCGGATCATCTTCGAGATCGAGAAGCATCCGCGGCCGGCGCGTCGCGACGAGCGCCAGGGCAGGGGCGCCACGGTGTCGACCGAGTTCGCCATTGCGGCAGCCAGCAACGCCGCCGTGCGCATGCTCGACGCGCCCTGTCTCATCGTGTTCACCAAGAGCGGCTTCAGCGCGCGCATCGTGGCGTCGCAGCGGCCCAGCGTGCCGATCCTGGTGCTGACCGACGTGCCGCGCACGTATCACCAACTCGCGCTGGTCTGGGGCGTTGTGCCCGAGCTGGTGCCGCACTGCGAGACCTACGACGAAATGGTGCGGATGGCGACCGAGGCGGCCAAGCGACGCGGCCTCGCCACGGCGGGGAGCAAGGTGGTCGTGACCGCCGGCGTGCCGTTCGACGTGCCGGGAACGACGAATACGTTGAAGGTCGAGACCGTTTGAAGCTCACGTTTCTCGGCACGGGCACGAGTTTCGGCGTCCCGCAACTCGGCTGCCACTGCGCCGTCTGCAAGTCGCCGGACCCGCGCGACCGCCGCACGCGCGTGGGTGCCGTGGTCGAGACCCGGGGCGGCACCCGCATCCTCATCGATACGCCGCCCGAACTTCGGCTCCAGCTCGTCAACGCCGGCATCGACCGCGTGGACGCTGTGCTGTTCACGCACGACCATGCCGATCACACGCACGGCATCGATGACATCCGGGCGATTTCCGTACGGCGCACGGGACCGCTGGCCTTCTATGGAACGCGGGAAACGATGGACAGCCTGCTGCAGAAGTTCGGCTACATCCTTGACGCCACGAAGAAGGCGCTGCCGGGCACCTACAAGCCCGAGGGAGCCGCGCATATCGTGGAACCGGGCAAGCCGTTCAAGGTCGGCGACACGGACGTCCTCCCGCTGCTCCTCCCGCACGGGCCCCACGTTTCCGTTCTCGGGTTCCGGATCGGCCCCGTCGCTTACGTCACGGATGCCAAATCCGTCCCGGACGACGCCATTCGCGCGCTCGCCGGCGTGCAGGTGCTGGTGCTCAACGCGCTGTTCCGCACGGAGCACCCCACCCACATGAGCATTCCGGAAGCGCAGGACGTGGCGCGCAAGGTCGGCGCGCCGCGTACGTACCTGACGCACCTGACGCACGACAACTTTCACGCCGATCTTGAGGCGGAGTTGTTGCCGACGGGAATCACGCCCGCGTTCGACGGCCTGACGGTTCGTATTGAGTAGGAGCTAGGAGTTAGGAGCTAGGAGCTAGATCCTGGATCCTAGATTCCAGCTCCTAGCTCCTAGCTCCTAGCTCCTAGCTCCTAGCTCCTAGCTCCCAATCCTCAATGATCCACATCGACTACACCAACATGCTGGCGCCGACCGTCAGCGGCGGCGTCCCGCACGCCGACTGGGCGGACGCGGACAGGCTGTTTGCGGGAGCGCATGCCGAGTTCGAGAAGCGCCGCGCGGCTGGTGAGCTCGGCTTCCTCGACCTGCCGTGTGACGCGGCGCTGCACAAGCAGTCGACGGACTATGCGGCGCGCACGCGCGGCAAGTTCGACGACGTCGTCATCCTTGGCATAGGCGGTTCGGCGCTCGGGCCCATCGCGCTGCGCACCGCCCTGCGCAAGCCGTACTGGAACATGCTGGGCGCCGGCGACCGCGACATGCGACCGCGGCTCCAAGTGCTGGACAACCTGGACCCCGTGACGATCTCCGCGCTGCTGGCGCAGGTAAAGCTGGAACGCACGCTGTTCGTGGTGACGTCCAAGTCCGGTGGCACCGCCGAGACGATGGCGCAGTACCTGGTGGTGCGCGAAACGCTGGCCAACGCGCGGCTCGCCATCGCCGATCACATCGTGTTCGTCACCGACCCGAAGAAGGGTGCGCTGCGGCCCGTGGCGAACGCGGAGAAGATCCCCGCGCTCGACATTCCCGCGAACGTGGGCGGACGATTCAGCGTCCTGTGTCCCGTGGGCGTGCTGCCTGCGGCACTCGTCGGAATCGACACTGCGGCGCTGCTCAAGGGCGCCGGCGACATGGGCGCGCTGTGCGTCAAGCCGAGCCTGCGCGAGAATCCGGCGGCCGTCTTCGGCACGCTCCAGTATCTCGCCGACGTGAAGGCGGGAAAGCACGTGCACGTCATGATGCCCTACAGCGACGCGCTGCGGGACATGGCCGCCTGGTTCGTGCAGTTGTGGGCCGAGTCGCTTGGGAAGATCCGTCCGGGCGACAAGAAGAGCGTTGGCCCCACGCCGCTGGCGTCACTGGGCGCCACGGACCAGCACAGCCAGGTGCAGTTGTTCATGGAGGGCAGCGCGGACAAGACCATTTCCCTGATCTCCGTTCCCCGGAACAAGGGCGACGTCACGATCCCCAAGCTGCACCAGGACACTCCCGAACTGGCGTACCTCGGCGGCCACGGGCTGGGCGAGGTACTCGACGTGGAGCGCCGCGCGACGGCTGGCGCGCTGGCGCGGCGCGGGCGGCCGAACATGACCATCCACCTCGATGCAGTGGACCCGTGGCACGTGGGCGCCCTGATGATGCTCCTGGAGGCCGCTACCATATATGCGGGCGCGCTGTACGGCGTGAACCCGCTGGATCAGCCGGGCGTGGAGCTGGGCAAGAACTTCACGTACGCCATCATGGGCCGGCCGGGCAGCGACGCGGCGAAAGCCGAGTGGGATCAGCTGCCAAAGCCCGACGCGAAATACAGGGTGTGACTGCCAGCTCTCTATGGCCGCCGGCGCTGACAACGCGCCGACGAGACGAAACTGTGACGATGCCGACAACGACCAAGAGCCGCCGACGGTCCCGCCTTTCGACTACCCTCTCTGGCATTGCCGGCGAGTACCTCGTTGCCGCGGAGCTGTCTCGGCGTGGGTACGTCGCGTCTCTCACCCTTCGTAACACACGCGGGATCGACATTTTAGTGTCGAACGCAGACGCCACCAGGTCCGTCGGCGTTCAGGTGAAGACTCGCCAGGACCGCGGTACTGAATGGGTGCTGACAAAGAAGGCGGAAGAAGACAGTGGAGCGAAGAACCTTTGCTACGTCTTCGTCAGCCTGAACAACGGCGCTGAGCCTTCATTCCACGTTGTTCCTCGCGCCGTGGTAGCACGGTTTGTCAAGACAAGTCACCAGCGTTGGCTGCGGACGCCGGGGCGTCGAGGCCGGCTGCACGTGGACAACCCAATGCGGAAGTTCGCAGACCCCGAGAACAAGTACCGCGGCGCGTGGCGGTTGCTCGGCCTGTGAGCGCCGAGTGGCCGCCACCCGACATCCCGAGGGTGCTGACGGCCGGCAACATCGACGCCGCGCTCACGGCGTATCGGCGCCTTGTGCAGACGATCGAGGCGCCTTCGCGCCGACTGCGTGGCGCGGAGCTGCTCTGGGTGATGAAGCGGAGCAAGCTTGGTCGCGGACCATATCCGAACGTGTCGCTATTCGAAGCGGCGAACCGCGTGATGACCGATCTCGTTCTATTGACTGGAGTTCGGTGGCTGTTGAAGGAAAGGGTGTTCTCGTTTCGCTCGTACACAGTTCAATACGGCCATGCGAATGAAGCGCCGTACGATGTCGAAGCGCATGCCGGCCGCCGCTCGCTTGCAGCTGAAGTGTTCAATGTTGCCCAGTCGTACTTCGCCACGAAGAAGGCCGCCGCGCTGAAGAAGCTGCGTGCATCTCGGCCGAGGCCAACTGTGCGCCTACTGATGTTCAATCACGATGCCGTCGCCGCGGAGTTCGCTCCGAAACCGCGAGCAGGGGAGCATGTGCTGATCGTCAATGTGGGCTCACGCAAAGTCAGGTACTGCCCTCCTCCCACATGAGCGCCGAGGCGAAACGAGTTCGAGAATTGGCGCGCCGACTGATACGGGCGCCAGCATGGCCGTTCCCGCCGGCGGGAAGGGCTCTCGAGTGTCCGGCAGAACAGGGTGTCTACCTTATTCGTGATTCGTCCGGGCGCGTTGCTCACGTCGGGCGCACCACTCGGGCCCGACGCGGCCTGCTGGACAGGATTCGTGGACACCTTCGCGGACGGTCGTCCTTCGTGGTCGACTATCTCGACGCGCGCCCAGCTGAGTTGCGGCGCGGCTTCACCTATGCCTGGATCGTTGTGCCGGACGACCGGCTTCGTGCGTTGGTTGAGGCGTTGGCGACCGGCCGGCTTTGCCCGCTCCACATCGGCACCGGCGCGGCGAACGGGTGAGGTCCGTGTCAGTCAGACCGATCGGCGCTGCTGACAGGCTTTGGCTGCGCGAGGCGACGCGCGAACAAGTATTGCCGCGCGACTTCTTCGCCTCGCGCCGTGAGAACGCTGTCGCCGGTCTTGGGATCGCGACGGAGGTGTGCCACGCGCCGTCCATGCAGAACGCCGACCACGCGCCCGTCATATCCGAGAGATTTCACCAGCCCGAGCAGGTCCCCACGTGAAACGCGACCGCCGCTTTCGAGTATCGCCGCCACCACCGCGTTTGTTCCTCCGAGAGCTGGAGTTTGTGCGGGGGTTGGCTCGTTTGTAGAGAGTGTGTAGTAGGAACCGCGCTTTTTTCCGCGCGCCACGACGACGGCTCGGCTCTTCAGCACGTCGAGGTGGTACCGTGCGGCTCGCTGGGTCAGGCCGAGTTCCCGGGCGATCTCTGGACCTGTCATGCGAACGCGCTTGGCGACGAGGTCGGCGATCTTCTGCTGAATTGCGGACAAGTCGAGCATCGCCTTCTCGAGGTCCAGCTTGGAGGCCAGCGCCTTCTGCTGCGCCTGGAGCGCACGCAACAGGAAGAAGAGCCACTGGCCAAACGCGGCCGGGTTGGACTGCATCGCGAGCTGCGACTCCCGCAGCGCGGCGTAGTACTGTGGCTTGTTGTCCTCTACCACTCGCTCCAGGGAGGCATACGGCGCGTAGTCATAGCCCGCGCGGAGCAGGAGCAGGGTGGTCAGCGCCCGCGCGAGTCGTCCGTTTCCGTCCTGAAACGGGTGGATCGCAAGGAAGTCAACGATGAAACGTGCGATGACGACAAGGCGATGGAGGGAGGTGTCCGCCAATGCGTCGTTGGTGACATTGACCAGGTCCCCCATCCGCATCGGCGTCTCGAACGGTGTCGCGGTCCGGAAGATCACTTCCTCTACGACGTCGCCGCGCTTTCGCACGACGTCGTTGGTGACCTTCTTGTACTCACCGCGGTGCCGCTCGTCCTTCTCGGAGTACTTCAGCAACACCTGGTGCAGCTGCTTGATGTGATTCTCGCTGAGTGCGACGTTGTCCGACGAGTCGTAGATGAGCTCGAGGAGTTCAGCGTAGCCTTTGACCTCTTGCTGGTCGCGAGCGCGGAAGCTCTCCATGCTGAGGCCATTGAGCACCTGCGCTACCTCGGCATCCGTGAGTGTCACGCCTTCGATGCGGGTCGAGCTGGCTGTTGATTCTATGGTAGTAACCTGCCTCAGCTGAACGAGTCGTTCGGCGCGGATCTCTTGCATCTTTCGCCAGGTTCCGCGAAAATGATCCAGCTCGCCGATGAGGCGAATGACCTCGCTGTTTTCCCTGCGAGTGAGGGCCGGATGAAAGTCGTCGAGCGTGAGTGCCATGAGTTTGCAGTGCGTCAGATATTGTAGCCGTTTTACGTCAATTACTCAATAAAGAAACAAGATCGCGGCCGCAGCGGCCTTGACATAGCAATGCTATATAGCGAATATAGCATATATGTCAAACTCTGACTTCGCATCCGCCATTCGCGCTCTTCGAGCGCACAAAAACCTCACACAGGAACAGCTCGCCGCAGCGCTCGGCGTCTCTTTCGCCACCATCAATCGGTGGGAGGGTGGTCTCAGCCAGCCGCAAAAAGCTGCGCGGGAGGCCGTGCTTGAAGAGCTCGCCAACGCCGGCATTGTGGTCGCCGACCCAGCTGACGCTGCAGCCCGCGTAACTCGCCGGCGCCGAGGTGTCGCGAAGCTGGCAGTGCCAAGCACCAAGCCGATGGAGCAGATGCTGTGGGATGCGGCCTGCTCGATTCGCGGCGAAAAAGACGCCGCCAAGTTCAAGGACTATCTGCTGCCGCTGCTCTTCCTCAAGCGGCTGTCCGACGTTTTCGACGACGAGATCACTCGGCTGGCGGAGACGTATGGCGATCCAGTGACGGCGCTCGAGATCGCGGAGTCGGATCACGCGCTCCTCCGCTTCTATCTGCCGCCCGAAGCTCGATGGGGAGTGATCAGCGGGCGCGAGCAATACGGCTGGCCCAAGGACGAACAGGGCCGCGACACCCGGCCGCGCGACATCGGCGAACACTTGACCAAGGCGGTGCGCGCCGTGGTGAAGCACAACCCGTCGCTATCGGGCGTGATCGACGTCGTGGACTTCGCCGCAGAACGGAACGGCGAGCGCGACATCAACCCGGCAAAGCTGCGCGAGGTGGTGGAGACATTTTCGGACAAGCGCTATCGCCTGGGGCTCGCCGACGTGCAGCCGGACTTCCTGGGCCGCGCCTACGAGTACCTGCTGCGCAAGTTCGCCGAAGGTTCGGGGCAGAGCGCCGGAGAGTTTTTCACGCCAACGGAAGTCGGGTTTCTGATTGCGCACATCCTGCGGCCGCGGCCCGGCGAGGAGTGCCACGACTATGCCTGCGGCTCGGCGGGTCTGTTGGTGAAGCTCCAGCTGGTGGCGCGCGAGCTGGATCCCACGAGCAGGGTGCCCCTCAAGCTGTACGGGCAGGAGCTGACGGCTGAGTCGTACGCGGTGGCGAAGATGAACGCCATCATCCACGACATGACCGTGGAGCTGGTGCGCGGCGACACGATGATCAACCCGAAGTTCAAGACGCCCGACAGCAAGCTGCGCACGTACGACATCGTCGTCGCGAATCCGATGTGGAACCAGCCGTTCAACCCTGACGTTTTCGCGAACGATCCTCTGGATCGGTTCCGATCCCAGGGCGGAATCACGAGTGGTAAGGGTGACTGGGCTTGGTTGCAGCACACGTTGGCGTGCCTCAACGAGCGCGGTCGTGCGGCGGTGGTGCTCGATACAGGCGCGGTGACGCGAGGCTCCGGATCAAAGAACGAGGACAAGGAGCGCAACATCAGGAAGTGGTTCGTGGACAACGACCTGATCGACGGCGTCATTCTGCTTCCGGAGAACCTCTTCTACAACACCTCGGCTGCCGGAGTCATTGTGGTGCTTTCACGGCGCAAGTCGGCCTTGCGGCAGGGCAAAGTCGTGCTGCTCAATGCGTCGCGACGCTTCAAGAAAGGGCGCCCTAAGAACTACATCTCCGAGGGTGCTATCCGCCCGCTAGCGGTGAGTTTCGCCGACGCCAAGTTGCTCGAATACGAGCTCACGGTCGTTTCGAACGAGCTAATCGCAGGCGCCGACTACAACCTGAGTCCGACCCGTTGGGTCCGCTCCGGCGACTCGACGGAGGTTGGAGACCTGTCCGCTTTGCTCAAGAAGCTGCGAGATCTCGCGGACGCCAGCGCTAAGTCCGACCGCCGGCTGTTTGCTCTACTGGACTCGGTGGTCCAATGACACAGTGGAGTGACGTTACCGTTGGTGACCTGGTCGAGCTGGAATACGGCAAGTCCCTCCCAGCCCATGCGCGGGAGAGTGGGGCGTTTTCTGTCTTCGGATCAAATGGTCGCGTTGGAGTGCATTCCGCTGCAGCGGTTGCAGGTCCGGGCATCATCGTCGGGAGGAAGGGCTCGGTTGGTGCCCTCGCATTCTCTGCGAGCGACTTCTGGCCGATTGACACGACGTACTTCGTGGTCAGGAAACAGGAAGTGGATTGGCGTTTCCTGTTTCACCTGTTGTCGACTCTACGCCTAGAGACTCTGAACAGCCACAGTGCGGTCCCGGGCCTCAACCGCGAAGATGTCTATGCGATTCCTGTCGCGATTCCTGAACCAAACGAACAGGAAGCCATTGCCGGCGTGCTTGATGCCGCGCTCGATCGCGTGACGCTCGAGCAGGAGGCGGTCGCCGCGGCCCACGCGCTGAAGGCCGCGACGATGAACGAATTGTTCTCGCACGGGTTGCGAGGCGAGGCGCAGAGGGAGACCGAAATCGGGCCGATCCCGGCCAGCTGGGCAATCAGCCCGCTCGTTCAGCTAGTCGAAATCTGGAGTGGCGGGACGCCGCGCAAGGCAGTCGCTGAGTACTGGAATGGAAGCATTCCATGGGTCTCCGGAAAGGACCTGAAGCGCCCCGTTCTGGAGGACGCGATCGATCACGTCACCGAGAAGGGTGTCGAAGCCGGCAGTCGACTAGCTCCCCGTGGGAGCGTCCTTCTGCTCGTCCGCGGAATGGGCTTGGCAAAGGACTTGCCGGTTGCGCAGATCATGAGGCCGATGGCCTTCAACCAGGATGTGAAGGCCCTCGTTTCGCTCGGCAAAGTCTCAGGTTCGTTCCTCCGGTCAGCCATCCACGCTGGAAAGCAGAGGCTGCTTTCAAGAATTGTGCCTTCAGCGCACGGAACGATGACGCTCAACCTGAACGATGTTGAGTCGTTTCTTGTTCCCCACCCGCTTGACGAACAAGAAGCCGAAGCGATTGTGGAGGTCATTGATGCAGTCGAAGCGAAGATCGACCTGCATGTCCGCAAACTCGCGGTCCTCGACGATCTCTTTGGTTCGCTGTTGCACAAACTCATCGCGGGCGAGCTTCGAGCGAGTGATCTAAACCTGTCCGCACTCCAGGAATCGGGGGCACTTGGTTAGAAAGATGTACTTCTTCTATTTCGATGAGTCTGGCTCGCGTGATCCCTCCGCTGGAACTGCAGACAAGCCCAAAGACCACCTCTATGTGCTGGCCTGCGTTGGTTTCTTCGAGCGGCAGTGGCGCCCCTTCGAGGGCGCCATATCGAACATCAAGGAGGAACTCGCGGACAACCTCCCACGTCGCAAGCAGGGTCCGTTCACCTTGGCCGACTGCGAGGTCAAGTCGAACTGGTTGCGCAACGCGAAGGAGCGGGCGGAGCGGAGTCCGTTTCTCAACGCGCTGACACCGGGAGATCGGGAGCGTTTGGTCGCGACCTACTTCGACCAGCTCGGGCCGCGAAAGATGGTCGTAATGGCGAGCGTGATCGACAAACGTCACCTGCAGCCGTATGTGACCGGAGAGATCCTGCACAAGAAGGCCTACGAGTTCCTGCTCGAACGGATACAGCACTACATGCACGAGTATCATCCGAAGCACCAGGCGATCATCGTGATGGACGACACGAGCAAGCAGCTAAATCGCGCCGTGGCCATGAAGCACGCTTTCTTCCAGCGGTCGGGGAATCAGAACCTTCAGTTCCCCCAGATCGTCGAGTACCCGTTCTTTGCCGCCAGCGAGCTGTCGAATGGAGTGCAGTTGGCGGACCTCCTCGCCTACAACGTCTATCGAGCATTCAAGACGGAGGATCTGACCTACCCGTACTTCGACATGCTGCTGCCGCTCTTCTATAGGAGGCAGCGCGGTACGGCGTTGGACGGTCTCAAGGTCTGGCCCGACCCGTCGCCCTTGATCGCCATGGCCAAGGCGCATTGGGACGCCAAGAAAAAGGCCCTCCCAAAGGAGGGCCGCTGATGTCGGGCTGGGCTAGCCATATCGAGCCCACCAGGGGCACCCGACGCACTCATTTTAGCTGCCTGCCTCTACGCAGGCAAGCTCGGCTTGGTTCTGGCCACGCCCTGCGTCGGAGCTCTGAATCGTGACCCAGCTTGCGATTAGCGAAGCGGGAACCGTGCAGTTTCCGATGGTTCGTCACGCGGCGGACATCGGATGGACTCCGCTCACACCCGACGCTGCCAGGGCCAAACGTGGTGGGGAAGAGGGCTTGCTCTTCCGCAACGAGCTTGCCGCCCACCTCGGCAAGTTCAACGCGTGGCTCGCTCCCGACGCCATCAGGCAGGTCATCGAGAGACTTGAAGCCGTCCCACCCACCATCGAGGGCAATCGCGAAATGCTCTCGTGGCTCCGCGGCGAGCGTCAATGGTACGACGAAGGCGAAAAGCGACATCGCTTCGTCCAACTCATCGATTTCGAGGACCCCAGCGCGAACACGCTCCAAGTCACCTGGGAGTGGAAGCTCAAGCCGCCAGCTCGAAAGGGGAACCGCGCCGACGTCATGTTCGTCGTCAACGGAGTTCCCGTCTGCATCGTCGAACACAAGAACCCGAAGGACGGCCGCGCGTTGGAGCGCGCCGTCGTCCAACTCAACCGATACGAGGTCGAAACGCCTGAACTGATCGGCGCGCCCCAACTCTTCAACGTCACCCACCTCATCGACTACTGGTACGGCGTCACGTGGAATGCCAATCGCCGATTCATGTCACGCTGGAAACAGCAGCGCGACGAGAGCTACAAGTTCGCCGTCCAGGCGTTCTTCGAACCCACCGATTTCCTGCGGACGCTCCAGCATTGGATTCTCTTCTACGTCGAGGACGGCGAGACCCGCAAGTCCGTTCTGCGGCAGCACCAGCGAGACGCCATCGACCGGATTGTCGGGCGCTGCGAAGATCCGGCCAAAAAGCGCGGCCTGGTCTGGCACACGCAGGGCTCAGGTAAAACGTTCACGCTGCTCACCGCCGCTCGCCTTATCCTCGAGCAGAAGGATCGGTTCAGGAACGCAACCGTGATCCTCGTTGTGGATCGCAGCGAGCTGGAGGGTCAGCTCAAGGGCTGGGTGGACAAGCTCCTCGGCGAAATGCAGCAGCAGGACATTCCGGTGTGGCGCGCCAACTCCAGAGCCGAGGTAGAGAGCCTCCTCAAGACCGACAAGCGCGGGTTGATCGTTTCGATGATCCACAAGTTCGAAGGCGTTGACAGGAACGCGAACACGCGCGACAACGTCTATGTCTTCATCGACGAGGCACACCGCTCCGTCGCCCACGACCTCGGCAGCTACATGATGGCGGCGGTCCCGAAAGCCACGATCATCGGCTTCACCGGGACGCCGATTGCGAGGACCGATCAGGGCGCCGGCACGTTCAAGATCTTCGGCGCGGATGACAAGCTGGGCTATCTCGACAAGTACTCCATCAAGGAGTCAATCGAGGACGAGACGACACTGCCGATTCGCCACACCATGGCGCCGAGCGAGATGGCGGTGCCGGCCGAGCGTCTCGACAAGGAGTTCTTTGATCTGGCCGAGGCTGAGGGCGTCACCGACATTGATGAACTCAATCGCGTGCTGGAACGCGCGGTTGGCCTGCGAACGTTCCTGACCGCAGACGATCGCGTGGCAAAGGTGGCGTCTTTCATTGCCACGCACTTCCGCGAAAACGTCGAGCCACTTGGCCTCAAGGCGTTCGTCGTGGGTGTGAACCGTGAAGCGTGCGCCAAATACAAGCGCGCGCTGGACAAGCTTCTGCCGCCTGAGTGGTCTGAAGTCGTTTACACGGAGAACGCCGCGGACAGGATCGAGCGACCATTGGTCGCCGAACTGCAACTGTCCGATGAGCGCGAGGCCGACGTTCGATTGCTGTTCAAGAAGCCCAACGAGCAACCGAAGATCCTGATTGTCACGGACAAGCTGTTGACGGGATACGATGCGCCTCTTCTGTACTGCATGTATCTCGACAAGCCCATGCGTGACCACGTGCTGCTCCAGGCCATCGCGCGCGTGAATCGGCCGTACGTGGACCCCAACGGCAAACAGAAGCGCGTGGGGCTCGTGGTGGATTTCGTGGGCGTGCTGCGTGAGCTGAAGAAGGCCCTCAAGTTCGACAGCTCGGATGTCAGCGGCGTCATCGAAGATCTCGACCTGATGCTGAAGGACTTGCTCGCTCGGCTTGCGCGTGCGCGCGACGAGTTTCTCGATGTGGGCGAAGGCGGGACCGCGGACGAGCGGCTCGAACGAATCATCTACAAGCGCTTTCTGGAACCCGGCGCGAGAAAGGCCTTCTTCGAAGCGTATTCCGAGATCGAGGCTCTGTGGGAGATTCTTTCGCCGTCGGCTGAGCTGCGCGACCACATCGAAACGTTCAAGCGACTCGCGCATCTTTACGCGGCCACTCGCAACGCCTACGCAGACGTTGCGATGGTCAATCTGGAACTCGGGTACAAGACGAGCCGTCTGGTTCAGGAATCAGCGGCCATGTATGGGCTTGGGAACGTTCTCAAAACTGTCACGTTCGACGTCAAGACGCTCGAGAGTATTCGGAAAGACTCCGGAACCGACGAAGGCAAGGTCTTCAACCTGATTCGCGGGCTCAACCGGGAGATTGACGCTGAACCGGAACTGGCCCCGGTGTTGCTCTCGATCGCGGAACGGTCTCGCCGCATCGTAGAAGACCTCGAGAGCAGGCAGACGACCGGTCTCGCAGCGATGGATCGGCTCGCAGCCCTCGCGACCGAGCGCGATGCTGTCGTCAAGGCGGCGCGCGAGTCCGGTCTGGGCGCCGCAGCGTTCGTCGTGTTCTGGCAGTTCAAGGACAACGAGGTTCTGCGCGTAGCAAGGATCGATCCGCGGAAGCTGGCGTTGGAAGCGGAGGCGCTCGCGGCGCAGTTCCCCAACGCCTCAACCAACCCGGACGAGGAGCGTCAATTGCGAGCCGCGCTCTACAGGCCGTTGCTATCGGTCAACCCCAAGCAGCGCGGAGTGCTGGTCGAGGACATCGCGCGTCTTCTGGAGCGTCATGGCGCGGCCGCCGTCTGAGGCGGAGCGTCGACTGCGCCGTCGCGTGGCGGCGTGGGTTCTACGCCTGAAGGTCAAGCCGCGCGCGGTTCGGGTTCAGCGAATGACGCGAAAATGGGGGTCGTGCTCAAGCGCTGGCACTGTGACGCTGGCCGTGGACCTGGCTGGCAGACGGCCGGCGTTTCAGGACTATGTTGTTGTCCACGAACTGCTCCACCTGCGGGTGCATAATCACGGGCGACTCTTCAAGGCGTTTCTGTCGCTTCACCTGCCCGGTTGGAAGGAGCAGTCTCTCCTGAGGTGATGCTCACACACCGCTTCCACGCGTACCCATGCATCCGAGCCGAGATCACGCCCTGGAGGCGTACAACCAGAAGAACTGGTCCGTGTGGCGCGAGTTGGAGGACTCGGTGGAGTTCTGGCGTGACATCTACCTCACATACTGGGAGCTCGGTGGATCGAACCGGCCGAGTTACCTGCCTGACGTGGACAGCGAGTCGGTGTCCTTCCAGCACTCGATGGCGCCAAAGATCCTTCGAATGGCTCGCACTCTGAGCATCAGTGCGGCCAGAGAGGATGGGCAGCCAGGCGCCGAGCTCACGAAATCCGAGGAGTCGTGGCTCAGAGTGGTGCTGGGGGACGTATCCAAGAGTCCAGTAGTTCGCGACTACGTCGCTCTCGAGGTAGCGGATGCCGTGCTTAGCCGCCTTAACGGGGCTGAGGAAAGAGCGATCAAGCTTGTCAGTCTGGTACGCGGGCGCGGCTTGGGCGCGCTTGCATCCGCATACGTCAAGAGGGCAACATCACTTTACGTGGACGGCTACAACGTCGAGGCGGCAATCTTCTGCAGGTCCGCGTTAGAGGCCTCGCTCGGTAACAGGTGCAGCGCTTGGTATGACGACAATGAGGGCACGCCGGACTTGTACCGCTTGCTTCGCATTGCCGGTGAGAACGGCGTACTCGATGGTTGGGAAAAGTGGCCGAAGGACCGATGGTCGGCGAAGCGAGGTTCGCAGCTATACCGTGCGGATCAACTCAGGCGGATGGCGAATCACTTGGTGCATGAAGTGCCAGACTTCAACACCAACCCGACGGAGATTCGAGATGCATTTCACGCTATTGAAGAGCTCTGTTCAGTAGTCGGATGGCTCTTCCCGGCTCCGGAGTTTCAATAGGCGCACGTGCACGGCGCTCTATGGTAGCCGCGCACTCCCGTCTCGCTTGTAGACCACGCCGTTCTTCATCACGAACGTCGCGGTCTCCAGCGTGCGGATGTTGGCGAGCGGGTCGCCTTGCACCGCGACGATGTCCGCGAGCATGCCGGCGGCCAGCGTGCCGATGCGGTTGTCCCAGCCGAGCAGCCTGGCCGCGCTCGAGGTGCCCGCCACGATGGCCTGCATCGGCGTGAGGCCGCCCCACTCGACCATCAGCGTGAACTCGTGCCCGTTGGCGCCGTGCGCGCCGACGCCGGCGTCCGAGCCGAGGGCGATCGGCACTCCGTTGCGCACCGCGATGCGAATGCCGTTGCGCATCGCCTCCGCGGCGGCCAGCGCCTTCACCGCGCGGTTTCCCGTGAGCCGGCCGCTCTTCGCCATCTGCTCCACGGTCTCGCCGGCTGAGATGGTCGGCACGAGGTAGGTGCCGCGCTCCTTCATGAGTCGCGCGCCTTCCTCGTCGAGGAACGAACCATGCTCGATGGACGACACGCCGGCGCGCACGGCGATCTTGATGCCCTCGGTGCCGTGCGCGTGCGCGGCGACTTTCCGGTCCAGCTTGTTGGCTTCCTGCACCATCGCGCCGAGTTCCTCGAGCGTGTACTGCGGCGTCCCGACGGCCCCGGTGCCCTCGGAGAGGACGCCGGCTGTGGCGCACGTCTTGATCACGTCCGCGCCGTACTTCACCTGGTAGCGGACCGCGGCGCGCACCTGATCGGTGCCGTCCGCAATTCCGGTGGCCGGCGTGCCGTCGAACAGCCCGGGACGGAAGCCGTTTTCGTCGCAGTGGCCGCCCGTGATGCCGAGCGAGTGCGCGGCGCTCTGCATCCGCGGCCCCGGGATGTAGCCGGCGTTGATGGCGGCACGGAGGGCGAGATCGTCGAAGTTGCCGGCACCGAGGTTGCGGATCGTCGTGAACCCGGCCATCAGCGTCTTGTGCACGTTGGCGACGCCGACGATCGCGCCCAGGGCCTCGTAGTCCTTGGCGATCGACAGGTCGGACATCGGGTCCGCGAGCGGCCGGCCGGCGACGTGCGTGTGCATGTCGATGAAGCCGGGCAGGATCGTCGCGTCGCCGAGGTCGATCGTGCGCGCGCCGGCCGGAATGGTGACCGATCCCTGCCGGCCAACCGCCACGATCTTGTCGTCGGTCACGACAACAACGCCGTTGGCGACTGGCACCGCGCCGGTGCCGTCGATCACGCGGGCCGCCCGAATCGCGACCGTTCCCGATCCCTTCGGTTCCTGGGCCAACGCTGCCGACGTGGCAAGTGCAGTGATCAATGCAACGCGCACGGTATCTCCCGAATAGGTGCGTGGATTTGAGCCATTTCGGCGCTGGCGTCAAGCGCATTCCGGAATCAGGTCCGAAACAATGTCCGCAGCAGCTGTTTGCATCCGTGCCGTTCCGTGTACCCGCGTTTTCCGTGTGAGAACGATTCCACGCGTGGCCGGTCGAAGCTCGCGTGGCGCCGAACGTGCGAGCTAGATTTGCCTCTCCAATGCAATCCCTGGATCAACTGTTCGGCGCCGCGGTCTCGGTTCGCGACGGCAAGGTTCTCGTCAGCGACGAAAGCGCCTTGAAGACCGGCACGATGGACCGCCTGGCGCGTTCGGCGGTGTTTGGCGGCAGGGAGGAGAAGGAGTACGCGCGCTGGCTGCTGTGGGAGCTGGCTCAGGCCGTGGGCGTGCGTCCCTCGACGATCCACGACCTCTACATCGCGCGCGGGCGCGGTGAGGTGCACGGCTTCACCGTGCCGGCGATCAACGTGCGCGGCATGGCGTACGACACGGGCCGCTCGATCTTCCGCACCGCCAACCGGCTCAAGGCGGGTGCGTTCATCCTCGAGATCGCGCGCTCCGAGATCGGCTATACGGAGCAGCGACCCGCCGAGTACGTCGCCGTGATGCTGGCGGCTGCGATGCGCGAAGGGTTCCGCGGGCCCGTGTTCATCCAGGGCGACCACTTCCAGGTCAACCACAAGAAGTACGCCGCCGACCCGAAGACCGAAGTGGACGCGGTGAAGGCGCTGGTGCGCGAGGCCGTGCACGCCGGCTTCTACAACATCGACATCGACACGTCGACGCTCGTCGACCTGAAGCAGCAGACGCTGGCCGCGCAGCAACGCCTCAACTACGAGGTGGGCATCGATATCCTGCGCGTCGTCCGCGAAGTGGAGCCGAAGGGCGTGACGATTTCGGTCGGCGGCGAGATCGGCGAGGTTGGCACCGAGAACAGCACGGAGCCGGAGCTGCGCGCGTACATGGACGGATTCATCGCCGCGTTGCCGCGCGGAATGACGGGCCTGTCCAAGATCAGCGTCCAGTCGGGCACGTCGCACGGTGGCGTCGTGTTGCCGGACGGCTCGATCGCCGACGTGGCGCTGGATCTCGACACGCTCGAGCGGCTCTCCCGGGTGGCGCGCGACGAGTACGGCCTGGCCGGCGCGGTGCAGCATGGCGCGTCCACGCTGCCGGACGCGGCCTTCCACAACTTTCCGAAACGCGAGACGTGCGAAATCCACCTCGCGACCAACTTCCAGAACATGCTGTACGACGCGCTGCCGGCGTCGCTGCGCGACGAGGTCTACGCCTGGCTGCGCGGCAACGCCGGGGACGAGCGCAAGCCGGCGGACTCGGACGAGCAGTTCTACTACAAGACGCGCAAGAAGGCGCTCGGCCCGTTCAAGCGGCAGTTCTGGGACCTGCCCGCGGACACGCGCGCACAGCTCGGCGCCGCGTACGACGCGAAGTTCGGGTTCCTGTTCGAGCAGCTCGCGATTGGCGACACGGCCGGGCATGTCGCCTCGCACGTGAAACCGCGGGTGTTGCATCGCAAGCCGCCCGGGCCGGATTTCGTCGCGATGCCGGCCGCGCCGGACGACACGACGCTCAGCGACTGAACAATCGGCGTTGCGCCGAGTACGAGAACGAGAATGGAAAAAGGAGAGGACATGAAAGACGAATCGAATCCTCAGGTCATCGTGGAGCGTAGCGGCAACGGACTGACGCCGTTCCTCATCGGCATGGCGGTCGGCGCCGGGCTGGCGCTGCTGTTCGCGCCGCAATCGGGCGCTGAAACGCGCCGCTCGATCGCGCGTGGCGCGCGCAAGGTGCGGGACAGCGCGCGGGACGCGGCCGAAGGCATTTCCGAGAAGGTGGGTGACACCATCGACGCGGCCCGCGAGCGCGTGAGCGACGGCATCGAAACCGCGCGGGATGCCGTGGCGGCGCGGCGCGGCCAGGTAAAACGCGCGATGAACGCCGGCCGCGCGGCCGCCGCGCAGGCGCGCGAGGATCTCGAGCGGCGGCTGGCCGAGACGAAGGCGGCCTACGAGGCGGGCGCGCGCGTGGCGCACGAGAGCTCGACGCGCGACGACTGACGTCGCGTGGCTGCCCGTCCGTGGAGGTCGGAGGCAGTCGCGGCGGCACGCGACTATGTCGCGCGCGTAGTCGCCAGCAGTCGCGACGACAACGTCGTATTTCTTGCCAGCGGCATCGCGTTCAACATCCTGCTGGCCGCCATCCCGTTCCTCCTGCTGTTGATCACCGGGTTCACGTATCTCCTCCCCCGGCTGCTGGCCGTGGACCCGTCGATGGCGGTGGAACAGTTCGTCGGCGGACTGCTGCCCGTGAGTGACGGCGCCGGCGCCGCGCTGATCAAGGGCCTGCTCGACGATGTCCTGCGGACGCGCGGCCGCGTGACCGTCCTGAGCGCGATCGTGTTCCTCTGGCTCTCGACACGACTCTTCGGTTCGCTGCGTGTGGCCCTGGCCGATGTGTTCGACCTCGACCGGGAACGGGGGATGCTGCACGGCAAGCTGTTCGACCTCGGCATCACCCTGGTCGCCACCGTGTTGTTCGTCGCCAGCCAGGTGGCGACCACGTACATGCTCCTGGGCACGACGCGCGGGCTGCGCGTCATGTCCGAGATCGGGTTTCGTGCGGACGTCGTTGGCCGCTTCGAGTACTGGTCGGCCCGGGTGCTCGCCTTCGCGTTCATCGCCGGCATGTTCTACTCGCTGTACCGCTACCTGCCGCTGAGCCGCGTGCAGCCGCGCAGCGCGTGGCGCGCCGCGCTGGTCGCGACCGTGCTGTTCGAAGCGGCGAAATCGGTGGCGCGGCTGGTGCTGGCGGCGATCGATGTGTCGACGCTCTACACGGGCACGATCGCCGCGCTGGTGATCGTGGTGCTCTGGGTCTACTACGCCGCGTTGATCTTCCTGGTCGGCGCCGAGGTCGGGCACGTGGCCGAACTTCGCGGGAGGGCGCGGCTGCTTCGGGCCACTCCCACCGCCGGCGTCGCGGCGAACTGAGCGCCGGCCTGCCGGCCGCGAGCGGCAAACCGGAAGTGTTAGTATTGAGAGTCCCAGGTCCCGAAGGGCGTCAGCTCCCTAACCCCGTCAGGACCGAAAGGTAGCAGCGGCATG
>Ga0187893_10002471_pt1 | contig 40551 bp, 27 predicted proteins | sample MA1701074metaG_FD_139574 | JGI IMG/M metagenome (GOLD analysis project Ga0187893, IMG submission 139574) | White microbial mat communities from a basaltic lava cave in the Kipuka Kanohina Cave System on the Island of Hawaii, USA - MA170107-4 metaG ...
AAGGAAGTTTAAGAGTGGGGGAATAGATTCCACCGGGGGTGGGTGACAAGCGTAAAGGTAATTGGCACGAGAGGTTCTGGGAGATGCATGAGAGGGGCGGGTGTGCGATCTCCCACAGCAGCAGCACCATTCGTGATGAAGCGGCCCAGAGCACGAATGGTGCTGCGCGAGCATCGCGAGGTTTGACGAGAGTGGTCGTGGCGTAAGGAGGTCGGCGCTGATGGACTCCGCGCCGACCCCGCTCACCACCTTCTCACTTGGCAACTGCCAATTGTAATCCTGAAGTCGTTACCCAAATACCTTCGCCGAGACGGAGCGAAAATCTATTACGGCCACTTGCTCATCGCCACGCTGCATGAGAACTTTGACTTAATCAAGGCAATTCAAAACCAAAAAATACTTACTTCGGGTCAGTGAGAGGAACCGTGAAGCAATCTGAGGCCCACCTAAAAGAAATTCTGAAAAATTAAAGCAACCCCGCGCCACTACCTAGCAATTCCGTACTTAAATCTTGCCCATAAGCAGAACGACGACCAAAAAGACATCGCCGTAAATCTAGTGTTAGGAAAAAATGAATCATCCCATATCGCCGATTTACTGCTTGCGCAAGCCTTGCGGCCTTCTGTCTCAGCCTTCAACTTCTCATTCGTAAGGTTTAATGAATGGGTGATATGCCAACGGTCATCAGCATTTTTGCCTCTCCTTCATCATTTCCTTGACCAGGAGTTCGCGCACGTTTCCTTTCGAATCCATCCGCCATGTACTCACCAGCTCACGGATGGACAGATCTTTGGTGCCGATGCTGATCTAAATCATTCTTGGGTGAGGACCAGGATGGCCGACGGGTTCAAAGGAGGGTCTAACAACGTGCCAAATTTTTGACATGTGGCAAAAAGCCCTGAATTTCCGCACTTTCTGACAGTATTTTTTTGGGCAACCTATTGCGTTAGCACGATTGACGGGTTTAATCTCACGGCGCACAGTCTCGCCCGCCTCCCAAGGGCATTCGTTAGACACATTATTACGTGCTCGCCGTCCTCGCACTGGTGCGACGATTAAGATGGTCTAAAACCTGGGCGAAACTCTTAGAACGCCGACAGCAACCGCAAAAGGCTTACGGTGATTTCAAAGAATAAGGTCTCTGATCCACCAAGAACATTAGTTGATTTCCGCAACGCGGTAGAACTTTGTTCCAGAGTCTCCGGAAACGTCCGGCGAGAATGGCTCGTTGAAAGCGAAGCGGTGCCAAAGATCCGCAAAAAATTTTGCGGTCTGAGTCGGCTTGTAAATTTTCTTGCCAAAAGTTCATCTCTATCCGTAATAACCGATGATCAAGGCCTGGAAACTTTTCTAATTAGAAAGCATCTAACGTAGGGCCAATATCAGAAAGGATGATCGTTGAGGAGACCTTCACACACAAATCAGAGACAAGGAAGAAAAAGGCACAAGCTGAGGCCTCGAGGCGTTATATAGATGTTGTTCGAGGTACTTCGGCCATATGGAAGATAAAAACTTTTTAGTCTCGTCTCACAGAGACCCACCTCTCACGTATATGTAAGGCTGGTGCAGCTCCTCTGGTCCAGAAGTTCAGGGTGGGTTCAGTCAAGCACTGGAGGTGATCATGGCTTCAACCGCAAAACCCTACGCGGTTAAGAATCGGCTTCTGGCTGCTCTGCCTCATGACGAGTATGCGAGACTCGAGCCTCACTTGGAGTTGGTCAATTCCTCAAAGCGCAAAGTCCTTTACGAAGCCGGCGATCTGATCCAGCACGCCTATTTTCTCAATAGCGGCATGGGATCATTGCTTGCTCTGACCGAAGACGGCGCCACCGTCGAGATCGCAATGGTCGGTAACGAAGGAATGTTGGGTCTGCCGGTGATTCTCCAAACTCACCAAACACCCTATCGAATAATCGTCCAACTGCCGGGCGATGCCCTGAGAATCAAGGCCCAGGTGATCTTGAGCGAGTTCAAACGAGGTGGCAAGTTACAGGACTTGCTGCTCAGTTATACCAACGCGCTGATTACTCAGATCTCCCAATCGACCGTCTGTAATCGCTTTCATACAATTGAAAAGCGACTCTGCCGCTGGCTCTTGATAGCCCACGACCGAGTGGAAGCAGACACCTTTCACCTTACCCAAGAAATCATTTCCTATATGCTGGGCACTCCCCGCACTCGCGTCACAATGGCTGCTGGTTTGATTCAGGAGGCCGGGCTGATCCGGTACAAGCGCGGCACAATTACTATTCTCGATAGGGCAGGTCTCGAGAATATGACCTGCGAGTGCTATAGAATCGTGGCCGAGAGTCTCGATAGCTTTCTCGTCACTTGAATTCGAACTCTTCTCTAAGTCTCGGAAGAGACTAAGTCTCGTTAGTGACCGACATCCTCTTTTATTTAGAGCTATCTTGCTTATCAGGTCTCTCCCGCTCTTCAGATGACCACTTAGAACGGGGAAAAGCCCCGCTCTCGGACACAAATACCCTGCTCATAACACGCTAGCAAATTGATCGGAAATGATCGGGTAACTATCACTTCCAACGCGCACAACTACCGCAACACCAGAGGGGAGAGAAAACTGACCGAACTCAGGGTAATACCACGGGAATCATGACAGAATCTAATTCACGAGTATCACTCGCTTCTGACACTCTGCTTACCTCCTTAGCGAGCCATCTTGGGGACGGTTTGTTGATCACCGCTGATGGTGGCAGGATCGTTTTCGTCAACGAATCGGCCGTCGCAGTCAGTGGTTACTCACACCAGGAAATGTTAGGGCAGCGCGTACCGGACCTGTTCCCACGGTACCCTGAAAGAGGCGATCAAATTCATTTCAGCGAACGTGCATTACCGGTAAAAGGAACTGTCACGTACCAGTCAAAGCCACGCGTCAATCGGCTCCAGGTGAGTATCATTCCGACAGACCACTCGGACGAATTAGGCCAGGGTGCAGTCAGGGCCATTGTCATCCTGCGAAAGATGATCCCAACGATCATTTCGAACCGGGAGGACTCGCTAACAGCAAGAATGCGGTTTATGGGCCAGCTGACCATGGGGATTGCCCATGACTTCAACAATGCACTGACCTCGATCATTTGCAACACTCAGTTGGTCAGCGAGATCGTCGAACCGCCCACAGATCCCGGTGCTCAGAGTCCCGAAACTATCGCGCAGGAGCGAGCCCGAGCAGCAGTATACCTGGATGATATTGGAAGAGTATCACGAAAGGCGGCAGCGTTTATTCGTGCGCTCCTTGCCTACGCGCGCCAACAGCAACTTGCCAGGGAGCCTATCGATCTCAACGAAGCGGTCTCCGACACGATGTACTTGACCCGCAATCTTTTCAGCGAGCGCGTCACCACCAGTTTTCACGCCGAACAAGACCTCTCTCTGATCTATGCCGAACGCTCGCAGATAGACCAGGTACTTTGGAATCTTCTGGCCAACGCGCGGGATGCAATGCCTGATGGCGGACACTTACTGGTAGAAACTGCCTTCATCACGCTTGATAGTTCTTTTACGGCCACCCGCAAGTGGGCCAAAGCTGGGGACTTCGTTCGTTTAAGCGTCTCAGACACCGGGCTGGGAATGGACCAGGAAACCCTCAAGAAGATTTTCGACCTCTTCTTCACTACCAAAGCTGAAGGCCAAGGCACCGGGCTGGGCCTCCCAACAGTTTACGGGATCGTCAAACAACACAACGGCTACATTGACGTCCAAAGCGAGCCAGGCAAAGGAACCCGCTTCGACATCTATTTGCCGCTTGCCGAGGTACACCATCGGCGACTACCCTCAAACCCTCGTGTCAGTGCGTCAATCGAATGCCATCCAACGGTGAGGAAAAGCCTGATCCTGGTCGCCGAAGACGACCACAATGTCCGCATTCTCTTCAAACGGATTATTTCGCGGAGCGGCAGCCGTGTCGTAACGGTTACTGCAGGCGATAAAGCGGTCAAGCTATTTCAAAAACTCAGGCAAGAGGGAAACCATGTCGATCTGGCAATCCTGGATGTCGGTTTGCCGGGAATGGACGGGCGACGCGTCTGTCAAGAGATCCGCGCTATTGATCCTGGCATACCAGTGCTACTAACGAGCGGCTATGGGACCCCCTTCAGACAGGACCAGTCGATGACTGAAGCTGGCTACGAATTCCTTGCCAAACCCTTTGACGGAGGCCAACTGCTGGCGCGGATCGGAGAGATGTTGAACACAAGGCAGAGACCGAACTCCTCTATGTTTGAATCCGAATCCGCTCTATGCACAATCTCTTGACACCGTTCCGTCGATTCTAAGGGTTCGCTTCCCGATAGGTTTCGTCGGGCGCCTCGGGCAACGTTTCTGCGTCTGACTCTTCATGGCCCTCAATCGTTGATCGGTTTTTCAACATCCGGAACATCGAACGATAGCTAACGCCAAGAATCTGGCTCGCCGCGGATTTGTTCCCTGCCGTATGTGCCAGTACCTTCTTAATATAATTGCGGGTGACTTCTCTCAGTGGCAAGAACTCTTCCGATTTTCCGATTAACAGTTCGTCTTCCTCCTGTTTCGACGGAGAATTGCGTCGGATCCTTTCTGGGAGATCACTGAGTTGGACTACTCCGTCGCAAGTCTCGACGGCGGTCTTAACTGCATTCTCCAACTCGCGCACGTTTCCCGGCCAGGCGTAGTTATGAAGAGCGGAGATGGCTGACTCCGAGAAACACACAGATCTGCCAGCGCTCGCCGCAAAATACTCAACCAAAGGAAGAATGTCTTCCCGCCGTTCGTTGAGTGGCGGAATCTCCAGCATACAAGAGTTGAGCCTGTAAAAGAGATCTGTACGAAAACGTCCCTCATCAACCTCCTGATAAATATTCCGGTTCGTGGCCGCCACCACCCGAACATCGACCTCGATCACATTGTTGGAGCCGACCTTCCGAATCTCACCTTGTTGCAGGGCTCTGAGCAGCTTTACCTGAAACGTGGGCAGCGTCTCAGTAATCTCGTCGAGGAAGATAGTGCCTCGGTTAGCCTCTTCAAGTAGGCCCTTGCGGTCACGATCTGCTCCGGTAAAGGCGCCGCGGACATGGCCAAAGAGTTCCGATTCAATCAACTGAGGTGAGATCGCGCCGCAGTTGACGGTCACAAAAGGGCTCGCTGATCTTGCGCTGAGCCGGTGCAGTTCGCGCGCCACGAGTTCCTTTCCGGTTCCCGTAGGCCCGGAGATGAAGACCGGAATGTCTGTTTTCGCCACGCGCTGTAGCTGGACGCCTATCTCGATCATCCGAGGGCTCCGCGCTACGAGCCCTTCTTCATTGAGCGCGTTGACATTTGTTTGCCTCGACTCTGGTTGTTTGAGTCCGGCCAGGCAACGCTCGATCTGCTCGCGCACTTCGGGAATAGTGAAGGGCTTGGAAAGATAGTTGAGAGCGCCTGAAGTCATTGCCAGGATGGCTTCATTGTAAGAGCCTTGACCGGTGATCATCACTACGGAGGTCCCGGAGTGCAGCTTGGTTACTGTCTGGAGGATGCTGAGTCCATCGCCATCGGGCAGGCATTTATCAAGGAAGATCAGGGTCCACGGCTGCGCCTCAAGCAGCTCTTTAGCGCGCTGTGCCGATTCAGCCTCAGTCACCATCCAGCCTCCATCTTTCAGTACTCCTGAGATGACCCGCCTTACTTGAGGATCATCGTCAACTACGAGGGCACAGACGGCGGATTTACCAAATTCGTTAAAGCCCCGCGGCACTATTGCCTCTGGCATTAAAAATTCTCCTTTTAATTGATAACGGGATTCTGCTTCAGGCGCAGACGGAAATACCGAAGCGCAATCGAGCGCACGTAGCTTTGGGTCTCAGGATATGGAGGGATTCCCCCGGTTCGTAGCCTGCGCGGGTTTATGACCCGGCCGTTAGGTAATATGATGGCGCGTCCCGCGCGGTAAGCTTCAACAGCTACTTCGCCAGCATTGTAGCCAGCCAAGGCTAAGGATACATTACCAACAAATTTATCAAGCAGCCAGACAAAATATTCGACGCCACCCCGCACGGCCTGCGCCACATCATGAGGATTGCGCACCCCAAAGCGCGCCGCTGTTGCCGGCATCAGTTGCATTGGCCCACGCGCGCCTTTAGGACTGACGGCTCCTGCCCTGCCGCCTGATTCCTGCTCAATCAGGGCATAGATCAAAAGAGGATCGATGCCGGATTTGGCGGTTTCGCGCCGCACCGCTTCGACAAGTACAGGGTTATGAACGACTGACGGACCAAACTTAGCACGCCGTGAAACAGCGACAGAAGGGGTAGCCGGCTTCGCTTCCAACACCCTAATGGGAAAGTCAGCATCAGTGATCGTAAGTCCCTGACTGCGACCATGCGCCGCGCACGCAGCAAAGACGCAGAGGCCAAAGACGATGTAAAACGCAATTCGCTTATTTATAGGATGCATAAGGAGCCGCAGCCACCTCCGACCTGGCGGTCCTAGCAACTCCCTAGCCAACGAAACCGTCACGCTTTCCTTAATTAAGACAAGTCAGCACTACGACACAATGTCCTACACCCCACAAGGACCACCAAGGGGTGTTGCCGTTTTGTCCTGGTAAGAATCCAACATAGAAAGAAAAGAGGAGGTTCTTACGCTGATCACTCTGCGGCATGAAACGTGCTGGTCTGTCGTCCGAGCCGAATCGGGCCAATGCGGTTAAGAAGTGTAAGAAAGACTCGACGGCGCGATAGCAGTAATACAGATGAGTGAGTGAGTGAGTGAATGAATGATTAACTTTATGCTTCTGCCAGGCCGCGTGACCTTCATACTTGTCCGCCTTGGTCTGCATTCGGAAGCGAACGTCTTTACTCGTTAATCAGTTTTCAAAGTCAGGCAATAAACATGGCAACAAGAGCAAAAGCTCAAGGGTATTCGTGTGTCTCCCCGCTGACTCAAGCGCTCCTGATGGCTGAGAGCCGAAGGTCTCTAAACGGAATCGCCGGATTTTCGCTAGTCGAGATGCTCATCGTTTGCGCCATTATTGGTATCGTCGCCGCCGTTGGCCTCTCCCAATTCTCAGGTCGCGATCAAGCCCGCCTGGCACGGGATGTTGCCCGTCGTTTACGAGAACGCCGGGCGGCAGCAATACGTCTAAACGCCCTCACAGAGCCAACCCTTCTCGAAAACTATCGGCAGCCACCGGTCTCCATAGATTTCGGTAATCTGTCGACTACAAAACCACTCCGCCTTGAAGGCCCAGAAGCCACCAGCTTTAACCCGCCAGCCGTGCCTGGCGGAATCGGAACCTGGAACTACGTTTACCAAGGCGACGAGCTGCGACTATCTAGTGGATGGACCATCGCTCCGAACCGTCAAGCGCTGGGCGCGATCCCAGCGATCCCACTAGGAGTGCCGACCACGGTTATTAGTTTTACCTCCGATGGACGCCTCGCCACTCTTCCGTCCGCTCCGAGTTCCACCGAGCCGAACGTTGAGAGTACTTTTCCAGCCGTTTATTTGGTCAATGGTTCAGCAGCGCGCGCGGTGGCGATCCATCCGTCGGGCCAGGTCGAGATTTGGCAATACGACGAAAGTGCGCAGGTGTGGCGCGGCTTTGGCAACCGCACCGTCAATGAATCAGGGAGCAACTGATATGCGACGAGTAACGAAAGAGAACGGCTTCACTCTCATCGAGATTCTGATCGCCACGGCGATCACGGCCATAGTAATGGTCGCCGCTACAGCTTTCATCGCGAAATTTGCCAGGACATCGGCCGCATTTGCAGAAGGCCACGATCTTGAAGAAGGCCGTAGCACTGTGGCTGGGATCCTCCGTAGCGATTTTGACGGCGCAGGCCGCAATCTGACTCGAAGCTCAGCGCCAGGAGCAGGCAAGGAGCCGGTTTCTTTTCTCTCTACGTCCGATTACAGCGTGGAGATTCCAGGAAGAGCAACAAGACTGACAACTGAAACCGGCTCGTATCCCGGCACCACCAGTACCCGAGCTGTCACCGCAGGCGCAAGCGTTTGGGAATTCACGCCCTCTTCACCGGTCTGTCGTAATTGTTGGACGACTCTCAACGGCAGCGATGGTTCAGCGAGATCTCTGGCGGTTGATTCTCTTGCCCCAGCACCCTCTGCGATCGCGATTTATGAAAATGGCTCCTACGCCGCAACCTCTTTCGGTGTGGGAGCCGCGATCGCTCCTCATATTCCAGGCGACATATACCAGATCAGGGTCGAGCTTCCAACCCACCTTACGGGCTCCGTGCTTCGTTACTACCGCATCCGCAATGGCGTCAGATCACTTCTCTACATCAGCGCGAATGCCGTACCGGCCTATCCGCACTTTTTGGGCGCTTATGCTTCTGACGGTGGGTCAGGCATTGCCAATGCAACCGTCACCGGTGCGCCGATTGTCAACCGCATCGAAAACGTTACCGATATTCCCCAGATGCCCATGGACGGCGGAGTCAGGTTAAGCGGCCCCGTCACCATCGGTTCAGGAGGAGCCAGCGCTACTGTCCTGACCGGCGACTCGACCATCGATGCCGTTTCAACCATTACGCAGTTTTTATCAACCGATACAGACGTAACCGTGAAGATCCCGAGGCGCGGGTCTTTCATGGCCGGCGAATACGTGTTGCTGCTCGATTTCACCGGTACGCCGGGAACTGCGCTTTGCCAGGTTGCCAACGCCAACCCGCAAGCAAACACCGTAGTTTTGACACTCACACGAGTCAGAGAGGCGGGCAAGGCCTGGCGCCGTTTGTGGTCTACTGACGCCGAACACAACCGCACCTTCCCAGAGGGTAGCGCGCTAGTTCGTCTCGCTCTGCCGGTGACGTACACAGTTGTCGCAGATGGACGCCTGGTGCGCATGGAAGGGGCGAGAACATCAACCGTAGCCTTCAACACGCGCAACCTAAGATTCACCGAACAGACCACCGCCACCGGTCGCAGCTACGCCATCTCAGCCACATTTGCCGCCGAAGGTTTTGAAACTAACAACACGCAGGCCGCAGAAACGCGCGCCACCATCGAGTACCTCTCCACTCCACGGGCGCTCAACCTTGGCTCAAACCAGCTCAATTGATCAACCCGGGAACAGTTATGAAAAGACTTCTATTTCATCGCCAACAGCCTGTTGAGGACAGTCCTTGCGGATTTGCTTTCGACGAGGAAAAAGGTCAGGTCGTAATCGCCCAATATGGCGCCGATGGCGGCTTCGAAATCCGCCGGGTCCCCGCAGATGAGCGGAGGGTCGTTAACATTACCACCAGTGATGTGCGCACGTGCATGGCCGGATGGAACGCGCACACTAGCCTGGCGCAACTGCCGGTGACCGCACAATCAACCGATGACGAGATCCTGCGCTCAATCATTGAAGCCGTAAGAGCGGACCCCCAATCTGCCGCCTTTAACTTCACCTATTCGCGCACGCCGGATGGATTGCTCACACTGACGCAGGCTGACCAGAGCGATATCGCAGACACGCTAGCGAAAACAAACGCCTGGCTTGAGCAACAACGCTTCACTCATATCAAACAAGAGCAATTCAGGATTCGGCTTGAGACACGCACGCGGTGCAACCTGCGCGTCTGGCTCCGCGGCGCCGAGTGGAATATCGACCAATCTCCTGTGGCCTTCCTCACCGTTGGCCGAGGTGGCTATGCGATGGGACTTTGGAGCCCGCGGCGCGGTTACATCTACGAGACTGAGGAGCGGTTTGAACGCGGGGCGAATTCCGAATTGACCGTGGCACACACCCGCGATGTCCTGATCAAATTCGTCGCTCCTTCCAGCCTTGCCCAGCTTGGGCTCGAGCTGGTGTCCCGAGTCGTCGTCTCAGCCACTCCCGAAATCAAAGACGCTCTCTTCAGAGTTTTGCGTGAAGCCCCGGAACTGCGCCTCGCTTGGATCGAAGGCATCAGGTTGAATCACACGGAATATCGCGGCGCGGCCGGAGATGAACCTGATTACACGGCGGCTCTCGCGCTCGGTGCGCTGGTCGAAACCGAATCGGTCCACCGCATCAGTCCCATAGATCTAGGCATCACGCCACAAGAAGAATTCGAGCAGCTTTTACAGTCTCGCACGGTCATTGCCCAGGTCCAGGAAGAAAGGAAGGGTCGCAAGGCACGCCTGGCCATGGCCGCACCTCTGGTTGTTGTCGCCGCTTTTCTCCTGACAACCTGGTTTCAATATCGAGCTGTCAACGCGTCGCTTAAGATCAAGATCGAGAGTGAACAGCGAGTGGCCGAACAACTCAGACAGGCCACAAGTGATTACGAATCTTCAAAGAAAAATTTTGGCAGGTTCAAACTCCTTCTGGACAATGTTATCTCTCTCAGGGAGCGCCAACCGGCAACTTATCAACTCCTGAGGGACCTAAATAGCCGCTGGCCGCGAGACGCAAGCTGGTACATCTCGGAAATTGACGTTAAGGGCGCCAGCGTCCAGATCAAAGGCCGAGCGCGCAACGAGCAAGCCATCACCGCTTTTGCCAAGGCGCTTGAATTCTCCGATAGTCTCTTCAGCAATATTCTTACTAACAACAACGTCGCCGGCAGTTCACTGACCGGCCCTGCCGGGTCAACAGCCGTTAGCTCTCAATCCTCGGGCGTGATCGAGTTCACTGTCCGCGCCAATTACTCGCCGATGAAGACGGCGGGACAAGTTGGCGCGGTAACCACCCAAGCTTCTACTTCAGCGACGCCAAACGTATCGGGCGCGACAACGCAAACACAGACGGCATCGCCTCAAATCCCGGCGCCATCCGGAGAGGCTCCAGCCAATCCCCAGCCGCTAAGCAGGAAGGTAAACGATGAGTAATCAACCGAACCTCAAAAAGACGCGGGTAAAGAAGAGTAGTTTCGGCGCCCTCGCTGGACTCAAAGGCAAAGCACTTAAAACCGCGATCGCGATCGGGCCCAAGAAGACTTTCGTCTATTCCGGTTTGTTCGCTGCCGCTTTCGGCGGACTTCTTTACTGGCAGTTCATGATACCGATGATCGCCGCCAACGATCACTCAAGGACTAAACTGCGTGGTCTGCGCCAGCAGAACGCGATCGCGCGCTTGATGCACGAAACCCGCCCACAGTTCCTGGAGGAATTTCGCCGGGTAATCAGTAATTACACGACCGCGCGGGAGCTGCTGCCTGCCGAGGCCGAAGTCTCCAGGGTAATGGCCGCGATTCAGGAGCTGGCCCATCGCAATAAGGTTCGCGTCACGGTCTTTGACGCAAGCAAACCGGGAGTGAAATCCTCAAGCAGCGCGCCCAATCAACTAAGCGTCCCTACTCAATCACTCGATGCCGGCAACCAACAGCCGGTCGCAGCGCCCGAACTCGGCCTTAACGAACGACGCATCCCGGTGCAGATCGTCGGCAGCCACTCAGGCGTTGTCAGCTTCATCCGCGCCGTGGCCCAGTATCCCCGAATCATTTACGTGAGCGATATCACGATCACGGCACTCAACAGGCAGGAGAGCGTCAACCTGACGCTGGTGACTTATGATGCTCCGTCGCAGCAAATCCTGCCGTCATTGCCCCTCGAACTGCAGCAAGAGTCTCAGAAAGTTCAAACCGCTCACGCCCATAGCAAATAACTTGAAGGAGAACGATTTACATCATGACTCGGCAGCTAACACCCAGCAGCAAGCCCTTTGACCCGGCTATAGGCCGGGCGAGCAATCTGATTTTGTTACTCGCGATCTTTGTCGTTACCGCCGGCGCGACTGTGTGCGCGGGTCTGGTATTCGCTAGAAGTGAACTCACTGACGTCAACCCGGCTGACCTCGAGCAAGCTCGGAGCGAAGCGGAGGCAGCAATTCCTCGCTTACCGGCAAATACCGAAGACCGGCTGGCGACTGCGCTCTCTCCGCAGCTTCCAGCTATCGCAAACCTCTCTGACCCATTCGTTGACCGGGCGGGAGTGACGAGCCTGAGCGCCGCCGCAAACGGCTCACCATTGACGGTGAGAACGACCGCCACAAAGGACCATCCATTCTTCTCGGCGCCTTCAGATCAGCCGGCCACGCCAGCGCTACTCACGCGGCTCCAATCATGGCGCCAATCGGTTAAGTCAGCCACGGGCGCAGGCCAACTCCCGCCGCCGATAACCACTGCCTATCTGCATTCGGAGCTGGCGCCCGCTGGAAGAATCGATACTGCGGCGCGGCGCGGCGCCTGGTTCTATATTCCCGCCGAGAAGCGAACATTGGCAGCCATAGTCGGAGCTAAGTTTTATGACGCTGTGCTCCTCGACATTGTTCCGGAAGGCGTCGTCTTTCGCCTCCAAAATGGGACGATCAAAAACGTTGCGTGGGATCGCGAAGAAGATGTCACAACGGCGCCAGCCACTGCCGCGCGGAACAATGAACGGGAGGTGCAACCGCCATCGTCTCCCGGAGCGGCCACAACTGGTGAAGAACAGACTGGCAAGGAGAATTCCGGATCCAGAACTACGAGACTGCGCCCGCCATTGCAGTCCCCGACTCCAAAAGTCGAGACGGGAAGCGGAGCATTTGAAATCCTCCAGGACGCGGTGCGCGAGCGTTATCCTCGAAGAAAGCCGGTTGTTGTTAGCCGCCAAAACGTTGTCTCAGAAGCAAAAACTGGACCTGAGAGCACTCGGCGGACACTCCTGACTTTCGATCGTGCAGAGCCCGGACTCGCGCTCAGACAGGAGTCACATACCACGCCCGAAATCGCGGCTCTGACTGAAGGACAACCTCTCAAACCAACGGTTGAGAACGCGCACGCGAGATTTGGATTTGCACAAAGAGCACATCTGTCCCATGAGTCCAGGCTGAGCCCTGGGCTCGTCGCAGCCTCCTATCACCAAGACGAATCCGACTCCATCAGTGTAAGACCACTTCCTGCTCGCGTCCTCGATCTAAACGGGTCAGCTCGGGATGCAGAAGACGACCTGAATGAGCCGATGCCGTCACCCACTCAAACGCCCTCACCTGCCTCTTCACCTGTCAATGAAGCCACGGTTGGACCAAGCCCCGAACCATCACCCGCCGCTCGTCCAAGCGCTTCCGATCATGCGCCCACATCGTTTGGAGGTCCACCGGAGACAAAATCAGAAGCCGGACGGGAACAAACACACGCAAGTCTGTGCGACCCGCAGTTCCGCAGTGAAAGCATTACCATCACCAACGAAAGCAACCGGCCCATTACCCTCCTGAATTTCGTCAACAAATTGAACGAAGCCTACGGCGCCAACATCGTGCTCGATTACGACGTGCAGGAGGTACCCGTCCGAGTGAACATCACGAACGCGCCATGGACTTCTGTGCTGAGGACGTTGCTCGACTTGAACGACCTCGACCTGGTGTGCCTTGACGGCCGGATAGTCCAGATCGCGAAGCGCAACAAGATCGGGCAGATGGAAGAGGGGCGGCGCAAGATGGCGCCACTCGTCCGTGAAGTTTTCAAGCTGCGTTATCTGCAACCCACCGCGGGAGGCCGCGTCAATCTTGCCGGCGTCACCCAGTCTTCCGCCGGAGCGACGATTCAAAGCATCGAGGAAGCCATCCGGGCAATTCTCAAAGCAGGCGGCGATCCGAGAGGCGAAGCTCGTCGAGTTCCCGGACGCAACGAGATCTTTGTCGCTGCCACCCGCGAGCAGATGGCCGAAATTCGCGATCTGATCGGACGGGTTGACCGTCCCGGATACCAGGTGCTGATCAAAGCCCTCGTCTACACCGCCAATGAGAATCGTCTGCGCGATATTGGCTCTCAGCTCTCAGTCATCGTCGGCAACGGCGGACAAACCAACCTCGGCGGATTCACAACTTTACCTCGCAGCAGCCAAACCAACGGCAACAGTAATGGGAACGGCAGTAATAGTACGTTTGGATTGACTCCGGGTGGCGTACCTGGGCTTGGGGACGGCTTCCGATCACCAACCGGTTCTCTGGGTGCGGCTAGCCCGCTCGGAACCTTCGGAGTATCTGCGGTTTTCGGCACAGCTCAGGTCGCCTATCAACTCACCCTCGCACAGCAGCGCGGCATCATCAATATTCAGTCGCGACCCTTCGGCATCGTCTCTGATGGAGATACGTTCGATCTCGTCGCCGGCACCCAGATTCCCGTGGTGACCACCACGATTGCGGGCGGCGCGCCTTTCCAGTCAGGAAACGTCCAGTTCATCGAGGCAAGCCGAATCGCTCGCATCACACCCCAAGTAGCCGAAACAGAGGACGGCAAGCCTGGCTTCGTCACCCTCCAAATTCAACTGGAGAACAACTCAGTCGATACCAGCTTGGGAACGTTCAACGGCGTGCCGGGCGTCAACCGCCAGAGTCTGCAAACCGTAATGCGCCTGCGCAACGGTGAAACTGCAATTGTTGGCGGACTCGCCGCCGATACGGTTTCAAACGCCACCATCAAAGTCCCAGGCATCGGGGATGTTCCGATAGTCGGCAATCTCTTCAAACGAAAAACCAATCAAGAGAATCGCGATCGTCTCTACTTCGCCATCACGGTTGAGGTCATTTCTCAAGAGGCGCAGCTCATCAATGTGCCGGCGCCCTCGGATGCCGTGACCACGCCTCCGCCGCCACCGCGCGCGCAACGTCCCGGCCCGTTTCAGCAGAGATAACTGAAGGGTATAAACCGATGAACCAAGAAGTTTCTACACCACAAGTAATCATCCTCCGGCAACCATCGCCATCCACCGCGTTGGTACGTGAGCGAGTCTACGGTCAGGAGCAGTTGACGGATCTGGCCACCAGACTGCCGCGTCAAATAGCTGAAGACAACGAAGCCATTCTGCTCGATACCGTAGGTTCCAGCGGCTATACGATCGGAATTACGGACCCCTCGAACTTCATCGCTATTCGCAATGTCGCGCGCGCTCTACGGGTCGGAACCAAAGACCTCCGCGTAAAACTCATACGGACCGAGAGGTTGAGAACACTTCAATCTATTGCCTATGGCTTGAAAGACCTGGCGCTCCGGCAGCATGAAGTGGTCGAAGGAGACGAAGGAGATTTCTCAGACGCGAATGCAGCCCGCGATACCGTCTCATGGAACATTATTGATCCTGGGGCTGAGGCCGCAGCTAAAGCCAGAGCGGCCGCGGACGATCGGGAAGAAGAACTCGCCCGAGGCGTCGGGGGCATTCGCGCCAATGCCGAGCATGTGGTCCTGGAAGCCGCCCGTCGTGGGGCGAGTGACATCCACTTCGAGCCGGGACCAGAAGTCGGGCGCATCCGTTTTCGCATTGACGGCGTGATGTATGAATACGCGCCCGACGTGCCGACTGCCCGCATGGAGAACCTGATCAACGCCTATGCGGATATGGCCGGCGTCAATGCCTATCTGTTGCCGCATGAGCCGTGCGACGCCGCCATTACGATCAGGCTTGAAACGGCCCCAGGAAAGAAGATCAAGACTACGATTAGGTTTGCGAGCTGCCCGGCGCTGTTCGGCGTGGACCTAACGCTGCGACTGAATCTCACCAAGTTTCGCAACTTCGAGGAGATCGGTTATGAACCTCAGCAGCTCGAGAGAATCTATGAAGGATTGAAGCATCGCAAGGGCGTCATCCTGGTCACTGGTGAAACCGGTAGCGGCAAGTCGAACAGCCTCGAGGCCTTTATCCGGCGAGTCGAGGACGGCGATACTCGTAAAGTCATCCAGCCCTGCGATCCCGTCGAGTTTCCCAATCCCAAGCGGACGCAGATTCCCATACAAAGCCAAGTCACATGGGCTAAAGCGCTCAAGTCGTCGCTCAGAAAAGATCCGAATATTTTCAGTCCAGGTGAGTTTCGGGACTCGGACGAAGCCCGCTTCGTTTATCGGGCCGCCGATACCGGCCACCTCGTACTCACCACCGTGCATACGAATGATGTGGCCGCGACCTTTGGCCGCCTGCACGACCTTGGGATTGAAACTTACAAGCTCGGACGCCTCACCAAGCTCATCGTCTCTCAGGAGTTGATCAGAAAACTCTGCCCGCACTGCAAGGAACCCGACCCCGACGCGCCGTTTATCGCCGAGCGCTTAATCGGGGTGGTCTTTCCTGATCGCGACGATTTGAAAGAAGCGATCAAGAAAGCCGCAGGTCAATCACCCTTCTTTGCGGCCGCCGGTTGTCGGGCCTGCTACGACACGGGATACAAAGGACGCTCGGTCGTTGCTGAAGTCCTGTGCATGACCAATGACATCGCGCAAATGGTCGCGCGCGGGGTTGAGGGCGAGGAAGTCGTCGCTTACGCCGTCAGGCAGCACGGGATGATGACTCTGGCTGAGGCCGCCGCGCGCAAGGTCATCCGCGGCGTCACCTCATTCGCTGAGGTCGAACATCTCCTCACGCCGCCCGCTAAAACCCATCCAGCTTATGAACCGGCGCCCTGGGTCGCTGAGAGCGACACCGTAAGCGCAAAGAGTCCCAATGCTCCCGCTGGTCGTAATGAAATCCATATCACAGACGAAGAAAACATCATCGACATCGAGTTTACCGAAGTTTCTCCACCGGAGGTGCGAGACCAGGAATGCCTACCCACAAACTAGAACACAGGCCAAGAGGCTTTTCATTAATCGAGTTGTTGATTGTCTGCGCCCTTTTAACCATCTTGCTGGCACTCACTCTGCCGAACTTGGCTTCATCGAAGCGCGCAGCTCGCGAGCAAACCGCCAAAGGCAAGCTCGCGGCAATCGGAGCTCAGCAAACCTCTTTTAAGACGTTGTTGGGAAAGCGCAGATACGGAACGCTCTCAGAACTTCAAGCAGCCACCGCGGGCGGCTCGCCGCTTCTGACCGCAGCCGATACCTCAGTGCCGGACTGGTTTTTTTCGGACGTAGGCACCGCTACCACCACCACATTCGGCGTCAAGGTCGAGCCGGCGCCCGGCAATCCGGCTAACTACAGCTTCGCCATCTTTGAAGACCAGGTGCTGCGCCGGTGCCCACGCAGTGGACCCTGGTCCAAGACTGACTGCGCTCAGGTAAACGAATGAACAGCGAAAGAATCTCGAAATAACAAACTATGGATTAAGGAGTGATTTTCTAATGGCAGCCATCATCGAAAAGACAACCCGCCCGGTCGCGCCCGCCGAACGCCCGCAAATCCGCTTCAACTATAGGGGCACTGACGTGCTCGACAATGAAGTCAGTTTTTACATGTGGGCTACAGATGAAGTCACCGCTGTGGCGGCTCTTGAGCGGGCGAAGATCAAGGTCGAAGCCATCCGGGCGCAAAGCGAAAGACTCACACGCCGGCGGAAGACAGTCTCGCGCGAAGAACTCGGCAATTTCGCTATTCAGCTATCGGAAAGAACCAGGGCCAGTGAACAAATCCGCCAGGCAGTGGCCGGTATCGCGCGCGCAACCAATAACCGGCTGCTCCGCGAGGCCCTCTTTGACGTAAACGCTGAGCTCAAGCGCGAGGGCGCCCATGCAGCAGACGCGTTCCGCAAACGGCCGGATGTTTTTCCCGACGCCTTCTGCCACGTTATGCAGGTCAGCATGAAAAGCGGTGATCCATCCGACATGCTGAAGGAATACGGTGAGACTCAATTGAGGACGGCAGAAAACATCAGCCGTCTTAAAGGCGCCCTCTATTACCCCGCGGTCATTATTGCCCTCGCCTCCATCGTCGTAGGCGTGCTGTGCTTTTTCATTCTCCCAAAGATGGAAGAGATGTACGGTGCCCTGCTCGAAGCAACCGGCGGACAGTTACCACTCCTGACGCGGTTGCTGCTCGGATTCAGCCGCTTTCTGGTGAGTCTTCCCGGCATCGTCTCTCTGGCTCTCTTTACCGGGCTCCTGCTTTACGCCGTCAAGTGGCTCAAGGGACCAACCGGCACCGAAATAATCGCGCGCCAGAGTCTGCGCTGGCCCCTGGTAGGCAAGCTGCTGCGCGACTTTCATGCCGCATACACGGTTCATCTAATCGCAATCCTGGCCTCCGTCGTCACGCCAAATGAATTTCTGAAGGAAGCGGCTGCAGCTTCACTCAACCTCATCTATCGGGAAAAGCTTGAAGCCATTCGGGAATCTTTTCGCAAAGGCGGCCTGGATCTTAAGACCGCCTTTGCTCCTTATGCCTTTCTATTCGGCGATGAGTTTCAACCGGCGCTGGCCACCGGCGAGAAAACCGGTCGCCTCGATACGCAGCTCGGCAACTATGCCCGCTTGCTCGACCGGCGCGTCCAGGAATCGATCTCCAGAGTATCGAAGCTGGTTGAGCCGATGACTCTGGTGATCGCGGGCGTGGTGATAGGGCTAATTGTAGTCGCCGCCTACCTGCCGCTCTTCACACTGGTGGGCGAGTTAGCCAACAGGAAATGACGGGACAATGCCGGTCCTCGTGGTAGGTGAGGTTAAGCAATGAAGAAGAGAAGAATAGAAACACTTGTGAGAAGTAACCGAAGCGGTCGCGGGAGCAAAAGGAGAGGTGAGGCCGGGATCGGACTCGTCGAATCCATGATTGGCCTTTTGGTCTTCACCATCCTGATGCTGGTTGCCGGCCAGCTCCTGCGGGTCCACGTCGAGACTCTCTTAATGAGTGAGCGGCAGCGAAAAGCCGGTAAACAAGCCGAAGCCGGCCTTAACAATCTGGTCTCGAAGAAGCGCTCCGAACTGGCAGATGGTGGCGCATTCGCAGTGGACCAGAGTGGCACGCCTATAAGAAACCCGGACAATTCTGTGACCCTCAACTGCTCAGCTGCCTATTGCGACCAGATTATCGCCGTACCACAGCCCTTCGGGATTGGCACTGATCTAGTCACGGTCGGATGGGGGGCGAGCCTGCCACACGGAAGCCAGACAATTTACACGCGCGCGTGGACAGTACAGACGCTCGATGCAGCGAAAGCACTGCGCCGAGTAATCATCGCCGTGTTCCCTAGCCGCAACAACGAGCCCTTGAGTGTGCTCGTGACCGAAGCCGTGCAACGAAACTGATTCGATTACCACGCATTCCTCATTAACTGCGATCCAACATTCAGAATCCCAAGGAGCGAACGCGATGTTAAGAGCTTATGCCCAACAAACTGAGACCAACCAAGAGCACAGGTACCTCTTTATGGATTACGCACCCACCCTCCGCCACATCGTACGTTCGCCACGACCAACTGACCACGACGCGAATGAAACCTGTCCAGCCGAACCGGATGTCGAACTACTCGCACCAGACCCCAACTGGCTTACGGCGGCGGATGCCTTAATGACCGCGCTCGCAGCCAGGGACGACGAAACCGGCGGACATGCCGAACGAGTCGTCAGCTTTAGCTTGCGACTTGGCCGCGAAGTCGGTCTCTCGCAACCCGACATGATCGCCCTCGAACTGGGCGCCCGCCTTCATGACGTGGGGAAGATCGGAGTTCCAGACTCGATCCTGCACAAGCCGGCAGAATTGGACACCGAAGAATGGCTCAAGATGCGCTACCACCCGACGCGCGGCGAACAAATGGTCCGCAAACTAAAACTTCCTGAAGCAGCAGCGCTGGTCGTGGGGCAACATCACGAGCAATGGAACGGCGCCGGCTATCCGAATGGGCTGGTTGGCGAACAGATCTCTTTGCCGGCACGCGTCTTCTCCGTCATTGACGCCTTTGACGCCATCACTTCCGACCGCGTCTATCGTGCCGCCGCGCCTTACGAAGAGGCTATGCGCAGAATCACCGCCGCCGCTGGAACGCAGTTTGACCCACAAGTCGTTGCGGCTTTCATTCGCATCGATCCCGTCGAATGGCAAAGGATGAGAATCGCTTCCCTGGACCAGAATTAAGAAAACAGCTAACTCAATCACCGCCTTGGAATGATCATGGAACAAAACGACAAAGAACCCGATGTAAAGCTCCACGAACTGCTGAGGAAACTGATCGAGCTTAACGGCTCGGATCTCCACCTAACGGCCGGCACGCCGCCACAGGTGCGCATTGACGGTGACCTCCGACCACTCGACGGCTATCCGCCTCTTGAGCGCGAAGATTCCAAGCGTCTTGTCTTTAGCGTGCTATCAAAGGCGCAACGGGAGAAGTTTCAAGACGATTTTGAGTTAGACCTTTCGTTTGGAATCGTGAATCTCTCACGATTCCGTCTCAATGTCTTCGATGGACGAGGCGGCATTGGCGCCGTATTTCGCGCCATCCCGTTTGCAGTCAAATCCTTTGACGAACTTGGACTGCCGCCCGTGGTAGAAAGCTGGTGCAGGAAACCGCGGGGCCTTGTGCTGATCACCGGCCCCACGGGATCGGGTAAATCAACCACGCTCGCGGCGATGCTCGACAAAATCAATCGTGAGCGGCGCGGCCACATTATCACCGTCGAAGACCCCATCGAATTCCTCCACACCCACAAAAACTGTATCGTCAATCAACGCGAAGTAGGCGTTAACACTCACGGCTTTGCCAATGCATTAAGAACGGCCTTGAGACAGGACCCGGACGTGGTCTTAATCGGTGAGCTTCGTGATCTGGAGACCGTTGAGTCAGCTCTGCGCATCGCCGAGACCGGGCACTTAACTTTCGCGACGCTTCACACCAATACAGCAGCTTCGACCATCACCCGCGTCATCGACATCTTTCCCGCCAATCAGCAAGCACAAATTCGCACCCAGCTCAGCATGGTGCTGGAGGGTGTCTTGTGCCAACAACTCCTCCCCATCACAGAAGGCCCAGGCCGAGCAATGGCGCTTGAGATTCTATTGCCCACAGCGGCCGTCAGAAATTTGATCCGCGAGGATAAGATTCATCAACTGCAGGGCTTGATGACTACAGGTCAAGACGAACACCAGATGCAGACCCTCAATCAGTCGCTGGCCAGGCTCTACAACGCCGGCCGGATCTCATTGGATGCGGCTCTGCAATGTTCGTCAGATATTAGCGACTTAAAAGATCTCATCGGTAGCTCAGAAGCCGAAGCGACACACCTTCATCCGCCGCCCAGCGCAAGGCCGTTCACCAGCAGGTTGAGTCTGTAAACCGGAAAGCATTGCCGCCAGGAGAATCCCATGAAAAGCAACGTCCCTCAGCAGAAAACACTGGTTAGATCGCGAAAAGGTGAACGCGGTTCAGCGCTCATCGTCGCAATCATGTTTATGGTTGTTCTGTTTGCCGTCACCATTGCCGCCGCTAAGGTGCGGGTGGCGAGCGCCAAGGACACTGAGGATCAGAATGCGCAACAACACGCATATTGGGATGCTCGATCTGGCGCGGCCACACTCCAGGCGTCACTTCTCACTGATGTTCCTACAGCATTTGCCGCCGATCTAATTCGAGCGCGGGGGATGGCTGGAGCCTCTGCCTTAATGGCGTTTGATCCACCCTGTTACTCGCCTTCCTGTAACACTAAGCCCGTTATAAATCCAGACGGAGGACGAACACCATATCCAATCAGCGAATGCACCAGCCTTTTGGGAAATATCGATGTCTGGGCAGAGCAAAGAGGCATACCGCTGGCGGAAAACTACGCTACAAGTCATGGCTACGGTCCAACGCGGGCGCGCGTAGCCGTGCTTCGAGAATATACGAGGCAACAGATGGTGGGCACATCTTCCACCGAGCCAGCCTATATCCTCGAATTCCAGATCGATGCGATAGCCAGCGACCAGGGCCGCATTAGACCGTCAGGGACGATCATGCTGAGTCCCTCACAAGTGGGCTGTGAAACGAGCGTTTCTTTGGAAGCCAATCCGACTTCAATCCCGATCGGCGGTTCATCGTCGCTAACGGCCACGTATCAATGGGCCAACACTGTTGTTTTGAAAGATTCCACCGGGAACATAGTTGACACTCGGTCGAGCCTTGATGAAACCGCGGCGCCGCAGACAATAACTTTCACTGTCTCGCCGACTGCCACGACAACGTATCGCGCCGAAGCAACCGGCTCTGGAGGATGTGGCGCTGTGTCTGGCGAGAGAGCTATTACCGTAACGTTTCCGCCGCCCGAGATCACAAGTTTTACTGTTAGCCCGTCGTGCATCAACAGAGGTCAATCCGCCACACTGTCCTGGTCGGTGAGATATGCCAGCAACGTAACGATTACAGGCCCCGGAGTTAACCAGTCATTCTCAGGCTCGCCTGCCGGAGTAATTTCGGAGACGCTCGCAGTCAGCCCGCTGGTAGATACGACCTACATGTTGACCGCGACAGGGCCGGGCGGAAGCGCGCAGGCTCAAACAACCGTCACCGTCAAGCAACCCTTCAGGATTGATTCGTTTGCGGCCACCACCTATTGCTTAACGCCGGGAGCCAATGTCGATCTTTCCTGGGCCATCACCAATGGCGAAAGCGCTGACATCAACGGCACTGCCATAAGCAGCACGGGCGGAACGCTGCGAGTCAATCCAACAGCGACGACAACTTATACCCTCAGCGCGACCCGCGCAGGGTGTTCTGGACCGGAGACAATTACCCAGGCCGTCACCATCTCCGTCGTGCCGGCGCCAACTGCCACCTTTACCGCCAATCCAGCGCGCATTGAGCTTGGGCAAAGCACTTCGCTTCAGTGGACAACCAGAGACACAACCAGCGGAGACATCACACCGTCTCCCGCGGCCGGCTCGGGATTAAGTGGTCCAACAACCATCACGCCCGTGCCTTCTGGCTCGTTATCCGTCATCCCGACTCAGCTCGGGACTTACACCTACACGCTCACCGCGATGAGCACCGGCTGCTCGACTCAGCAAGCACAGCAAACTGCCACCGTCATAGTTGACCCTGTGGCCGTTTCGCCGCCATGTCCGACGATCAATTCATTTGTTGCGGACTCGTGTATTCTTCCGGGAAATAACGCAACCCTCCAGTGGAATGTAATTGATTTCGACACCATTACAATTAGTGGCGGCGGTATCAGTAACACTTACCTGACAGGCTCGGGCTCATTCGTCGTTTCGCCTTCATCACCGACAACCTACACGTTAACAGCCTTAAGAGCTGGATGTCCGCCGAAGTCTGCAACCGTGACTGTGAATATCGCCGAGGTTCCTACAGTGAATTCATTTATCGCGTCTCCCAGCGCGATCAACCCTGGCCAGAGTACTACTCTGCAGTGGAATGCCTCCAATGCAGCTAGTGTGCGAATTACCGGGACGGATGGATCCACACATTTCCCCGGAGGCAACAGCCTCACAGTTTCACCTGCAAGCACCACCACCTATACGATCACGGCGACCAGCGGTGGCTGCAACCCACAGCAGGCTCAAGCGCAAGTTACCGTGAACGTCGGACTTTGTCCGACCATCAATTCCTTCACCGCTAATCCGTCCAGCATTATCGCCGGCGGCAATTCAACCCTGCAGTGGAGCGTTTCAAACGCTTCGCTGGTTCTCCTCAACGGTAATCCCGTTGCTTCCTCCGGCAGCCAGGTCGTGACTCCAACAGTCACAACTACGTACCGCATAACTGCGCAAAGCACAAACGGCGCCTGTGACTTAGAGCAGTTCGTCACCGTCAATGTCTCCGCTTGTCCTGCGCCTCAGGTTACGTCCTTTACCGCCAATCCAGACTCTGTAACCGAGGGCGGAAATCAAATGATCCGACTGGCATGGACCATCAACGATTCGTCAGGTACAGGCGTTAACCTAACGATCAGCCCCGGCGTTGGAACGTTCAGTGTCGCAAACGGATTTGTGGACATTCTGCAGCCCGCCGCAACCACGACCTACACTCTTATAGCCAGCAACGGATGCGGAGCGCCGGCCACCCCCGCTCAAGTACAAGTTACCGTCAACCCACCTTCCGTGCTCTCCTGCCCGGTTCCAGTGGCAGGCGCTCCCGATCAGGTTGCTACCCTTAACGCCAGTGGAGCAGTCTCAGCGCCTCCGAACCCCTACTCGACAGTGAATATTCAATTAGTCGCCCGGCGCTATCAGAACGACACGATGGGGATCAACATGAAGATGACCATCTCCAATGGTAACGACCCGTTCATGCTGCAAACGCCACAGGTTCTGACTGGCGGCTATCACGGCGATTTGGGCAAGTACAAATTCAAATTCTACATGGGCCAATACGTGTCCTTGTTCAGCTCGTTCAACGCGATCCGCGGCATCGAGTTGTATGACAGCAGCGACACTCTGCTGCAGACGATTCCCTTCGAGAACATCACTAACCACGGTGCGCAGAACGTCTACGTAATAAAAGGCTTTGATATCACCACTGCTGACGGTGAAATCGTTGTACCCTATCCAAATTTCGACGCCAGCGGGGATAAGGTCAAAGTTGCGGCATTGACTGTTCGAGCTTTCGATCAGAATGGGAGCGGCCAGGTCTTAGATACTCCGGTCCCAGCCCAGGAAAGTGCGTTCGGCTGCACCGAATTCTACAACAACCAGGGCGCCAGAAATGAGGTTGTGGCGCCCCATAACAATATGTACATCTCCGGCTTCGTGCAAACTTTCGCGGACGAGCATATCAGGGCCGACGCCACCACCGGAGGCATGAGCAATGAGATCGTCAGCGGATTCTGGATTAGGACGACTTACGATTATCACGTCGTACTGAGCCGAGACGGGGTGCCGTTTAAAGACATACGCTACTCCTACGAGCATACGCCGGCAGCGCCGTTTGCAAGTCCAACTGTCTTTGAAATTCCAGCCTCGGAAGTCCCAGCGGGCGTTGGGCCAGTAACCATGTGGGCAAAACTGACAGGAACGGTCTTCAATCGACTCTACACCGAGACCTTACATGCAACGATCGACACTACCCGGCCCGACGATACTAAATTCCCCGGCGATAGTCCGCCGCCAGTACCTGTCTTTGGCAGATTCGCCGGCGTCGGGGAGTGTAACGGCGATATCCCTGGAGCCTGTACGAATCAGAAAACCAACAATGGCCTCCGGTGGGAGTCCATTCTCCGAACGTACGTGAACCCAAAGAACCCCAGGCTTGCCGAAGAGTGATCCGGGGCGGCGCCAAACAACATTATCGTAAGTGAATCTGATCCACACTAATCCTTGAGCTCGCAGGTAATTGACGCAAATGGCCGCAGTGCTCCCCTATAGTTTTCAAGCTCGTCAAGGTTCGCGTTGGCTGATTAACCAGGCTCTGACTTCGGCCACCATGATCAAGAAGATGGTCGAAAACGACCTTAGATATGGAGATTTCTCGAATCTGGAAGCGCGTGTTGAGCGGATTCAAGAGCTCGTCGATCGGCATCTCTTGGAGCCCGACTATGAGCGAGGTCTGTTGTTACTAGCGGCGAAGTTTCTGGAAGGTGCGGGCCAGACGCGGCGAGCGCGGCGGATCATAGGCACGTTATTAGCCGGCAAGGACACACTCACCGGAAAGTCTTATTGGGATTTGAGAAGGTTTCGGACGAGATTGGCTTTGAATGGGGGTGATCTGGCAAGCGCTCGCTGGGAGGTGGACCGGATTGAATGCGACATTACCGAAACCAGCGAGGGGTTTGGGGTAGTAAATGAAGTTGTCGACCGCTCGGATCTCTCCTTGGTAACAACCTCTACCTGGTTGCTGTCAGCTGAAGTATCTTTAGCGGAGGGAAAATTGAATGAGGCCCAGCAGTCTTTAGCGAACGCCCTTCGTTGTATGCAGTCCGGCCTAAAGATTGCCGATGAGGTTGTCAGCTTTGAACTGTTGTCAGCGCTGGTTTGCGCCACGCTGGGAGATGATGCTGGAATTCCGGCGCTCGCCTATTTGTATCGTGTTCATGTCAGGCGCGCGTCCACCCTTGAGGCTGCCGTTAAAGCCAGGATCGCTGCAGCCGCCGGAGACATGGATCGCACTGCGGGGATTAGTGAGACCGAAGCAACGCGATGGAGAAGTTATGGCCCGGACGCGGCCCTGGTTAAGAGCTTCGTAGACGACGAGCTGCCGTGCCCTCCGCCCGATTTGCTGAATCGCCTGCCTCTGGCCCATGGGTCTCAAGAGCAGATCGCTTGTATCAGTGGAATTGTTCATCAAGCGATAAATGTTGACTCTGCATCGGAGGATCATTCGTCGCCGTTGCCGATGTCTTTTTTGTTTGAAGCGCACGGCCTGGAAGAAATGACAACCCACTTTGATTACAACTTAAAGACCGGCCCTTTGGTGATTGACTGGTCGGGCTGTAACCCAGAGTTGATCGCTGAAGCAGTTGAAGGCGGGGCGATTTCAGAGGCCGCTCGTTTTTGTCAACGCGGCATTATTTACTTCAATAACGGTGCTTACGTCGACGCTTGTTTTGACGGGGACATTAATGCTCCTGGTGAAATATCGGCCGTGGAAGTGATTTTTGAATTGTTTCGCATCAGCATGGCCGGATTGCCGGGGGCCTGTGGGCGTCAGTACTTCGCCGGCCCTGCCGCTGCGCGGATTCCCGAAGTGATTAACTTGCGGCCGAATAAACTCAATATTGACTTGATGAGGCGGCTTGATCACATGAGGTCCGGCGAGTCTCTTAGTGATCTTGACGAGTCTGAGATTGACAGCGCCTTAGCTTCGTGGACTTCGCCTTCTGACGGCGCGAGTTCAAATGAAAATGGCCATGAGCTAAACCACACGTTAAGTTTATCGGAAGTAAACCAGAGTCATGTTGGCGTTAGTGACGGCCAAGCAGGCAAGAACGTATCGTTTCTTCGGAGCTTGTTGGGCGCCATGGAGTCTAATTCTGTACCCGCTCTTCATCAATTCCTTCGAGCCTGTTTATCAAGTCTTGGGTTAGAGACTGCAGTAGTCGACATTACGGTAAACGAATCGGGCCAGTCGCTTCCCGATTTGCTGCCAGCTCCTGCTTCATATGAATTGTGGGGAAAATGCACAGCTGGTTCTCTCACCGTGAGTATCAGCTTTCCGAAAGACTTAGTGGTTGATTGTTCTGAGGCGGTCCAGTTGGTTTTGAAGGGAGCGGCCCAACGTTTGAGGACTATGCCCGGGCATTCTTTGAACCATCGCGTCGAGATGCCAGGATTTGTGGCTGAGGACCTTGTAACGCAGGCGCTGCTAAGTACGCTGCGCGACTTTGCGTTGCTTGATGGTTCGAATCAGAAACTCAAACACTTGCTCTTGACGGGGGAGCGTGGCGTTGGAAAAGAGCTGCTCGCAAAGGCGATTCACAGTTGGTCGGGCCGCAGCCAAAAAATTTTCACGGCCGTGAATTTTGGCGCCATCAGCAAAGACCTCGCGGCGGCTGAGGTGTTTGGAGCCAGGAAAGGTGCGTATACGGGAGCGTATCGTGATCGCCGCGGTTACATTCAGGAGGCCCACGGGGGCACTCTGTTCTTGGATGAGCTGGACGAAGCCGGCGACACTGTGCAGGCTCTATTGAAGCGGGTTGTGCAGTTTGGGACATTTAATGCGGTTGGCAGTCCGGATGAGTTACAAGCGGATGTGCGCTTCGTGGCGGCGACCAACGTATTTGGACCCGAGAACACTATTAAGCGAGATCTGCGCGATCGATTTCTGGAAGTCAGGATTCCGCCTTTACGAGACCGGCGCGGCGATATTCGTCCGATGGCTGAGATGTTTGCCGGTCAGTGCGGGTACGTATTGCCAGATGCAGTGCTTGTCTTTTTGGAAAGGCTGGAATGGCCCGGCAACGTCAGGCAGCTACAGAACGTCGTTGAGCGATCGTGCGCCGTTGTGAAATCAGGTGACGATTTGACTCTCGATTTATTTCAACGATCTGCGGACGAAGAGGGAGCAAGCGTCGTTCCACCTGAGATCGTTGGCGCCAAGTTTCGGCCACTGGAAAAAGGGGAGACGTTAAAAGCCCGGCGTCAAAAGGAAGATGAACTTCATATTCGTTATGCCCTCGACTTCTATAAAGGAAATCGCAAACATGCAGCAGAGTTTCTGGGCATGACGCGTCAAGGGCTTACAGATCGGATGCGGGAGTTGGCGATTACGGATTCTAAGTAGTTGACGAGATATGCCAGATGCGGCATACTGACAATGTGACTGCCGACCCGCTTAAGAGCCTTGCTGTGGATCGGCTCGTCCAGAAGAGATTTGAAAGCGTTTCCCGATGAAGTTAAAGATGCGGTCGGGTATGCGCTTTTCCAAGCCCAGTTGGGGAAGAAAGCGCCATCCGCAAAACCACTTGCCGGGTTTGGCGGCGCAGGAGTTCTTGAAATCATCGAGAACTTTCAAACGAATACATACCGCGCCACCTACACTGTGAAGTTTTCGGAGTTGATTTACGTACTGCATGTCTTCCAGAAGAAATCAAAGAAAGGCATTGCTACACCGAAAGCTGATGTAGATCTGATTAAGAGGCGGCTGATATTGGCGGAACAGGACCACAAAACCCGATCTCGGCGGTAGGGATGCGAGAAATGAAAAGAAAACCTAAGGCGATTAAAGGTAAGAAACCCAGAGCAGGCCGTGAGACGGTCGAGCCTAGTAGCGGCAATGTTTACGCCGATCTTGGTTTTCCGGACGCCGAGGAGCGGCTACTGAAAGCAAAACTCGCAACTAAGATTGCCGAGTTGATTGAGCAGAAAGGCTGGACGCAGACTGAGACTGCCAAACGGGTCAGTCTCGATCAGCCAAAGGTATCCCATCTCCTCCGCGGTCGGCTCTCCGGCTTTTCGGCCGATCGGCTGTTCGCCATCCTGAATCGCCTGGGCCACAGCGTTGAAGTTCGCATTTCCGCGAAGGAACGGACCCCCGAGAAAACTCACACCCGCGTCATGATTGCATAGGCACATTCGCTTGGATGAAGATTTTGGAGGATTTGGTGGACATCACGGTGGCCATTTCTGAGTCGGGAGTTCTCAAACCCCTAAAATCACTCGACGCGCTCCAAGAACATTAGCACGTGCGGATTACTGTTCAGCCCGTCGGGGTCGTCGCTGAACAGCGCCGCGAGCGCATCAAGCTCGACCAGGCAGTCGCTCACGAAACGCTGAATCGCCAGAGCACGATCTTCTGGCCGAGTAAAGTGTGATCAACCAACTCCGATCATCACCAACACGCGGGAAACATCAAGAAAACTATTACAACCCGACTCGCGCAGAATACGAATCGCCTCGGACAACTCCGGTCCCACCTGAGATTGGATTTCACGAACTCGATCCATTTTCCTCATCACGAGAAAACACACTGCTCGACCAAATAACGAATCCTCTTTTGATCTTCCGAGTTTCTCCATCTCAAAAAATGCCGCAATCCCCGTGTCTGCATGCCCGGAAAATAGGCGAGCAAAGCCTAAAAAGTAGAGAAGATCAGACCGCGCGTCGGGCTCATGACCATCCCAAAGCCACGCCTCAACGAGATTTTCACACCGCGCATAATCGCCGATAATAAGTAGCGAGGTCACAAACGATCGAAAGACCTGGCCTTGCGCGCTGCCAGCCAACGAAAGAGCCCTCTCAAAATCTTCAAGAGCCCTGGCACCCAGGTCACTCGCACTTCCCGCGTCATCTCGAGCCACAAACATTCCCAGCAGGACGTCCCCACGAGCTAAGAGCGCCTCCCAACAAAGGCCATCGCGCATAAGCGCCTCATCATAAGCACCGACCGCTTCTTCATCCATGCCCAGGGATTCAAACAATCGCCCATATGACAAAATGTCACTGACTGTTAATTTCCTTGAATCAAGCAGAGACGGATAAGTCGACAAGACCTCATCAGGAGACATCGGTAACTCAGGCTCGCCTCCCTCAATCATCACATCCAAAATCCTCGACATTTGTCTCTAACCCCCTGGCGGATTAATAAGGCTTTTTCACCCGACCGTCATCCCTTTTGCCTTGCCAATTCAAATCACTGGATTTCCAACCAGCCAAATCTCGAATGCCACCCCAAAACCTCTTGCACAACGCATACCGCAAAAGCACCTTACTACCGCCAAGCCTAAGCATTGAAAACTGGAAACCCAATTCCACGGGTTTAGAAAATGAGGCGGGTAATTAAGTACCGATCAGAGAGACTTAAAGGCACGGCACTTGCCGTTAGATGAGCACGAAAGACGATCACTTCGCGTCGAAAGGACTGAACCCAAAATGAAATTCATCGTTACCAATGACACCCTACAAACCGAACTAGCCCTTCTTTCAAGCGTCGCCGGCGGTAAAAGCAATTCTATTCCTGTATTACAAAACATCCTGATTGAATCAGTCGACGACTCTTTACTCAAACTTACGTCCTCAGATCTCGACGTCACTCTTTACTGCCAGGCCGAAGCTCGGGTCACGGAACCAGGAAAGGTTCTCCTTCCGCTTACCAAACTGCTCGCCATCACTAAAACGCTGCCAAAAACCGCTGATCTCCATTTCCGATCCATCGAAAGCGGCGGCGCCAACCTCACCTTTGAGCGCGCCGCATTCAAACTTCTCGGTCCGGACGCAGGACAATATCCTGAATTGCCCCAAGCCAAAGCCAGCTCGATCACCATTCCTGCAAACGTCTTCCGCTCCATGATCGAATCCACTATCTACGCCATAACTCAAGAAGACAGCCGCTACGCCCTATCGGGCGCAAGAGTGGAAATCAACAAAGAAGGAATGCGGATGGTAACCACCGACGGCCACCGACTAGCACTGATAGAGAGCAAGGAAATCACAGCCGCCGAAACCATCGAACTCCTCATCCCCAAAAAAGCACTGGCCGAGATGTCGAAGATCACCAATGGCCACGAAGGACCCCTGAGCTTCTCAACCGACGAAAACCACATCTACTTTCAAGTCGGCGCCCGGACTCTAATCTCTCGCCTCACCTACGGACAGTTTCCCAATTACCAAATGGTCATTCCCAAAGAGAACAACCTCATCGTAACAATGTCGGCTGCCGCCTTTCGCGAAGCCGTCAAACGAATCGCCCTGATGGCCGACGACCGAAGCCACGCCATCCAACTCGAAATCAAACCAGACGAAATCCTGATCACGGCCCAATCCGCCGACGAAGGCGAAGCGGTGGAAACGATTCCAGCCGAGTATGACGGAGAAGAGATCACAATCGGCTTTAACAGCAATTACCTCCTTGACTACTACCGCCTGTTCCAAAACGGGGCCGCAGTCAATATGGAATTAAAGGACGCGAACTCTCAAATTCGCATGCAACCCGCAGAAGCAACTGAAGCCGCGCCCATCTCGATCATCATGCCTATGCGCATCTAGGAGACTTGCACATAACAACCACGGCGATGCACAGCACGACGGCAAACAACCCCCCGTTAAAACACACTCACAGACTGATTCAATGAGAGCGAAACCATGCCTGCTTACATCGAATTATTTCACGGCCGAACAGATTTCAAAGAAGAGCTTGAAGATTGGGGCAGCCCGGGACCAATTTTCGGCCCGCTGCAATTCGTGCATACGACCTACGCCTGCGACATCAAATTCAACTACGCAGACGAGTCCCACCGTGCCGGCTGGCTGACTGTTACCGAAGACCTTGTTTACTATGACGGCGTTTACTATGGAGATTGGAGTGTCTTCACCGAACTAAGCGACGACCTCAAACAACGGCTCGTCGACTTTGAACAATCCAAAGCAGAATCTCCTCAAAACTGCTGGTATCTAATCCGCCTGCACGGCGGCATTGAACGCGAAGTTATTGGGCCGTTCCCCACTGAAACTGAACGCAACGAGCGCGCGCGAGAAAGCAGAAATCTATAGGCCTTTAACACCAATTCCATTCAACATCTTTCGCTGGGAGCGCGGGCGATCCTCAAAACTGATGGGTCGTATTCTACAAGCGAGTTCATCGTCTCCTGGTTTGAGGTTTGAAAACTTTACCCGGAATTTAGGACGCGCGTAGACTCAAAAACGACAGTATTCAATTGTCACTGGTAAAGCACTTGAGAAGGAAAAGTGAGTCGGTCTTGAATGGAAAGAGACGCTTGACGCGCGTCCATTAAGGGTCCAATAACGATCCCTAGCTAGACTACCTTTGACTACCTTACGGTGCTGTCCATGCCGCAAGTTTCCTTTGAATTCCTGCCGTGATGGGGATAGCCCAGGAAATAGCCACAGCTCCCCCACGCAGGCCCCCATCAACGACTCCAACCGCCCGGTTATCAGAGTTCAAAACTGGAGCCCCTGAAAGCCAGGGCCAATATTGCCAGAGGAAATGTTTAAGATCGTTATTTTCGCAAGGACTCTTGCGCAGATCAAACAGTTGTGCCGAATTGGGTGGAATTACCATGTACAGTTTTTTCGTGACGGGCGTTCCGGCTCTTAGGTCATCTTTGATGTACAAGTCGATGCCTTCAGGATGGCCAAACGCTCGAAGCGGAGTTCCGGCTCAATCGTCAAAATGTCGCCCGCCTGAAGTCCTTCTGCAGGTCGACTCTCAATCTCCGCAGACCGGAGCATTGCGAGATCGTTATCAATATCCACACTGACGATCGTTAGGTTATTGAGCACATCTCCACTTTCGTTGTACGCGCTGAAGGTTGTGCCATCCGCAACACCATGGAGAGCTGTAATAATTCCTTTTCTACCTGCCAAACGAAAACCCGTTTTGGAGGATAGTTTTATGATGACTGGTAACCGGAATGCGGATCATGTAAACATACTCTCCCGGCACCTTATCTGGCTTTGTGCTGCCGACAGAGACAAGACAGAAGAGCAAAATCACGGCATTATTTGGCACTTGGACACAGCAGTTCCTTTACGGCTTCGAGACAAGCATCATCTGTGCATTTCTCAACGAGCTTTGTGATACGCGGCTTATTGAAGGATCTTAGGACCGTTCTTAGTTCTTCTCCCTTTTTCAGAGTTGTGAGCTGACATTCGTCTACAGTCAAAGCGTAGAGACCTGCGACAAACTGTTTGGAGACGTCGCTCGATCCCGAGCGCCGGCGAGAAGCGCCAGCTTTGGCCGCATTACTGGTATCCGCTGTGCTATCATCGCCTCATTCTCATGGCCACACTTTGATCGGTAGCCAAATTGGGCTCGTGAACGTAGCATGCAGCCATACTGCTAATCATTACGCCGATATTCTTTCTGCAGCTAGTCCTAAAGTCTCGACGCGTTGCCCGTCATTTGAATCCCCAAGCTGAACCCAAGGGATTTGATGACCAATAAATTGGCCACTTCGTTGCCGGAAGCCACCGACGCTTTACATGCCTCTCTTCACAAAGGCCGGTGTCTGTACTGAACGCACAACACTCAAACTAAACTCCGAAGATTCACAAAAATCCATCAAACTAAAATTTTGTTGACAGTTACTCGCTACGAGAGTAGAGTGCCGCTTGCTCAGAAACGCATCCTCGTTTACGTGAGACTCAACCCCGACAGCCACTCGTGAATGTAAATCCGAATAACGTCACAGTAGGAGGCTTTTCCCAGCGAACATAGGGATGCCAGCCCGGCGATGCTCACCGGGTTCCTTTAATAACCAACTCAGCAGGATGCTCAATCCGGAACGGGGAAGAGTATGGCCAACCTAAGTGTCACAAAGGCTGTTTCTGTTCTTTGCTTATTATTGCTTTTCACGGTCGAACCAGTTAATGGACAGGGTAATACGCCAATCACCATCGATTTCGATAATCTACCTAACAATACCGTCCTCACAAATCAATATTTCAATCAGTTCGGGGTAACATTTTCTTCGGCTAACTTTCAGTTTCCGCTCCATACTCAACAGGCGTGCAATCTTTGTGCTCCAATCTCCCCACCAAACTTTGCTTGCACCTGGCCAGACCTCTCCGGACAATTCATCGTTCAGTTTCAACGGCCAGTCAGTAATTTGAGCTTTGTCATTCTCGCGTCGGATGCCTTTTTCAACCAGTTTGCAGTTCTCGACGTCTTCCGGAACGGCGTCTTGACTAATACATTCAACATCTTCGGTAACGGCATGTCTAATGTCCCCGTCAATCTCGGGACAATGAATAGCATTACGAGGATTGTACTTCGTAACATTAACGATGCGGCTGGCGTGGGCTTCGACAATTTGACGTTCACGCTACCTGACGTGACGATCACGAATACCAGAGTCAGTGGGAACTTAGCCGGAACCACGCAGAACGCGCTCATCGGCGCCGATGTCGTACTCACCGCCAACGGCACTCCAACGGGAGGCTCCTATGCCTGGACGTTCACGGGTTCGCCGACGATCGTAAGTGGTGCTGCCAATCAGGCAACAGTAGGCGTTCGTTGGACGCAACAGTCGACCTTCAGAGCGACAGTCACCTACACAAAAGACAACAGTCCGGTGCAAGCCTTTGTCGATGTCAATAACAGGATGCCAGTGCTGACAAACTTCACCGCCAATGAGGTTTCTGACAGAATAACCAGAGATCAGTTTTGTTCGAATCTTCCAACCGGAGTAACTTATACCCTTGGGTGCTTTCAGAATGGCCCGGAAGATGGAATCATCTGGTCGGCCACCGCTCAGATTCCAACTCTGACTTACCTTTCAAATCCCGCTCAAAGTGGTATCAAGTTCGTCCAGGCAGTCAGTGTTTATCGGCGACGACTGCGCAACGGCAATTTGCAATGTCTCACCGCTCGCACTTCCCAAGCAGATGTTAACTCGGGGTGGCAACTCGATACGATCGACCCTTACAATCACATTCCTCAGCACCCACCTCTGTTTTTCTCACAGGGCAATACTCTTACAATGAGTGACTTCGACGCTCCTGGGCGGTTGATCGAAGGAACCACGGGCGGCACTTTCTTTTCCGACGATGCAAATCTTGTTTCTGATGCCTTCGAAGTCTACGTGTTCTATTTCACCGGAAACGCCTCGACCCCCAATTTTCAACGAGCTATCGGTCTGTCGGGATCCGGCCTGCCTTTCGCTCGACTGGCGTGGAATTGGGGTGGGGAAACCAGGTTTGACTCGGGCACCGCTCCAATCCTTCATCGGTTAGTAACGACCACCACGGTTCCCGGTCCAATCGCTGGAACAGGAACCAACGCCATTATGTCCACCGCGACAAATGCCAGTGGTTTGACCTTTGTCACGTGCCCGGGCGCCACAGCCACGGCAAACCCAATTGACGGCTCCCGGTTTTTCACCGAACAGCTTTATCTTGATTTTCTTAACCGTGCTGCGGACGCTCCCGGTCTTAATTTCTGGCGCGGGACCATCACTAATTGCGGTTTCGACTTGAATTGCGCACATGGCAAGCGAATTGACGTTGCACGGGCATTCTTTTATTCGATGGAATTCACAGCAACTCGTCCGGCTCTTGCCGGACCGCGAGGTACTCACGCCTACAACGAGGCCTTTGTGTTAGCTTGTTACCAGGGTTTTCTGCGGAGACAACCAAATGACCCACCCGATAACAATTTTGATGGGTTTAATTTTTGGGTCGGCGTACTTGATAGTACGAACCCCGACGCAAGTGATGGCAAGTATAACCATATTATCGACGCGTTCTTACGGTCCATGGAATACCGGGCACGTTTCGGGCCACCATAAATGCTGCTCAAGTGTTCTCGCGTAAGGCAACGAGGCGATAGGGATAGGAATCAACCGTTACAGGATCCTTTCCTTTGACTGGTCGAAAGAGAGAATAATTTATGTTATCCAGAGGTTACCTCTTGTTTTTCAGTCTCATCTGCTTTGCTTCTCTCCACTTATGGCCGGCCGTACCAATCGCTCAGCTACAGGAAATATCATCCTCAGATGCTAGTGGATTGAGAATCAAGGTGGTGCCTAGCGAAGCTGAAACTCCACTCAAAGGAAAGCCGTATAAAGTTGGAAAGAATCTACGGTTCAAGGTCCTGGCCACCAATGACTCTGATGCCATAATAAAAGCGTATATAGTGGACACTTATTATCAGAATCGACCTAAACTATATAGGGAGAATAAAGTACTACCTTACCGTAAAGCAGTTGCGCAGCTTATTCGTTCAAAGGATGCTGATCCCGAATTCATAAGGGTTGGTTCAATAGTATTTCTGCAACCAGCTACTACGACGGTTTTGGAAGAACTAAACCTGGAGGATTGGTACGGTCCGTTGGAGCCGGGATTGTACCGGTTGGTTAACAAGTACCGTCTCGATGTAGATAGGCCGTGGACCAATGATTCAAAGGAATTGTTATTTGAAGTAGTACTCCAACAGTGAAGAGTAAAGGTGAGTTATGAGAATAATCTCGATTACGTTCGTTGGCTTCTTGTTACTAAGTTCCGTGGCACTGGGACAAGATAAGTCGGATAAACTCGCTAAACTGACGAAGACGCTTCACGAAAAGATAGAAAAGGAAAAGCCTGGTTGGATCCATCGTTCGATAACACCGATGGAGGGAAGCAAGAATGTAATTATTGAGCAGTGGGAATCAGGAGATGTAACCATAAAAGTAGCTGTTACTGAATATGACGCCGAAGGCGACGCTGTCTTCGCGTTAAAGGAATTCAAGACACAACTTAAAACCGAAGAAAATGCTTCCGCGATGAATGGGAAAACAGACGTTCGTCTCATCAAAGACGATTTGCCGGAATTGGGCGACGAAGGCTTCTCATGGGATATTAGAGGCGCTGAAGCTGCGGCCTTTAGAAAGGGGAGCTTCTTAGTCTTTGTAAGTATTGCACAGCCTCTCGACCGTACTGATATTTGGTTAAGCAAGGAATTCGCGAAGTATGTTTCAGACGTTATACCCGCGCCATAAAGAAAACAGTTTGCTTCCGGCCGGTTCAGTTGATTCACGCTGCGGCAGAAGGGTCTTTCGCCGCGTCCATTAAACGTCCAATAACGATTACTTAGAGTGCCTTAGACTACCTACGGTGCTATCCATGCCGCAAAGTTTCCTTGAATTACACAAAATCGCGTCTCTTTCACGGCGGCGACATGGGTTCGACTTCTGTACAGTACGCCAACATTCTAAGGCCTTATAGAATCCCATCATTTCGCCTCGAGTCCAGAAGAGTCCATTAACCAAATCACTGCCCTAACGAATTCCCGGAAGAAGCATTTTTTCGACCTTACACTGCGCCTTCCGCTCTTCGTCCGTCACTCAATCACCACCATCTCTGAGGTCATTGAATTATTCACTGTGTGAGCCATCGGTCTTAAGGACCATTGAACTTGATTTCAAACTACCAAAGAAAGACAGACGAGCATGGTAATCAGTTCCGCTACAAAACCAGGGTCAAAAACAACAGGGAACCAACTTGTACTTTGGGCATGGGACGTTTTTCTTGTTAGGACTGAGGAGAGTGAAAAATTGGGCGGATTAATATGGAGGCGACTTGATCAGAAACTACAGCACAACGTGCCAACTGAGCTAAACGTTTCTAGGATCCTGTCGATGAAGAAGCGGTGAGCGAATTTTTCAAATTATGACCGAACCCACACGCGACGACCTCCGGCCAGAGGAGTGCCTGGCTTCACAATTGAAATACAAAGGGCAGTGAGCAACAAATTAATCAACGATAAACAGGAGCACCGACATGCGCAGCATCTGGAAGGGCAGCATAACGTTTTCCCTTGTCTCAATCCCGATTAAGGTCTTCAATGCCATTGAAACCAGCGAGAAGATCGCCTTCAACCAACTCCACGCCGGCGACTGTCTCGGACCCATCGGCCAGAAAAAACAGTGCAAGAAATGCAACCTCACCGTAACCAACGACGAGATCGTCAAAGGCTACCAACACGAAAAAGACAAATACGTGGTAGTCACTCCAGATGAGATCGCCGGCATCACGCCAGAATCAAATGAAGCAATTGAAATCATCGGCTTCATCCAACCCGAAGAAATTCCGACCGCCTACTTCGACGCTTCTTACTTTGCGGCCCCCAACGGCCCGGCAGCCGAACGCTCCTATGCCCTCCTGCGCGAAGTTATGAAGCGAAGCGGGAGAATCGGAATAGCTAAGGTAATTCTCCGGGAGCGTGAAGACCTGATCACCATCTTCCCCAACGGCGACGGTCTGATGATCCAAAAGCTGCACTATCGCCACGAAGTACGCGGTGCTGCTGATGTTCCGGGAATCTCCAATCAAACCACGCTGCAGGACAACGAACTGCAACTAGCCACCATGCTCGTCGAACAGATGGTCACTACATTTGACCAAATCGACACCACCGACCACTTTCACGCCGCCTTGAAAGAAATGCTCGATGCCAAAGTCGCCGGAGAAACGATCACCTCCACGAGCGAAGCGCGAAAGCCGGCTCCGGTGATCGACATTATGTCCGCGCTGCAAGCAAGCCTAAAAGCCCAAGCAAGCCACGCACAACAAGAAGCAACTGCTGCTTCTCTAACACTCGTCGCACCTGAAAGCGCCACGCCTAAGACACGTCGAAAGCGCCAGTTAGCGTAAGCAAACGTTCGCGATTCAAGCGAACCACTACCGCCCGCCTCAATGTGCCTCCCTCAAAAAGAGGCGGGCCGTACAGGTCCGCATCCACGCAAAGTCAAACCAGGTAAGCCGACAAATCACTATTCGCCTACTGCTCGCCGAGTAGTCAACGCCGGATGCACTTTCAACGATGAACGACAGCCGCCCTGATAGTTGCAAGCAGCGCAGCATTCCGCAGCTTCTCTCCGGAACCGCCGACCTCATAGAAAATCTTCGCGCAACCTTAAATTCCGGAACCCCGCTCTCAACCAAAAGTCTATTAGCCAAAGCCAAACACTACCTCGGCTCTTCAATCAGCGAGGGACGCTACGACTTCCGTTACTTGTATGACGCTCTGGAAGTTGCCCTCCATCAAATAATCGAAGACCGCGCTGCAACGCTCCAACTGCTTGAACCCGCCAACGCCCTCGAGCATCTCGAAAACCTAATCGCCTTACTTCCCACGCAACGAATTCGCACCAGCGAACAAAGCCTCTTCCAGCAATTCTCAAGCCCAGCCCCACTCGCATTCGTCGCCGCCAGCGTTGCACTCCCTCAAGAAAACACAGCCACAAACATTCTACTGGAACCATCTGCCGGCACCGGCGCACTTGCCTGTATCGCCCGCGCCTTTGGAGCCCAGGTCCATACCAACGACCTTTCACCCACGCGCCGCGCATTTCTTCGTTATCTGAAATTTCCGGTGCATGCAGTCGACGCCGAAAACATCAACGACCTGCTTCCCCACGAACTCAGACCGAGTATCGTTTTGATGAATCCTCCCTTCAGTGCCACCGCCGGAAGACTTTCTCGAAACGATAATCAACATGGCGCCCACCACATCGAGTCCGCTCTCTATCGGCTTAATCAAAAAGGACGCCTTGTAGCCATTACCGGATGCGGCATGGCCCTCGACAGACCGAAAATGACGGAGTTCTGGAAACGCATGGCCTCACGCTACTCACTGCGCGTTAACCTTTCCCTGCCAGCTTCCACCTTCACCAAGTCCGGGACGGCCTGGGAAACCCAACTCATCGTGATCGACAAAACCGGCCCCACCCCCGGCGCTAACTGGACCGAACAAGTCAAAAACATCCGCCACGGCTCAGCCACACTTCTTGAAATACTCTCCCTGGCCAGAGAAAACAAATTGCTTATCGATGGGCAGGTGCCTTCAACTGCTCCGGAACCAACACCGAACGAAACAGCCGTCGTGGTTGCTACCCATACGCATGAACTTTCTGAACCGGCACTCGCTCCAGCCAACAACGAAATCGAATCCGACGCCTCCGACGATGGTTTTGTACCTTACATCTCAACCAGACTAACTGGCGGCATCGATCACCCGGCGCCGCTTGTCGAAACTGCCGCAATGGCCGCTGTCGTGCCGCCTCCTATCAGCTACCGCCCACACCTCGATCCACAATTGGTTCTGGACAAAGCACTCTCCACCGTCCAGCTTGAAAGAATCTGCTACGCCGGTCAGAGACATTCGCAGCGTCTTCCGACCGGGGCCCGCGCCGCCTATCTCCTCGGTGATGGAACTGGATTTGGTAAAGGACGCTGCCTCGCCGGTGTGATAATCGACAACCACAACCAGGGACGCGCCAGAACCCTGTGGCTGAGCATCAGCAACCAATTGCTTGAATCAACTCGCCGCGATCTCAACGACCTGAATGCCTCACACATTGCTCTCCACCAATTGAACGAATGGGACGTAAACGAAACCATCAATTTCGGTGACGGCGTCATCTTTTGCAGCTACAACACCCTGATCGCCAAGAGCAAGATCAGCGAAAAGACCCGCATGCAACAGCTCATTGATTGGCTCGGCGACGAAGGCGTAGTCATCTTCGATGAGTGCCAAAGAGCGCAACACGCTCTGGCCACCGCCCAGGGCGAAGCCACCCAAACCGGCAAGGCAGTCCTTGAACTACAAGATCACTACCAGCGCCCGGACCTCCGCGTTGTCTATTCATCAGCCACGTCGGTCGTTGAAGTAAGCCACCTATGTTACATGACTCGCCTCGGGCTTTGGGGACCCCAAACCAGTTTTCCTGCCGGGTTCACTGAATTCATGAGCGAAATTGAGGCTGGCGGTCTCGGCGCGCTCGAAATGGTTACCAGATCCATGAAGGCCTTCGGCATCTCACATTCCAGCACCCTGAGCTATGGACGCGATCCGGTCTCAGGCCTGGCGGTCGAATACGCCGAAGTGTTCCACGAACTGACCACCGAACAACGCGAGATCTACAACAACGCCGCAGCTGCCTGGCAAGTCGTTCTGCAAAACGTCGAAGCCGCACTCGAGATAACCGATGCCGGCACTCGTAAACGCGCTTTTGCGCTTTCTCACTTCTGGGCCCAGCACCAGGCTTTCTTTCGCCAGGTCATCACCGCTTTCAAAATTCCTGAATGCATCAGGCAGGTCCAAGCCGC
>Ga0187893_10002473_pt1 | contig 40516 bp, 37 predicted proteins | sample MA1701074metaG_FD_139574 | JGI IMG/M metagenome (GOLD analysis project Ga0187893, IMG submission 139574) | White microbial mat communities from a basaltic lava cave in the Kipuka Kanohina Cave System on the Island of Hawaii, USA - MA170107-4 metaG ...
CCTTGACAAATTAGAACAAGTGTTCTAAACTCGACCCACTGTCACTCATTCGACAAAGGAGGTCGAGATGACTACCTATCGCAGAAACACAGGGGATGGGCTACGCGCCCTGTTCCGTGACCTCAGCCGCGGACGGCGCTTCAACCGCGGCGCGGCGTGGGGATTGATCATCCTCATGGCGCTCATCGCCTTTGAAGTATCCAACTTCAACGCCACACGCTTCGCCCTGCTCGACATTCTGGGCAACCTGTCGTTCGGCGGATTGCAATGGGCAACCATCCTTGCCGTTGCCTTCTGCGGCATTGACTTTGCCGGCATCGCCCGCGTCTTCACACCCGAGCAAGGCGCAGACGAGCCCAAGGAAGTGTACTACCTCTTCGGTGCGTGGTTACTGGCGGCCGGCTTCAACGCCATCCTCACCTGGTGGGGCGTGTCGGTTGCAATCGTCAACCACACCAGCGCGGGCAGTGGCACAGTGATCAGCAACGAAACCATGACCAAAGTGGTGCCGATCTTTGTCGCCGCGATGATCCTGCTCATCCGCGTGCTCATCATCGGTTCCTTCGCGCTGGCAGGAGACCGCATGTTCACCACGGCAGACCGGTCAGCCTCGGAACGTAGCTACGCGCGTCCTGCGCAACAGCAGTCATACCGCCCGGCGAACCAGCAATCCGTTCTACGCCCCGCGTCCAGCCTGAACAGGCCGGTGCAGGCGACACAGAATCAATCCTATCGGCCCGCTCCGAAGCCGTCGCAACAAACTTCGTTTATGCGGGCTGAACCGACGTATCACTCGTTCAACGAACCTTCCAGCGACCGCTCGTACGACGCGTAACGCTTGATTTTCACTACAACTTAATCCGAACTCATTTCGAGCTCGGGTCCCTGAATCTCAACCTAAGGAACCCAACATGCCCCGTGCTCGCTCACAACACCACGACGACTGGCAAACAGCCGCGGCAGACGACCATGCGAGCGGCTGTTTGTCTTTTTATGCGCTTCCACCGCTTGCCGTCCTGTTCATTGCATGCCTGCTTGCCATACTTGCGTCGAACGCGCCAACACAGACATCCGCCTCCCCCGTCGTTCAACCAGCCACCATCGCCCCGAGCGGACTCTCGCCCATCTTCACGCGGGAAGTGCAATACTGGGGGAATCACATTCTCCGTTGGGCAAACGCGTCTTCTCTGGACCCGAACCTGGTCGCCACCGTGATGCAAATCGAATCGTGCGGCGATCCGCGCGCGCTCTCGCGCTCCGGCGCGATGGGACTCTTCCAGGTGATGCCGTTCCACTTCCAGTACGGTGAAAACGGATTCGACACCGAAACCAACGCCCTGCGCGGCGTCAATTATCTCGCGCGTTCGCTCCAGACCGCAAGCGGCGACCCACGGCTCGCGCTGGCTGGCTACAATGGAGGCATCGGCGTCATCGGGCGCGGCGAATGGACGTGGCATGCCGAAACGGCGCGTTACGTCCGCTATGGCGCGCCGATCTACAACGACGCGCGAAGCGGGTTTGCATCCAGCGCGATGCTCGACGAATGGTATCAACGATACGGCGCGGGCTTATGCCGCCAAGCCGCGCAACGTCTCGGGATAGATAACTAACAGGTTAGCTGATTAAATTACCGGCAGCCAAATTGCGAATGCCGTACCTTGCCCCTCTTTTGAGTTGACTTCGATCCTTCCGCCGTGCCGCTCCACAATCCAGTTGGCAATGGATAACCCCAGTCCAAAGCCGGTCGTTCTCCCACGCGTGCGCGACTTTTCGGCGCGATAGAATCGCTCGAAGATGTGAGGTAAATCCTCCACGGGTATGCCCGGGCCCGTGTCGCGGCAGATGATGCGAGCCTGATTCTTGATCTTCTCGAGGCTGAGGAACACCTCGCCGCCGGGCAGAGTGTATTGGATCGCATTCGCCACAAGATTGATCAACACCTGCTTAAGACGATCGCGATCCCCATTAGCGATAACCTGGTCAATCTCGTTGAGGTGCAAACGGATTTTGTTACCGGCTAAAATGCTCATTTCCTGAAAAACCTCGGTGACAAGCAAGTCGAGTTCCACAGGCTTCTCGACGAGCGCGAGTTTGCCCGATTCCGCTTGTGCAAGCAAGAGCAGACCTCCCACGAGGCGCGAGAGGCGTCCCGCCTCATGGTCAATGCTAGTCAATGACTCTTCATCGAGACTTTTCATACGGCGCATCAAGTCCACATTACCCTTGATGACAGTAAGGGGCGTACGTAGTTCATGACTTACGTCCGCAAGCAGACGTTGTTGCGATGTAAACAACACTTCGAGTCTTTCGAGCGTTTGATTGAACGAATCCACCAGACTGCCGATTTCGTCGGCGGGACCATCATACGGGATGCGCCGCGAAAGATCATCGGCGCGGTTGATCTGCTCTGCTGTTTCGGTGATGGTCTTCAATGGGCGGAGGGTTTGACCAAGCGTCAGCCACGCGGCATTGCCTGAAATCAAGATCGCAACTCCCCAGATGACCGCGAGGGTATTCGTCAGCCCAATCCGAGCGACATCCACTACACTGAGATTTACCGCCACTTGAAGTGTCGCAACCCGATGGTCGTTCCGCTCGAGAGGAACACTCACGATGCGCAGTCTCTGGTTGCCTGCCTGAACGTCGCGATAGACAGGCGTATCGAGCAACAGCGCGCCTCGGTCAAATGGCCGGTCGGCAAACCCTTCGAGAGTCTTCAAGCCCGTTTGCAGTTTGTTATCCACGCCCCAGACCTGAACGTACACATCGGAACTTAACTCAATTGACGTGAGATCCGCTTTCACCTCATCGATCGAATCCACTGTGATGCCGCTGATAATCACGTCCACGGCATTGTCAAGCGTGTTATCAATCTGATTTACGAGGATGGCATTGAACACAAAAATGACTGCCGCCGCAAAGACGAGCAAAATCCCCCCTGTGAGAGTTGCATACAGCAGGGTCAGTCTGAGACGGAGAGACATTTCAATGGATAGCTAAGTTTTTGAGAGGCGATTATGGATTTTCGCGCAGGACATATCCCACGCCGCGCACCGTGTGGATGAGGCGAGGCTCCCCTTCGCCCTCCAGTTTTTGGCGTAAATAACGGATATACACTTCAAGGACATTGCTCTCGCCGCCAAAGTCGTAGCCCCACACACGGTCGAAAATCACTTCTCGAGTGAGCACCTGCTTCGGGTGCCGCAGGAACAACTCGAGCAATTCATATTCTTTTGCCGTCAATGAGATCGTGCGGTTCCCTCGCGAGGCTTGACGTGTGCCGGTGTCCAATGAGAGGTCGGCAAATTTCAAAACAGGGATTCGCTCAGGTTGTGTTCTTCGCAACAGTGCGCGTACACGCGCCAATAATTCATCGAGGTTGAACGGCTTGATCATGTAATCGTCTGCACCGGCATCCAGCCCCTGAATGCGATCCTGCACCGTGTCTTTCGCCGTCAACATCAAAATCGGAATCGAGCCGCCTGTGCGCAAACGATGACAGACTTCCAAGCCATCCATGCCGGGCAGCATCCAATCGAGGATCACGAGATCGGGCGTATGGTCGCGCGCAAGAATCAACCCCATGCGCCCATCGGTCGCGGTGTCCACGGTGTAGCCTTCGTAAGCGAGTCCGCGTTGAAGCAATTTGAGAATTTGCTGGTCGTCTTCGATGATCAAAATCCTCTCGTTCATAACGATGCTCCTGAGCAAAATATACCATATTTGATGCCGCCAGAATCATGCGGATTTTAACCACGCCTCACCTTTTCGGGTCAACTTGATTCAGCGTTTCAATTTTGTTCTTGCCTGAGCGTTCCGCCGCGCAAGCCATTGACAACAACCGTGCGGCGCGTATAATCGGCAAGTAACCTCGCGCGAAGACAAGTACCCGCTTAACTGTGCAGAGAGTCGTCGGTTTGTGCGAGACGACCAGCCAAACGGAGAAATCCACTTCGCCATTGCCCTCGCAGGTGTAAGACGCATCGTCTGACAGTAAGAGGGACGCGAGCGCCCGTTACAGCGCAAGCCAAGACCCCCACCCAGCCTCCCCCAAATTCGACATTGAGATTTGGGAGAGGTGCCGAAGGCGGAGGGGGTAAAAGCAGGTGGCACCACGAGACGCCCCTTCGTCCTGCACATGGACTGGGGCGTATTCTTTTATCTGCACTCGGAGGTGCAACATGTTAGACCTGAATCTGATCCGCGAAAAGCCAGACGTTGTCCGCATGGCACTGAAAAACCGCCAGATGGACGCATCCCCAGTTGATGCAATTCTCAGCGTGGATGAAAGACGACGCACCCTGCTCACACAGGTCGAGCAGTTGAAAGCAGAACGTAACGCCGTCTCGAAGGAAATCGGCAAGATGAAAGACGCGGCTGAACGCGAAAAGAAAATCGCCGCGATGCGCGAAGTGGGCGACCAAATCGCCGCACTGGACAGGGAGGTGGCGGAAGTCGAGGCAGAATTGATGCGGCTGACAAGTTCCCTGCCCAACATCCCGGATGAACGCACGCCGATAGGCGCATCCGAAGAGGAGAATGTCGTCGTCAAAACGGTGGGCCAACTCCCCGAATTCGACCTCGTACCAAAGCCACACTGGGATCTGGGTCCCGCGCTTGGCGTCATTGACTTTGAGCGCGGCACAAAAGTCACCGGCTCGAGGTTCTACGTGCTGAGCGGCGCCGGCGCACGCTTGCAACGTGCGTTGATCGCTTTCATGCTCGATCTTCACATCCGGCAAGGCTACACGGAAAAATATCTACCGTTCATGGTGAAGACCGAAACGGTCTTTGGCGCGGGTCAGCTGCCGAAGTTCGCCGATAATCTATACAAAGATCACGAGGAAGATTTGTATTTCGTGCCAACCGCGGAAGTGCCGCTGACGGGTCTCCACATGGAGGAAATTCTCGACGAAGCGCAACTGCCATTGCTATACACAGGATACACGCCTTGTTTCCGCCGCGAGAAAATGAGCGCGGGACGCGACGTGCGCGGCATCAAGCGCGGGCATCAGTTCGATAAGGTCGAGATGTATATGTATGCCAAACCCGAAGAATCGGACCAACTGCTCGAAAAGATGCGTGAAGACGCCGAAGCAACCTGCGCCGCGCTGGGTTTAACATATCGAGTCAAACAACTTTGCACGGGCGACCTCGGCTTCGGTTCAGCCATCACCTACGACATCGAGGTTTGGGCGGCGGGATGCAAAGAGTGGCTTGAAGTATCATCGGTCTCGAACGTTCGCGACTTTCAGGCGCGGCGTGCGAATATCAAGTATCGCCCCGCGGACGGCGGTAAGGCGCGCTTCGTCCACACACTGAACGGTTCGGGGCTCGGGCTTCCCCGCACGTTGATCGCTGTCATGGAAAACAATCAACAAGCCGATGGATCGATTCGCGTGCCTGAAATTCTCCGCCCGTGGATGGGCGATGTAGATGTGATCAAATAAATGTTCCCACCTGAATTTCTCTCCGATCTACAACTCGCGTGGATCGTCATCGTAGACACGCTCACACTCTTTGTCCTGCTCGTTGGGCTTTTGGGTTTGATCGTACCGATCTTCCCGGGTCTCACCGTGATGTGGCTGGGCACGCTGGTTTACGCGCTCCTGCAAAGTACCGCGCAGCGCATGACCGCCTGGGACTGGGTGCTTTTTGCCCTCATCACCCTGCTCATGATCGGTGGCAACATCGTGGACAACATCATCATCGCGCGCAAGATGCGCGACAAATTCGTGCCCTGGAGTTCGATCCTGCTTGCGTTCGCGGCGAGTTTGATCGCCAGTTTGTTCCTCACTCCCATCGTTGGTTTGGCCGTCGCGCCGCTGGCCTTGTTTCTTTTGGAATATCGCAGACTGCGCGACCGCACAGCCGCCCTCGAATCGACAAAAGCTTACATGGTCGGTTGGGGCTGGTCCTTCGCGGCGCGGTTCGGGATAGGAATCTTGATTCTGGGTTCGTGGATGCTGTGGGCGTGGGTATAATCTGAACTCAAAGGAGAATTATCATGCCCCCTATCATCACTGAAATACTTGGTCTGATCGGTTTCCTCGTCCGCGTTCTTGGGTTTCTTCTCTTTGGTTTTGCCGTTGGGAGATTCGTCTTGGATCAATTCAAGAACGCCGGGTGGCAAGTGCAGGTCGCACTCGTACTCGGCTTCTTCGGGTTGGCGGCGGCTCTCACGAACTATGCCACGCCGGGCGCGGCCGGCGCCTTTGCACTCGGCTCAGGCGCGGCGCTCGTGATGGCGAATATGTCAAAACGCGGAGAAGACGAAGAAACGGGCAAGAAAAAGTAGAAAACGGGCTCCCTCGAGGAGCCCGTTTTATTTCTTCGCATCCTGCGCAGTTTGAAGCACTATTTGTTTGAATTTCTTTCCCACCGCGCTATCGCCCAAGCCGATGAAGGCTGATCCATTTTCTGAAACGTCTGTAAATTTGCCGGATACATTGATCCCGGAGTCCGAAATCAATTTGGCAAAGGATGATTCGGCGTAATCCTGAACGAGGATATCCCTCAACTGTGCAGACAGTACGGCGGTTTCCGCATTCGTCCCGCTCGTTGCCCACACCAGCCAGCGCGGCGTGACGACCGCTCCTGCGTACACCATTTCAGCACTGCCAAATAATCCTTTCTTGACCTTTTCCGAATCCGTTTGAATGCACATCAATGTATCGGATAAGATCGCGCCGAGTTCATGCTGCTCAAGATGCGCGTTGATCGCCTGTTGCAGCTCAGGGCGCAAGTCTTCAACCGAAACTTCTTTAGTTGTTCGCTTCCAATCGGACATCTTACTCACCCAAATCAATCTTCGTACGGAGGAGCGCGGCTAACAATTTGACCGAGTTCTGGACGTCGGTGTAATCCACCATCTCGGAAGGCGAATGCACGTAGCGGACGGGGATTGAAAGTGCGCCAACCGGCACCCCTGCCCGCACAAGTTGCATCGCCCGGGCATCCGTCGAGCCAACCAATAGAACTTCGCGTTGATACGGAAGTTTGTTTTTCTCCGCCGTGCGAATCATCCATTGCACGATCCGCGGATCTGCGATCATGCCCGGGTCTTGAATTTTGACACATGGACCCCTTCCCAATTTCATTTCCATCTTGAAGGCGTTGGGTGTATCGGCCGCAGGCGTGACGTCAATTGCAATTCCCAAGTCAGGGTCGATGCCAAACGCGGAAGTCGCCGCGCCGCGCACGCCGACTTCCTCCTGCGCGGTGAACACAAAATACACATCATGCGGCGTGGACTTTAGAGCGCGCAGCGTCTCGATGGCAACCAGCACACCCACGCGATCATCCATAGACTTGGCGACGAGCCGCTCCCCCATCTCAACAAATGGACGGTCGAACGCGGCAACATCACCGACCTTCACCGGACAATCTTTTTTGCTCGTCGCGCCGACATCAATAAACACTTTTTCCAAAGCTGGCGCTTCGTGGACTTTTTCGAGGCGATCATACCCAATGACGCCTGTAACGCCATTCAAGAAACGGACTCTCCCGCCAAGCACGTACCGACCAAACACACCGCCGATAGATGAGAATCGCACAAACCCATTTTCATCAATGTGACTTACGATCAGGCCGATCTCATCCATGTGCGCGGCGATCATGACTTTCTTCGTGTCTTTTGTATATTTGTTTGGGCGTTTGCGCGCAATAAGATTACCGAGTGCATCCACTTTCACTTCGTCAGCAAGCGGCTTTACTTCGCCCCGCACCAATGTACGGACATTTTCCTCGTAGCCAGACGGTCCAAATGTTTCAGCGAGTCGTTTAAGGAGGATTTTCATCAAACATTTCCTAGTGGTTTAGGTGAGTGCTTAGCCCAGCGGAACAGCATCTCCGACTTTGAAAACTTCATCTTTTTTGCGCGTGATGCAATGAACTGTCCCTTGCCCCATCACTTTCCATTCGCCGCCGAGCCGACGTACAAGCGCGGTGTTTTCGTCCACACCGAGCATATATTCACCTTCCATAAGTTGTTTTCTCAGAGCAAAAATCAGAGGCTTGAAGATGATCGGTACGGCATCGAAGTGCGGGATGACAAACTTCGCAGGGACAACGCCAAAGCCTTCTACGGTTTGAGCGAGCCGAAAACTCGGCACACTCTTGGCGAGAATCATGGCGCCTGCCGAACATCCTGCGTACACCGCGCCGCGACTCCACGCTTTCTGCATGGATACCCACGCGCGTGAGCCTGCCATGGTTTGAAAGAGATAAAGCGGATTGCCGCCGGAAAAATATGTCAGATCCGCGTTTTCCAGCGCGTCATCGAACTGCGGATCGTTCGCGGACTGCGTGTCAATAATGCGAAGAGCCTGCACCTCCGCGCCAAGTTTCCGGAAGTGCTCAACGCCCATGCGCGACCAGCGGTTGATGCTGTCTTCGCTCTCCTGTCCTGCCGCTGTGGGGAGGCAAACCACGCGCGGGGTCTTTGAGTTGACACTTGAAAGCAAATAACGATCAACTTCCTCCATTACTGGCAGATATTCACCGGCACCGACAAGAGCGATTATTCCTTTCATTTCTTTTGTCTCTTTCCTATCAACTCAGGAGTCATCTTTTTCAACGCAGCATGCAAAAGATTCAGCGTATGTTTCCAGTCATCTACCCGCGAGATACTGAGGGGCGAATGGGTATAGCGATGCGGCAAAGAAACCGACACGGCTGGGATTCCCGCAAGCGCGCGCTGGATCGCGGCTGAATCGGTGCCGCCTCCGCCCGGTTGACGCAGTTGGTACGGAATCCCCGCGGCGGACGCGATCACTTGAAGAAAGCGGACCAACCGCGGGTCGTGAAGGGTCGAACCGTCGGCGATGTAAATTGCCGGACCCAACCCAAGCTTTGTGTTGTATGTCGCGTTTTCGTTCCCGTCGAAATCGGGCAGATCATTCGCGGGCGTCGAGTCAACCGCCATCGCAAGGTCAGGATCGAAATATTGTGCCGCAACCTTGGCGCCGCGCAAACCGATCTCTTCCTGCACAGTGAACGCCGCACAGAAGTCAATGTTCGATGGCGCGTTCTTGAACAACTCAATGACCGTCGCAACGCCAATTCGGTCATCAATGGATTTTGCCATTATCGAAGGACCCACGCGGCGAAATCTTGTAGCAAATCCCGCGCGCTCGCCGACCTTGGCTTTGCCCGCCAACCCAAGATCAATGCGGAGAGAATCAATCGAAACCCTGCGTGTGCGCTCTCCCGTTTCCATCAGATGAACCGGCTTTCCGCCGATCACGCCGGGCGTTCGCTCTTTTCCAACGTAAACTTGCTTACCAATGAGATGGCGCGGGTCAACGCTACCGACGCTCTCAAAACGATAAATCCCATCGCCATCGTCAGCGACGATCATCAAACCGACCTCATCCATGTGCGCGTCGAGCATGACCTTCAAACGATTCTTTCCTCGCCCGCGCTTGGTCGCCAACACGTTGCCCAATGCATCCACCCGAACATCATCCGCGTGGTCGTTGATTTCCTCGATAACGATCTTCCTCACTTCGCCTTCATCGCCAGAGACCGCGATGACATTACAAAGTTCTTCGAGTAATTTGAGTTGAGTTCTTCCAAACGTCGGCATAAGAATCTGAGGAGTGGGACTAAGGTTTAGATATCCCAGGCAATTGTTTCAAGAAAGTTTTCTTCAAGTGAAGCGATGAACTCTGCGAGCAGCCGCCCCGCGCGCTGAACATCTTTGATCGCGACGGACTCGACCGGCGTATGCAGGTAACGGATAGGGAATTCCACCAATGCGGTGGGAATTCCCTCGGCAGTGACTTGCATCGGTTCTGCGTCGGTGCTCGAATGAGCTGTTGTCACATCCAAAAACCACGGAATTTCGAGCTGCTCGGCAAGTTCCTTGAGTTTCTGGTGAACGAATGGGTGAATGTTCGGACCCATGCACAATCCGACGCCTTTACCCATGGCGTGGGTTTGCCAGCCGTTTGCGCCGGGCCCTTTGGCAAACGTGCCATCCACAGCAATTGCAAGATCTGGGCGAATCTCGAACGCGGATGTATACCCGCCTAGATACGTCGTCTCCTCCTGCACGGTAGCCACAGCCCACACATCCCACAAATGCGGCCTCGATTGCAACTCCTCAAGGCAGATCGTCAACGCGGCGACGGACGCGCGGTTATCCACTGTGTGTCCCGACAAGACACCTCCAGCAAGCTCAATCGGTTCATTCGCAAAAGAGATCGGGTCGCCGACCTTTACCTTTTTCTCCACCTCGCGCGCGCTCAAACCGGTATCCACGAGCAGATACCCGATCTCGAGAGCGTCATCCTCGGCGGATTCTGGCAATAACTTCGAGGGCGGCATTACAACCACCGCTGGCAGATCAACCCCACCCGACGCGTGAACCGTCACTTCTGCGCCCGGTAGCACGCGCACGTCTATTCCGCCGATGTTCGTGATGCGCAGAAACCCATCCACGATCTGCGTCACCCTCATGCCAATCCCATCCATGTGCGCGGCGATAAGGATTGACGGACGTTTAGCCTTCGACTTACTCAAGGCGCCACCCTTGCCACTTCCTTGCTTGAGAGCATGCAGAGAACCAACTCGGCTGATGCGAGTCTCATCCACTAACGGACGCCACCGCTCTTCGATGAGCCGCGCAACGGGAGCCTCATTACCTGAGACTCCCGAAACAGAGACCAGCGATTTCAAAAAGGAAAGAATGTCAGCCATTATGGGAAGGGCGTCAATGAAGGCGTAAACGTAGGCGGCGGTGGACCCGATGTAAATGTGGGCGATGGTGTGAGCGACGAGGTGGCGGTATACGTGGCTGTCGAAATGAATGTGGCGGTGAAGGTGAATGTCGGCGATGGAGTAGGCGTGCGCGAAGGCGTGAATGTGAGACTCGGGGTGTTCGATGACGGCAGGAAGTTTGTAGGAGATGGAGTCACGCTCGGCGTTGTGGTCAGCGTCGGCGTGGAAGTGGGCGTTTCGGTGACCGTACCCGTGATGATTGCAGGAGTGACGGTGGCACTGACAATATCGAGCGTCCCCGTTATCGTGGGTGTAACGGTCTCGGTGAGCGCGGTCGGAGTGGGCGTGGCAAGATTCGAGTCGGGTACAAGCACGAGTGCAAGCCAGCCAATACAATAGCACGGAAGAGTTGCAAGAATGATAATGATCAATGTAAGGCGGCGACGCGCGATTGCATCGGAGGCTTCTACCATGATGGTTCGATTATAATCCATCAGCATCAGGGCAATTACTCACTGCACATGATCCCGCTTCATCTTCGTATTTCAGGCTTTCTTTCTTATCGCGATCCCGTTGACTTGGAGTTCGATGAATTCGATTTCGCATGCATCTCAGGGCACAACGGCGCAGGGAAGTCGTCTCTGCTGGATGCGATCACGTGGTGTCTCTTCGGTGAAGCGCGCGGCAAGAGCAGTGACGTGATCAATTTGCATGCAGAGGTGAAAGCCGCGGAGGTCAGCCTTTCGTTCCTGCATGAAGAGAATACGTATCGCGTGCAAAGGACGTTGCCGCGTAACAAAACCACGGTCTTGGAATTTCAGATCCAGAGCGATAACGCATGGAGACCGCTAACCGAGAAAACTACGCGTGACACGCAGGCGCGCATCGAACAAACCCTGCGGCTGGATTATGAAACCTTCGTCAACGCATCCTTCTTCTTGCAGGGAAAAGCGGATCAATTCACGCAACAGAACGCATCCAAGCGCAAGGATGTATTGAGTAATATACTCGGTCTCGAAGTGTGGGAGGAATACAAGAGCCGAACTGCCGAGAAACGGAAGCGATTAGAGGCGGAGGTCGAAACGATCGACGGTCGCGTCGCGGAGATCGACGCCGAACTCGCCGAAGAGGAGACGAGGAAAATTCGGCTGGGTGAACTTCAGACGACGCTGAATCAACTGTCAGCGGGGCGCGAGGCGCAAGAATCTGTCCTGCAAAACCTGAAACGGAACGCGGCATTGCTGGACGAGCAACGCAGGATGACATCCGCGCTCGCCACAGGACTCGAACGCGCGCGCTCGGCTCTCGCCACAGTGGAAGCGCGTCTCGCCGACAAGGAATCGGAGCGCGCCTCCTTCGCGAACCTCGTCAACCGGGCGCAGGAGATCGAGTCAGCATACAAGGCTTGGCAGAACGCGCGCAAGGAGTTGGAAGCGTTAGAAAAAGTCGCAGCGGAATTTCATGGACACCAAAAAGAACGCTCTCCATTACAGGAAAGGATCGCAGTGGAAAAGGCGAAATTAGAGGAAGAGAAACGCGCGCTGTTGACTGAAGAGGAGGCGTTGAAAGACCAACAAGCTGCGGTCGGTGAGTTACGAAAGGAAATTGAACGGACTGAAAAGTTATTAGCCGGCGCGGAGGAAAAAATCAACGAGCGCGAACGCATGGAAGGCGACCGCAACGCCGCTCGCGAACGACAAGCCGCTTTGAAGGTGGAGAATGAGGCGCTCAAAAGCGAGATGAATCAACTCAAAGAGCGGATAGACACTCTTCAGTCTGCCGACGGCGCGACATGCCCATTGTGTGGTCAGGAGTTGAGCGAGAAGCACCGCAAGTCCACGCTCAAGCAACTGGAGACGGAAGGCAAGCAAAAAGGGGATCGCTTTCGCGCGAATCAAAAAGAAACAACTGAAATGGCGAAGCAGATCTCAGAGTACGAGTCGCAAATTGCGAAACTGTCGTCTGCTGGAAATGAACTTGTAAAATACGCCAGTGAAATTTCGGGACTCACTGAACGATTGGAGCGTCTGCAGAAACTGGCAAAGGAGTGGGAAGCCACCGGCAAGAAACGCTTGAAAGAAGTGGATAAGATTCTTGAAAGCGAAAAGTATGCGACCGACGAACAAAAACAACTCGCTAAGTTGGACAGGGAGTTGGCGAAACTTGGCTACGATGCGTCCGCGCACGATACGGCACGCGAACAAGAAAGCGAACTGCGCAGCGCGGATGAGGATTACGTCAACTTGAAGTCCGCAAAGGAAGTGAGCAAACAGATCGAAAGCGAGATCAGGAATTTGGAAGACGATAGGAAAAAGCGGAACGAAGAGATCGAGACGTCACAACTCCAATATGATACCGCCGTGTCTGCGCTGAAAGACGCTGAGACGAATGCCCCCAATCTGGATGAGGCTGAGAGTGAGTTGTTCCGGCTGCGCGAGGAGGAAAATCGCCTGCGCGGTGAACTTGGCGGCGCACAACAACGCGTGGATGTGTTGACCACCCAACGCGCTCGTAAGGCAGATTTCGAGAAAGAGCGTGAAACTTTACAAAAACAGATCGCCCAACACCGCACGCTCGAACAGGCTTTTGGCAAGAACGGCGTGCCTGCATTGCTGATCGAGCAGGCTCTTCCACAGATCGAAGAGAAATCAAACGAGTTGCTAGACCGCCTATCCGATGGGAGCATGTCCATCCGATTCATCACGCAGACCGAGTTCAAGGACAGGAAGCGCGAAGACCTGAAGGAAACGCTCGACATCCAGATCAGCGATTCGGCGGGAATCCGCAATTACGAAATGTATTCCGGCGGCGAGGCGTTCCGCGTCAACTTTGCGATTCGGCTGGCGCTCTCTGAGATCCTCGCTCAACGCAAGGGAGCGCGCCTGCAAACGCTCGTCATTGACGAAGGCTTCGGCTCACAGGACGCGCAGGGTCGTCAGCGCTTGATCGAAGCGATAAACCTCGTGAAGAAGGATTTCGCGAAGATCCTCGTCATCACCCACCTTGACGAACTCAAAGACGCTTTTCCCACGCGCATCGAAGTGGAAAAGACCGAACGCGGCTCCATGATCCGAGTCATTTGAAGCGCTGCACTGTTCTTGCGTCTACCGCGCCTTTGATCGGCGATATGCCAAACATCCACTGACTTCATAACCAATATCACCTCGACATCAACGTTAACGCGGCCTTCCGTCTGCACAATGGCCCGTTGATTTCGAGATAAGCAAATGGAAAAGAAATGAAAAGTTTTATCGCTTTATTGCTGGCGTTCTGTTTGGCGGCATGTAGTTCGCCGGGGAAAGTCGAAATCCGCCAAGCGTGGGTGCGGCCAACGGCTCAGAACGAAGATGCTGCGATCTATTTCACGCTTCAAAACAAGACTGGCGTTGATGTTACCCTTATCGGCGCATCCTCTACGTTAACGGAGATCGTGGAAATCCATGAGACCAGAGTAGAGAACGATGTCGCGAAAATGGCGATGCTCCCTTCGGTAACGATCGCGGCAGGAGAGAGCTGGTCTTCGAACCCGGGAGTTTTCACGTTACACTGGTGGACATTCAACAGCGAGTGATCATCGGCGAGGAATTCAGGATTACATTACATTTCAGCGATCATCCAGATATCCCGATCATGGTTCACGTTGCAGACCTCGTCCCTGAGGAACACCACGATCACTAGTATTCGGACAAGATAAAACTGTAGCGTAAGAAAAACCAGAAGTATCCTTACTCCAACTTCCAACTTTAAATTGTTGGAGTACTAGTCCTTTTGGGGATTAGCATCGCCTCCGCCGCTGGGAACATTTCAGTTTATCCATCGTCTATCCAGCAAAGGAGATCACGAATGAAAAAATTAGTCCTCATTACACTTGTTCTCATTCTTGCCGCATGCTCTGCGGGTGGAAGCGAACTCGAACAAAACCGGCAGACCTGGGAAGACGCGGGTATCTCGCACTATCGCTTTGATCTTCACCTCAGTTGCTTCTGTGTCTTCATTGACCAGATGCCGTTGACCGTCGAGGTGCAGGACGGCGAAGTGGTTTCGATCCTTACTGTAGACGGAACGCCCGTTTCAGCCGACGACCCGATGCACGAATTTTTCGTTGGGCTTGGAACGATGGATCGCCTCTTTGACGAACTCGAAAGCGCCATGGGCAGTGCCGAGGCAGGCGAAATCACCGTGAAGTACGATGCCGCGCTCGGCTTCCCCACCGAAGCCAGCATCGACTACATCAAGGAAGCCATTGACGATGAGTTGTATTTCACGGTTTCGGAGTTCGAGCAACTTCCCTAAGTTGAAACAGCCTCACAATTGAGAATGAAGCGAACAGGCGACTCGTACGAGTCGCCTGTCTGCTTTAAATCTCATTGAGCAGTACTTGATCAACTCCGCGGTCAATTTCCCAGGGATAAACGATGTATGCGTCGGTGACCGCGGAGTAATAATCGGGGCGGACGCTACCAAATAAATTTCGATACGGATTGAAGTGCAGGACGCACGTTTCAGGAAAGCCGCCGGCGGCGGAGACACGGTTCTTGACCGCCGTGATGGTACGCCCGGAACCCCAAATATCGTCCACGATGAGGGTGGGTCTGCCGCGCAGTTTGTCGTCTGCAGGGAATTGGATGAACTCGGGCCACGCCATGATGGACTTTTCCTTGGCGAGTTGCGCAGGAAAATCCACTGCGGCGGTGAGGATGTGCGTGATGTCCATTGCCTCTGAAAGCATGCCGCCAGGCACGATACCGCCGCGCGTGATGACTACCATCGCGGTAAATTCGCGCTTGAATTGCGGGATGAGGTGGTCAATGAGACGATCTACTTCATCCCATGAAATAAATTCGCGGCGAGGTTCGGGTTGCACGAGTGTGAAATCGGTCTTTCCTCTTTCTTCTTTCATTATCTCAAGGAACCGCAAAAGAAGAAAGAATTATCTTTGTCAGCCCAGCACAGCCGCAAGCGGGGCTGGCGCGGCAACCTGTATGGATTGGCCGGCCTCCTGCGCTTTCTCTGCTTCGCGGGCCCAAATATACAAGCAGGTGTGATACGCAGTGGCTGTGTAGGAATTTATCACGCTAGCCATCATGACGAAGCCAAAGAAAATAAATGCGGCGATCGCAATGGCGGCAATCGAGAGCAGGTTCAGGTCGCCGATCAGGTACACTGCCCCGCCTCCAATGGCGAGCGCAATTACAAAGCCGCCGAAACCAAGGACAAAACCGATCAGACCTGTCACCCAGCGTACGCCGACCGTGCTGATTCCGATCAACAGCAGGTTTTCTTTTGTGATCTTCAAAATTCGCGCCATGCCGTCTTTGAGATTCAGGTCGTCAATCACCATCGCCGGCAACACGAGATACGACGCCTCCGTCCACAACGCGGACAGCAGATTTGTCGCGCCGCGCGCGATGCTGGCGCCGATCCCGCCGCGCCGATTCCTTTGGGCGGCGTTGCGAATCAAATTCACCACCGTTGAAGCCGCGGCAAGGGTAAGGATGTCGAAAAAGTCGCGGCGCACGATTCCCCATGCCCTATCCATTCGCCCATCACCTTCCGCCAAATAACCGAAGATCAGGTAGATCGTCATCGCAGAGAAGATGTACGTGACGACAAATTGCACGAAAATCAATACGGCGCTCATCAACCCAATTACGACCTGCCCGACTTGGGAGTCGCCCATCAAGAGCACCGCCCCGATGATGGGGATCATACCGATGACCGAAATGATCATTCCTGCGATCAACGCGTAGATGGATGGCTTCAATAAATCCTTATCTTTGAACGCCATTGCCCAGGCTTGCTTCAAAAACGACCAACCGCGCGAAAAAGCTTGCATAGATTCTCCTCTTTCATTGCGAGCCCAAAGGGCGAAGCGAGCTCCTATTGGATGAGGATTGCTTCGTCGCCGCTCTGCGGCTCCTCACAATGATATTTATGTTGTGATTATAGCAAACTGATCGGGTCAACCTCCACCCGCCAGTTATCCAGGCGAACACCTCTCAACGATTCGGCGGGATTCCCACCTCGTAGGACGATCTGCCACCTATACAACCCCCTGAGTTTTGAAAAGAAACACGGGACGGGACCAATAAGAGTCGATGGTTGTCGGTTGATTGTTGATAGTTTCTCTGCAACGTGTTTCGCCTCTTTCTCTGCAGAAGCCTGATCGGCATCCCTGTACTCGAGTCGCACCAGACGGGTAAATGGAGGGAAATCCAGTCGCTTTCGGTTCTCCAATTCATATTGATAAAAACCATCCACATCATGCCGCGCCGCGGCCTGAATTACTCGATTCTCCGGGTCGAAGGTTTGTAGAACTACCTTCCCGCCGCGTTCGCTTCGACCCGCCCGCCCTGCCACTTGAGTGAGAACTTGAAAGACGCGTTCCCCGGCAAACGGATCGGGCAAATGCAAGCCCACATCTGCAAGCACGATTCCTACAAGAGTTACAAGCGGAAGGTCAAGTCCTTTGGCGAGCATTTGCGTGCCGATCAGCACATCCGCTTTGTGGTTCGTAAAATGGGTCAAAATGATCTCGTGTGCGTCTTTTTGACGCGTAGTGTCCCAATCCCAGCGCAAGGTCCGCGCTTTGGGAAACAACGCGTTGAGCTCTGCCTCCACTTTTTCACTGCCAAGCCCGTACTCACGAATTTGCCTACTATCGCACTGCGGGCAACTTTTCGGCTTCTTTCGCTCGTAACCGCAATGATGACAAAGCAAGCGTTCTTTGTCTTCGACGTGGAACGTCAGCGGCGTATCGCAATTTGGGCATCGCAGAACAAATCCGCAATCGCGGCAGAACACATATGTGGAAGTGCCGCGTCGGTTGAGGAAGAGAATCGCCTGTTCCCCGCGCTTGAGGGTGGATTCCAGTTCTCTGAGCATGAACCGGCTGAAGATCCCGCGTTGACCCGCTTTTAGCTCCTCACGCATGTCCACGATGTGGACAGGAGGCAAACCCGCCTCCACAATCCGCTTTGGCAGATCCAGCTTGCGAATCTGTTTCGTTTCGGTCTGGAATCGCTGTTCGATCGTCGGCGTCGCTGAACCCAGCACACAGACCGCGCCGCACAGTTGAGCGTACATCCGCGCCGCGGTCACCGCGCTGTAAAACGGCGGTTCGGCTTGGTGGAACGATGAGTCGTGGCACTCGTCCGCAACGATGAGGCCTATGCTGGGTAAAGGAGCAAACAGTGCGCTACGCGCGCCGATGATCACTTTGAGTTTGCCTGCGCGGGCGCGACGCCATGTGTCGTAGCGTTCACCTTCTGAGAGTTTCGAATGGATCAACCCCACCTGCCCAGGAAAACGATTCAGGAATCGTCGCACGGTTTGCGGCGTGAGCGCAATTTCGGGTACAAGAATGATCGCCTGCTTGCCGCGCTTGATGACTTGCTCAGTTGCACGGATGTAGATTTCTGTTTTGCCCGAACCCGTAACGCCATACAAGAGAAATGTTTCGTTCCTCTCCCCGCGAATCGCGTTTGTGATTTCATTCAGTGAGACGGCTTGTTCGCGGGTCAATTCAATGACTTCTTTAGCTCTTGCTTTGTTTGCTTGTTTGCTTGTTCTCTCCAGCGGATCGCGAAATATCTCGCTCTCGAACAAACGAATTAGTCCCAATTCCTCGAGTGTTTGTAAGTCTGCAAGATTGCACCTACTTTCGGCGTACACCCACGAGACATTTATGGCTTCGGGTTGCTGAATCAAGAACTGCAAGGCGGACTGTCTCCGAGCGATGGTTTGCTTCGTCCCCAGATTCGGCATCTCGGCTTCCGCCTCTTCCGGCGTGACTGCGAGTTGTGCAACACGAATATATTTCGACCTCGCTCTCGGCGGCGGCAACACAGACCTTGCCGAAAGCACGCCCTTCCGCACAAGATAACCGGCCGTCTTGCGCCAATCCACGCGGGCGAAGTGTGTGTCAATCTGTCGTCCGCGCAGTGCGCCGCGCGTTTGGAGCAAGTTCAGCAGGCGAGCCTCAATTGTCAATCGCTGAGTCTTTGGACTCACTTCTTTCGTTCTGTTTCCTTCGATACCGCTTTCAGTCCCCGGCTCCCTGATCTCGTACATCGTATCCACTTGTTGACTCAACCCGACCGGCAAGAACAGACCGACCACTGCCGCCAGCGGCGCGAGCGTGGACTTCGCCATCGCCTCTGCCAGCGCGATCTGAGCTTGCGTCAACACAGGCTCATCGTCAAGGAGGGCGATAACTTCCTTGACCTCGCGCACAGACGGCTTGTCAATGTATCGAAGAACGACTCCCTGCACGTTCTGCTTCCCAAACGGGACAATTACAAGGTGACCGACACTCACTCCTCCCGAAAGAGACTCGGGCACGGCATAATCAAAAACACCCGCAATGGCTGGCATGTTGACGACGATTTGAACGAAGGAGGTCATCAAGTGAATTGTATCAGTCGAAGTTACAGAAGGCTGGACTTATGTCACAGCCATGAAAATATGCTAAACTACTTGCAAGTTTCAAGATATCAAACGAGCAAGCAATTTGGAGGTTAAGATGCCAACTTATGGAGATGGTCCGTATATCCAGGCAGCCTGCTTCTGCGAAACAGTTATTGAGGACAAACTAGGGGTTCTTTCGCTGATTAGAATTATTGATACGTTGACACACACCCAAGCTGGTGAAAATCCACCCGAAGCCCTGCCCGCGTTTCCCCACACCTTTAAACTCGTTATCATGTTAAAGTCAGGAGATGCAAGGGGTCGCTTCAATTTGAGAGTCGAACCTGAATTACCCAACGGCTCGACCGAAAAAAACATTGTCCTAACGGCGTACTTTGAGGGGGAGGAAAAGGGACAGAATATCGTAGTAGATATGGCATTTGTTTTTAAGCTCGAGGGGCTTTACTGGTTCAACATCTTTCTTGACGAGAAAAAGCTAACCTCAATGCCATTACGTGTTAAATACAACCGCGTGATTATTGGGGGTACTCGCCCAACCCCTACGGCGCAGTGACCGCATATTGGGATTCAGATGAATATGATCCAATCGGTGAGGCAACATTGGATGAACCAGTAACGGTTTTTGATAGGTTAACAGAAATAACGTTGTTTTCACTCAGAACCTGTTCAAAAAAGCGAACTAGATTTTCATCCGACCGAATTCCTGCTTCGAACTCTGCAATTCCTAATTCAATCGCCGCCACTAAATCAGACTCCGCCGAGTCCGGATCAGCAATCAAGAGGGGAATTTGAGGCACCAACCATTCTTCAAGATCGGTTACAGAAATCCGTTTTTGAATGTATTCAAGGATTTTATCTCTCAGCACTGAGGATATCATGGTAATACCTTCATCAAACAAGTCTCAAGTCGAGTGGGTATCAGTAAATGTAATAAGAAAGATCTTCAATGAATCTGGGTGGTTCGAGTTGGCAAAGAAAGGTGAATTGAAAACTCATATTAAACGAAGTTCACATCCAACATCACCACCTCCGCCGGGTGAGCCGCTATGCACTTGGAGTCAAATTGTATACTACTATGACAAAGAAGGCAACCCGCTGGCAATTGTCCATCAGTACCTTCGACCCGACGGAACAATCGGGGCAAGCGGAGTCCCTGATCCCAAGCGCCTCTTCATTGAAGGAAGAATAATCTCTATCCGCACTGGACACAACTAAAAACCCTGACATCTTGCTTTGAGGACCCGTCCAACATTTCATCCAACAATTCTTGTTTCGTTGATCCATTCTCAGCGGGATTGATAACTTCTCCATCTAAAAACGTGTCGTCAACAAATTCGTTTACAACCCAGAACCATCTTTCATCTCCTTTGTCATCAACGATTCGGAAAGGCTGAATATAGGCGCCTGTCGTGAATAGAACAGGTTCTTCTAACTCATAGTTTCTATCATGTTGTGGGTGAACAGTCTCAGCAAGTGCGGCAGTTGCCATATTTCATTATCCTTCCTGCCTTGAATTTAGTACAACGTTCGAATCTATACTTTCACCACCACCCCCGCCCCATACCCCACAACCGAAGACATATCCCCTGTTACATCGCCCGATGTTGCGTGACGCAACATCTGCACCTTGTGCGCGCCTAGTTCGTGTGAAGCCCACAGCACTGCGGCGACAGCAGCGCGTCCACAGGCAAAGCCCTTGCCCGAGTCTTCCGCTTCAAAAATGGATTCGGGTTCGAACGACTCGAATCGCCTGAGCATTTCCGAATCCAGCATTTTGGCGGCGTTCTGATCGTAAAAGTGGGACAGGTCCGTGGATGCGACCAGCAAGGCGTTCTTACTTTTGAGCACTTCTGCGAGTGCGTGACCCAACTTCCGCGCCACGTCCACTTCCTGCGCGCGGATCATGATGGGTAGTAATTTGAAATCGGCCGTCAACGCGCGTTGCAAAAATGGAAGTTCGATTTCAAGGGAATGTTCTTTATCCTCGGTTACAGGTGTAATGGGGATATCGAGATGCGACGACAACTCAGCCAGCGCAGATTTGTCCACTTCGATATTTCCGAGCGGTGTTCCGTACGCGTCGTGCGCCGTTGTGAGCAAGGCATGGTTCGACAGATTGTGAAACGGGGAAATAACAGCAACCAGTTCTGGTTTCAATTTTCTCGCGGCGGCGAATGCATAGCCCGCTACGGCACCTGAATAACGATGACCCGCGTGCGGCGCGATGACTGCCACCACCTCCCCATCCAATTCGGGCAGTTGAGCGTGATTCAAATATTCGTCTACGGTGCGAGTCAGTGTTTTCGCATTCCCCTCGTACCACGTTCCAGCGATCGGCGACGGGCGAACATCAGGCATGAAAAGATTGTAGCACCTTTTGTGTGGCGCGAAAAGCAAGGTGGGGCAGATTGTCCGCATCGAACCACTCGACCGCATCCACATCGTCGTCTGGCTTAATCTCGCCGCCAAGTATTTCTGCTTCGTAGACAATGACAAAGTCCGCGCCGCGCGCATGCTCACGGCCCGATACAATGTCGAAGACGCGCGTTACGCGTATGGAAAGCCCAGTCTCCTCCATACATTCGCGCTCTGCGGCTTCGGCGGGGTCTTCGCCGCCATTGACAAATCCCGCGGGCAAAGTCCACAATCCGCGATGTGGTTCGTTCACGCGCCGCACGAGCAACACGCGTCCATCTTGAATCAAGAGCACTGCGGCGGCAACCTTCGGGTCAATAAAATGAATCCACCCGCATTGTGGGCAAACGGGGCGCAACCTCCCAAATCGTTCTTCGTGCGCCACCGACGCGCCGCAACGCGGGCAGAAATTGAAATCGGGGGTTGACATAATCTAAATAGGGGCGATGCCTGCACCGCCTCTACGAATTATTTCCAACGATTGGCTGAACTTCGACGCATGACCGCCATGAGAATGCTCCCAAGTAGAGCGACAGCGGCAAAGATGATCATCCACCCTGATGGGACAACCGGCGCAGGACTCGGCGATTCACTCGCGATTTGGGTTTGATCCTCACTCTCAGCATTCCCCACTTCCCCGCTCTTCGCGGCAGGGGTGTCTATCACGCGGGCGGAATCTTCCGCAGGAGGTAGTGCCGTCACCTCAGGCACCAGGCTGGATGCAGACTCGAGTGGCGCTTCGGTAGCCGCCTCAGCGGCTGGTGCAGCGTCTTGCGCAGGAGCCTCCTGCACAGAAAAGACCTCGGGTTCTCCGCCCCCACCCATTCCAAACGCGGGCGCAAGCGAGGTAAATTGCGGAGCCAGCGTGTTCACACCAAAGGTGATGAAGAATAACAATGTCGCAAGCGTTGTGGCAAATCGAAATGCAGGATACGCGCGCGGAAGCGGCGGGGCGAGTCCCACCATTTTGCGCGTGAGTGTGAAATTGCGCGGCGCGCGGCGCTTCGGCAGTTTGCGAAGCAACGCGCGGGCGGCGCGGAGATCATCCAAAACAGAATCAAGTTCAGGTTCAGATCTGATCCGCGACTCGAGGCGCGCAGAATCGGACGGGCTGAGTTGTCCGTCCAGATATGCGGAAAGAAGTTCGACATCGCGTTGATTCATTAAGCCGCGCTCCTTTCATCCAGACGATAAGAGGCGGGCAAAAGTTCCGCGAAGCCTTGTAAACATTCTCGTAAGCGGAGGCGGGCACGAGCGAGGCGACTCTTGATGGTGCCAAGCGGGACGCGCACTGCCACTGCAACTTCTGTGTAATCCATGCCTTGAATATCTGCCATCACCACGACGGTTTTGAATTCGACCGGCAAGTTATCGAGGCAATGTTGAATTGCGTGCTCGACTTCGTCGGCTTCGGCTTGCTGGTCGGGAGTCATGCTCGGATCCGCGAGCCAGCGCGGAGAATCCATCTCATCGCCATCGCCAGTGTCGGGCTCAAGCGGAGTTGTCGGTCTGCGTTTTTGCCTACGCAATTCGTCGTAGCACGCGTTCGTGACGGTGCGCATCAGCCATGCCTTGAATGACCCGCCGCGAAACGACGAAATATTTTTGAACGCCGAGATGAACGCCTCTTGCGCGGCATCCGCGGCTTTATCTTCGTCGCCCAGGATGCGCAGCGCCGTGTTGAACACGCTATCCTGATAATGGAGGATCAATGTGTTGAAAGCGTCAAGATTCCCGTTTTGGGCATCGGTGATGAGGGCTTGTTCGTTCATGGAGCGTATTTTATCACTGGTGCGAGGCAGCCACAGCAAGCACAGAGTCTTTTCTAGTCCTTCTGCGACCGCCTATTCAAGAGAATGTAAATTCCTCGCCAGAGAATCATTCCCAGCGCGGAAGTGCCGCCGAGAACGATTGCAAAGATCGGAATCACCGCCGTGTTGAGAATCATCGCACGCAGAAGGGCGGCTAATGGCGCCGCGAAAAGCATGGCGAGCGCGGGTTGCCAGAGTTGTTTAGGATTGGATGCTATTTCAGGTTGGAGGAGTCCAAACCATGGGGCGAGGAGAAACCATGAAACGGTCAGCGGAATGTAGGTGGCAAGAAATCGCGGAAGGTAGGATAAATCCGTTTCGCTGTGTGTAATAAATCCGATGAGGGTGACGAGCACAATAGCAAGAGAATCGCCCAAGATCACATATTTTTTCATCTTTATTGCGTAGGGGCGACCCATGCGTCGCCCCTACCTATTATTCTCGTCTCAACGCGGGGAACAGCAACACCTCACGGATGGAATGTTTATCCAGCAGCAACATCGTCAACCGATCCACGCCCATGCCAAAGCCACCGTTGGGGGGCATGCCGTAACGCATGGCGCGCAAGTAATCTTCATCTAGCGGATGTTTCTCAGCATCATTGTCTGCATAATCGCGCCCCATTTCGACAAAGCGTTGTTCCTGATCGAGCGGATCGTTCAGCTCGGTGAAAGCGTTACATAACTCGAATCCTGCAACGTAGCCCTCGAATCTCTCAACAGTTAGTGGATCGCCGGGGATGGACTTCGCCAGCGGAGAAATGTCACGCGGATAGTTGTACAGGAACGTTGGCTGGATCAACGTCGGTTCAAGAAACTCGCTGAGCAGAAAGTCAATCAACTTTCCGCGCGTCGCTTTCGGGTCGGGAGTCTTGTTCGGGTGTTTGGCTTTTATTGCCTTGAACAAATCCTCCGCAGTTTTGTGTTCGGTGATGTCAATGCCGCTGGTTTGTTTGATTCCTTCACGCATTTCGAGCCGCTTCCACGGAGGAGTCAAGTCAATTTCATGTTCCTTGTATTTGATCTTCATCGTGCCGAGCACTTCTTGCGCAGTGAACGAAACCATTTGCTCGGTGAGTTCCATCACCTGCAAATAGTCCGCATATGCCCAGTAGAATTCGAGTTGTGTGAACTCAGGGTTATGCTTGAACGAAACGCCTTCATTGCGAAAGTCGCGCCCGATCTCATAGACCTTTTCAAGATTACCGACGAGCAATCGCTTCAAATACAACTCGAACGAAATCCGCAGATACATATCCTGTTCGAGCTCGTTGTGATGAGTCACAAACGGACGCGCCGCTGCACCCCCGTACAGAGGCTGAAGGATGGGAGTCTCCACCTCAAGGAATCCCTTGCCATCGAGGAAATCGCGTAGGGCTTTGACGATTGTAGCGCGCTTGCGAAAAGTCTCACGGACATCGGGATTCACCGCTAGATCTGCGTAGCGCTGACGTGCACGGAGTTCTGGATGTTCCAGCGCGGCATGGCGGACAACCGTCCCATCTTCGAGAGTCTCATCCTTCGCCGCAGGAAGCGGGCTCACCGCTTTGGCGAGCATGTGAAAGTCATGGACGTGAAGCGTCACTTCGCCGGCTTTCGTGCGGAACATCACTCCCTCCGCCTGGACAAAGTCGCCGAGGTCGAACATCTTGTTGAAGAAATCCACGCGGTCTTTGCCGACCTCGTTCGCACGGAAAAATAACTGCACCTTTCCGGCGCCGTCTTCGATGTGCGCGAACGACACCTTGCCCATCGCCCGCATCGCGCGGATGCGCCCTGCGAGAATCGCTTTAACTTCTGTGCCGCTGTTTTCCTTGGACTCAAATTCCGCGATCACTTCCTTGCTCAAATGCGTGCGTTTGGCGCGCGCAGGGAACGGCTCCACGCCCTCAGCGCGAAGCTCCTCGAGTTTTTGTAAACGGATTTTTTCAAGTTGAGTGTAGTCGGTCATCATACCTCCCAGTCCCCACCCTAGCCTCCCCCAAATCCCTTCGATTTTGGGGGAGTGTGCTAAAGGCAGGAGGGGTAAAAAATAAAACCCCGCGAGAGACGCGGGGCATGGTGTACAGTTGCTCCTGAGTCTATCCGACTTTCAGGATTTTAACATTATATGTGCCGCCGGGCGTCTCGACTTTCACCGTATCGCCGGCCTTGTGATTCAATATCGCCTTGCCAATAGGCGATTCATTCGAGATCTTGCCCTCGCGCGGGTTGGCTTCCGCCGCGCCCACGATGGTGAACGTCTCCGCCTCGAAGTTGCCTTCCTTGATGGTCACCTTCGAGCCGAGTTGCACGGTATCACCTTTTTTCTTGCCGTTGTCCTCGATGATTTTCGCGGTGGCAAGTAGCAAATCGAGTTCCTGAATACGCCCTTCCACAAAAGCCTGCTCGTTCTTGGCGGCTTCGTATTCGGCGTTCTCGATCAGTTCCCCGCCTTCCATGGCTTCGTGCAGACGATTGGCGACTTCCTGCCTCTTGGCGGTTCGGAGATAATCCAACTCGTCTTGAAGTTTTTGATATCCCTCTTTGGTTAGAAAGTTGTTAGGCATCTTTACTTCCTGCTATAAGAATTTTGTCCCGCGACGCGGGACAAAGCAATGGAGAGCCGATAGGTTGGTGTTTCCCAAAAAGCGGGCATACTATATCATGATTTTTGAGTCAATACAAGAGACGTACGTACCCGTCAGGCGGGCTGAAACAAACGGATTCCGTTCCGTTCAGCCCAGTACTTTCGGATGGCTTCGCCGGCTTTTTCGAGTGTGTCGAACTGCGCACCCAGCGCTGCGAATTGCGACTTGTACGCGCCCACCGCCTCCACCCACCTCTGGACGCCTGCTTCGCTGATCCTGTGAACTGACTCTTCCATCCCAGCCGCATTGGCGGCAAGCTCCTCAGGCTTGGCAAAGATATACGGCACGTCAATGTCATAACGAAGCGGACGATTCAAGAGTTCCGCGGCGCGGCGCACGAGAATATGGTCCACGTGTGAACCAACTGCCAATTGGCAGACCAGCACATCGTCCGGTTTGAGGCGGGCAGAAACTGCCTTTGCAATTTGGGCGGGATAATCCGCATCGGCATCGTGAGGCGGCACTGAAATTTCAGAGTATAGCCAGTCTGTATGGTCATCACGGCGGTAGATACAATCCAGAAAATCGAAGTGTACGGCGTTTGCTCCTACAATTGATGCGGCGTTCGAATCCTCGTCGCGTCGCCTCCGAACGGTCTCTTCGGCAGAGGAAAAACCCCACGTGTAATGAAGCCCTTGAGCGAAATTCGAATATTCGCTTAGATTCGGGTCTCCACACATGATCGTCCAGATTTCAACCGCAACGCCGGTTTGGGCTTGCTCGTAGATCAAACCGCCTGCTGAAAAAACCGCGTCGTCGAGGTGAGGGGAAAGATAAATCCACCGCATAGGCTAATTTAACCACAGGAGCGGAAACACAGCTCAGAATTTAAGATGTGAGTGCAATTGATTTCCTGCACTCATTCTAGTACACTGTGCAAGAGGCAGAGATGCAGGAACGGCGCAAGCAACCCCGCAAAAATCTGATGTCATATTCGCAGGTGTTCGACCTGTACGAGGGGAGACTGGTGGGCTACCTCGGCGATTTGAACCTGCTGGGTGGGATGGTGATCGGCGACCAGCCCATGGATGTGGGGATAAACTTAACCGTTTCGATTCAATTGCCTGAACTTCCAAATGTTTCTGCCTCGCGGCTGGCTCTGCCTGTGCGGGTTGCGTGGTGCCAGCCCGATCTCAGCCCCGAGTATTTTGCGATTGGGTTGGAATTCGACCCGGTCACCGACGAGCAAAAAGGAATCATCGAAGCCGTAATGGAGAACTACGAGTTCCGCCGGGAAACGCCGAACTATCCGCCGCGCCCGGAAGCAGGCTGATTACGAACTCATAAACCGAAGACCTTGGCGGCCCAAACACTCAGGGCGGAAGTGATACCCGTCAGCACAGTCCCCCAGACGATATCAATGATCGTGAGAGTCACGGGCCAGCCGCGCAAGGTTGCTTGATTGGTGAGGTCGTACGTGGCGTAGGTGACCAAGCCAAATAATGCGCCGCGCAGAATCGCCTCGCGCGTGGACATCCCTACTCCGGGCGCAACGACGAAGTACACCAATCCTCCGATGAAAATGAGATAGAAGAGCGCGGCGACCAGGAAATTGGCTTTCTCAGCCATCAGATGACCGATCTGGGACCGATAGAACTTCGGCGCGACAACGCCGAGCCAGACTGCGTCGAGGCCCAGGAAGATGAATAGGGTAAGAAAATAGAGTTTGAGGATCATTTTCGCTTCGCAGGTTTCTTTTTGTTAGATGCCTTTGAGCGAGTTGTCGTTTTGCGAGTCCTCGACGTTGTTGACTTCTTATTTGTTTTGGTTGCTTTCCGCGGTGAAGTCTTCACCTTGCTCTTGGATAACTTCTCAGACGAGATTTTTTTCGCTTTTGCCTTCTTGGCACTCGGTTTCCTTCTCGACTTCTTGACCTTCACTTCATCAACCGCTTCCTCTTTCACCCCAAACATTTCATCCCACTTCGCGGACATGGACTCCACGCCCGCGCCGTTCAACGCGTCACTCACTGATTTCCATCGTTCGTCGTCTACGAATCGCCAATCCATGAAAACGTGATGCTGGTAGGCGTGCAGTTCGACATACAATCCTTTACCCCAGAGTTCCTCGCACGAGCGAATGTATTCCAAGCGCGTAACGTAATCTTTGATGATGACGAATCCTTCAAAGGGAAGTCCTAACGCTTCGGCGAGCGATTTCTGGCTTAAGTCACCCGTCGCTTTTTCGAGATACGCGGCGGAGGTTTTGATCCAACCTTTAGTGTAAGCAAAACGGTTGTGATAAAGAACGAGTCCGCGTTCGTCGTTGTGGATGTTGGAATAGGCAAACACGTTTTCATCCACCGTTCCGTGCGCGGTGAACAGGTCGAAGAGGAAGAAGTTTTCCACGTTTGCGAACAGGTAGCGGCGGTGAAGAAGCGGGAAGATCTTCCAATCGTGGCCGGCGATGAGCCCTTCGTTAGGTGTTTCATCCCATTTCGGCTTGCGGAACTCCATCCCATATTTTTCGCGCAGGCCATCCACCTGCCCATGACCGAACATAGGCAAGCCCGGCAGCGTCGCAAGCACGGTCGCAACGCCGAAATATTTGTCGCCGTCGCCAAATTGCTCGATGGCAGTCTTTTCATCCGGGTTGTTCATAAAATTCACATAGCGTTTGAGGATTTGCGGATCGAATTCGAGCGTGTTCTTGATCGCCATGCGATATTTGGCGTTGTCCTCGTCGCGCAGCATGTGCATGAACGCCGAGTTGTACACGCGATGCATGCCCAGCGTGCGGACGAAATATCCCTCCAGAAGCCAGAACGCTTCGGCGAGAAGCAGCGTGTCCGGAACCTCCGCCGCGACACGATCCACAACTTCGCGCCAGAATTCATTGGGGATTGCCGCGTCGAAATCGGCTCGCGTCATGCCGTGCTCGGATCGTGACGGGATCGCGCCGCCTGCGCCGGGCTCAGGGAACCACAAGCGCTGGACGTGTTTCTTCGCCAACGTCATTGCCGCATCGAAGCGGATGACCGGGAAATTGCGCGCGACATGCAGGATGGTTTGAATGACAGCCTCGCGCACTTCCGCTTTTGAGTAATCGAGCTGCGCGGTGTCGTTCCACGGGAAGGAGGTGCCGTCGTTGCCGTGATAGATGTAACGCACGTCACCCGTATGATGATCGCGTCGTTGAAAGACAACCGATGCATCGGTCTTGTCGTAATAATGATCCTCGATGTAAATCCCTACGCGAATATCATCAGAGAGATTTTCAGACTTGAACGAGTATGAAGGATATGGCGAATACGGCAGCGACAAAAACCAATCGGGATGTTCGATCACCCACTTCGAGTCGATACCCATGTGGTTGGGAACCATATCAGCAGACAAACGAATCCCGCGCTGCCAGGCGCGGCTTCGTAGGTTTTCCAACGCGCCCCATCCACCTAAATCTTCGGCGATGTCATACGAATACAACGAATACGCTGATGCAACCGCGTCGGCGTCGCCCATGCGTTGCTTGATCCGTTGACTGGCGCGGCTGCGTTCCCACAAACCGATGAGCCACAAACCAGTAAACCCGCGGTCGCGCAGAATATCGAGTTCCTCGTCGGGGATTTGGTCGAGTGTCTTGATCCAACGTCCGTGCTTGCGCGAGAGTTGTTCGAGCCACACGTAGGAATTCTTTGCGATCAGGACAAGCCGCGGCATCCATTCCTTGTCTGGGCTGTATCGTTCGTATTCAGCATAGTCGCCATAGGTTGCCACAGGAATTTCCGCCTTGAAATCGCCGTGGGCAAGTTGATGGCGGAGCGTCTCTTCGCGCAAGTAATCCATGCCGCGTAACAGCCGTGCCACGAATTCATCCCCAAGCAATGCGCCCCATTTTTCGATGATGAACTTCAACTGCCCCTCGAGCGATTCAGGGAAGGCTTCGGCGGGCGCACGCAGGATCTCGAACAGCGACTCGCCGGTTCCCGAAATCGCTGCGTTGTCTTTGGCAATTTTGGCAAAGAAGGCATCCAGCGCGGCGATCAAATTCTTGTAGGCGGTTGGCTCGAGGGGAGCGTCATCCACCAATTCCAGCATCGCGCTCACCGCCGGGTTGGCGTTGTGCGTGAAAACGTAGATTAACTCCTCTACCGAACGGACGCGTCCGTTCGTGAGTTTGGCGAGATATTCTTCGACTAACTGTTCCCCACGATACACGCGCTCAGGCGGGAACTCCGCGATGAATTTCTTTTGCGTCAGGTCAATCGAATCTGCGCCGACCTGTTCGCTGACCGACGTAACCGCGGTGTTCATCACCGGCGGCGGGGCAAAACGCTTCACCAGCGTGCGCAGAGCCTCATCAATGAGCGACAACGCGTACAGATCTGAAGCAGGCAAAGGCTGGGAGCGAAGCGCTGTCATCTGCGCCGCGAACTTCCGCGCCGATGAAAAATCTACAAAGAGAACGCGTCCGTCGTCGCGGAAGAAGTTCGAAGCGAATTGATAGTGGTCACGGGATGATCTAGTTACGTGCATGCCGCAATCATAACCCCATTGATTGATTTCGAGTATACTTTGCGGCGATGTCGCCCCCGTTGTTCGGTTTAATCGCGATGATGATCCTTGCAGTTTTGCACATACTGGTGCTGGCAAGGTTGTTCGGGCGGCGCGATGGACAAGAGACCGCCGCTGTTCTGTTCGCCGCATACTTGATCGTCAACATGCTTTTGACCGCGGTGGAGGGGCTGTGGCGCGGCGGGCAACTCGCGTTGGATGCACAAACCGCAACCGACGTTCAAATCTTCGGAGCATTCGCTCTATCCTACATTGCGCTGCTCACCATCCGCTATTTTGTGCGGAGGGACGTGACCGTCTGGGTGATCGCGGGCATCGTTTGGATTGCGGGATTCTTTGTCTTCGGGCAGAATCTGTTCGGTTTCGGCGATGTGGTCTGGACGAACGGAACGTTCATCCTCACCCTCGACCGAATCACTCCCCTATGGGCGGAACTTGGCTGGCTCGTCTTCACACTTGGCGGGTTCATCAGCGTGCGGTTAAGACACAAACAGTCTCGCCAGCCACTGTTGCGTAACCGCCTCAATTACTGGACCCCGGTCTTTCTCTTCATTCTCATCAACGACGTACTGTTATTTATCGGGCTCGGCGTTCCGGGCAACGCTTTGCGCCTGCTCGCGGCAGTGGTCGGCGCGCTGATCATCGTCACGCACGACCCACCGGACCTGCGCGACGTGGCGCGGCGCGTGATGACGTACGTCATCACCACGCTGGTCATCCTCGTCTTTTACGTCGCCGGCACCACCGCTTCGCAAACCGTCTTCGACGCACTGCCAAACTACAATCCGCTCATCGTCGGCGCGGCGATTGCGTTGCTTCTAGCCTTGATCTTCACGCCGTTGCTCTCCATTGTGCGCCGCGCGGTGAACCGCTGGTTCGATCTACAGGAGTTCCACCCCAGCCGAACACTGCACGCCTATAGCGAACAGATCAGCAACATTCTCGATATGCAGCGCCTCGCCAACGTGGCGGTGGGCCTCATCATCGAAGCGATGGACATCACGCGCGGCTTCCTCTTCCTTGTAGACCCAGACATCAAGGATGGCGAAAAATTTTATCGTCTGCGCGCCGTGCGCAATCAGGGCGAACGGCAGATTCGAATCATTGCCCTCAAAAGCGACCATCCCATTGTGAAGTATCTGACGATGGAACAGCGCCCGCTTCTTCAATACGACCTCGACCTGCTCCCCGCTTTTCGGTCTGTTTCGGCACCCGAGCAGGAATGGCTCAACCATCTCGAAGCGGAAGTGTACCTTCCGATCTTTTCCAAACGCGAGTGGATCGGCTTGTTCGCGCTGGGCGCGAAGATCGCTGGCACGCGTTACACCGAGGACGATCTCGTCACCCTCTCCGCGCTCGCCAACCAAACTGCTGTCGCGCTCGAGAACGCGCGCCTCGTGGATAACCTGATGCAACTCAATACGGAGTTGCGGCAGGCGTATCGTAACCTCGATAAAGCCAACCGTGACCTCGAACGCCTCGACCAAACCAAATCCGATTTCATCAGCATTGCGTCGCACGAACTCCGCACGCCGCTGACGACGATCATCGGCTACACCGAAATGCTACTCGAGGATACAACGCTGCCGGGCGGCATCCATTCCATGTTGTCCAACATCTCTAAAGGCACCAAGCGCCTGCATGAGATCATGGACTCGATGTTTGACATCGCACAGATAGACACGCGTACCTTGCAGCCGCATCTGATTCCGGTGGATACCGCTGCGTTGATCCGTGAGGCGGGCGCGGAAATCAAGAACACCGTGGGCGAGCGCAAACAACTGCTCACTCTTGATATTCCCGCACTGCCCATGGTGAAAGCCGACCCCAACCTGCTGAAAAAGCTATTCCAGCATTTGTTGAACAACGCGGTGAAATTCACGCCCGATGGAGGCAAGATCAAAGTAGAAGCGCGTCAAGTGACGGCGAGCAATTCCGATTTTCCCGACGGCGGGCTGGAGATCATCATCAGCGACAGCGGCGTGGGCGTGGACGCCAATTCGCGCGAGATCATTTTCAGCAAGTTCTATCAGCCGGGCGAGGTCAACAAACATTCGACCAGCAAAACGCGCTTCAAAGGGAGCGGCGCGGGCCTTGGGTTGGCGTTATCGAAGGGTATCGTCGAGGCGCACGGCGGGCGCATCTGGGTGGAAAGCGCCGGCTACGATGAGGAGAAATTCCCCGGCAGTCAGTTCCATGTGATGCTGCCGCTGGGTGTGTTCGATAAAGGCGAGAAGACCGTGACGATGGGGAATGAAGCGAAGTTACAGATCGCGTAATGATAGCTGGTGCAAACCGCCCTGCAATTGCAAGATAGCGATTGTTTAGTCCAACTTCTTTCGATATACCCTGTGATTCTTGTACTCGACCCCGTTTAGATTCCTCAAATCTGCGCGCATTTGGCGCGTGGTTTCGGCGACCTGCGTCATTTCGACGTGTTCGAATTGATTGAAGTCGAAGACCGTTTTCCCCATTTCAGAATACAGCAAGGCATTGCCGCCCCTCCCCTGATATTCCGGCAGGATCCCCATGCCGTTCCCCGAGATGATCTTGGTGCGCTTCATTTCGAGCAGGATGTCAACGATGCCGAACGGAAAGAGCCGTCCCTTGGCGCGTTGCAACGCGGCGGACACATCGGGGAAGGCGAAGAGGAACCCGACGATCTCCTCGCCAGCGAGGATGACTTTGATCAGACGTGGATCAGCAACGAGGAAAATGTTATCAACCGCGTACTTGATGTCGCCGGGCGAGAACGGATAATACTCCCAATTGTAGATGAACGCCTTGTTGTATGCCTCGCCGATGCGCGGCGCCCATTGGAGCAATTCGCGTTTGCTCTTGAACTTCTTGACCTTCAACGTGCCGCGTTCGATCACGCGTTTGGCAATACTTTCAACCCGTTCGGGAATGCGGAACGACCCGGCAGGTAAGTAAGACGAGACGAAATCCACTTCCTTCTCAAAGCCGAGCGAGTCCATCAATTTGGGATAGTAATCGTAGTTGTAATTCATCGTCGTCATCATCTGACGATGCTCAAAGCCTTCCACTAGAATCCCATAACCGTCGAACGGAGAGAGTCCCTTGGGACCGATCATCGTATCGAGCCGGCGATCTCTTGCCCACCCGATGGCGGCGTCGAAGAGGGCACGCGCAACCTCAAGGTCATCAATGGAATCGAACGCGTAGAAGTGGGCTTTCTTGGTTTTGTGATAGTCGTTGAAGGGCTTGTTGTCCGCGGCGCAGATGCGCCCCACCACTTCCCTATCGCGGACGGCGAGGAAAAAATCCGCTTCGGAGTGGCTGAAGAAGGGATGCTTCTTCCGATTGAGAGGCAGGTAGGCGTCCGCGAAAAGAGGCGGCACCCACTGCGGACAGTCGCGATACAGGTCGTAATAGAATTCGACGAAGCGTTTGACTTGCCGCTTGTTCCCCGCGTCCACTTTTTCGATGGTGAGCATGAAGGTTTCCTGATGAGGCGCCTTGGCGCAAGTATAAATCAAAACGTGTACTCCGTTGGTCGAGTAGCGAGCGTTCGTTGCGTGCGTATCGAGACTAACGGGTTCAAGAGCAGCCTTGTAACAAAATCGTTTAACTTAGCGGTGATTTCGACTGCCTGCGCTCAACCACCGAAAAATACATCGTGCTATACTTGAAAAAAAACGGAGTCGGGAAATACATCATGTCCAAAGAACAGCATCAGGAATTACTGAAAAAATACGCCGAAGCCGTCGTGCGCGTGGGACTCAACCTGCGCAAGGGACAACGCCTCATCATCAACAACGCCGTCGCGCGCGGCGTGCCGGCTGCCGGGCGCGAGTTCGTCCATGAGGTGACGAAAGCCGCTTACGCCGCGGGCGCGAAATATGTGGAGGTCATTTGGGGGGACGAGGAAATGCTCCGCATCCGCTTGCAGAACGCCCCCGGCGACTCGTTCGACGAGTATCCGAAGTTCCACATCACCGCCATCATGGACATGATCAAGAACGGCGACGCGTTGCTCTCGGTCTCTGCCAACGACCCCGACGCGCTGAATGGCATGGATTCGGAACGCGTGGCGGCGATGCAAAAACATCACCTGCAAAACTATGCACCGGTCGGCGCGCAAGTCAGCCGCAACGCAATCAACTGGTGTGTGGTCGCGTCGGGGAGCCCGTCGTGGGCGAAGAAGATATTCCCAGACCTTGAACCAAGCAAGGCGGAAGAGAAGTTGTGGCAAGCCATCTTTGAAACGACGCGCGCCACTCTCCCTGACCCGATCGGCGCGTGGGAAGCGCACATCAAAAACCTGAAAGCCCGCGCGAATTACATGCAGGCAAAGAAGTATTCTGCGCTTCATTACAAAGGTCCTGGCACAGACTTTACTTTGGGTCTGCCGAACGGACACAAATGGAGCGGCGCGCAAGGCATGGCGGAGAATGGCGTGATCTTCACCGCGAACATGCCGACCGAGGAAATATTCACACTGCCAGATCGCAACCGCGCCGAAGGGACGGTCACCGCGACGTTCCCGCTCAGTTACGCGGGCAGTCTTATCGAAGATTTCAGCGTGACGTTCGAGAACGGACGCATCGTCAAAGTGAACGCGAAGAAGAACGAAGCGCTTCTGCAAAAACTGGTGGATACCGATGAAGGCTCGACGCGCCTCGGCGAAGTGGCGCTCGTCAATGCGACTTCGCCCATCGGCAAGCGCGGACACCTCTTCTACAACACGCTCTACGACGAGAACGCGTCCTGCCACATTGCGATTGGTCGCGCCTACCGCTTTACGCTCATCGGCGGGGAAGAGCTGACGGATGAGGAGTTCATCGCCGCCGGAGGCAACGTCAGCCTCAACCACGTGGATTTCATGATCGGCTCGCCCAAAATTGACATTGACGGGATCACTCAAAACGGGGATCGTGAACCGGTCATGCGATCCGGCGAATGGGCATTTGACGCGTAATTTGTAGGGGCGACCCGCCAAGCGAGAGTAGCACATCTTGCCCAAACCTGACGGGTCGCCCCTACAATCGGAATAGTTGGAAATGACCGAACAGGAATTCGATCACCTGCTCTCCAAATATGCGGACGTGGTCGTGCGCGTGGGACTCAACCTGCGCAAGGGACAACGCCTGCTCCTGCGCGGCATCCTCGAAGACGCGCCGCTGATGCGCAAAGTGACCGAGAGCGCCTACAAGGCCGGCGCGATCTACGTCGAGCCGATCTACGCGGACGAGCGCATCACGCGCATCCGCTTCGAACACGCCGACCCGGAGACTCTGAGCGAAGTTCCGAACTGGATGGTGAAGCGCTACGAGGAATACTACGAGCGCATGGACGCGGAACTCGCCATCTCGTCATCCGACCCCGAACTGCTGGCAGGTATCAACCCGGAGTTGATCGCAAGGAACCGCAAAGCAGTTGCACAAAGGTTGGAGCCGCTCCGCAAGTACGAGAACACGACCAACTGGTGCGTGGTCAGCACGGCGACGCCGGCTTGGGCGAAGAAGGTGTTCCCCGACCTCCCTGCGAAAGACGCGGTGGAAAAATTATGGGGGGAGATCTTTGCCAGTTGCCGAATCTACGAAGCGGACCCGGTCGCCGCGTGGAACGAGCACAAGGACAAACTCCAAAAGTATCGCGATTATCTCAACGGGCAGAAATTCACGGCGCTTCATTACAAAGCCCCCGGCACGGACTTGACGGTCGGCTTGCCCGAAAAACATCTGTGGCAGGGCGCGCAAGCGGAATTCAAAAACGGGATCACCGGCATCCCCAACCTCCCCACCGAGGAAGTGTTCACCACACCGCACAAAGACAAAGCCGACGGCACAGTGACATCCACTATGCCGCTGAATTACGGCGGCGTGTTGATCGAGGATTTCAGCCTGACCTTCGAGAACGGACGGGTTGTAAAAGTGACGGCAAAAAAGGGCGAAGAGATATTGAAGAAATTGCTCGAGACCGACGAGAACGCGGCACGGCTCGGCGAGTGCGCGCTCGTGCCGAACAGTTCGCCCATCAGCCAGCGGAAGATCCTCTTTTACAACACGCTCTTCGATGAGAACGCATCCTGTCACATCGCGGTTGGAAATTCGTACCGCGACACCATCGTCGGCGGCGAAGACATGACCGAGGAGGAGTTCGCCGCGGCAGGAGGCAACAAGAGCCTCGTCCACACCGATTTCATGATCGGCTCGGACAAACTGGACATTGATGGACTCAAAGCCGACGGCTCACGCGTGCCGGTCTTTCGCGCGGGCGAGTGGGCGATAAACATGTATTAAGGAATCGGAGAATTCGCAAAACTGATGGCTAGATGTGCATGCTCTGAAGAAAGAAACAACCACCCGCGTACGGGTGGTTGGTTCCACAGTTCGTCACTGTGGGGGCGTACCGTAAATATAGCATCTTAGGGAGAAAAAGTCAAATGACAAAAAAGACAGCAATTGCATACATTGACGGGAACAATTTATATCATGGGATTATTGACGGGAGAAATACACCGGCAAAAGGCTACACACCATTTTCCAAAGAACGTCCTTGGGGTGATCTGCTTTGGCTAAACTTAGAATCTTTTATCAACTCTTACCGGTTGCCAAACATTGAATTAGTAAAGATCAAAATTTTTCAAGCTCCTTCTTACAAGCCTGATAGTTTGCGACGCCAGCAGGTCTACAGAAATGCCCTCATATCTTTGAGCACGATTGACGAATCGTCCTTTTTCTTTGGCGAATTCAAACCAAGTATAGCCAGATGTTCAAAGTGTGGTCATGAACACACATTTCAGATTGAAAAAAGAACAGATGCGGCGATGTCAACCGAAATTCTGAGTGACTTTTTCTTGAAAATATGTGATGTCATAATAATGATAGGAGGCGACTCAGATCAAATACCAGTTGTCGAAAAAATTAAATCGATTAATAAAGATAAAGAGGTGTACACTATTTTTCCGCCATTCAGAAAATCAAAGGCGATTTTTCAGATTCTTGGTGAAAAGTTTTGCCGAAAAGTTAGCTACAAAACACTCTTAAATAATCAACTAAGTGATATTGTAACAGTGGGTGGCTTCAAAGTTGAAAAACCTCTTGAATACAGAAGGGTATAGCGGATTTCCAGGAAATCATATTCAATCCTGCTATTATTCATTCTTAGAACATCTGTTATAATTTTCAGGGTGGAACAAAAACCAACAACTCCCAACAAAAACTGGCTCGCCTCGCTCACACAGGGGCTCCCTCCGACATACTGGCTGTTGTGGAGCGGCACGCTCGTCAACCGCCTCGGCGGGTTCGTCATCCCCTTCCTCTCGCTCTACCTCACCGGTCAGCGCGGCATTTCCGTGAGTCAAGCCGCGCTCATGGTCTCACTGTTCGGCGCAGGCTCCTTCCTCTCGCAACTCGTCGGCGGCGAACTGACCGACCGCCTCGGACGCCGCCCGGTCATGCTCCTCAGTTTCCTCGTCACGCCGCTGTTCATGGTCGCGCTCGGCTTTTCGCGCGATGTTTCTTTCATCGCGCTCTTCACCTTCATCGTCGGGTTCTTCACCGACCTCTATCGTCCTGCGGTCGGCGCGGCAATTGCGGATCTGGTCCCGCCCGAATCGCGCACGCGCGCCTACGGATACAACTACTGGGCGATCAACCTCGGCGCGGCGGTCGCTCCGCTTCTCGCGGGACTGTTAGCGCGCTACGAGTACCTCATCCTCTTCATCGCGGACGCGGCGACCACCCTCGTCTTCGGCATTATTGTTTTCTTTGGCATCCGCGAGACTCGTCCCGTCGAGGCACATCACGGCGCGCAGATCACATTCAACCAGCGGATGAACCAACTCAAGCGCGAACCGATCCTGCTGTTGTTTTCGTTCCTTGCGTTGTTCTACGGCATGATCTACATGCAGGCGTACGTGACCCTCCCGCTGGACATGGGCTCGCACGGGCTGGGTCCCGAGCAGTACGGCGCGACCATCGCGGTCAATGGTTTCCTCATCATCCTTGTGACGATCCCCATCAGCAACATGGCGAGCCGGTGGCATCGCTTCGGCACCATCGCGCTTTCAGCATTGTTCCTTGCGTTAGGGTTCGGCTTCACGGCTCTCGCCGACAGCCTGACATTGTTCATCGTCAGCGTGGTGATCTGGACTATCGGAGAGATCGCGGCTACCGCCGTCGCGCCCGCCATCATCGCCGACTTGTCGCCGGTGGACTTGCGCGGCTTGTATCAGGGAATCTTCGGCTCCGCGTGGGGACTCTCCGCCTTCCTCGGTCCGCTCGCGGGCGGATGGGTCTACGAAAATTTCGGAAGCGACGCGCTCTGGGCTGGCTGTCTCGCGCTGGGAATCATGCTTGCCTTTTCTTATCTGGCGATGAGCGCGCCGGCAAAGAGACGGATGGAGCAATCCAGAATCATCTAATATACAAAAGTATCGTCATTGCGGGGAGCGAAGCGACAAAGCAATCCCCAACACCGTGACGGAGATTGCTTCGCCACTCCCCTTCGCTAACGCTCAGGGTCGGGCTCGCAATGACGGGTTTATGATTATTGAAGGGGTTATAATCTCGCCATGCCCAGATCAAAGTCCATTTCCACCGATGAATTTCTCACCGAGGAATACGAATACATCGCGCAGACCGCCGCGCAGGCAAACGAAGACCGGGCACGCATCTCATCGTTCTACCTGATCGCCGTTGGGTCGTTGATCGCGACCATCTTTGGTACGCAATTCTTCGATCCCGATTTCTTCACGCAAAGCATCAAATTCATGCTCAGCGGCATCTTTCTCCTGCTCACGATGATGGGTACCTCCACCATCGTGCAACTCGCGAAACTTCGCGCCGCGTGGTACGAGTCCATGCTGGCGATGAACCAGCTCAAGGAATTTATGATTTCGCAAAACAAAGAAATATCAAAGGCTCTCCGCTGGACGTCACGTACCCTCCCCCCGAAATATAAAACGTCAAGTATCTCTTTTTATCAGGCGCGCGAAGCCGCCATCCTCAGCGGCGTGACGTTCACCGCGTCGGTTCACTTCGCCCAATACGCCATGAACATGAATAACTGGGTCAGTTGGATTGTCTCCGCCGCGTGCGGAGTCGTCGTAGTCTTTGTGCAACTTGCGATCTACAGGAGAGCGTTGAACTGACATGCAGCCGCTTCAATACCCATATTCGTCATTGCGAGGAGGGCAAAGTCCGACGAAGCAATCCCCAGCACGGACTGCAAAGCCTGATTTACCCGGGGATTGCTTCGCTTCGCTCGCAAGGACGGGCGAGGGGTATTTTTGAGATAAATTCATGCCCCGCGATTACATTTCACAACCTCCCGCCGCGTTTCAACGCCGTCCGCATCTCACCCGCGGCGACGACTGGATCCGCGCCTTTTTGCGCGAAGCGAAAGTCGGACACATCGCCACCTCCGTGGATGGACAGCCGTTCGTCAACCCGACGACGTTCTGGTATGACGAAGTCAATCACCAGATCGTCTTTCACTCCAACGTCACCGGGCGGGTCCGCTCGAATGTGGAAGCCAACCCAAAGGTCAGCCTCGAAGCGAGCGAGTTGGGGAAGTTTCTCCCGTCCAACGTCGCGCTGGAATTCTCGCTTCAATTCCGCAGTGTGGCTGTCTTCGGCACGGCGCGGCTGGTGGATGACCCCGCCGAGGCGCGTCCGTTGCTCTACGGACTCATCGGAAAATACTTCCCGACAATGACCGCGGGCAAAGAGTACCGCGAGATCACCGAAAAAGAATTGCGCTCCACTTCGATCTATGCGATCCAAATCGAAAGTTGGAGCGGAAAAGAAAACTGGGAGGCTCGCGCCGACCAATCCGATGAGTGGACCCCGCTCGACGAAAAATGGTTCGACTAATTCGCGGGGTAATTTTCTGCGCCACTGGGGTGTCTGTAACAAAGCTGGTGGGTTTGAAAAGGGAGAAGACCTCTTGTAAGATGGAATTGCGAAGATTGCATCTACAAGAGGTCTTCAATGAAGATTGTATTACAACTTCCGCAAGTAGAA
>Ga0187893_10002474_pt1 | contig 40501 bp, 10 predicted proteins | sample MA1701074metaG_FD_139574 | JGI IMG/M metagenome (GOLD analysis project Ga0187893, IMG submission 139574) | White microbial mat communities from a basaltic lava cave in the Kipuka Kanohina Cave System on the Island of Hawaii, USA - MA170107-4 metaG ...
GGAATTGGCTCTCAGTGTCGAGAAAGCTTTACAGTCCGAGACCGGCGTCACGGTTGCGCCCATTGCCCGCGTCAGTCGAGAACAAAACTTGCCGCTCTCCTTTGCCCAGCAACGCCTCTGGTTCCTCGACAAACTCTCGTCACGTAATACGAGCTATAACATCCAGGTGGCAGTGCGACTGAAGGGCCCCTTGGATCATCTCGCCCTGGAAAGATCTCTCAATGAAATCATCAAACGGCACGAAGCTCTGCGCACGACCTTCGCCGTCCGCGACGGGTTGCCCGTACAGGTAATCGCGCCTGAATATGCAATCTCTCTGCCGCTTGTTGATCTCTCGGCCGCGCCGCCGGGTGAGCGTGAATCATCGATTGCACTCAAGTACGCTGAAGAAGGGCGGCGCGCGTTCGACCTTGGCAAACTGCCCCTGCTTCGTTTCCACTTATTGAAGTTTGGTGAGACCGAGCATGTGCTGCTACTGACTATGCATCACATCATCTCCGACGGCTGGTCAATGGGAGTGATTACAAACGAGGTGGCTTCGCTGTACAAGTCATTCTCGACTGGTCAACCGTCGCCGCTTCCTGAACTGGCGGTGCAGTACGCGGACTTTGCCCACTGGCAGCGCGAGTGGCTAAAGGGCGAAGTGCTGGACGGTCAACTGGCCTATTGGAAGAGCCAACTCGGCTATCAGCTCCCGACATTGGAATTGCCGGCCGATCACGCGCGGCCCACCGTCCAGAGTTTCCGAGGCGAGCGACGCCTCTTCACTCTGCCAGCCGAGCTCTCGGAGTCACTCCAGGCCTTGAGCCGCCGCGAGGGGGTGACGCTCTACATGCTGATGCTCGCCGCTTTTAAAGTCCTCCTTTATCGTTACAGCGCGCAGGACGACATCGTAGTCGGGACTGACATCGCCAATCGCAACCGCAGTGAGATTGAGCCCCTCATCGGTTTCTTTGCTAACCAACTGGTACTGCGGACGGACTTGTCCGGGAATCCGACTTTCCGCGGTCTGTTGCGCCGCGTGCGCGAAGTGACGCTGGGCGCATACGCGCATCAGGATTTGCCGTTTGAGAGATTGGTCGAGGAACTGCAGCCCGAGCGCGACCTGAGCCGGAACCCGCTTTTTCAGGTCATGTTTATCTTTCAAAACAATCCTATGCCGGCGATGGAAATCGGGACCTTGGCAATTGAGCACCTTGAGATGACGGAAGCGACGACGGCTTTCGACCTTAGTCTGGCGCTGAGACAGACGTCGCAGGGGGAGATTAGCGGCTCAGTCCGCTACAGCACGGATATATTCGATGTTGCCACTATTGAGCGCATGATCGGACATTATAAGACGCTGCTGTGCTCCGTCGTGGCCGACAGCGGCGCGCGCCTCAACTCACTTGAGATATTCACCGAGGCAGAGAACCAGCAGAAAGCCATGAATAAAGAAGAGCGCAAGGAACTAAAGCTGGCGAAACTCCTGGTAACCAAGCCGAAGGCCGTTAAGCTGTCGGAACAGAAGATTGTCAGAGAGTCGCGGTTGAATCCGCAGATGAGCCTGCCAATTGTCATGCAACCGGAGTATGAAGGAGTCGATCTCGTTAGCTGGGCCAGGCAGAATCGGGACCCGATTGAGGGCCGGCTGCACCAGTGCGGCGCGATGCTGTTCCGCGGGTTCGATACCCGTTCGCTAAGCAGCTTCGAGCAGTTTGCCAGAGCCGTCGCACCGTCGCTGATGGCCTACGGCGAGCGATCCTCGCCGCGCCACGTCCTGAGCGGCAACATTTACACTTCGACCGATCACCCAGCCGATCAGCACATACTGCTTCACAACGAACAATCCTACACGCTCAACTGGCCGATGAAGATATGGTTCTTCTGCCTGCGGCCGGCGCGCGAGGGCGGGCGCACGCCCATCGCCGACAGCCGCCGGATATTGAGTCGCCTGCCATCGCCACTGGTTGAAAAATTCGTGCAAAAACAGGTGATGTACGTGCGCAACTATGGCGACCGGCTGGGTCTGCCCTGGCAGGAAGCATTTCAGACCACCGACAAGCGAGTCGTCGAAGAGCATTGCCGTCGCGACTCCATCGATTTCGAGTGGAAGGACGAAAATCGGCTGCGCACCAAGCAGATTCGACCGGCAATAAGGACCCACCCCCGCACCGGAGAGAAGGTCTGGTTCAATCACGCCGTCTTCTTCAACATCCACAGTTTGGATGCCGTGGCTCGGGAATCTCTGCGCGCAGGCGTTGACGACATGGATTTGCCCTTCAACACTTTTTACGGCGACGGTTCGTCAATCGAGCCGTCGGTGATCGAGCTAATATACGATACGTACCGGCAAGAGCAAGTCGTATTCGAATGGCAGACGGGAGACATCCTGATGCTGGACAACATGCTCGTCGCACACGGACGCGAGCCCTTCGTGGCCCCACGAGAGATAGCCGTGGCGATGGCCGAACCTAACTCACAGTTGAAGAGTTCTTGATCTATTAAGGACTAACAATGAGGCGCGTTCTCCGGCGCGCCATTACCATCCGCAAACCACGAATCTTCGGCAATAAGCTTGAGTCCCGAAGAATTTTATGTCCGCAACAACCATTGTCGAAGGCTATCGACTTTCGCCGCAGCAGAGACGGCTGTGGATGCTCCAGCAGGACGCGACACTTGAGGTCTCGGCGTTTAGCTCGCACCTCGTTCTGCTGCTTGAAGGTGAGCTGCGCTCCGATGCCCTGCGCGTGGCCCTCAAAAAAGTGTGCGCCCGGCACGGGTCGCTGCGCAGTGCGTTTCGACGCCTGCCCGGTGTGCTGATGCCGGTTCAATCTGTGGATGATGGCCTGTCGCCTTCGTGGCACATCGTCGATCTGAGTGGGACCGACGGGCGTGAGCAAGCCGCCAGGTTCGAAGAGTTACTGGCACGGGAGAGTCGCCGCCGGTTCGAGGTTGAGCACGGCCCGCTGGTGCATGCGACATTGTACGTGCTGTCAACGCAGCGTCACTTATTGTCCGTCAGCCTGCCCGCCCTCTGCGGCGACGGCCGCACATTGAGCAACCTGTTCGCGGAACTCAGCCAGGGTTACGCGGTGGCGGTTGTGGGCGGCGAGGTAGAGAGCGAAGTGTTCCAGTACATTCAGTTCTCCGATTGGCAAAACACGCTCTGGGAGGATGGAGAGGCTTGGGAAGGAAAGGACTACTGGAGCAGAAAAGATCTTTCCGCCGCGTCTGCCGTCGAGCTCCCCGGTCAGCGGCGCGTCAGGCGGGACACGGGCCAGCTTCAGACGGTGAGGTTGGGCTTGAAGTCGAAGCATGCTGCGCAGGCCGCCACTCTTGCAGAGCAGTATGAGACGACGAGCGCAACCGTGCTGCTCTCGGTGTGGCAGACGCTGCTCTGGCGCTTGACGCAACAGTCAGTCGTGGTGGGTAACGTGTGCGACGGCAGGCCATATGAACTGCTGCACGACGCGTTCGGCCTGTTTGCACGGGTGCTGCCGGTACACTGCCACTTCACGGACGGCCTGCGCTTCGGCGAAGTCATCGCGCAAATAGATAGCTGCCAACGCGAAACAAGTGAGTGGCAGGATTATTTTGATTTGGAGGGGGCAGAAGGCGCACCGAAGTACTTCTCTTTCGGTTACGAATACGCTGAGCTTCCGGTCGCACGACGTCAAGCTGGTCTGCGAATCTCGGTTTATCGCGCGCGTTGCTACACCGAACGATTTAACCTAAAGCTTTTTTGTGCCGCGGCGGGATCCGCGTTGGAGTTGGAGTTTCAATACGATAGCGCGTCCTTCCGAGAGGACGACATCCGCCACCTGGCCGGACAGTTTCAAACCCTTCTCGATGTTGCGCTCGGCAACCCTGAAGCTTTGGTTGAGGAACTTGAAATTGTCACCGCCGGGGAGCGCCGGCAAATACTCTTCGAGTGGAATCAAACGCGGCGCGACTATCCGCTTGACCGGTGTCTTCATCAACTCTTCAAAGAACAGGTTGAGCGCACGCCGGATGCGCTGGCCGCCGTCTTTCACGATCAGCAACTCACGTTCGAGGAATTGAACCGGCGCTCTAACCAACTGGCACATTACCTACAGAACCTTGGCATCAGGCCGGAAGCTCCGGTTGGCATCTGCGTCGAGCCTTCGCTCGAGATGCTCGTCGGCGTGCTCGGAATTTTGAAGGCCGGGGGAGCTTACCTGCCGCTCGACCCGCGCAACCCGCGCGAACGCCTTAATCAAGTGTTGAGGGGCGCCGGGGCGTCCGTCTTGCTGACACAAAAACATCTATCAACCGGACCTGTCGAGGTCTCCACCCAGTTGATTCGTCTTGATGCCGATTGGGAAAAGAAGATCGCGCCGGAAAGCGTTGACCACCCTCGCAGCGGAGCGAGCGCGGACAATCTGGCCTACATCATTTACACCTCCGGTTCGACCGGACAGCCGAAGGGCGTGATGATTCACCATCGTTCGGCTGTCAACCTCGCCGCCGCGTTGCGCGAGGAGGTCTACGCCGGGCAAGGCTCCGCGCTCAAGGTTGGTCTCAACGCCCCTCTGGCGTTTGACGCATCGGTGAAACAACTTCTGCAACTGCTCTCGGGCCATACTCTTCACCTGCTGCCTCAAGAACTGCGGCTCGATGCCGGGCGCGCCCTTGCTTATTTGGACGAGCACGCACTGGACGTTCTTGATTGCACTCCTTCTCAATTAAAACCTTTGCTCGCTGCGGGGTTAAACGAGCAGCGGAGCGGGCCGAAGATGATGCTCATCGGCGGCGAGGCCCTGGATGAATCTCTCTGGTCTATGCTCGCTGCGGATCGGGGCACGCGATTCTACAACGTCTACGGGCCTACTGAGTGCACGGTTGATGCGACATGGGTCGCCGTGAGGGATGCGCCTGAGCGTCCGATCATTGGCCGGGCGATACCGAACACCCAGGTTTACATTTTGGATAAGAACCTTCAGCCCGTGGGGATTCACATTACGGGTGAGCTTTATTTCGGCGGCAAGGGAGTCGCTCGAGGTTATTTCAACTGGCCGGAAATGACGGCAGAAAAGTTTGTTCCGGATGCCTTGAGCGGAGAATCGGGAGCCAGGTTTTACCGGACGGGAGACTTAGCGAGATATTTACCGGACGGTTCGATTGAGTTTATCGGTCGCAATGATTCGCAAGTCAAAGTCCGCGGGCATCGCATCGAGTTAGGAGAGATTGAGGCTGTGCTGCGCCAGCACGAGAAGGTGCGGCAGGCAGTTGTGGCGGTCCGCGAAGGTGCGAGGGCAGAGGTGCGGATCGTCGGCTACGTGGTCGGGGAAGGCGCGGAGGTGGTAGACGCAGGGGAGTTGCGGCGGATGGTGAGTGAGCGGTTGCCTGATTACATGGTGCCGTCGTTTTTGGTGGTGATTGACGAGTTGCCGTTGACGCGTAACGGTAAGGTCGATCTCAACGCCCTCCCCGCTCCCGAAGCAGTGCGCACGGCGCCGGATGAGCACTACGTGGCTCCGCGCAACGAGATCGAACAAGCGATTACCCGGGTCTGGCAAGAGGCCCTGGGAGTCGAACGGATCGGAGTACATGATAATTTTTTCGACGCTGGAGGACATTCGTTGCTGATGGTGCAAGTGCATAACAAGCTAAGCGAAGCCTTCGGAAAGGAAATTTCCATCGTCGAGATGTTTGCCAAACCGACGATCAGCGCGCTCGCGCAGTATTTCGAAGACACCAACGGTCACAAACCTACATTTCAAAAAGTCATGGCCCGGGCAGAGCGCCGGAAGCAGGTTGCTAATCGGCGCCAATGATCTGGGTCAAGGAAGAAGAACAAGACCAATGAGTAATTCGCCGAGTACCAATCAAGTCGCTGGGGTTGCCATTATCGGCATGGCCGGACGCTTTCCGGGTGCGAACAACCTCACGGAATACTGGCGCAACCTGCAAGACGGCGTCGAGGCGATAACGTTCTTCACCGACGAAGAGTTGAGGAACGCGGGCGTTGCTGCGGCGCAATTGAGCGCTCCGAACTTCATCCACGCGAAAGGCGTGATTGATAACGGGGACGAGTTCGATGCGAGTTTCTTTGGCTTCACGCCGCGAGAGGCGGAGATCATGGATCCGCAACATCGGTTCTTCATGGAATGCGTATGGACGGCTCTGGAAAACGCCGGTTACGACCCGGAAAGCTACGAAGGCTCGATCGGACTTTACGGCGGCGAAAGCATGAACACCTACCTGCTGTTAAATCTCATGTCGAACCGGGCACTGCTTGAATCGGTCGGCCTTTTGCAGGCCTCCGTCCAGAACCGAACCGACCATCTGACCACGCACGTCGCCTACGAGTTAAACCTCAAGGGGCCGAGCCTTACTATCCAGACTGCTTGCTCGACCTCGCTCGTCGCCGTACACGCGGCCTGCCAAAGCTTGCTCAACTGCGAATGCGACATAGCGCTCGCCGGCGGCGTCTCGATCAGTGTGCCGCTCAAGAACGGTTACACGTATCTTGAAGGCGGCATCTACTCGCCGGATGGGCACTGCCGCGCCTTTGATGAAAGGGCGCAGGGAACTGTGGAAGGAAATGGCGTCGGGGTGGTTGCCTTGAAGCGATTGACCGATGCTCTGGCCGACGGCGACACAATTCATGCCGTCATCAGAGGGTCTGCAGTCAATAACGACGGCTCACTAAAAGTTGGCTACACGGCCCCGGGCGTCACCGGTCAGGCCGAAGTCATCGCTGAGGCCCAGGCCGTGAGCAGCGTCAACCCTGAGACAATCACTTACGTCGAGACCCACGGAACCGGAACGTCTCTTGGCGATCCGGTCGAAATCGAGGCACTCACGCAGGCTTTCCGTCATGGCACAGAGGCGAAGAGATTCTGCGGCATCGGTTCGGTAAAGACGAACATCGGACATCTGGATGCTGCGGCCGGAGTGGCCGGTCTGATTAAGACAGTGCTCGCGCTCGAGCATAGGCGCCTCCCGCCCAGCCTCAATTTTGAAAGTGAAAACCCGCGGATTGACTTTGCGAACAGCCCTTTCTACGTCATTGCGAAACTTTCTGAATGGAAGACTGTGGACGGCACTCCGCGACGCGCGGGCGTCAGTTCGTTTGGCATCGGGGGAACAAATGCGCATGTTGTGATCGAGGAAGCGCCCGCGCCCGAATTTTCAAAGTCAACCAGGGATTGGCACCTGCTCCCAATCTCGGCTCGCACCAGTTCGGCGCTGGACGCTGCGACCGTCAATCTCCACACGCACTTAAAAGAGCACCCGGAACTCGATCTGGCCGACGTGGCTTATACGCTGCAAGTTGGAAGAAAGCAGTTCAATCACCGGCGCGTCGTCGTCTGCCGCGACATGGAAGATGCGGTGCGGGCATTGGAAACGCTGGACGCGAGGCGGGTGTTCACCAGCCTCCAGGAGCCGCGCGAGCGCCCGGTTGTTTTTATGTTTCCAGGCCAGGGCGCACAGTACGTCCGGATGGGTTTGGAGTTGTACCGCGCCGAATCGGTTTTCCGCGAGCAGGTTGATCTTTGCTCAAATCTGCTCGAGCCGCATCTCGGTTTCGACCTGCGCCAGGTGCTTTACCCAAATGACGAACGGCTTGAGGAAGCGAGGCAGAAGCTCAATCAAACGTTCGTGACTCAGCCGGCGCTCTTTGTCACCGAGTACGCGCTGGCGAAGCAGTGGATAAATTGGGGGGTCAATCCAGAGGCGATGATCGGTCACAGCATCGGCGAATATGTCGCGGCTTGTCTGGCGGGGGTCTTCTCGCTCGAAGATGCGCTGCGACTGGTTGCCGTGCGCGGGCGACTGATCCAAAGCCTGCCGTCAGGCTCGATGCTCGTCGTCTCGTTGCCGGAGCTGAAGATCCGTTCCTTCCTGGAGCAGCGCCCACAGCTATCTCTGGCCGCCATCAATGCCCCTGGGTTGTGCACCGTGGCGGGTCCGAAACAAGCCATTGACGAACTTGAGAATGAGTTGCAGTCGGAAGAACTGATGTGCCGGCGTTTGCAGACATCGCACGCCTTCCATTCCCCCATGATGGAACCGATTCTGAAGCCATTTATCGAAGAAGTTTCGAAGGCCAGGTTGAACGCGCCATCTATTTCTTATCTTTCCAATGTTACGGGCAATTGGATCACCGCTGAAGAGGCCACTGACCCGGCTTACTGGGCGCAACACATTCGCCAGACAGTACTCTTCGACAGCGGAGCGCGGGAGCTTTTCAAGAATCCCGAACAACGCCTGCTCGAAGTGGGACCGGGAAACACGCTGAGCGTTCTCGTCAGACACCACCCGCAACGCGGAGCGGGACAGATGGTGCTTTCCTCGCTGCGCCGGGCTGACGAGCACGAGCCTGACGCAGCGTTTATGTTGGCGACGCTCGGGCGCCTATGGCTGGCAAACGTCAAAGTGGACTGGACGAGATTATCCGCCGGCGAGCGACGCCGTCGCGTGCCATTACCAACCTATCCGTTCCAGCGGCAGCGTTACTGGGTAGATCCACAAGTCGGCTTCGGCCTGGCAGCGACACAAAATCCTCTGCAAAAAGACCCGGAGATTGCCAACTGGTTTTACGCGCCTTCGTGGCGCCGGTCGGAGGCGCCCTCGTCAGACGAAGCCGTGGCGAGCGAACGGCGGCGCTGGCTGATTTTTGCCGACGAGTGCGGCATTGGAGACGGATTGAAAGAACGGCTCGACGAGCTGGGACACGAAGCCATCACCATCCGTTCAGGGAATGAGTTTACCCGCACGGGAAACGCGACTTACACGGTTAGTCCTGGCCGGCGCGAAGACTACGAGGCACTATGCAGAGAAATCGGAGCGGCCAGCGATACCGCGCAGACAATCGTGCACTTGTGGAACGTCACGTCAAAGGGCCAGGCTGTTGAGGCGGAGCGTTTGCAGTCTTACGGCTTCTACAGTTTGCTCTTTCTTGCCCAGGCACTCGGCGATCAACTACTCACGATGACGCCTGCTGACGCGCAAGCCGGCGAGAAGCTAAACATCTGCGTGGTCTCAAACAACCTGCAGGAGGTAACGGGCGACGAGGACCTTTGCCCTGAGAAGGCGACCCTTTTAGGGCCCTGCCGCGTGATTACGCAGGAGTATCGGAACATCACCTGCCGGAGCATCGACGTGGTAGTGCCGGAAGCGGGCGCCGAGCAACAGCAAAGGCTGGTGGATGATCTGCTGGCAGAGACTGCCGCCAATCAGGATTCAGATCTGGTGGTCGCTTACAGGGGTCGTCATCGCTGGGTGCAGGACTTCGAACAATTCCGGCTGGACGGCGCCGCTGGGACGCCCGCCAGCTTGAAAGATAAGGGAGTCTATCTCATCACGGGTGGCATGGGCGGTATGGGATTGGAGTTGGCGCAATATCTCGCCACTGCGGTTCACGCCAGACTCATTCTAGTCGGGCGCACGCCCTTGCCCGCTCGGGAGGAATGGGATGGATGGATCACCACACACGACGAGAGCGACGACTTGAGTCACCGAATTCTAAAGGTTCGCGCGCTTGAAGCAGCCGGAGGAGAAGTTCTGGTAGCGGCGGCGGACGTTGCCGATGAAGAACAGATGAGGAGCGTAATCCAGCAGGCGCGGCGCCGTTTTGGTGAGATAAACGGTGTCATTCATGCGGCTGGCGTTTCGGGCGGAGGCATTATCCAACTAAAAACTCCCGCGATGGCTGCCAAGGTGCTGGCCCCGAAAGTTGCGGGCACACGCGTGCTCGATCAGTTGTTGCAGGACACCCGGCTCGACTTCTTCGTCATGTGCTCGTCGCGCAGCTCCATTCTCGGTGGATTCGGGAACGTCGATTACTGCGCCGCCAACGCTTACCTGGACGCTTTTGCTCAGTCCAAGCGGGCGCAGCACGGAGGCTTGACGGTTTCAATTGATTGGGACGCGTGGCAGTCAGTAGGCATGCTCGTTAAAGCGGCCGCGCGCTTTGATGGCAAAGAGGCCGCGGCGCCGAAGCCTGAGCGGAGCAATGGCTCCAGTTATCAAGCAAACGGTCACCCGCTGTTGCACAGGGATCTCACCGCGCGGGCGGACGAGGAAACTTATGGGACCGAGTTCAGCGTTACCGAGCATTGGGTGCTCGACGATCACCGCATTGTGGGGACGGCGGTGATGCCGGGCACGGCCTATCTTGAGATGGCGCGCGCCGTGGTCGAGAAGCATCGCCAGCCAGGCACGTTGGAGATTCGGGACGCCTTCTTTCTCGCTCCGCTGGCACTACGCGACGACGAGAAGCGCGAGGTGCGCACGATCGTGGCAAAAGATGGCGACGAATTCTCGTTCCGCGTGGTAAGCAAACCGTCTCTGGCGGAAAATGGGGAAGCGGCTGAGTGGCAGACTTTCGCCATCGGCAGAATCGGCTACGTCGATTCAGAGCCACCGACGCAACACGACCTCAAGCCTATCATCCAACGCTGCAACCTGAAGGAGATCGTCATCCGGGACGACGTCGAGGTTGACGCAGATCTCGGACCGCGCTGGCAGAGCTTGCAGCGCGTGTATGTCGGCGAGCAGGAATTACTGGCCACGCTCGAACTGCCCGAAACCTTCGCCGCCGATATGGACCACCTGAAACTTCACCCTGCTTTGCTCGACCGCGCGACGGGCACAGCCAAGCATTATCTTGTCACCGAAGGACATTATTTGCCGATGGGTTACAAGCGCCTGCGCCTCAAAGGCCCGCTGCCGCGTAAGGTTCACGCCTACATTAAGTCAAAAGACAGTGGCTCGAAGAACGAGACGATCACGTTCGACATTATCTTGCTCGATGAGACCGGTGTCGAACGAGTTGTCATCGAGAGCTTTAGCCAGAAGCGAGTCAACGATGCGACCGGAACGATTAAGATGCTAGCCGGAACTGTTCCGCGCAAAACAGAGCCGGCTGTGAGCGCGGCGACGGCAGACAATGGAGCAAGCGCGGGAACAGCCGCAAGCTTTTACCAGAGAAGTCTCAGCGGCGGCATCTCGCCCGATGAAGGCGTCGAGGCGTTCCGTCGTATCCTTTCAAGGAGCAAGTTGCCGCAAGTCATCGTTTCCACCAAAGACTTGCGGGCTTCCATCGAGCAAGTAAACTCGTTCACTGAAACCAGCCTCACTGAAGTGTCAGCGAGCGGGGGCGTCACGCGCCCGGCGCACCCGAGACCAGATCTTCAGACTCCTTACGTCGCGCCGCGCAACGAGGTGGAACAGCGGCTCGCTACCATCTGGCAAGAAATGCTTGGCATCGACCAGGTCAGTGTCCACGACAATTTTTTCGAATTGGGCGGCGACTCAGTGCAGGCAATCCAGATTAGCGTCAAGATCAACGAGACCGGTCTGCAATTCTCGCCACAACAACTTTTCCAAAACCAGACCATCGCGGAACTGGCCGCCATCCTAAACGAGTCGCAAGCACCGGGTTCGATGAGTGCTGAGACGACGGCCGGGGCTAACGCCTCTGCGGATGACGGCACTTTGACCGCGGATTTCCCCCTCGCAGGGTTGAGCCAGCAGGAGTTGGAAAAGATCGCAATGTTGATTGAAGAGTCTGATCAGTTGAATGATTCGGTGCTATGAAAAACGTAGAAGACGTCTACCATCTCACGCCGGTACAGCGTGAAATGCTCAGCGAGACACAGTTTGGACCCACGGCGCCGGCGGCGCAAATCTGCTGGAACCTCGACGGAGAGTTGGACAGCGACGCCTTCCAACGTGCCTGGCAACACTTATTGGCGCGCCACACGATCTTGCGCACCTGCTTCCTCACGGCGCAACTGAAAGAGCCAGTTCAAGTCGTCCGGCAGCAGCTCAAGCTGCTTTACGAACGATACGATTGGACAGAGTATGGGCCGGAACAGCAACAGGAAAAACTACAAGATCTGCTGCTGGCAGACGGCCGCCGTGGCTTCGATCCTACCAGGCCACCGTTGTTTCGTCTGATTCAAATCCGGTTGGCCGTCCGCTCTTTTCAAGTCATCCTGAGCCATCACCCGGTGTTGCTCGACGATAGGTCGGCGAGCTCGATGCTCGACGAAGTTTTGGTTTCCTACCGGGCAGAACTTCAACACTCTGAATGCCCGATCGCTCCCGGGCCGGCTTACCGAGCCTATGCCGGGTGGGTTGAGCGACAGGACCTGGCCGGCGCCGAACTCTATTGGCGCCGATCGTTCGACTCGGCGTCGCTGCGCTCCTCGCTCGCCACTCGCCCAAACGAAAACGGGCCGCTCGGTGTCACACTATCCGCTGCTTCGCGGCGAGTGAGTTTTCCGGCCGCCGCCACCGAGGCGTTGAAAACCTTTGCCCGGCGGGCGCAGATATCTTTTGAGTCGTTAATCACCGGCGCCTGGTCGCTCGTCCTCATGCGCGATCGAAACTGCCGCGAGGTAAGTATTGGGGTAGTGGCCCGGGAGCGCCCACGCGGGCTGCCGGAATCCGAGCAGATGGTGGGTCTGCTTCAGAACATTCTGCCGCTGTCCCTCGGTTTTGTAGATGAGCCGATTTCCTTCTGGCTTCAGGATGTCGACCGAAGGCGAGCCGATCTGCAACGCTACGCGCACATTTCAAGGGCGCAAATCAAGCAGTGGATAGATCTCGAAAACGAAGTGCCACTCTTTGACAGCGTCGTGCTTTTTCACGAGTCCTCGTCCGCGTTGGGCGCCGCGGGGTTAAAGGCAGGGCTGTCTCCAGGCGAAGCTGTTCGAATCACGACTGGGATTAACTCTAAGTTCTGGTTAGAGGCGGTGCTTGGCGAAGAATTATCTTTGAGGCTTCACGCAGCCCGCAGCGACGACGACTCTACCGTTACCAGTCTGGTCGATAGCTTGCAGAACACTTTGAGTCAGCTCGCGTTTCCCGCTTTGTATTTATCAACGGACTCTTTGGCGGCTCGCGGGGAGCAGCAATGGGAAACCGCAATCGGGTCGAACGGAAGGCCAAAGGGCGCGCCGGCGATGGTAAGCAGCATCACGCCGGCGCCCGAAACGGACAAGCAACTCGACTTCAGTCTTTTTTATTTCGCCGATGACAACGCGGTATACGGTGAAGACAAGTATCGCCTCTACCGGGAAGGCGCAAAGTTCGCCGACCGTCACGGGCTCACCGCCGTTTGGACACCGGAACGCCATTTTCACGAAAAGGCGGGTCTTTATCCTAACCCTTCGGTTTTAAGCGCGGCTCTTGCGACCATCACCGAGCATGTCCAGTTGCGCGCGGGAAGCGTGGTCTTGCCCCTGCACAACTCTTTGCGGGTGGCTGAAGAATGGTCGGTGGTGGATAACCTCTCGAAGGGCCGGGTAGGCGTCTCGTTCACTTCCGGCTGGATGCCTAACGACTTCGCCTTCTTCCCTGAGCGTTATGCCGTTAAAAGGGAAGAGATGTTCCGTGGAATCCAGGAGGTGCAGGACTTATGGCGCGGCAAACCCATCGCAGGGCGCGACGGGGTGGGGAAAGAAATTGAGCTGAGAATTTTCCCTAAACCGATTAGAGCTGAATTGCCCGTTTGGTTGACCTGCAGCGGGGGCCCGGAAATGTTCGAGAAAGCTGGCGAGCTCGGTTGCAATGTCCTGACAGCCTTGCTAACGCAATCAGTTGAAGAGGCGGCGCCGAAAATTCAACTCTATCGAGACTCTTTGATGCGGCACGGGCATAACCCCAGCGATGGAAAAGTGACGATGATGATGCACACCTTCGTCGGAGAAGACGCGCAAGCCGTGTTGCACATGGTGAAAATTCCGCTGACGAACTACCTCAAGTCACACTTGAATCTCATTGAGAGCGGGGCGCAGAGTCTCAACCTTCAGGTTGACATTAGCGAGAAGGAGTACACGGAGAAGTATCGGGATCAGCTTGCGGAGTTCGCGTTCGAGCGTTATTACCGCACGTCCTCTTTAATAGGCACCCCTACTTCCTGCATGAAGATGGTTGAACGGCTGAAAGCCATTGGCGTGGACGAGGTGGCCTGCCTCATTGACTTTGGCGTGGATGTTGACTCAGTGATCGAAAGCTTGTCGCATCTGGCGGTCTTAAGAGACCTCAGCAACGTCCGCCAGCCGGAAACGAGTTTCGCGGCCTCATGCCACGCGCACTAGTAAGATCTGGGTTAACCGCCCAAGATTTTATCTGCCACAAAGAGATACAAAGAGACACAAGGGATGCGGAACGCGATTCTATTTGAAGTCCATCCTTTGACTTCGTGACCGGATGTATCAAGCCCGTCTCAACCGGAGAATTCGGTTGCGCAAACACGATTTGGAGGTCTGGCCGTGACTGGTGCCTACGTATCTGAAAACCCGCCTGTTGTCGCCTCGCTCGGTGAAATCCGTTCTGCAACAGGCGTGGTAATGGTCCTACTGCTCGCCTTAATCGCGAGTCTGGCAATTTATCTCCAGAAACCGATGGCCGTGGCGACAAGCGGAGCGCCTCAGGAGTTCTCGTCCCTGCGCGCGTTGACGCACTTGCAGTTCATAGCACAGACCCCGCATCCGATGGGTTCAAAAGAGAACCATGCGGTCCGCGATTACATCATTCGAGAGTTGAGCGCGCAGGGGGCAGACCCGCAAGTACAAACGGCGAGTGTAATAGATCCTTCGGCAGTCGATCCTTATATCGGTGGCACGGTGCAGAACGTTGTGGGAAGGGTCAAAGGCATGGGCAGCGAGAAAGCAGTTCTGCTAATGGCTCATTACGATTCAGCGCCGACCAGTCCAGGGGCCGCCGACGATGGATCGGCAGTTGCATCTTTGCTTGAAACGGCTCGAGCCTTGAAAGCAGGGCCGCCTTTGCGCAACGACGTAATCTTTTTGCTAACTGATGGGGAAGAGGTTGGGCGACTTGGCTCGAGAGCTTTTGTCAATGAACATCCGTGGGCGAAAGATGTTGGAGTGGTGTTTAATTTCGAGGCTCGCGGCAACAGTGGGCCCACCATCATGTTCGAGACCAGCCGCGAAAACGATTGGTTGATTCGTGAATTCGCTCAATCTTCGCCTTATCCGTTTGCCAATTCCCTCGCTGGCGAGATCTACAAGATGCTACCCAATGATACGGATTTTACGGTCACGAAAAGGGCCGGACTGCCGGGTCTTAATTTCGCCTACATCAGCGGGCTGCCACGTTACCACGCGAGCACAGACAACCTCGAGAACCTCGACCCACGCAGCTTGCAGCATCAAGGCTCTCAAGTCTTCGCGGTGGCGCGGCATTTTGGAAATCTAAATCTCGGCCACGGCAAAGAAAGTAATGTTGTTTACTTCGATGTGCCAGGTGGGTTTTTGATCCATTACTCAGGCGCTTGGATTCTGCCCTTGACCATTCTGACGTTGCTGGCGTTGATCGGGGTGGTGCTGCTCGGGCTGAAAAGAGGCTTGCTGACGGTAAAGGGAATGGGCTTTGGGCTGGTCGCTTTAGTGGTGAGCGGCGTCGCCGCTAATGTGGTCGTGGCGCTGGTTTGGATGCTGGTGCGCGCGCTTCATCGCGGCTATCAGCTTATCCCGTGGGGAGATACTTACAACAGCGGCTTCTACATGTTCGGTTTTGTCTTTCTCACGATTGCCATGGTAGCGGCTATTTATGATTGGAGTGGCAGAAGAACGAGCATCTCGAATCTCACGGTCGGGGCATTAATTGGGTGGATGTTGTTGGCCGTGGCGTCCGCTCTGCTCCTGCCGGGTGGCAGTTATTTGCTGACGTGGCCATTGTTGTTTGCACTCCTCGGCACCGGCATTCTCTTCTACTTGAATGATCAGAGGCGGGTTAGAAATTCCGTGGTGCTCGCGCTCTATGCGGTTCCGGCAATTCTTTTGGTTGGCCCGCTGATTTACTGGCTATTCGTCGCACTAACCATCAGCGCCGCCAGCACCGTGGTGATTCTGTTGGTGCTATTGCTCGGTTTGTTAGTACCGCATCTCGACTTGATTGCGCGGTCGAAGAGAGGGCTGGTGCCGGTTGGGTTGTCCGTGTTGAGCCTGGGATTCATCATCGCTGGATTGGTGACTTCGGGTTTTGACCAACGTCACCCGCAGATGAGCAACGTCTTCTACGGGTTGAATGCAGACACGGGAAAAGCCGTGTGGGCCAGTATTGATCAGAGACCCGATGAGTGGACGGCGCAATTCTTTCCGCAAGGCGGGGACCGACAATCGATGCCGGACCTCTTCCCACTAACCGATATCACTTTTATCACGAATGAGGCTCCGTCCGTGCCGCTGGCGGCCCCCGAAGCCGCGGTAGTCGAAGACCGGCGTGACGGCGATTCGCGCACGCTGCGGCTGCATATCACTTCTCCGAGGAAAGCTCCGGTGGTTTCGATTTATCCGGACGCTAACAGCGAGGTTGTCGATGCTTCAATCAATGGCAAAGTAATCGGAGTTGCGGCAGGTCCGCCGGGACAGGCAGGGCAGAAGCCCTGGGGACTGCATTATTACGGCCTTCCTGCAGAGGGTGTGGACTTGACGCTGACGGTGAAATCGTCGGAACCCTTGAAGCTACGCATCGATGATCGCACCTATGAACTGCCCGCCGCGCCAGGCATCTCTTATCGAGCGCGCCCGGCGAGCTTGATGGCGCTGCCATCGCAGTATAGTGATGCGACGCTGGTGAGCAAATCCTATACGTTCTAACACTCGCCCCCGCCCATTTGTAAGAATGAAAATAAAGAACGTCGAAGACCTTTATCCCCTTTCGCCGATGCAACAGGGGATGCTCTTTCATACCCTGTACGAGCCCGAGTCTGGTGCTTACCTGATGCAAGTCATCGGGACCTTACCCGGACAACTGAACGTTCCTGCGTTCAAAAAAGCCTGGGAACGTTTGTTGATCCGGCACCCGGTTCTCCGCACCTCTTTTCTGTGGGAGGGATTGAATGAGCCATTACAGGTGGTGCGTGAGAAGGTCGCGTTGCCGTGGGCAGAGCACGATTGGCGGGGCCTGCCGGCGTCCGAGCAAGCAGAACGGATGAAAGAGTTTCTTCACGCGGACCGGCGCAGCGGATTCGATCTCTCCAAAGCCCCGGTCATGCGTCTGACCCTCGCGCGAATTGACGAGAATGTGAGCCGTCTCATCTGGAGCTATCACCATATTGTGATCGATGGCTGGTCGCTTCCGCTGCTCTTCAAAGAGCTATTTACCTTCTATGAAGCATTCAGTCAGAACCGGGAAATCGATCTGCCGCGGAGCCGTCCCTTCCGAGATTTCATCGGGTGGCTCGGGCGGCAAGATATGTCCAAGGCCGAAGCCTTCTGGCAAGAATTGCTAAGCGGCTTCGATGCGCCAGCCACTTTGCCAGAGCCACAGCCTGACGCCAACGCCGAACGCGACGGTGAGGAGCGGACGCAGCTGTCCCAGCGCGCCACGGCAGCCCTGCAATCCACCGCGCGAAAGAATCAACTGACGTTGAATACGCTGATTCATGGAGCCCTCGCGCTCGTGTTGAGTCACCAGAGCGGCAAAACGGACGTTGCTTACGGCGTCACCGTTGCAGGGCGTCCAGTCAGCATCGAAGGAATCGAATCAATGGTGGGCATCTTCATTAACCTCCTGCCGATGCGCGTGCGGATTGTTCCTGAAGAGTCGCTGGCCTCGTGGCTGCGGAAGCTTCAGGAGCAACAGTTTGCCATGCGGCAGTTCGAGTACTACCCGTTGGTGCAGGCGCAGCGTTGGACCGGGGTGCCGCGTGGCCGGCCATTATTTGACACCATTCTGACGTTTGAAAACTTCCCAGTCGAAGACACGCTGCAAGCGCGGGCCCAAGGTTTGAAGATTGGCGACGTGCATGACGTGACGATGAACAACTATCCGCTTACGGTGATAGCAGCAGCCGATCCAGACCTCTTGTTGCGCTTCATCTATAGCTCGAAAGGGCTTGACGTGACGACCGTCAAGCGTGTGCAGCAACAGTGCGCTGCGCTGCTGGATGAATTCGTCAAGTCACCTGATGCCCCCGTCAAAGTCTTTGTTGAGAAGCTCTGCCACGTCGATAAACAGCAGCAGTTGCTCGAGCAGCAAGAGCGCGAAGAGATCAACCTCAAGAGGTTCAAGAAAATCAAACCCAAGACCGTGAGCCTCTCGCAAAACAGGATGGTCAAAACTGCGCCGCTCTTCCCGGACGAAGACCTGGTGCTGGTTGTGAGCCCGGGCGTGGAAGACCTCGACATTGCAAGCTGGGCGCGAGAGAACCGCGAGTTCGTCAATGAAAAGCTGCGCCGGCACGGGACAATACTCTTCCGCGATTGCCAACTGGACACGGTTAAAAAGTTTGAGCAGTTTGCCGGGGCCGTCTGCTCTGGCCTGTTCGGCGAGTACGGCGATTTACCGCGCGAGGGCGTGAGTGGCAACATCTATGGCTCCACGCCGTATCCCCCCGATAAAACGATCCTGTTCCACAACGAAAGCTCGCACACTCACCGGTGGCCGATGAAGATTTGCTTTCACTGCGTCACTGCCGCGCAGCGAGGCGGCGAAACACCAATTGTTGATTGCCGCAAAGTTTATCAACTGCTCAACCCGGAACTCAGGGAAACTTTCGCCACCAAAAAGCTCAGGTACGTGCGCAACTTTACTGATGGGCTAGACGTCAGTTGGCAGGAGTTCTTCCGCACGAGCGATAAAGCGGAAGTCGAGCAGTTTTGCCGCCACGCGGGCATCGAGTTTGAGTGGAAGGAGAATGGCCTGCGGACCTACAAGATCTGTCAGGCGGTTGCCACGCACCCTCAAACCGGAGAGATGGTGTTTTTCAATCAGCTTCAGCTCCACCACATCTCCTGCCTCGATCCGGCGGTACGCGAGTCAGTGACTTTATTATTTGACGAGGAGGATTTGCCTCGCAACGTTTACTACGGTGATGGGACGCAAATTCCAGACGAGGTCATTGCCGAAGTGTTAGAGGTTTATCGCAAGGTGGCGTGCAGTTTCCCGTGGCGAGAGAGCGACGTGCTACTGCTGGACAATATGCTGACGGCACATGGCCGCAATCCCTATCAGGGCGCCCGCAAGATTGTGGTCGCGCTCGGAGAAATCGTCAACAGCAACGACCTGCACACCTAGTGGCACAGACTTTAGTCTGTGTTTTTGCCGCACTCACAGACTTTAGTCTGTGTCATTGCCGCACTCACAGACTTTAGTCTGTGTCATTGCCGCACTCACAGACTTTAGCTCGTGTCACTGACCTGTCGAATCAGGAAACAGGAATAGTCGAAGGATGTCGGATCAGGTAATTGAAGGTTATCGGCTTTCGCCGCAGCAGAAACATTTGTGGATCCTGCAACAGCAGGGGCTAGCGTATCACGCGCAGTGCGCCATCCTGCTGGAGGGCGAACTGCACGCGGGAGACCTGGAGCACTCGGTGCGGCGGGTAATTGAACAGTGCGAAATCCTGCGCACCGCATTTAGACCTCTGCCCCAACTCAAGACTCCGGTGCAAGTCATTGCCGAACAGGGCGAACTGCTGTGGCGCGCCTGCAAGCTCGCGGCGTCTGACGAGCCGGCGCAGCAGGTAGAAATCGAACGACTGCTTGAAGATGAGGCGCAACTCCTGTCGCGGGCCGCTACTCAGATAAGGGCGGTGCTGGCCGAGATGAGTTTGAACCGGCGCCTGCTGGTGCTGACTTTCCCTGCGTTGTGCGCTGACACTCGTTCGCTGCACAACCTAATGCGGCATTTGGCTCGCAGTTACGCGGAGCAACAGAGTCCAGAGGCAGGCGGCCCTGAAGAAACGGTTCAGTATGTGCAGTTCTCCGAGTGGCAAAATGAGTTGCTTGAGGATAAAGAGCCAGCGGGCAAAACCTGGTGGCAGCAAGCGGCGCAGTCGAGCGCGGATGCACTGGTTTTGCCGTGGGAAGGTGACGGTTTGAGCAGCGGGACCGAGGCGGCGGCGAGCGCGGGACTGCAAGCTATTGGCGCGCAAAGGCTGAGTGAGGCGGACGGGGTTGCGGTAAAGAGGCTGGCGCGGGAGGAAGGCAAGAGCGCGTCGGTAATATTGCTCGCCTGCTGGCAAGTCCTGTGGTGGAGACTCTCGCAAAAGTCTCAATTCTTCGTCGGCTATGTGTGTGACGGCCGGAAGTATGAAGAACTGCGCGACGCGTTGGGGCTGTTTGCTAAAGCTGTACCGGTGGCGGGAAATCTCGACGGAGAGATGCGGTTCAATAAGCTTCTGGATCAACTCCATGAAACCACGACGACGGCTTACGCATGGCAGGAGAGTTACCAGTGGCAGCAGAACGGGACGGACGCCGGGAAGCTCTCCGCGCCCTTTTCGCCTGAGTTGGGATTTGAATATACAGAACGGCCGGAAAGATTCTCCGAACGCGGAGTGTCATTTTCAATTTACCAGCAGTATCACTGCCTCGAAAAATTCAAGCTTCATCTCTGCTGTGTGTGCGCCGGCGAGACCATCGGCGCGGAACTGCAATACGACCCTGCTTATTTCCGGGTGGAGGATGTCGAACGCCTCTGGGAGCGGTTCGTAACGCTGGTGCGGAGCGTTTTAGAGAACCCCCGCGCGCGCATTGACGAACTGGAAATTTTGAGTGAAGCCGAACGGCAGCAACTATTGTTCGAATGGAATCAGACTGCAACTGAGGATGGCGTCCGGCTGCAAGTCCACGAGCTTTTCGAGGAACAGGTCAAACGGACGCCCGACCGCCTGGCTGTTGTCTGCGGCGATCAGCAGTTGACTTATTCAGAGCTCAACGCGAGGGCCAACCGCCTCGCTCATACCTTGCGCCGCAGCGGCGTGAGTGCCGAGACACCGGTGGCTCTCTATCTGGAACGTTCGACGCAAATGCTTGTGGGCTTGATAGGCATCCTCAAGGCGGGTGGTGCTTACGTTCCATTCGATCCCGGGCACCCGACAACCAGACTGGCGTTGCAGCTTAAAGAAATTAAAGCTCCCGTCGTGATTACTCAAGCCACACTGGACGGGCGTATGCCCGAATTCAATGGCAAAACAATTTGCCTTGATCGTGACTGGGCGCAGCTTGATAGAGAAGGCGCGGGTAATCCTGGGGCATCTGGCAGTTCCCAGAATCTCTGTTATGTGATCTACACATCCGGCTCGACCGGCAGCCCAAAAGGCGTCGCCGTGACGCATCAGAACCTGGTGAACTATACGTTCTCTATCTGCCAGAAACTGCATTTGAGAGAGTCTGAGAACAGCCCACAACTTCACTTTGCTACGGTTTCGACACTGAGTGCCGATCTCGGAAATACCTGTATCTTTCCCTGTCTAATCTCAGGCGGATGCTTGCACGTGCTCGAGCCGGATGTGGTTATGGACGGCGAAAGATTCGCGCAGAATCTCAACGCTAATTCCTGCGACGTGCTCAAAATCGTTCCCTCGCATCTGAGTGCTTTACTGGACACCGCGGAGGGGCGGAACCTGCTGCCGAGCAAGTACCTGCTGCTTGGTGGAGAATCTTTAACCTACGAACTGTTAAGCAAAATTAGCGCAGTGGCGGGGAGCTGCCGCGTAATTAATCATTACGGCCCGACGGAAACCACGGTAGGTTCTCTCACCTTTGAGACATGGGGGCGGCCGAGCTTGCGTGGCTTGGCTCGAAGCGTTCCCATTGGTAATCCGATTGCCAACACGCAAGTCTATGTGGTCGACCGCAATCTGAAGCCGGCGCCGGTCGGCGTGCCTGGCGAATTGTACATCGGCGGCGAAGGCGTAGCGCGAGGCTACCTGCGCAAACCAGCGCATACGGCTGAGCGGTTCATCGCGAACCCATTCTCAGAAGGGCGGTATGGCACGCGTCTATACAAAACAGGCGATCTCGCGCGCCGCTTGTCTGACGGTAGCGTCGAGTTTCTCGGGCGCGTAGATAGTCAGGTCAAGGTTCGGGGTTTCCGCATCGAGTTAGGCGAAATCGAAGCGGCGTTGCAACGGCACGAAGGCGTGCGTCAGGCCATCGTCTTGGCTCGTGAAGACGAACCGGGCCATAAGCGTCTGGTGGCATATATATTAGCCTCAGGAAAAGACGCACCCTCGGCCTCAAATCTGCGCGCCTTCCTCCGCGAGTGTTTGCCCGACTACATGATGCCGGCTGCATTCATCACGATTGAGTCACTGCCGCTGACGACGAACGGAAAAATAGATCGACAGGCCTTGCCTGCGCCCGGACAGATGCGCCCGGAATTGCTAAACAGTTTTGTTGCGCCGCGCAACGAGGTTGAGGAAAAGCTTGCGGACATCTGGAAGCAGGTGCTCAGGGTCGAGCGGGTAGGGGTCAACGACAACTTTTTTGAGCTTGGCGGTGATTCCATTCTCAGTCTGCAGATTATTGCCCGGGCCAGCAGAGTCGGGCTTCGCATTGCCCCGAAGCAGCTTTTTGAATTCCCAACCATCGCCCGCCTGGCCCCAGTGGTCACCGAGGCAGAAACAGTCCAGGCAGAACAAGGGCCCTTGACCGGCCCCGTGCAACTGACGCCCATCCAGCAATGGTTCTTCGAGCTGGAACTACCCGATCCGCATCATTGGAACATGTCGGTGATGCTGGAAGCGCGAGAGCGGCTCGATCCGGTGTTACTTGAAGAAACATTGCAGCACGTGATCGCGCATCACGATGCGTTGCGCTTGCGTTTCGAGCCCCAGGTTGAAGGCTGGACGCAAACCTTGGCCGAGATTGGCGAGCCCGTGCCTTTTGCCCACGTCGATTTGTCGGCCTTGGCCGGGGAGGAACAGGAATCGGGCATGGTCGCGGCAGCCACGCGATTTCAGTCAAGCTTTGATCTTTCGCAGGGCTCTCTGCTTGGCGCTGCATTATTCGAGCTCGGCGCGTCGAAGCCAGAGCGGCTGTTGTTAATCGTTCATCATCTGGCGATTGACGGAGTCTCGTGGCGGATCCTGCTCGAAGACTTGCAAACCGTTTACCAGCAACTGAGCCGAGGAGAGGCGGTTGCGCTGCGGCAGAAGACGTCATCCTTTAAGCGATGGGCCCAACGGCTGACGGAGCACGCGCAGACGGAAGCGGTGCGAGCGGAGCTTTCTTATTGGATAGCATCCAGCGCGGAGCAGTGTCCTACGCTGCCGCTCGACTATCCGCAGGGTGTCAACAATCAGGCTTCGGAACGTACGGTCGAAGCGTCGCTCGACGCCGAGCAGACATTCGCTTTGCTCAAGGAAGTTCCCGCCGTCTATCACACGCAGATTAACGACGCCTTGCTGGCAGCACTGGCGCGGGCGTTCAGCCGTTGGACGGGCGACTATTCTCTATTTATCGATCTGGAAGGCCATGGGCGACAGCCGTTTTTTGAAGATCTGGATTTATCGCGCACGGTCGGATGGTTTACCACGCACAGCCCCATAGGATTGGAGCTTGAAGCTTCGGCTGATGCCGGCCGAGATCTGAAATCGGTCAAAGAACAATTGCGCCTGATTCCGAATCAAGGCATTGGCTATGGCCTGCTGTTGTATCTCAGCCGCGACCGCGAGACGCGCGATCAACTGCGCGAACTTCCGCGGCCATTAGTGAGCTTCAACTATCTCGGACAGTTCGATCAGGCGGAGGTCTCGAGCATGTTCAACCTCGCCGGCGAATCCCGCGGCGTCCAACGCGGCCCGTGCGGCCTCCGACCCCACGTGTTGGAGATTACAGCAGGCATCCACAATGGCGTGCTCCAAGTGTCTTGGCAATACAGTGAGAATCTTCACTGGAGGGACACCATCGAGAAGTTGGCCCAGAGCTTCATCGCCGCACTTCAATCTATTGTTGCGCATTGTCAGGCTCCCGAAGCTGGAGGATTCACACCCTCGGACTTTCCGGAAGCCGCGCTCAGCCAAAGAGAGCTCGACAAATTCCTCGGCGCTATCCTGGAGTAAGGGAGACCAGCAGAGTGAAAAGGGACGGCATAGAAGATATCTATGAACTTTCGCCGACGCAGCAGGGAATGCTGTTTCATACCCTGTATGCCGGCGCGCCGGGTGTCTATTTCGGGCAATACGCAATTTCATTGCGCGGTAAGCTCGACGTTCACGCATTTGAACTCGCATGGCGGCAGGTAATCGAGAATCACGAAGTTTTGCGCACCTCTTTTCATTGGGAAAAAGTCGAGAAACCATTGCAGGTGGTGCATCGTGAGGTGGCTCTGCCCCTGGAGCATCACGACTGGAGCCGGCTGAGGCCTGCCGAGCAGCAAACTCAACTACAAGAATTCCTCCGCTTAGAGATGGATCGCGGGTTCGACCTCTCCAGCGCGCCCTTGATGCGTTTGGCGCTCATTCAAATGGGCGAAGAATCCTTCAAATTTACGTGGTGCAATCACCAGATGTTGATCGACGGATGGTCGCGGGCCACACTGTTTCGTGAAGTACTAACCTCCTATGAGGCGCTTCGGCAAGGGTCGAGTCTTCCGCTCAGCCGGGGCGTGCCTTATCGCAACTACATTGCCTGGCTGCGGCAACAAGACCTCTCGAAAGCAGAGACCTACTGGCGCGAAACGCTTCGCGGCTTCAGCGAGCCGACGCCGCTCTTCGGAACGCTTCCCTCCGGAGGTTCTGACAGTCTCGAAGAGCACTACGAAAGAGAAGAGGTAAAGATTGATCCGAAAACAACCAGGGCGCTGGTTTCAGTGTCCCGGCGGCACGAGCTGACGTTGAATACGCTGATGCAGGGGGCCTGGGGCTTGCTGCTGAGTCGTTACGCCGGCACGCGCGACGTGGTCTTTGGGGCTACGGTTTCAGGCCGGCCGCCCACCTTGCCTCAGGTCGAGTCGCTGGTGGGTCTCTTCATCAACACGCTCCCGGTCCGCATGCGCGTGTCAGGCCAGGAATCAATGCTGGCGCTACTGAAGAACCTTCAGCGGCAACAATTGGAGATGCGCGATTATGAGTACAGCCCGCTCGTTCAGGTCCAGGGATGGAGCGAGGTGCCACGTAGTGTTCCGCTTTTCGAGAGCATCGTGGTCTTTGAGAACTATCCGATTGATCCTTCGCTGAATCAGGGCGAATTCAGTCTCGAGATAGAGGGAATCGACTCGGTCGAAAGGACGAATTATCCCCTTACCATCACGATTAAGCGGGGCGAGGAGATAGCGGTGCAAATCGCCTACGATAGCGGACGATTTGAAGCCGCGGTGATTCAGAGGATGCTCGGCCACTTCAAAAAACTTCTTTCAGAAATGGCCGTCACTCTCGATGTACCTGTCTCGAGTCTATCTCTGCTGACAGCATCAGAGCGGCATGAGCTGCTGGTAGAGTTCAACGACACCGCGATCACTTATCCAGACGCAGGCGGATTGCACCGGCTGTTTGAGTCTCAAGTTCAGCGTACACCTGCAGCAACCGCGCTCGTTGCTGCCGGGCAAGCCTTCACCTACGGCGAGCTCAACCAGAAAGCCAACAAACTGGCGCATCACCTGCTTGGTCTCGGAGTCTCGCCCGAAGAGCGGATTGGCATCCTGCTGGAGCGTTCCGCGGAGATGGTGATTGCGCTGTTGGGGGTGCTCAAGGCGGGAGGCTGCTACGTGCCGCTCGACGCACAGTATCCGGCCGCCCGGCTCTCATTCATGATCGAGGACGCCGGCCTCGCCATTCTGTTGACTACTCGTCAGTTGATTGAGTCTCTGAGTTTGTCAAACGACGCTGCCCGGGTCGTCTGCCTCGAGGAGTTGGAGTCCCTATCAGCTAATGCAACCCGCGCTGAGACCGATAAAAGTACGGCAAATCCGAATATTGAAGTGAGCGCTGCTCAACTGGCCTATCTCATTTACACCTCTGGCTCTACGGGACAACCCAAGGGGGTGATGATTTCCCACGGGTCGGTAACCAACCTGCTTCGGGCGATGAGTGATCAGCCGGGCTTCGACTCGGACGACCGCCTGCTGGCAGTTACCACTCTGTCGTTTGACATCGCCGGGCTGGAGTTATTCCTGCCGCTGATCAGGGGTGGGCGCCTCGTGTTAGCCGCGCGCGAGATGGCATCTGACCCTGCGCAACTGATGGCGCAGATAGAGCGCGGAGAGGCAAGCGTGATGCAGGCCACTCCTGCGACTTGGCGCATGTTACTCGAAGCGGGATGGAACGGCTGTCAGGGAATGAAGGTTCTGTGCGGTGGAGAAGCGCTGGCGGCAGATCTGGCGGACGCCTTGTCGGGATGCGGAGAGAGTCTTTGGAACATGTACGGGCCGACAGAGACAACCATCTGGTCGTTGGTGTCGGAGGTGAAAAGACAGGGAAGCGGTCAAGTGACAATCGGCCGCCCGATCGCGAACACGAAGGTCTATGTGCTGGACGCGTGGTGGCAGCCGGCGCCGGTTGGAGTCGCCGGCGAGCTCTACATCGGTGGAGTTGGAGTAGCCCGTGGCTACTGGCAGCGCCCAAGCCTGACGGCAGAAAAGTTCATTCCCGACAGCTTCAGCCAGGAGGAAGGAGCGAGGCTGTACCGGACGGGGGACATGGTCAGGTATCTGCCGACTGGAGAACTGGAGTTCCTCGGGAGAGTGGACCATCAGGTGAAGGTGAGAGGCTATCGGATCGAGCTGCGCGAAGTTGAGGCGGCGCTGCTCAGTCACGAGAACGTGAGGGAAGCGGTGGTGGTAGCGAGAGAGCAAACGGGCGAAGAGAAGCGGCTGGTAGCTTACGTAACAGCGCGAGGGGAAGGAGATTCAGGCGTCAGCGTCAGTGATTTGCGAGAGAGTTTGAGACAGCGGTTGCCTGAGTACATGGTGCCCACGGCGTTTGTTTTGATGAACGAGATGCCTCTGACTCCAAATGGCAAAGTAGACCGTAAGGCGCTCCCTGCGCCTGAGCGCGCCAGACCGGAATTGAGCGTGAACTATGAGGCGGGGCGCACTCCAGTCGAACAGATGGTGGCGAGCATCTGGAGCGAGACGCTCGGCGTAGAGCGGCTCGGAACGCGCGACAATTTCTTTGAATTGGGAGGACACTCCTTGCTGGCCACGAGAGTGATCTCGCGTTTGCGGGAGGCTTTTCAGGTGGAGTTGCCGGTGCGCGACCTGTTCGAGTCGCCGACGATAGCGGCTCTTGCCGCGAAGATTGAGACCGCGTTGAAGGAGGCGCAGGGTCTGGCGGTCCCGGTTATCAAACCCGCCGCGCGCGCCGGAGAATTGGCGCTGTCGTTCGCCCAGCAGCGGCTCTGGTTCCTCGACCAGTTAGAGCCGGGCAGTCCTTTTTATAACATCCCGACCGCAGTTCGACTGTCAGGCAAGCTCGACTTTGCGGCAATCGAAAGCGCCTTTAATGAAATCTTACGCCGGCATGAGATTCTGCGTACGACGTTTCAGGCAAGTGACGGCCGACCGTCGCAGGTGATTCTTCCTTCTCAAACCATCGAAGTGCCGGTCATTGACATGGTCACGATTCCTGGATCCGAACAGGAGACCAGAGTCAGACAACTAGCCTTGGAAGAGGCGCGCCGTCCGTTCGACTTAAGATCTGGACCTTTGCTACGCGTAACCTTATTGCGCTTGAGCGAAGTAGAGCATGTGGCGCTGGTGACAATGCATCACATCGTCAGCGACGGGTGGTCGATGCGCGTGCTGGTGCGGGACATGGCAGCTCTTTACGAATCTTTCTCAACCGGGCACGCTTCGCCACTTCCTGAGCTGGCGATTCAATATGCAGACTTCGCGCTCTGGCAGCGTGAATGGCTACGAGGCGAGGTGTTGGAAACTCAGCTTGCTTACTGGCGCCTTCAACTCGCAGGCGCGCCTGCGATGCTGGAGTTGCCGGCCGACATGCCGCACCAGGCGCTGCAGACTTTTCAAGGCAACCGGCGGCCGTTCACCATCCCACCTGAGCTCGCCGATGCGCTCAGGGCGCTCAGCCGGCATGAAGGCGGTACGCTGTTCATGGCTTTGCTGGCGATCTTTAAGATCTTGCTTTATCGCTATTCCAGACAGGAAGACATCCTCGTGGGCGTGCCCGTTGCGGGACGCCAGGCCGCAACCGAAGACCTCATTGGGTTCTTTGTTAACACCCTCGTCTTACGCTCGCACCTGTCAGGTGAGCCGAGCTTTGTAGAATTACTGCGTCGGGTCCGTGAGACGGCGCTCGATGCCTATACGCATCAGGACGTGCCATTTGAAAAGCTTGTCGAAGAATTGCAGCCGGAGCGCAACCTGAACCATCAGCCGCTTTTTCAGGTGATGTTCGTCTTTCAAAACGCCCCGCAGCCGATTTCGGGCGCCGCAGAGCTGCACATCGAGCAACTCGAAGTCGATCCTGGCTCCGCGAGGTTCGACCTGCTGCTCAATCTGGTGGACACAGAGCAAGGCGTCACCGGCCACCTCGAATACAACACCGATCTTTTCTACCCCGACTCTATTACGCGGATGCTCGGACATTTCGGAAAGTTGATCGAGAGCGTCGTAGCGCGCCCGGAGATGTCGGTGCTCGAACTGCCGATCCTGCAGGATTCCGAAATGCAACAGTTGCGGGATTGGAACAACACTGCCAGGGACTACTCGGAGGCATATGAGCAGGTCGTCGGTGTCCATCAGATGTTCGAAGCCCAGGTGGCGCAGACGCCCGACGCATTGGCGGTCGTCTTTGGCGCCGACCACCTGACTTACGGGCAATTGAATGCCCGCGCCAATCGACTGGCGCATTACCTGCTGGCGCTAGGCGTCGGACCCGACGTGCCGGTCGGGCTGGCGGTGGAACGCTCGCTGGAGATGATCGTCGGGGTGATCGGCATCCTCAAAGCAGGCGGCTGTTATGTTCCGCTTGACCCCGCGTTTCCACGCGAGCGTCTTTCGTGGATGCTGGAGGAAGTACACCTTCCAATACTGGTCACAGAGCAATCAATGGCCGGTGCGTTCCCGCCACATGACGCGCAAGTGATTCGACTGGATGCGGACGCGGAACTTATTGCCGGCGCCAGCGATAAGAATCCGAACGTGCTGGTGCACCCTGACAATCTCTTCTACACAGTTTTTACTTCCGGGTCGACGGGGAGGCCAAAGGGTGTCGCGTCACCGCATCGCTGCATCACCAATCTGGTGCAATGGCACATCTCGGAGATGTGCTCAGGCGCGCGCACTTTGCAGTTTGCCTCTCTCAGTTTCGATGTCAGTTGTTACGAGATCTTTATTTGCGTCGCGTCGGGAGGGGTCTTATGCATCATCCCTGAGGTCCTACGTCGCGACATCGAAGCTCTCTCGAAATATCTGCTCGATAATCGCGTCGAGAAGATGATTTTGCCCGTCGGCGTGCTGCAACAACTGGCTGAGGAATACATCGCGATGCCCAAGCTCGACCACGAGTTCAAGGAAATTACGAGCGCCGGCGAGCGAATGACAATTACTTCGCAGGTAGTCAAATTGTTCAACCGACTGGGATCCTGTCAACTGCTCAACAATTACGGTCCGTCCGAGACCCACGTCATCACGGCCGCGATTATCAGCGGCAGCCCTGAGACGTGGAAAGTACACCCTCCCATGGGACGGCAAATTGCAAACACTGAAATTCACATCCTGGATCAGGGGATGCAAAGAGTGCCCGTGGGAGTCGCAGGCACAATCTATATCGCAGGGGTTTCCCTGGCGCGCGGTTATATCAACCGGCCGGAGCTGACGGCCGAGAGATTTCTGCCCGATCCATTCAGCCGCGTTCCCGGTGCCCGAATGTACTACACGGGTGACCTCAGCCGCTTCCTGCCCGACGGACAGATAGAGTATCTGGGGCGCGTCGATCATCAGGTCAAAATTCGTGGTTTCAGAGTCGAGCTGGGAGAGATCGAAGCGGTGCTGGCGACGCATCCGGCGGTGCGCGAACTGGTGGTCATGGCGCGTGAAGATGTTCCCGGTGATAAGCGACTGGTCGCCTACATTGTTCTCGAGGACGAACAACGGATCAACGCCTCCGAGCTCCGCAGTTTTCTGGGCGATAAGCTGCCCGATTACATGCTGCCGTCGGCCTTCATGACGCTCGCCGAGTTTCCACGGAATCCGAATCGCAAGATCGACCGGCGTGCGTTGCCGGCGCCTGACCATTCGCGGCCTGACGTGGAGACCGCCTTCATCGCGCCGCGCACGGCCGCCGAAGAACTGGTGGCGGAGATCTGGGCCGGCGTGCTGGGCCTGGAACAAGTCGGCGTTGCCGACAACTTTTTCGAGCTTGGGGGCCACTCGATGCTGGCCACTCAAGTGGTATCACGAATTCGAGACACGTTCCGGGTGGATTTGCAGTTACGCAGCTTATTTCAGCGGCCGACGGTCGAAGGTCTGGTCTACGAACTTGGGCAACTTTGGGGCGCAGACGAAATCGTCGAAGAGATCGCGCAGACATTCAAGACAGTAGACAGATTGACGGTCGAAGAAGTGCGCGGTCTGCTCGCCGCGGAACAACAAGCTGACGTGAGCGCCTGAAGCTCAGGCCACAGGCTCCTCCCCTAATGCCGCAACCCTAAATCAAACTTGTCAGGTGTTACAGATGACTCTCGCTACGGCCCAGGCCGGCGCACTCTCGCCAGAGAAGCTTAAACTGGTCGAGCTTCTGCTGCGACGAAAAGGTATTAACGCTCCCGACACCCAGGTCATTCCAAGGCGCCTCGGATCCGGCCCATGCTGCCTGTCCTTTGCACAGGAGCGTTTGTGGTTCATTGACCAGTTCGAACCCGGCAGCGCCGCTTACAACCTGACCGCGGGAATACGCCTCACCGGGGAATTGAAGTTGGCGGTGCTCAAACAGACATTCAACGAAATATTGCGCAGACACGAATCGCTGCGCACGACATTTACCACCCAGGACGGACAGCCCGTGCAAATCGTCTCTGCCCCGCAAGAGCTGAGCCTTCCAGTCGTGACTTTGAGTGAGTTACCCGAGGCTGAACGTGAAGCGGAAACCCAGCGGCTCAGCATCGGGGAATTCAGGCGGCCATTTGATCTCGCGTGCGGGCCATTGCTGCGTGTCACGCTGATCCAACTAGGCGGCCCAGAGCACATCATGTTGTTGGCCATGCATCACATCGTCTCGGACGGGTGGTCAATGGGAGTACTGGTCCGTGAGGTGACGGAACTCTACAAAGCATTCTCAGCGGCGCGCCCTTCGCCGCTCCGAGAACTTCCAATTCAATACGCCGACTTCGCCGTGTGGCAGCGCCAATGGCTGACGGGCGAGAGGCTCGATTCGCAACTGTCCTATTGGACGAAGAGACTGGCCGGCGCTCCGCCGGTGCTCGAACTGCCGACTGACTTTCCGCGTCCGGCCACGCAGAGTCTTCGCGGCGCGACGCTGAATTTTCTCCTGCCGGCGTCACTTACGCGCGAGCTTGAAGCTCTCGGGCGGCAGCATGAAGTGACACTGTTCATGGTGCTGTTGGCCGCCTTTCAGGTCCTGCTTCATCGTTACACAGGACAGGATGATCTCGTCCTCGGCACTGACATAGCCAATCGCAACCGAGCCGAGACAGAGCCGCTCATCGGATTCTTTATCAATATGCTGGTGATGCGCGGCGACCTGTCGGGAAATCCCACGTTCGTCCAGTTGCTGGGCCGGGTCAGCGAACTCGCGCTGGGCGCCTACGAGCATCAAGACTTACCGCTCGAAAAGCTGGTCATGGAGTTGCAGCCTGAGCGGCGCGCGAGCCACACTCCCCTCTTTCAAGTGGTCTTCGTGTTGCAAAACACACCGATGCCGCCGCTGCAAATGCCGGGCCTCTCAGTGAGCCCCGTCACTTTCGAGAACGATACGGTCAGGTTTGACCTTTCTCTCCTGCTGGGCCAGAGCGAAGCTGGTGGCTTAACCGCGATGTGGCGTTTCAGAACTGACCTTTTCCGCCCTGAAACGATAACCCTCATGCACCGCCGCTACGAAACGTTGCTGAGAGACATCGTGGCGCATCCAGAGTCGCGATTGGGCGAACTGGAAATGCTGACCGAGGCCGAGCGACGGCAACAGGAGACCAAAAAGAAAGAACTGAAAGCCTCGACCTTCAAAAAGTTCAAGGATATTAAGCCGAAGGCCGTTGCCCCGGCTCAACTTAAGTTGGTTGAAACGAGGAATCTTACGGACGGCGCTACTTTGCCGCTGGTCTTCCAGCCGCGTTTAAAAGATGTGGAGTTGACTGTTTGGGCTCAACACCATCGCGATCGCATCGAGGTGGAGTTGCTAAAGCACGGCGCACTTCTCTTTCGCAATTTCAAGATTGGCGGCGTGGCCGAGGTCGGAGAATTTGCCAGAGTGTTCGCGCCGCAATTAATGGATTATCGAGAGCCTTCCACGCCTCGCTCCGAAGTGCAGGACAGGATCTACACGTCTACTGAGTACCCGCCGGATCAAGCCATCCTATTGCACAACGAGATGTCGTATTCGGACGCGTGGCCGATGAAAGTCTGGTTTTATTGCGAACAGGCTGCCGCCAAGGGAGGCGAAACGCCAATCGCCGACAGCCGGTGTGTCTTCTCGTTGCTCGATGTGGAAGTCAAAGCCCGTTTTGCCGAGAGACGGGTGATGTATGTGCGCAACTTCGGCGACGGCTTAGGTCTCTCGTGGCAGACAGTTTTCGGAACGACGAGCAGGGAAGAGGTGGAAGCACGTTGTTGCCGCGCGGGAATTGAGTTTCAGTGGGGAGATCATGGCCGTCTCAGGACGCGGCAGGTGCGTCAGGCTGTGGCTAAGCATCCACGAACAGGCGAACAGGTCTGGTTCAATCAGGCGCACGTACACAATATTTTGAGCCTCGAACCTGCCTTACGCGAGTCATTGCAATCCGTGGCCGAAGACGAGAATTACCCTCTCGACATCAATACCTGTTACGGCGATGGCAGCCCCATCGAAGCGGAGACCCTCGAAAATATCCACGCCGCTTACCGGCGCGCGACGGTAACGTTCCCCTGGCAGGCCGGAGACATCCTGATGGTTGACAACATGTTGGTCGCACATGGCCGGGCGCCATTTTCAGGCCCAAGAAAAATCGTCGTGGCGATGGCCGAGCCGTTTAGCATCGTCTGAGTAGCAGCCTTTATGAACAGTACGTTGGAAGTGCAGGAAGTTGCCGGGACGGGCTACCGTCTTTCGCCACAGCAAGCGCGACTTTGGTTGTTACAGCAAAACAATCACGCCTACTGGGCTCAATGCGCCATTCTGCTCGAGGGAAGTCTCCACCCGGAGCTTCTCAGAGATGCGCTCCGGCAGGTCGTGCAGCGGCACGAAATACTGCGCACGGTTTTTCAGGATGTGCCGGGCATGAAAGTTCCGGTGCAGATCGTAGCGGAAGACGGCGAACCGTCGTGGCGTAAAGTAAAACTCTGGGACGTCGATGAGTTGGCTCAGGAAGCCGCGATCGAAACTATCTGCCGCGACGAAATCGTACTCGCCGGCAATTTCAAAAGAGGCGCGCAGATTAGCGCCGTGCTGGCAGAGATGAATTCGCACCGGCATCTGCTGGTGCTGACATTGCCTGCGTTGTGCTGTGACACCTCGTCATTGCACAACCTAATGCGCCATCTGGCACGAAGTTACGCCGAGAAACAAATTCCAGAGACGGCCGGCAACGAAGAGACGGTGCAGTACGTGCAGTTCTCCGAGTGGCAGAACGAGCTGCTTGAGGATGAAGAGTCGCCGGGCAGAGTGTGGTGGCGGCAGCGGCGAGACGGAGCCCGCGTTAATGATGGCTCGGAGGCGGCGCCGGTTTTGCCATTCGAAGGCGAGGTGAGCAGCGATCAGGCGGAGGCCGGTGAGGTGGATCAGCCTGGGCAACACCGCCGGCGGGTCGAGCGAAGGCTGAGCGAAGCGGATTTGGTTGCGGTCGAGCGAATGACGAGGGAGCAGGGCAAGAGCGTAGCTGTGTTGTTGTTATCCTGTTGGCAAGTCCTCCTGTTGCGAACCACAGGACGCTCACGATTTCCCCTGCGTTTGCTGTGCGGCGGCAGAATATACGAAGAGATGCAGGATGCTCTCGGGCTTTATGCCAAGTGGCCCCGCGTAGAATTTCTTGTCGAAGAAAACCTTCCGTTTACCGAAGTGCTGGAACGAACCGATAAAACGGTAGCGCACGCCAACGAATGGCAGGAACACTATTTCTCGGAAGACAGTGAAGGCCCGGCTTCGGTGGATGGTTCCGCGCAGGATATCGGGTTCGAATTCAGCGAGTGGCCCGAGGCGCAGGAAGTTATTGGGATTAGCTTTGCCCTGCTTAAACAATATTCCGTCACGGAAGGACTTAAGTTGAAACTCGGGTGCATGAGGGCTCCCCGGTTTACGGCCATCGAGTTTGATTATGACCCGTCCGTTTATTCCGTGGACACAGTGGAGCGGCTCGCCGGTCAGTTCCTGACCCTTTTGCGCGGCCTCCTGCAAAATCCGGAACGGCCCCTCAGAGCTGCACAACTGTTGGATGAAACGGAACGGCAACGGCTGCTCTACGATTGGAACGACACGCGGAGTGCGGCACTGCCTGACCAGAGTGTCCCCGAATTGTTTGAAGCACAAGTCGCGCGAACTCCCGACCGTCCCGCCGTCATCTCGGGCGCCGCGCACTTGACCTATCGCGGATTGGATGAGCGCGCAAATCAGTTGGCCCACCGGCTGCGACAGGCGGGCGTCAGCGCCGAGTCTCTCGTGGCGATTTGTCTGGAGCGCTCGGTGGATTTGATGGTGGGCGTCTTCGGCATTCTCAAGGCTGGCGGCGCCTACGTGCCGCTCGACCCCGGCCAACCGCCGCGCCGCCTGCATTCGATCTTGAAGGACGCCGGCACCGAGGTGGTGTTAACACACGAACACTTAAAGGAAAGGCTCGCGGATAGCGGAGCAAAAATCATTTGCCTTGATTCGGAGAGCGAAACCGTTAAGCACCAGGGCGTGCCAAACTCAGGCACACCGGTCAGCAACGAGAGTGCGGTCTACGTCATTTACACTTCGGGATCTACTGGCCAGCCGAAGGGGGTGAGCATCTGCCATCGCTCCGCAATCAATCTTGCTCAGGCGCTTGCACAGGTCATCTATGCTGGGGCTCAGGCGCCATTACGCGTGAGCGTCAACGCCCCGCTCGCCTTTGACTCATCGGTGAAGCAAGTCTTGCAGTTGCTTTACGGGCACACTCTCTACATCGTGCCCGAAGAAATCCGGCCTGACGGGGATGCACTTTTGGAGTTTATCCGCCGTCACCGCCTGGACGTGGTTGACTGTACTCCTTCGCAGTTGCGCCTGCTGCTCGACGCAGGGTTGGGTGACGACAGCAACGAGTCCGCACCCTCAATCGCACTGGTGGGCGGGGAAGCCATTGACGAGGCATTATGGAACTCGGTCTTCCCCCGCCGCGAAACTGCTTTTTACAACGTCTATGGTCCGACCGAGTGCACCGTCGACGCCACCGCCTGTCGGATGACTGGCGGGTCGAGACCACGCATCGGACGCCCGGTCTCGAATGTGCAGGTCTACGTGCTCGACCAGGAATTGATGCCGGTCCCGGTTGGGCTGATGGGCGAAATCTATATCGGCGGCGAGGGCGTGGCTCGCGGCTATGTCAACCACCCTGACATGACGGCGGATCGTTTCATACCGCATCCCTTCAGCGACCGGGAGGGAGCGAGACTCTACCGAACCGGCGACCGTGGACGTTTTCTGCCCGGCGGTGAACTCGAATGCGGGGGCCGCGTCGATTATCAGGTGAAACTCCGTGGGTATCGCGTCGAACTTGGTGAGATTGAAGCGGCGCTGGTTGAGCATGAAGCGGTACGCGAAGCGGTCGTATTGATCCGCGAGCTTAGGCCAGGCGACCAACGACTGGTCGCTTACGTGGTGTTCGCCCGGGACAACCAGCCGCAGATTAGCGAGTTGCGCCACCATCTCTGGCAAAAGTTGCCGGAGTATATGGTGCCGTCAGCCCTGGTTCCGCTCAAGGCGTTTCCGCTTACGCGTAACGGGAAAATAGACCGCTTCAGTCTGCCTGCTCCGGACGAGTCAGAGGCGGACACGGGTAAGCTTTTCGTCATGCCTCGGACGCCGGTCGAAGAGGTAGTGGCGGGTATCTGGGCGCAACTTTTTGGCCTGAAGCAAGTCAGCACGCAGGATAACTTCTTTGAATTGGGCGGGCATTCGCTGCTCGCGACCCAGGTTATCTCCCGCGTCCGCAAAGTATTTCGGGTGGAAGTGCCGGTGCGCAGTCTGTTTGAATCGCCGACAATCGCCGCGCTCGCCGAACAGGTGGAAATAGAGATGAGGGCGGGGCCTGCCCGGCAGTTTGTCCCGATTGAGCGCGTCGGGCGGGAAGATCCTCTACCAGCCTCTTTCGCTCAGCAGCGATTATGGTTTTTGCATGAACTAACCCCTGGCAGCACTGCCTATCAACTTCATGTTTCGCTACGCATCAAGGGTCCGCTTGATGTCGCGGTGCTGGAGCAGACCTTCACCGAAACCACGCGCCGACACGAAATCCTGCGTACCACATTCGCCACCGATGAGGGACAACTCGTGCAGGTCATCAATGCCGCACAACCTTTCAAATTGCCGTTGGCAGACTTGAGCGATCACCCGGCCGATAATCAGGAGGCAGAAGCCCGGCGCCTCATGGCGAAGGAAGGTCACCGGCCCTTCGACCTAAGACACGATCCAGTCTTGCGCGCAACCCTCTTGAGACTCGCGCCCGAAGAGCACATCCTGGGCCTAACCATGCACCACATCGCCAGCGACGAATGGTCAATGAACGTCCTGGTGCGCGAGTTGATGCGCCTCTACGAGTCGTTCTCCGAAGGCCGACCCTCGCCGCTCCTGCCATTGCCGGTTCAATATGCCGACTACGCCGTCTGGCAACGCCGCTGGCTCCAGGGAGAGCGGCTCGAAGCAGAACTGGCTTACTGGAAACAGCAACTCGGCGACGGCCCTTACATTTTGAACCTGCCGACCGACCGTCCCCGGCCGGCCACCCAGACTGCGCGGGGCGCACATGAGCCGCTGACCTTTTCCAAGATTCTGATCGACGCCCTCAAGGCGTTGAGCCGTCAGGAGGAGGCGACGCTCTTCATGGCGTTGCTGGCGGCTTATAAGACCCTGCTGCATCACTACGCCGAGCAGACCTCAATCATCGTGGGGACGCCGATCGCAGACCGCGACCAAATCGAGACGGAAGAATTGATTGGATTCTTCATCAACATGCTGGTGATGCGCACGGACCTTTCGGGTGATCCGAGCTTCAGAGAGTTGCTCAGGCGCGTGCGCGAAGTTGCGCTCGGTGCTTACGCGCATCAGAGCGTGCCGTTTGATAAATTGGTGGAGGAATTAAAACCGCCGCGAGACCTCAGCCGGAATCCTCTTTTTCAGGCGGCCTTTACCTTCGACAACTCGCCTCCTCAGGATTTTCAAATCGCGCAGCTTGAGATCCAGCCGCTGGAAATCGAAGGGCGTCCGACGAGGTTCGATCTCGTCGTGGCACTGCGGGATACCGGACAAGGATTGACTGGGGCCATTCAGTACGATGCCGATTTATTCAACGCGTCGCGCATCATCCGAATGCGAGAGCACTTCCTAATGTTATTGGAAAGCGTGGTGGCCGATCCGGATGCGAGGCTTTCCGAGTTGAGATTCCAACTCGAAGAGGCTGACCGGCAACATCGGGACCAACAAAGACAGGGTTTCAGGCAGGCCCGCAGCCGGATGCTCAAAACCGCAAAGCAGAAGCCGGGCCGAGAGTCGGAATGGAAAGGAGCGGCCGGAAATGAAGCTCTCTGAACCTTCAATGATCTCCAAGCGAGAGACGTGGGCGGCGCGGCGAAAGTCCGTGACGCCGAAGACGCTCCATATTTCGCAACAGGCCATTGTGACAACGGGCACACTGCCTGACGGAGGGCCGGTCCCCCTTGTCGTGCAGCCGAATGTCGAAGGCGTCAACCTTTTCGACTGGGCTGCCAACAACGTCGAATTCATCGAGAACCATCTCCTGAAACATGGGGGCATCCTTTTCCGCGGCTTTGGGCTAATTGACCACACTCACTTTGACCAGTTTCTCCACGCGATTTCTCTGCCCCGCATGTATTACATGGAAGGCGCGACGCCGCGGGTAGAGTTGGCGGACAAGGTTTACACTTCCACCGAGTATCCGTCAGACCAGCACATCGCACTCCATAACGAGTTGAACTACGTCATCACGTGGCCGATGAAAATTTTCTTTTTCTGCGTCACGCCTGCCGAGCAGGGCGGAGAGACGCCCATCGCGGACGTGCGAAACGTCTATCGTCAGATTGATCCTTTAATCCGCCAGAAGTTCACGGAAAAAGGCTGGATGCTAACTCGCAATTTCGGCGACGGGATGAGCCTGCCGTGGCAGACCTCTTTTCGACTCACCGAGCGAACGGAACTTGAGCGCTACTGCCGCGATTCACGAATCGAGTGTGAATGGAAGGGCGCCGATCGTCTGCGAACGCGGCAGGTTAGACCAGCGGTACGGGTGCATCCACGCACTGGCGAGCGGGTCTGGTTTAATCATCTCGCTTTCTGGCACGTCTCCAGCCTTGAGCCACAGTTGAGGAAAGTGTTCCTCAACGAGTTCAGCCAGGATGAGCTTCCCTATAACACTTATTACGGAGACGGCACGCCGGTCGAAGACTCCGTGGTCGAAGAAGTCCGGCGGGCTTACCGGGAGGAAACAGTAGCCTTCCAGTGGCAAAAGGGCGATCTGTTGATGCTGGACAACATGCTCGTTGCGCACGGCCGGCATCCTTTTTCGGGCCCGCGCAAAATACTGACCGCGATGGGCGAACCCTACAGCGATCAGGATGCCTGGGACTGGTCGAAGACAGCCGAGGCCACGTCGTTCGTCGCCGGGTAATGTCCTCTAAACCCTCGCGCTCGGCAGTTGGTAATGATTGGGAAGTCACACGAAATTTTAACGAAGAAAACTTAGGATTGCTTTGGGTGATCTATTTCATCGTTCACTTGTCTTTTAAGAATTAGGACCACTATCGGACTCAGATTTAGGACACCTACCCGCCGCCGTCAAAAGCCAGATTCCAACCCACTGACACCAAACGTCGAGAGAGGACGAATATGCAGAATGAAGTTATAGAAGGGTTTCGACTGTCTCCGCAACAAAAACGCATATGGTTTTTGCAGCAGTCAGAACCGATCTCGCCCTACCGAGTGCAGTGTGCCATCAAGGTCGAGGGCGACCTCATCGACGCGGAAGAACTGAAGCGCGCTTTGGAAAATCTTTTTGAGCAGCATGAGATTCTCCGCACTGCCTACCGGCGAATGCCCGGCGTCGACCTGCCGCTCCAGGTCGTCTGCGAAAGCCAAGCCGCTCGGATCCAAGAGGTAGATCTCCGTGGTCTGGGAGCACAGGAACAGACAAAACGACTTGAGTCGCTCATGCGCGAAGTCCGGGAACTGCCTATTGATTTAGAGTTGGGCCAAACGGCACATGCGACACTGATCAACCTGTCGCCATCGAAACGGGTGCTCTTACTCAACCTGACGGCTCTGTGTGCGGATGCTTTGACCGTCAAAAATCTGGCGCGTGACCTCAGCGCGAGCTATGGCTCTCACGCAGGCGCGGATGTTTCCCCTGAGCCGGTGCAGTACGCAGTAGTCTCAGAGTGGTGGAACGAATTGCTCGAGTCGGATGATGCGGAGGTTGGGAGAGAGTTTTGGCGCGCCCAGAACCTGCAAATCAGTTCAACGCCGTCGCTGCCGTTTGAAACCATAATCGCGAATGAACAGGAATTTACTCCACGTTGCCTCAACGAAAGAATCGAGGCAGATGCGCTAGCCCAGATCGAATTGCTGGCGAGCCGGTACGGCGTGGGCCTCTCCGATGTGTTGCTGACCTGTTGGCATGTCCTGCTAGCGCGCTTGACTGCCCACCGAGAGATCGTCACCGGCGTAGCGTTCGACGGGCGGCCGGATGAGGAGTTGAGCCGGTCGGTTGGGTTATTCGTCAGGTACTTACCGATTCGATCTCGCTTCGAGGCGGGGTTGCGTTTCAGCGAATTGTTGAAGCAGATTCATGAATCCAGGCGCGAAGCGAGTGAGTGGCAGGAGTGTTTCGCCTGGGACACCAGGACGGCAAACGGCGAGCAAAACTTCTTTCCCTTCACCTTTACCTTTGAAGAGCTATCTCCTGAGTATTTGGCCGGCGGCTTAAAGTTCTCGGTCTCCATGCAGAACACCTGCGTCGAACGCTTCAAGGCCGATCTCTCCTGTGTGGCCGCGGTTGATTTTCTGAGGACGGATTTTCGTTACGATTCGGGGCTCATCAAAGAGTCGAACATCAAGCGATTGGCGGAGCAATTCCACACGCTTTTGAAGAGTGTCATAGAGAATCCTGAGGCGGAAATCGACGCGCTCGATATAGTCGGCGAAATGGAGCGAGATTATCTGTTGCGGGTACTCAATGACACAGCCAAAAATTTCGGCAAGCCAGAAAGCATTCAGCAGCTTGTCGAGGCGCAGGTTGAACGGACGCCTGAGGCCATAGCCGTCGTTTTTGAAGACCAGCGCCTGACCTACGGTGAACTCGAAGTCAAAGCAAATCAACTGGCGCATTACCTGCGCGGCTTGGGGGTTGGGCCAGAGACGTTGGTAGGCGTCTGCATGGAGCGTTCGTTGGAGATGGTGGTCAGCTTGTTGGCAGTCCTAAAAGCC
>Ga0187893_10002477_pt1 | contig 40448 bp, 29 predicted proteins | sample MA1701074metaG_FD_139574 | JGI IMG/M metagenome (GOLD analysis project Ga0187893, IMG submission 139574) | White microbial mat communities from a basaltic lava cave in the Kipuka Kanohina Cave System on the Island of Hawaii, USA - MA170107-4 metaG ...
AAATGCCCGTCTGGAACGCGACCGCCGCGCCGCGCTGCTGGACCGTGGCGCCATCTCTCGCAGCGAATTCGATGCCGCAAGCCGCGAATACAGCGTCGCACTGGCGCGTCTCGAGGCCACACGCGAGCGTCACGCCGAGGTAGAAGATGAGACGCGCCCTGAAGACCTTCGGCGGGCCGAAGCAGAGCTTGCACGCGCAAATGCCCAGTTCGCCGAAGCGCAGGCATTCCTCGCTAAGACCGTGATCCGCTCTCCTATCGACGGCATCGTTCTACGGAAGCACAAAAACTCCGGCGAAAGCGTCTCGACCGAAGGCCACCAGCCGATTGTCACCCTAGGCGATCTCGCCCGCCTTCGCGTTCGGGCAGAGGTGGACGAAGTTGACATCGCAAACCTCGCTCCCGGCAAGCCCGCCTATGTCACCGCGCCGGCCTTCGGCCACCGCAGGTTCGCCGGCAAACTGCTCCGCGTCAGCCATATCCTTGGGCGGAAGCGGCTGCAGACCGAAGAACCAGTCGAACGTGTGGATACAAAGGTTCTCGAAGCCCTGATCGAGCTCGATCCAGGTGAGACCCTGCCCATCGGCCTCAGGGTCGATGCCTACATACAACTGAACCGATAAACGAGGTCTACCCTTATGCTCCGCGCAACCGTTCCGCTCGTCGTGTGTCTATCCGCTACCGCGGAAACGCTCAGTCTCCGGGAAGCTCTTGCTATCGCCTCCCGGGAGAGTCCGCAGATCGTCTTGTCACGCCTCGAGGCATCCGAACAACAGTTCCTCGCCAAAGCCGTAAGGTCACAAGCAGGGCTGCAACTCGAAGTGCGCTTCGGTACGACATATCAAACCAGCAACCTGCAGGGGATCGGCCTTGCATTTCCCGGATTTCCCAGCCGCGTGGGCCCCTACCGCACCTTCGACATGCGCCCGGTACTCACACAGCGTCTATTCGACCCGGTTCTTTGGTCGGAAATCCGTGCCGCCCGTGAGCGTTCCCGCGAGGCCGGATTCGATGCCGATGCTGTTCGCGAAACGGTGCTCTACTCCGTTGTGCGGTTCTACCTGCAAGCGCTGGAGGCGCACGCGCGTGTCAAGTCCGCTGAGGCGCGCCTGCGTTCGTCGCAAGCAATTCGGGAACAAACCGTTGAGAGAGAAAAATTGGGCGCAGCAAGCAAACTCGACCTCGAGCGCGCCACACAGCAGGTGGAAACCGAGCGGTTGTTGGTTCTTGCCGCGGGCGAAGATCGCGACGTGTCACATACGCTGCTCGCCCAAACTCTCGGCCGCGAACAAGATCCAGCCTTCGATCCGGAGCCGCTTCCGGCTCCTTCCGTTCCGCTTCCACCGCCGGAAGATCGTGCGGCGACCGCCTTTACCCTACGGCCGGAGTTGCGCGCATTGGAAGCACGCTTGCAGGGTGCGGATCATGAGACGAAAGCTGCCGAGCGCCAGCGTCTTCCCCGCGTCGAAGCTTTCGGTGACTTCGGACTATCCGGCGCTGGACCAGACCGTTCGCTCTCGACTTACACTGTCGGCGCTGCCGTCAGCGTTCCCCTGTGGACCAGTCGCCGCATCGAAAACGAGATTGCCGCAGCCAGACTTCGTCGTCAACAAGTCGAACAGCAGATGCGGAAGATGCGAACAGAGATTGCACAGCAGGTCCGACAGGCGGAAATCGAAATCAACACCGCGTGGCAATCGCTTGAAGCCGCGGCGAAGGCTTCCACCGCAGCACGCGAAGCATTCGATCTTGTCGGTCTACGCCAGGGCGCGGGACTCGCCACGAGCCTTGACACACAAGTAGCGCAAGAGGAGCTCGCCCGCGCGGAGCAGGAGGAAATCCGTGTGCGCTACCAGTTCTACCAGGGCCGCGCGCGGCTCGCGCACGCGATGGGCGACGCCGCAAGAGTTATCGAGGATTAGGGCTATGCCGGCTTGTTGTCTTGCTGTTGATCGAGTTCATCCGGAAACACGGCGTATCCCGGCGGGGGCGGAAACATCGCCTGCAGCAGACGCAGGCGCCGCAACAAATGACGGCTCGGGATTTGCCGTGGGCCGGGCTCGACATCGATATCGCAGCAGATGCCGTGGAGGTAGAGCGTGAGTGTATCGATGAACGACTGCATCGCATATTCGCGAAATGCTTTCGTGTCGCGCCGCACGTGCTTCTGGCGCCGCAACAATCCCTGTTTGCTCTGCCAGCTCGCATCGTCCACCTCACCGTGCACTTCGGTATTCAGCTCTTCGCGCAGCAGGCCGAAATAGTCCTGGAGTTGTTCGGGTGTGCAAGACACGGCGGTGGCCGCCGCTAGACGCCGGTACAATTCGAAGTGATAGTCGGCGAGCTCCATCTCCTCAACGGCGAATGCGGCAAAATGGTCCGACTTCTCACCCCATTCCACGGACCGCAACTCCCTTCCATCCGCTGGCCGCTCGAACACAATCAACTCGCTCAAGTCGCGGCGGTCTTTTCCGTTGGCCTTCTCCAGAAAAGGCACCAGAAGCAGAGTGTACTTCGGAAGCACCGCCGTCACCGAGGGCGGCAGGGCCGCGATCGGATCTTCCAGGTAGTCACGTACATCCTCTTCGCCGAAAGGGTTTGAGGTAGCGAAATAAGAGAAGTGGGAATTTAAGGGGATCACCTCGCCACGGATTTTCTGGCAGAAATCGCCAACCGTGAGACGGGCCCCAGGCGTATCGGGCATGAAGCTGATCTTATTTTAGCAGGACCGGCGGAATATCATACAGAGTGTGAGTCGCAAATGGATCCTTCTTCTGATCTGCGCGGCACTGGCACTCTCAGCCCAAAGCCAGCGCCGCGTCTTTTCCGCCATCATGACCGGCGAGCCCTACACGCTCGAATGTTACTTGCCGCAGATCACGAACGGTCCGAACTTCCCCACCTGGTCTCCTGACGGCAAGGAACTCGCCCTTTCCATGAAGGGGTCCATCTGGCGTCTGAAATTGGGCGAATCCACGGCAGAGGAACTCACCACCGATAGAGGCTATGCGGGGATGCCCGCATGGTCGCCGGATGGCCGGTTCATCGTCTATACCTCCGATCTCGATGAAACCATCCATCTGATGATCCTCGATCTGCGCAACGGTTCGGTCCGCCAGCTTACGTCGGGCAACTCCATCAACGTGGAGCCCGAATGGTCGCCCGACGGCTCGCGCATCGCCTACGTTTCCACCTCGCCCAACGGCAACTATAACATCTACGTGATGCCGCTGGGAGCAGGAATCCCCGGAACGCCAGTCGCGCTCACCCGCGACTTCGAACTAAAGCCACCCACCGTCTATTACGGCAAGTGGGCCCTTCATATCCATCCAACATGGACCCGCGAGGGGAAGGAACTGATCCTGGTTTCGAACAGGGATAACAAGCATGGTTCCGGTGGATTCTATCGGATGAAGGCCGAGCCCGGCGCGCCACTCCATCGCTTCCATTACGAAGAGACCACCTGGAAGGCCCGGCCCACTCTTTCCCCGGATGGAGCCAAACTCGTGTACAGCTCCTATCTCGGCCGCCAGTGGCAACAGCTCTGGGCGATGCCTCCCAACGGCGGGGACGCATTTCCTCTCACCTATGGCGAATTCGACCGCACCACGCCGCGTTGGTCGCCGGACGGTTCTAGGATCGCGTTTATCTCCAACGAATCCGGCGACACAAGCCTCTGGTTGTGGCACTGGTTTGGCGGCAAGATGGAAAGGCTCAACGTCGGCAGGCTGGTCTACAAGCGCAAGATGGGACAACTGCGGCTGCGGGTCCTGGATGCCGCCACGCAAAAACCGGTCCGGGCGCGCATCCATCTGAACGCTTCCGACGGCCGCGCCTATGCTCCTTCGGAGAGCTGGTTCCGCGCCGACTGGCTCATGTTCGACCACATGGACAAGAGCGAGTATCACTACTTCCACACAGATGGCGACTCCACTGTGAACCTCCCACCCGGACCAGTCGCAATAGCCATCTCGCGTGGATTCGAATATATGCCCGTCAAAGCGGAGGCGACCATCGCGGAAGCACAGACCGCCGAGCTTACCGTGCCCTTGCGTCGCCTCGACAACATGGCCCTAAGAGGATGGTGGGACGGCAACAATCATTTCCACATGAACTACGCGGGTGTCTACTTCAATACGCCGGCGAAGCTCATGGAGCAGGCTGAAGCGGAAGACATCCACGTACTGAACAACCTGATCTGCAACAAGGAACAGCGCATTCCCGACATCGCGCATTTCAGTGGCGCACCAGATAAGGTTTCCACCGCTTCCCGCATTCTCTTCCATAGCCAGGAATACCATCCGCCGTTTTGGGGCCACGCCTCGTTTCTGAACTTGAAGAAGCACCTCGTGATTCCGGATTACGTCAACTACCAGAACACGATCGTCGCGTCCCTGTTTCCAACCAATACAACGGCGTTTCAAGTCGCGCGCGAACAAGGAGGCCTCGCTGGCTATGCCCATGGAGCGGGTCTGCATTTTCCGGTCGACCTGGCGCTTGAGAATGTGGACTTCGTCGAAGCCAATGCCATCGGTGGCATGGAGCCGCTCTATCGCGCATGGAACTGCGGCTACAAGGTGGTGGCTTCAGCGGGCGAAGATGCATTCCCGAATTTTTATCGGTCCTATATTCTGGGCTCGAATCGCGTCTACGTCCGTACCGGTCCGACGCTCGACTACGACAAGTGGACCGCCGACTTCCGCGCAGGCCGCTCTTTCGTAACCTCGGGTCCGCTGGTGCTGCTGAAGGTCAACGGAGCCGAGCCGGGTGATGAGATCAAACTATCCGCGGGCCGGCATACGCTCAACGTCTCGGTGGACGTGAAGTCGATCACGCCGGTGGAGTCGATTGAAATCATACACAACGCCAAATCGCTAGGGAATGCCAAGACCGTGACATTGGACAGCTCCGGTTGGATCTCGGGGCGAGTACGCGCGGCCTACACTCGCGATCCCATTCGCCGCCCGTTTCCGTTCGCGGCAACAATGCCAGTCTGGGTAACCGTGGACGGGAAGCCTGTCCGGTCGCGCGACGACGCCTTTTATTTCATCCAATGGATGGACCGGATTTTGGACCGTGCGATGCGCGAAGGAACCTTCAACAATGATACGGAACGGGATGCTGTGCGGAAGCTCTATGCGGACGCGCGTGCCCGCATGGCCCGGAGAGCGGAGGAGGCAAGCCGATGAGACGATATAGCATTCTGATCGCGGTTGTGGTGTGGGGCCAGCAACCCTCTCCCGAAGAAATGCCGCAAGAGATGGTTTGGGTGGACCGCGCGGGCAAGATTCTCGGACGCGCCGGTGCTGTGCAGAATTCGATGTTCTTTCCGGAAATTTCGCCGGACGGGAAATTCATCGCGGTCTCGGCGCGAGATGGAGAAGTGAACGATCGCGACATCTGGGTCCATGAGATCGCCACCGGGAAGAAGACTGTTCGCTATTCGGCGAAGGGGAATGACAACTTCCCGCTGTGGCTGCCTGACGGGAGCGACCTCATCTTCACCAGCAGCCGGCCCGGAAACTATGATCTCTATCGCGGGGAGCAGGTTCTGCTGAAAGCGCCGAAGGCGGAGTATCCAAGATCCATTTCCCCCGATGGGAAGTTCCTCCTGTTCACCCAGGCCGACGTCAAGCGAGAAGTCTATCTGCTGCCGCTCGATGGCTCCGCGCCTCGTGGAATTTGGCCCAAGCTGGAGCACTGGGTCGAGGGCGCCCGGTTCTCACCGAACGGGAAATACGTAGCGTACGCTTCGAACGAAGGCGGACCATTTGAGGTTTACGTCGCAGCCTTTCCGGAAACAACGAAGAAGTGGAAGGTGTCACGGCCGCTCGCCAATGGCTGGGCCGGCGGCGGGGGGCAGGCGCGATGGCGCGCCGACGGCAAGGAGCTGTTCTACATCATGGGGAACGACACGATGATGTCGGTGGATGTCGAGACTGGCGGCGACTTCAAGCACGGCGTTGCGAAGCGGCTGTTCGCGCTGCCGGGGATGAAAGGCAACTTTCCCGAGGAAGCGCCGTGGCTCGCAAAGTACGACGTCACCGCGGATGGTCAGAAGTTCATTTTCGTGAGGACAGTACCGAAGTAGTGGATACAAATATAGGTCGTGGATCAGTTTGCATGTGGGGCAGGTTGGTTAACCTGCTGCGGTTTCGTAACCCGCCTCGGTTCTGCGCGATTATCGATCGCGCGCAGGTTGGCAACCTGCCCCACATGACACCACGAACGTAAAGCGTGATTGACTTTCACCGGTCTTTTCAATACACTCGCTCTCACGAAAGGTTGGGGAACAAACATGATACGTACGCTTCAGCTTGGCTACTTCGCTTTAATTCTGGTGGCTGGCTCCCTGCTCGCGCAAAGTGACAAGGCCACCATTCGTGGAACCGCCGCAGACCCATCCGGCGCTGTTGTGCCCAAAGCGGAGATCACTGCTACGGAAGTTTCCACCAACACGGTGGCCCGCACGGTGAACACGGATGAGAACGGCAATTACGAAATCGCGGATCTCAAGCCGGGGACATATCGCCTAAAGGCGGACGCCGCTGGTTTTAAGGCGTTCGTCGCCGAGAACCTGGTGATCGAAACGGCGCAGGTCCGCCGTGTCGACGTGATCTTTCAGGTGGGAGCAACGACTGAGAGCATTACCGTGGAAGCGGGCGCAGCGGTGATCAACACAGAAACGGGCATGCTCAGCGGCACCATAACGTCGCAGAATCTCAAGGACGCGCCGCTCGTCCTTCCGTATCCCTCGGTGTACGCGATGCTTAGCACGGTGCCTGGCATCCAAGGCTCTGGTTGGCAGGTCCGCGTTTCAGGACAAGCTGCAAATCAAACGTCCCAGGGCTTCGATGGGCTGGAGAACGACCGTTATGGCGGCAACACCAACAACGTCAGCTTCTACGAGGAGGTGCAGGTCGCTACCGCCAACAACACCGCCGATAACGCGCGCGTCTCGAGTTTCAACATGACTTCGAAACGCGGTTCCAACCAGCTCCACGGCGGGGTCTACTATAAGCACTTCAACTCCGGACTCAACGCGCGTGGCTTTTTCGAGCCTGTAAAAATTCCATTTATCCAGCACGAATGGCAGGCGGAAGTCAGCGGCCGCATATGGAAGGACAAGACCTTCTTTTATGGGTCCTGGATGGCACAACGCATGCCGCTGGGTACATTCAAGAACGCTACCGTCCCATCTCTTCCCATGCGGCGAGGCGATTTCTCCCAGTTCAACCTGGCGACTCAGGTGGTTCAGGACCCCCTCACGCCAGCCAATGCCGCCGGCAACCGCACGCCTTTCCCTGGCCAGGTCATTCCCGCCAGCCGGTTCAGCGAGGTCTCTCGCAAGACGCAGGACACTTATCTCCCCGAACCCAATCTAGGTAACCCGAATGTTTTCACGACAAACAACTTCGGATTCGTCCACCCGTTCCACTATGACTTCTACAAGGGCGACTGGCCGTTCTGGCGCGTCGACCACAACGTCACGCGCAATAATACTCTCTACGTCCGCTTTTTGATGGGGTACTTCCCATACATCCTGGATCGGAATCTCCCCAAGTTCACCTGGACCCGCCTGCGCGACCACCGGCAGTGGGCCATCTCCGACACGCATGTCTTCAATCCCACTCTGGTGAATACTTTCCGGATGGGGATCGCCACCAACCTGATTCGGGACGGCGACGAGCGCGGCGGCGTGCGTCCATTGCAGGGCGACGCGGCTGTGAAGGAGATCGGCTTGCAGGGCGTCAACCGTGGAAACTACAGCGCCCAGGGTTTTCCAATCATGAATATCAGCGGCGGCGTCCAGCAGCTTTCCACGGTCGCCGGCGGCTTGGGAGCCGATGACTCCGATTGGTCTTTTGAGAATGCGCTCACCTGGACCGTTGGCAAACACGTCTGGAAATTCGGTGGCGAGCTTCGCACCTTTGGGGCGTTCCAGGGAAGAATTCCCGACAACAGCTACGGAAACTTCACCTTCAACGGTTCGATCACCCGTTCCACAATCGGTTATGCCGACTTCCTGCTGGGCATCCCGCAATCCTCCTCGCGGCTGGATCCGTTCACCAACCGCATGCAAACCAATAAGGAGTGGGGCCTTTTCCTTACTGATTCCTTCAAGGTTTCCTCGCGGCTTACCCTCGACTATGGCTTGCGCTATGACTACTATGCGATCCCCACCTTTGCGGATGGTCTCATGTTCAATTGGGACAGAGCCACGAATACGGTGAACGTTACACAAGAAGGTCTCAACCGCATCCATCCGCTGTATCCGAGGAACATTAAGATAGGCTCCGGACCGGTAGTACCCGTGCCGGACAAAAAGAACATCCGCCCGCGCCTTTCGGCTGCCTATCGCCTGACCGACAAGCTGGTATTCCGTGGCGGGTATGGTGCATTCACCGAGCGGATCGACTACTTCCAAAGGGTGCTCACCGGCGGACCCTTTCAGATCGCGGAAACCTATACTAACGTGATTGATCCCGCCGGCGGTGCGCTGTTCCAGTTCCCGAATCCGTTCCCCGTGAGCCTCGCCTCGGCCGCTGTCCCCAGCCAGAGCATCACTGGTTACCCGATCCAGACCGACAACGGCACCATCCACCAGTTCAACTTCTCGATTGAGCGCGAGTGGAAGGGCATCGGTTTGCGCTCCTCCTACATCGGTTCGCGTGGTATCGGTCAGAACTACAACATCGGCATCAACAAGCCGCAGCCCAGCCTGATCCCGTTCGCCCAGTCCCGCCGACCCTATTCAGAGTTTGTTGGAGTGACTGAAGCCCGAAGCGATGGCAAGACCAAGTACGATTCTGTCCAAATCCAGGCTCAGAAGAGGATGGGTGACTTCCAGTTTAACGCACACTGGACGCTTGCCAATAGCTTTGCCAATTACTTGAATACGGAGAACCCGTATGATGTCACTAGGCATTGGGCGCGCCAGGCTGGCGACCGCCGGCACTACGCCGTCATCATGACCACCTGGCGCATGCCCATTGGCCGTGGCCGCAAATTTCTCAACAGCGCGCCCGACATAGTGGACCGCGTGCTCGGCGGTTGGACCACTAGTACCATCAGCTACCTGACCACGGGCTTTTTCTTCGCTCCGTCATTCTCGGGATCCGACCCGTCCAATACCAACACCGTTGGTGGGCTGCCCGATCGCATCGGCAACGGCAACCTGCCCGGCGGCGAGCGAAGCTACACACGCTGGTTCGACCCTGCGACGTTCCGGGTCCCTGCGCCAGGCCAATTTGGCAACTCCGGTACAAATGTGCTGGTGGGCCAGGGCATCAACGTTCACCACTTTGGCTTGGCCAAGCGGTTCCGCATCACAGAGCGCATATCGACTACCTTCACGAGCCAGATCTCCGACATTTTCAACACGCCGCACTTCACCGAACCATCCGCCAACATCTCGGCGCCCGCCACGGTCGGCCGATTCACCGCCGTCGTGTCGGACTTTTGGGCGGAGAAGCACAACGGCCGCCGCATCGCCATGATGCTTCGCGTCGAGTGGTAGGCCGCTGCGCCATCGCCGCCGTCTTTGCCGCGATCGCTCAGCCCGCACTGGACTGTGCCAAGTGCCACAACGGGATCGTCCAATCTTTCGTCAAGACCGCTCACTCCAACGCATCCCGCCCCGCGTCCGTCGATTCAATCCTGGGCCCATTCGACGCAGGCAAGAACCAACTGTTTACTGGCGTGCCCGGGGTGTTCTTTCGCATGGAAAGGCGCCCGGACGGTTTCTATCAAACTGGTGTACAGGGCGAGCGTTCCCGCACCGAACGATTTGATCTTGTGATTGGATCCGGGCGCCGCGGCCAATCCTATCTCTACTGGCGCGCCGGATTGCTCTTTCAGTTGCCCGTGTCTTATCACATCGGCACAGCGAAGTGGATCAACAGTCCTGGCTATCCGGATGGCTCCGTGAATTTCGAGCGCGGCATCCCGCCACAATGCCTGGATTGCCACGCTTCCAGCTTTCGCCTCGAGCCGCACGTGAAAGGTGTTCGCTATCGCGACGATTACGTGCTCGGCATTGGCTGCGCCAAGTGTCACGGCGAGGCCGAGACGCACAGCGAGATTCTGCGTGCGGCAGCACTGGATTCGTGCGCGCGGTGTCACTCCGGTCTTGAGGAGGAGAAAACCCCGCAGCCGGACGTTCACGGCAATCAGGTGGGACTCCTCCGCTCCAGCCGCTGCTTCCAGAAGAGCGCTCAGAAAATGACCTGTGCCACATGCCACAACATCCACAAGGTGGAGCGCGACCTCGCGGTGATGTCGGGGCGGTGCGGAAGCTGTCATCGCCCCGAGGCGTGCCCGACGGCGCGGACGCAAGGGCCGGCTGCGCGCGGACGATGTGTGGATTGCCACATGCCCGTGTTGCCCTCCAAGTTGATTGAAGTACAGTCCTACCGTACGCACCGGATCGCGGTATACCGGAAACAGTGATGCCGTGGCCCGCGCTTCTGCTTGCTGCTCGATTCGCCGAAGTGGGCGTTCAAGCCGGGTTGACATTCAAGCATGAGAACGGCGCATCGCCGCGCAAGTTGATGATGGAGACGTTCGGCTCGGGCGTTGCCGCATTCGACTTCGACGGCGATGGCTGGGTGGACCTGTTCTTCGTCAATGGCGCCGACCTGGCGCGCGGCAAGTCATCGCCAGGGCATCGGCTGTACCGGAACACGGGCGGCGGGCGGTTTGAAGATGTCACAGCGCGTGCGGGAGTGCGAGGCAATGGTGTATTGGGAGCCGGAGTGGCAGTGGGGGACTACAACAATGACGGCAAGCTGGACCTGTACGTCACCGGCTACGGGGCAAATCAACTCTTTCGCAACCAGGGTGGAGGAGTGTTTCGCGACGTGACCGCGTCCGCCGGAGTCGCGGCTAGCGGTTGGTCGAGCAGCGCGGGCTTCCTCGACTACGACCACGACGGCGATCTGGATCTGTTCGTGGCGCGCTATCTCGATTACGACCTCGAAGACAACCCCTACTGCGGTTTCAAGAAAGACGGCTACCGCATGTACTGCGACCCCCGCATGTTCGACGGCAAAGCGGACCTGCTCTACCGCAACAACGGTGACGGAACGTTCGCCGATGTCTCAAAACCGGCAGGTGTCTCCAATCCAGCGGGCAAGGGCCTAGGCGTCGCCGTGGGGGATGTGGATGGCGATGGCTGGCCGGATATCTACGTGGCAAACGACGGCGTAAGGAACTTCCTCTACCATAATCAGCGAAATGGGACCTTCGTGGATATCGCCTATTCTGCGGGCGTAGGCCTCGATGGACACGGAAAGCCGCAAGCGGGCATGGGAACGGAGATCGCCGATTATGATGGCGACGGACGGCCTGATATTTTCGTCACCAACTTCGCATTGGAGCTGAACACGCTCTACCGCAACCTCGGCGATCTGCTGTTCGAGGACGCCACTGAGCGTTCCGGACTGGGTCCCGGTTTCGAGCCTCTCGGATTCGGCACGCGGCTGTTCGACTTCGACAACGACGGCGACCTCGACATTCACGTCACCAACGGCCACGTCATCGACAACGTGAAGCTTTATCATCCGCGGCTAAGCTACGCGCAACGCGATCAATTGTACGAGAACATCGGTGGCGGCAGGTTTCGCGACGTATCGCCGGTCGCGGGTCCTGCCTTCCAGATCGAGCACGTGGGACGCGGGTCGGCCGTGGCGGATTTCGACAATGATGGCGATCTGGACATCGTGATCTCCAATTTGGGAGATCGGCCGTTCCTGTTCCGCAATGATACAGCTCCTCGAGGTCATTGGCTGGCGTTGGAATTGCGTGGGGTGGCGTCGAACCGTTTCGGACTCGACGCGCGGGTCGCGGTAACAGCGGCGGGAAGGCGGCAGGTGCGTGACAACACGAACGTGTCGAGCTATCTGAGCAGCAGTGATCTTCGCTTGCATTTCGGGATCGGTGATGCGACGGACGTGGAGCGCATAGAGATCGTCTGGCCGGGCGGGGGGCGGCAGGTAGTCGAGAGGGTGAAGGCGGATCAGGTTCTGCGAGTGGAAGAGACCGGCGCGAAGCGTTAAACTGGCTTCCGGTGGAGGTTTCCCCATGAAAGTCAAGTTTACCGACCTGCGAGACGCGTTCCCCTATGACCCGCCCGCGCGGACCGAGTTGATGCCGTGCAAGAAAACGGACGGCTCTCCGGGGTTCGACAATCAGTGTGCGATCCGTGTGGGTATTGCACTCACAAAAACCAAGGTGTTGCCTTCCGCGGGAGCCGCTGGCGTGACGCAGTGTTGGTTCGGCCACCCTGGTGAAGGTCATACTCTACGGGCGGAGGAATTGGCAAAATACCTGAGCGGCATCGGGGGCTTTGGACCGCCAACCAAGTTCGCTGGCAAGGCTCCCAAGCCCGGCACGGATGCAAAGGCTGCGATGACGGGAAGGCAAGGCGTGATCTTCATCAAGGATTTCTGGGGAGCCGGGAACTCAGGAGACCATATAGACATCTGGTCCAAAGACGGCATGCTTACCGGAAGTCTCGACTATCTTCCGCGAGCGGGGCAAGTTTGGTTCTGGGAGCTGCCATGAAGCACGGGGCGATAGCCGCGCTTGTCCTACTGACTGGTCTTGCCGCCTGCGGCACCACAGCGAAGAACGCTCCTTTGGCTATTCCCGAAATGACCGCTGACACCGGCAACGGCCAGCAACTGCGATTCCCATTCAATGGCTATCAATTGGTCCTTCGCGAGGAGCAGGGCGGTTGCCTGCTCAACTACACAGACTCGAGTGGCAGAAGCAGCCGCCTCGATCTCGCTCTGAAGGGACCGTGCAACTTCGTGCGCGACCACCGCGGCCATCCCCTTTCTCACCGGTATCCGGATGCCGGCGACACCATCGTGCTCGTAGCGGTGGGTGAGATCCAACAAGGATGCGGTCCTGCCGCACGTGGTCTCCTGATCAACAATGCGGGATTCTCACTCTCACCGAGAGACGCACGAGGGTACCAGAAGTGTCCTGCATCTGGGATGGATGAAAAGGAATTCTGGCTCTTCGCTCACCCGTAATGCAGCGCTCTACCTGCGCTGGCAATTCGGGCAAAAGTGCGTTCCCCGTTGCGTGATCACGATGCGGCGAATTTCGGTTCCGCACTGGACGCACGGCTCACCGTGCTTACGATAAACCCTATGCAGCGTCTGGAAGTCCCCTTCCTGACCGGAAGCGTCCACGTAGTCGGACACCGACGAGCCGCGCAGAGTGATCGCTTCCTCGAGCAACTCAGCTAGCGATGCATGTAGGTGGCGAGCCCGTTGCACCCTCAGGCGGCGTGTTCTCGCCCTTGGATGGATGCCGGCTCGGAACAGCGCCTCATCGGCATATATGTTTCCGACCCCGCGCACAAACGACTGATCGAGCAGCGCGCGCTTAGCCTCGGTGTTGCGGTTGCCCAGGCGGCGGGCGAACTCCTCCGCCGTGATTTCGAGCGGATCGGGGCCCAGTCTGTTCCCGGAGTCGGGCTGCCATTGTAACGATCCGAACTGGCGGGTGTCGTCAAAGCAGACCGTGCCCTGATCCAAGATCAAACGCGCTCTGGTATAACCTCCCGGCTGCTGATTCACAAGCAGGCTCCCCGTCATCCCCAGCTTAACCGCCAGCACGCCGCTGTCCAGCTGAAAATGGATGTGCTTGCCGTATCGTGTGACGGTATCGATTCGCCGGCCCTCTAGAAGACCGGGCGCATGCTGGCAAACACGGCGGGCGAAGAACTCGGCGCGAACAATGCGCCTCCCCTCGACTGAAGACCGGAGCGTTCGGACGATGGTTTCGGCTTCGGGTAGTTCTGGCACAGGTTTTAGCCGACATCGGCGAAGATTTCTTCGCCTTCAATGCGCACTGCAAACTTGCGCTGCTTCAGGTCAGGGTCGTAGTCGTTGGCGCCCGTTGTGCAATCGAATTCCCAGGCGTGCCAGGGGCACACCACCATCTTTCCGTGAAGAGCGCCCATCCCAAGCGGGCCACCGCGATGGGGGCAGACGCCGTCTATGGCATGCACTTCACCTTCCACTCGGCAGAGAGCGATACGCGCTGTGCCGATTTCAATTTCTGTCATCGAACCTTCGGGCAACGCCGGCAGCGAGCCCACTCTCTGGAATGCCATAACCAGCAAACCAGACTAGCATGTGCTTCTTCATGCGTGGCTAGCGCTCCGCAAACCACACACCACGGACTTTCCATTCCCCGTTCTCTTTGACAAGAAGAGCCTTCACAGGGATGTCGCTGCGGTCAGTCTTCACGCGGCCCGAGAGATTCGCCGTGGTGCGCTTGCCCATTTCCGAAGAGATCTCCCTTCTAACGCGCAAGAAGCGAAGTTCGGGGATCAAATAGGAACGAGTGTCATAATCAGAAACTGTACTGTCATGCGTTTCTCTCTGCTCGCGTGTGCGATTTTGTGCTGCTCCGGGTGCCGCACTAACCAAGAGAAGGTAATCGGCGTGGTACCCAAGGGCGCCAATCACATCTTCTGGCAAACCGTCCACGCCGGGGCGATCAAGGCGGCGTTGGAATCCGGATACCGTGTGGAATGGAATGCGCCGGCCCTCGAGATCGATTCGAGCCGGCAGATCGAGATTGTCGAGTCCATGGTCAATCGCAAACTGGCAGGCATCGTGCTTGCTCCCGTGGACCGCAAGGCGCTGGTTTCGGTGGTGGAGCGCGCGGGACGTGAAGGGATTCCAGTCTCGATCTTCGATTCCGCGATCGACACACCCAAGCGCCTGTGTTATGTCGCGACCAACAACACCGAAGGTGGCCGGATCGCAGCCCGCCGGCTGGGAGAGTTATTGAGTGGGAAAGGAAAGGTGGCGATCATCGGATTCATGGCTGGAAGCGGCGCAACCATGGAGCGGGAAGAGGGCTTTCAGGACGAACTGAAACAGAAGTTCCCCGGAATTCAAATGGTAGGGCTATTCTTCGGCATGGCCGACCGCGCCAAAGCGATGGCAGCTACGGAGAATGTGCTTTCCGCACACCCGGATCTCGCCGGGCTCTTCGCTGATAACGAGTCGAGCTCTTCCGGCGCGGTACAGGCATTGAAGAGCAGGAATGCGCGGGGAGTGAGGCTGGTGGCGTTCGACTCTTCCGAACAGCTTGTGCGCGACTGCCGCGACGGATGGATCGATTCGCTCGTGGTGCAGGATCCGTTCAAAATGGGGTACGAGTCAACCAAGGCGGTGGCCATGCATGTGGCGGGACAGGCGATCTCGACGCATATAGATTCGGGTGTGAGGTTGATTCTTCCGGAACAGTTGGAGCAACCCGAAGTGCGACAGTTCCTCTTTCCTGATATTCAGTCGTGGTTGAAGAAGGAGTAGGAGCGACTGAGGCGCGTTGCTGCGCCATCGCCGGGATGCGCCCCGACGCCGATCAGGCGTTCGCGCGGCTCACGGAAGAGATCGTTTCGAGAAGTTGCGCCACCTGGATCGGCTTGGCGAGGTACGCATCCATGCCGGCGGCCAGGCACAACTCCTTGTCCCCCTTCATGGCGTTGGCGGTCAAGGCGATGATCGGGATGTGCCCGCCGGTGGAAACCTCGTCCTCCCGTACACGCCGGGTTGCCTGGTATCCGTCGAGTTCCGGCATCTGGACATCCATCAACACAAGATCGAAATGGCCGTCGCGTAAGGCATCGAGAGCCTGTTGTCCCGTCGAGACTATGGTCACCCGATGTCCGTCCTGTTCCAGCATCCTCTCGACAACACGCTGATTGACCGGGTTGTCCTCGGCAAGAAGAATCGAAAGTCCATCCACAAAAGATGGTCGTGAGATATTTTCGCCGGAGCAAATGTCTCGCAGGGGGCCGATTGGCAGCGACAGCTCAAAGAAGAAGCGGCTGCCACGCCCGGGCTCGCTTTCGACGCAAAGAGATCCGCCCATGAGCTCGACGATCTTGCGGGAAATCGATAGCCCGAGCCCAGTGCCGCCATATTTTCGGGTCATCGAGCCATCCGCTTGCCGGAAGCGCTCAAAAATGACAGCCTGCTTTTCTTTCGCGATTCCAATGCCCGTGTCGTTGACGGCAATGAGTATCCGCGCATCGGCCGGGCCGACGGCGAGTGATTTCACTTCGACACCGACGCCGCCGCGCGCGGTGAACTTAATGGCATTGCCGGCAAGGTTTAACAGCACCTGGCGGAGCCGCAAATGATCGCCCAGAAGCGTTGCCGGAACGCCTGGATCAATTCTGCACTCCAGTTTGAGGTTCTTTTGCGCGGCGCCGGCCTCAAGAGTGCGCAACGCGTCTTGAACGCATTCGCGGGGATCAAACGGATCGGCGGAAATCTCGAATCTTCCGGCTTCGATCTTTGAGATGTCGAGGATGTCGTTCAATACATCGAGCAGCGAATCGGCGGAACTCTTGACTGTCTGTAGATATTCTGTCTGCTCGATGTCGAGTTGAGTCGCGAGCGCGAGTTGAGTCATTCCGAGAATACCTTTCATCGGCGTGCGGATTTCGTGGCTGACGTTGGCGAGGAACTCGCTCTTGAGCCGGCTGGCGTCCTCGGCCCGGTTCTTGGCCTGTTCGAGCTCATGTGTGCGCAGAGCGATAATCGCCTCCAGGCGTTCGCGGTCCGCCTTGTGACGTAGCGAACGGTACTTCCAGGCGCCCGCGGCGATCGCGGTGACACTCGCGCCTAACAAGAAGAGAAACCATGGCGCGCTGTACCAGGGCGACTCCACCGTGAACGCTAGCGTCGCCGCACGCGGACTCCAGACTCCGGAGCGGTTACTGGCGATGACGTCAAAATGATAATCGCCCGGCGCCAGATTGCGGTAATGGAACTGGTTTTGATCGGTCTCCTCCCAGCCCGTGTCGGTAAGGCTGCCGAGGGGGCTTTCCCCTCGCAGCCGGTAACGGAATCGGTTGGCTCGCTCGTTTCGGAAGGAAAGAGCTGCGAACTGGATGGTCAACTCATTCTTTGCCGCGGGAACCGCCGGCCGGGTGGCCGGGTCAAACGGAGTTCCGCCGAGTTCGGCGCCCGAGATCAGGACACCCGGTGGAGCCCGAGGAGTCCGGTCGGCGATTGGAGTGAATCGCGAGAGTCCCCGGCTGGTGCCGATCCATACAGGACCGTCAGGATCAGCAAAGAAAGAGCGGCTGTTGCAATCATCCCAGATGAGGCCATCGTGCGAGGTGTAGTGGGTCCAGGCGGCGCCGTCGTGCACGTGGACTCCGTGGTCGGTGCCTGCCCAGATCCATCCGCGCGTATCGGTCCCAAGAAACAGGATTTTGTCAGGCGAACCTTCATGAGGCGCCATCACAGTTTCGGCGCGCCAGGAGCCTCCGGTCTTCCTGACTCGGGAGAGGTTGGCGGGATCCCGGTATCCAACCCAGACGGTTCCGTCGAGGGCCGCGGTCACCGTGCTGACGAACGGAGCCTGAAGCCCTTCTCGCACGGCGAGAAGTCCCCAAGTCTCGTTCTCGAAGAAGCTGAGACCGGTGAGTCCCGCCAGCCAAACCCGGCCTTCGGGATCGATGGCTCCGTCAAAGAAGCTATCCTTCTCATCCGTTCCCCATGGAATTAAGCGATCGAAGCGCAATGTTGCCGGAGGAGTCGCGGTTACGTCGGAGACGCTGCGAAAGACTCCATAGGAACCGATGACCCAGAGTCTCCGGTCACGATCGAGAAGGAAGCGTCTCACTCGCCGAAGCTTCATTCCAGAGCCGGGGCCAAACTTGTAGGGAGACTGGGATCCGGGAGCAAGACGCGCGAAATCCCCCTGATTGTTTCCTACCCAGATGGCTCCATCCGGCGTGGCCAGAACAGCATAGTGGGCGGCGTCAATCGCGGTCGCGGTGCGGGCTTGCGCGAACCGCAATCCGCCAGAGCCGGGGGCGGCGGAAAACAGTCCGGAATCGGTGCCCGCCCATAGCCGGCCTTGTGGATCACGGGCGATCGCCCAGACGTACTCATCATCGAGACCCTCCGTACGTGTCCAGCTTTGCCATTCCCGGTAACCGAGCCAACGCAGCACACCCATGCCGGCGCTTCCGATCCACATCGAGCCTTCGCGATCGGCGAGGAGTGCACTGACGGCGCGCGTCGGCAAACCACGGGTAGGATCGATGTACTCCCACTGCGCCTGATTCCACAACGCGACTCCCCGGCTGGTGCTCGTGAGCAATACCCCGGAAGAATCGAAGGCGAGCGATGCGCGGCGGTCGGCAACCGGAGACAGTCCTTCGGTTCGAGAAACAAAATTTGAGGTTCCCGGGGAACGGACGTAGAGGCTGCGCTCGCTCCGCACATAGAGACCGCCCTTGGCATCCGATGCGATGACGTTCCAGGTCTCCGGCGGGAGCCCCGCCGAATCGGGCACCGGTTCGAACGCGGCCTGCCCATCCTGCCACAAGAGATGATACAAACGCCTGGCCGCGGCGACCCAGACGGTTCCGTGCGAATCGGCGTGAAGGGCGTCTATGTGTTCCCCTTCCGGAATGACGGCGCTTTTCACGCTCCAGTCTTTTTGACCCGCGACACGCCGCGCGATCGCTACGCCGCGATAGTGTGCCAGAAAGACCGTTCCATCAGCGGTGGAGGCGATCCCGGACTTCTGGGCCGAGCGTCCGCCCGGTTTCACGGGCAGTTTCAACTCCACGAACTTGCCGTTGTTCCAGTAGAAGAGGCCCAGATCGTTTCCAACCCAAATCGTGCCTCCTGGACTTTGATGGATTTGGAGAACGTACCCGCTCGGCAATCCGTGTCCCCGCCCCATCTCTCGGAAGCCGTCATAGCGGAACAGGCCGTTTTGCGTGCCGATCCAGATCAACCCGTCGCTGTCCTGGTAAAGGCACTCGACGGACAGATTGGTAAGCCCCTCCTGTTGGCCATACTGCTTGAACAGGGAGAGCTCGGCGGCCGCGGGAGCGACGACAAAGGCCAACAGGCTGATCAGTTTGCGGGCTGGTCGGGCGGTGGCCATGACAGAACGGTATCGGACGTTCACCTTAGTAATCGTCGGAATGGAGTGGGCCCTTTAGTGTTCTTTCCACACAAGCCGCGTCGGGTCAATTTTGGCCCAGCATAGCGCACCCAGGCAATACAGAGTTCCGGTCAGATACATCGGCGTGGTCCAATTCGGGAAATAGCCGAACAATATCGGACAGATGAAGGCGCCGATCTGTCCGGACGTATTCATCGCTGCGCTGACCACGCCGGTGTGGGGGCCTCCGATGTCCTGGCAGGTGCTCCAGGCAGCGCCGAGCAGGAAGGCTGACATGCCGCCGCCCAGTCCGATTAGTAACGCCGCGACGTAGTTGTTGGGCGCGTAGACGCCGGCTATCAGAAGAAGTCCCGCTAAAAACAAGGAGCCACCGCCCACCAACGCGCGACCGAGCCGGACGCCGTAACGGCGGCTCATTCGATCCGCCGTGATCCCTCCAAACAAGTCCGCCGCGACGCTGAAGATCTGCGGCAGTCCCGCGGCGACGCTGAAAAGAAAGGCATCGGAAAAGCCTCGCTCTGTTCTCAAGTAAGTCGGGAGCCAAGTGATGTAAAACATGAACCCGTACGACTGCGTGAAGTACATGGCACACAGCGCGACGACAGTTGGATTGGAAAGCAGTTGCTTCCAGCGTTCCCAGGAAAGATCGTGCGAAGCCTGCGGCACGCGCCCGCGCTGAATCAACTCGAGCTCCGCTGTGTTCACCTGGGAATGTTCCGACGGCTCGTCCCGGAACCAGCGCCACCAGACCGCCACCCAGATGAAACCGATGGCGCCGAACAGCAGAAACAGCGACCGCCAATGTAAGTATCCGAGAAGGAACGTAACGAGACCGGGCGTAAGAGCGCCCGCCGAATGCGCGCCCATGAAAAAAATGCCCTGCGCGGTACTGCGCTCGGAAAGGGGGAACCAGCGCGAAAACGTGCGCGCAACATTCGGCCACGCGCCGGCTTCTCCGGCGCCGAAAAGGAACCGGACCGCCAAGAGAGACGGATAGTTGAAGGCCGCCGCGGTCACCATTGTGAAGATGGACCACCAGGAAACGATGCGAGCCAGTACGCGGCGAGTCCCGATCTTGTCGGCCCAATGCCCGGTGGGGATTTCAAAGATCGCATAAGCGATGGTGAACGCGCTGAAGACGTAGCCCATCTGGACTCTCGACAGGCCGAGTTCGTTCATCATGTGCGGCGCGGTGATCGAGATGCAGATGCGGTCGAGGTAAGTGACGGAGGCGAGCAGGACGCAGATACCAAGGACTTTATAGCGCGTGCGGGAGGGCAAGGAGGCAGGATATCAGAAAGGAGGACGGGGGCGAGCGATAAGCTACCGCTTGCTCCGATAGACCCCGCAAGCGAGACACAGGCGGACCGAATGTGGGGCGGGCACCCTCGCCCGAAGCCGGCCCGCCAGGACGAAATTATGGCAAAGTCGGAAAGGCAGGGCGAGGGCACCCGGCGCGGGTTAGGGACCCGCCCCACGATTGTGTCGGTCTGTGAGAAAGCAGTATTATGCTAAAGCCTTTCTCCGGTTGACGACGACAGATTCACCGTGACTTTCGCCATCCGCCCCGCTCGGAATATGGTCAACTCGACGGAATCGCCAGGCCTCTTGCGGGCCAGCAGCCGGTTCAGCGAATCCTGCCGGTCGACGGCCTGACCATCGATCGACATGATCAAGTCACCGCCGATCCCGACCTCCGTGTTCCCTACATACACCGAGCGGCGGGCGCCTCGAATCCCCGCGGCGGCGGCCGGGGAATCCGGCGCCACGTCGTACACAAGGAATCCGCCTTGTGACGGCAACTCGAGTGCGTCGGCCAGATCTCCTGCGACGTAGATCCCGCTCACCCCCATTTTCGGACGCCCGCGGCCGCGCGAGGTTTGGAAGCCGTCCATCATCGCCTTCACGCGGTTGATCGGCATCGCGAACCCGATCCCAATATTGCCACCTGGGCCGTAGATCGCCGTATTTACGCCGACCACATTTCCCTGCGAATCGAGGAGCGGTCCGCCCGAATTGCCGGGATTGATCGCCGCGTCGGTCTGCATCATTCCCTCCAGCACGCGGCCCGACTCGTCGCGAATATCGCGGCCGAGTGAGCTGATCACACCCGTCGTCAGCGTGCCCGAAAGCCCAAAGGGATTACCGATAGCCAGTACCTTCTGCCCGACCTGCATCTTGTCGCTATCGCCAAGGCGCAGGAGCAACAGCTTCTTGCGCGGGGTGACCTTGATCAACGCAAGATCGTTCGACGGATCGCGATCCAGGACTTGTGCGTCGTATCGTGACTGATCGGCCATCGTAACCTGCAGCTTCGATGATCCGGAGATGACATGATTGTTGGTCACGATCAAGCCGTCTTCGTTGATCACGAACCCCGACCCGGATTCCTTCGAAGGATAAACATTGAAGAAGAAATCGCGGCGGTACACAGTGGACGTGATGTTCACGGTGGCGTCGTGGGCCTGCTTATAAATGTCGATATTATTCAGCTCGTCGCTCGACAATCCAGCGGCGCGCCCCACGGCTGGTCCACTCCACCCCGGGCTGTTATTCGCGGGCTCGGCCAGTCTTTGCGGGAGCAGACCCGTCCTCGTGGTGATGAAAAGGAAGGCCCCGGAAAGCAGGGCGGCGATGATGAAGATGCGGAACTTCATGATTCTTGACTCCGTAAATCCTGATAGACGAGTTCAGTCTGTCGAATTGTTTCCTCTTTTGTTCCCGACGTGTCGATGACATAATCGGCGAGCTTCACTTTGTCCGCCAACGGCATCTGCCGGCGCAGCCGGGCTTCCGTCTGCTCGCGAGTCATACCGTCACGCTCCATCGCTCGCTCGATCTGTTGCTCCTCGCGGCAGGAGGCGACGATCAGTTTGTCATAATGCCTGTGACTACCTGCTTCCACCATGATGGCTGCTTCGACGACGGTAATTGCACTGGGATCGGCTTGGTGGGCCCTTGCGATCAGCTCTTCCTCCCGGCGGAACACGGGTGGATGTACAATCGAGTTCAGCAGAGCCAGCTTCTGCGGATCGGAAAACACAAGATCTCCAAGGCGGCGGCGGTCGATCGTGCCATCTTCATTCAGAATAGCGCTACCGAAAGCCGCCATTACCGGGTGGTAGGCTTCCCCATCCGGCGCGATCACGGCATGCCCCAGATCGTCGGCGCGGATCAGGACGCATCCCAATCGCTCGAGCGTCCGGCCGATGAACGACTTTCCCGAGCCGAGCCCTCCGGTTAGTCCAACACGCAGCATGCCGGTCAGAGGCCCAGATGCGACTCGGCCAGAGTCACTGTGTTCGCCATCAGCATCGCGATCGTCAAAGGTCCAACGCCGCCAGGCACGGGCGTGTAGGCTTCGGTGTGCGCTACTTCCATAGGATGAACGTCGCCTACCAGCAGAGAGCCCTTGCGCTCGAAATCGGCAAGCTTCTCCGGATAGCCGCCGAATGCCGCCTCTGCCTCCGCACGCGTGGCGAGCCGGTTCATGCCAACATCGATCACCACCGCGCCCGGCTTGATTGAACTCCCGCGCACAAATGCGGGTCTCCCGATTGCAGCAACCAGAATGTCGGCCTGACGGCATTCGTTTTCGAGATTGGACGTACGGGAGTGGCAGATGGTCACGGTGGCGTGAGCGTGCAAAAGCATCATTGCCATGGGCTTGCCGACGATGTCGCTGCGACCCACCACAACCGCCTTCTTTCCCGCCACCGGAATCTCATAGCGCTTCAGGATCTGCATGATACCCGACGGCGTGCAGGCGCGTGGTCCCGGATTCCCGCTCACAAGATTCCCCATGCTGACGGGATGGAATCCGTCCACGTCCTTCTCCGGCGCAATCGCCAACAGGATCTTCCGCGAATCCACTTGTCGGGGCAGTGGCATTTGTACCAGGATCCCGTCGATCTCGGGCCGCGCATTCAGAGCGCACACAATGGCAAGCAGTTCTTCTGTCGAAATCGTTTCGGCTGGCGTGAGTTTCTCGCTGTAGATGCCGAGTTCCTCGCAGGACCTTACTTTGTTCCGGACATAGATCTCGGACGCTGGATTCTCACCCACCAACACCACGGCGAGACCCGGCGGACGCCCAACCTTCACGATGGCTTCCACGCGTGGCTGTAACTCGGCCAGGATCTGGTCGCGCACCCACTTCCCATCGAGTATTCGCGCCATCTTGCCGGTCTAGTGAGCTCTTTTGGATTTCAAACGCAAGTGATACACCACCGCTCCGGTGCCCACGGTCAGCATCGCAGCGCCCGTCACCATCGGCTCGAGCGTGAGGCCAACGAGCGTCATCCAAGCGGCCACGATCAAAAAGGCCGCTGGAACGAGTGGGTAGGCAAAGCTCACCACCGGCAGCTTCTGCCATCCTGGCCGCCTTCGAAAAATGAAGATCGAAGACACAGTAACGGCTGCGAAGAAATTCAACAAGACGCCAATGTACTTCACAAGGTCGGGAAACGGCGTGAGCGTCAGCAGCAGCGCAACGACGCCCTGCAAGACAATTGCGTTGACTGGCGTACGCCATTCTGGATGCACGTAGGCCGCCGAACTGAAGAAGGCTTCGTTTTTGGCCATCGCGTAGTAGACGCGAGGACCAATCGTCACCATCGCATTCACCGTCGACATCAAGGACACCGCCATGAGCGCCGAGAAAATCCCTGCGATCGCCGGTCCAAACAGGTTTGCCGCCGACACCGAGCCTACCGCGATTACGCCCTTCATCTTTTCCAAGGGCGTTGAATACAGGAACACCACGTTGAGACCCAGATACAAAAGAGCCACAAGGCCCGTTCCCACTGCCAGCGCAATCGGCAGAGTTCGCGCCGGCTGCCGGATCTCCTCGGCGACATATGTGGCAGCGTTCCATCCCGAATAACTCACGTAAATCCAGAAGAGGCTGATGGCAAACTGCGCGGCCAGAGGCTTCGCCGATGTGCGCGTGGTTTCCTGTGAGAAATGATCCCAGCTTCCGGTTCCCGCCACGAGTCCTAGAAGGATGAACCCCACCAACACCAGCACCTTGGTGGTCGTGAGGGTATTCTGAATCGCGGCCACTGGCCGCAGGCCGAAGAAGTTGATGACGGTGAACAGCAGGATGAGTCCGGACGCGCATAATTGCGCTCCGCCGAGCTTCAGAGTGAACCACGAAGGCCCGAAGGTGAACGGAGAATTCTCCTGGCGTAAGGAAGGCCAGAAGTAGCCTAAATACTCGGAGAAGGCGAGGGCCGCGGCCGCGATCGGTCCCGCGAATCCGGCGAAGAAGGAAACCCACCCCGTCATGAAGCCCCAGATTGGTCCATAGGCTCGCGTCAGGTATACGTATTCGCCGCCCGAAGAGGGAAAATTCACACCCAATTCGGAATAACAGAAGGCGCCCACCAGCGCGCAGATCGCCCCGATCACCCAGATGGAAAGTACAAGTCCTGGTGATCCCAAATCTCCCGCCAGGAATCCAGTCGTTCCGAAGATTCCGGTGCCGACCATGTTGGAGACTACGAGCGCGACAGCGCTCACCACCCCCAACTGGCGCAGCAGGGATGGGCTGGCTTCGGGTGCGCGGTTTCCGGTGCTCACGGCGGGAGAACTCACTCGGTTATTGTAACTTTACGCAGCCATCCGCCGGTGGTTGCGCGTCCGGCGGCTTCCCACGGTCCGGATTTTTAACAATTTTTCATGGCGCTGAAACGGCACTTCTCTGGCGCGCACTAAATGGTCAGCCAAGCTGGAGAATCATGGCCAGTTCGAAATCTGTCTCAGCTAGAAGTACTGCCTTAGCTTGCGGATACCGGTACCGGACGATATACTACCCTGTTCGTCCCCGGGCGCGCCAAATGAAGCTGGAATCCTTCGACCAACACTATCTGGACCAACTGATCGAAGGGAATGCGCAGGTAGAGCAACACTTTACACAATACTTCGGAGATTTGCTGTCCATCAAGCTGCGCTCCCGCGTCCGCTCGCCCCAGTTGCGAGAAGACGTTCTGCAAGAAACTTTCCTGCGTGTCTATCGGTTCCTCCGCAAGGGGAATTCGCTGGATCACCCGGAGCGGCTGGGGGCTTTCGTCAACACCGTCTGCAACAACGTAGTTTTGGAAGCGTTCCGGGCCGAAGGGAGAACGGGCGAGATCCCGGAATATATGGAAGATCCGCCGGACCCGTCCTGCGACAGCGAATCGCGCCTGGTGACCGAGGAACGCCGGGCTCAGGTTCGGAAGATCATCGAGGAGATGCCCGAGAAGGACCGGCGCATCCTGAGAGCCGTGTTCCTGGAGGAGCGGGACAAGGATGAGGTTTGCCTTGAGATGAAAGTAGACCGGGATTACCTCCGGGTCCTGCTGCACCGCGCTAAGTTAAAGTTTCGCCAAGGATTTCTGCGAGGAAAGGCAGCCTTGGCTCTGTGAACGTTATCCAAAATGAAACGTTCGCTACGCTGAAACTCACTACACGATGAAAGCCCGAAGGGGCTATTGCTAGCTGAGTTAAAAGATGTTAGCTGCGTCGAAGACGAGCGCATCTGGGAGAGGGGAAGATGGACCACGAGGGTGCGATTCGGACCAACGCTGCCGAGCGGTACATGCTTGGAGAATTGTCCCGGAATGACAAGGATCATTTTGAGGATCACTTTTTTTCCTGCCGCGTCTGTGCGGAGGATGTCCGGGACAGCGCTGCTTTCCTGGAGAACGCCCGTTCCGTGCTGCGGGAGGCGCCGGCCGAGTCGTCCGGAGTTCATGTCAGAAAGGAATCCTCGGGCGGATGGATGAGGTGGTTGCAGCCTCACGTCTTAGCGCCGTCATTCGCCGCCGCTGCGCTGGCGGTTTTTGCCGGGTATCAGCAATTGGTGACAATTCCCGCTCTACGAACCGCAAGAGTCCCGTTGGCAACCTCCTTGACAACCGTAACCTCCGGGGTTCGCTCCGGCGGAGCAGGGGCCGTGGTGCGGACTGGCAGAGGTGAGGAGTTTGTGCCCGTGATGCTTGAGGTGAACAATTACCGGGGAACCGATCAGCTCGAAGTGAAACTATTGAAAGAGGGCACAGAGGCTCTCTCGACCACCACTCCCGCGGCTCCGAATATCTTGCTCAATTTGCCGGCAGGCCGGTTGACAACCGGCAAATATGAGATTATCGTACGGAATCTATCTGGCTCGGAAGAGCCGGAGCGTTTCGCGATCGAAGTCGCGCGCTAGGCAACACTTGTTAACGCGCACGGCTCGTGCCACGAGACGGTAGAGCCACGACCGTAAGGGAGTGGTCAGTTCAATCAAGCAATCAAGAGGAAACAATGGCGAAAGCTCAAGTTCAACAGCAGCACCTGTTCACGTTCAACGCCAGCGCGGTAGGAGTCGCCGCCAACATTCGCCGGGATGGTTCTACCGTTCTCACAGACCCCAAGCAGCGATTCCTGACGGAGGCTGCGGCCTGCTTGAGCGGTATTGGCGGAGAGCACGAGGCGCCTTCCAGCGGAGCCACGTTCCGGAGTGGATTGATCCACTTTGACAGCGCGTTTTCGAAAGTCACCGGCGACTTCAAACCTTTCGAGAAGGCGGTGAAGTTTACTCATGGGAACTGGGGTGACCACAAACTGCCTACCCTCACGACGGCATCATCTCTCGTCAGCGGCCTGGTGATGGTCAATCGAGGTCCGGACAGCCGCAAGGAAGTCAACATTCCCAAGCTCGGTTTCTCGCTCTCTATCGTCAATAATCGCGATGGTAAGGAGCCCAACTTCAGCCTGGCACCGGAGATGTCCGAGATCGTGGTGGACGGCAAGCGCGCGATCGTTCATTTTGTTACCGGCCGAATGATGAAGGGCAGCACTTTCTGCGGATTGAAAGAGGAATACGAGCGCAACGGCAAGTTCTTCAAAAACTTCGGCGATTGCTTTTATGTGCCGGGCACTCTGAACACGCCCAAGGAAGCGCCTAAGAGGTTTCCACGCACCCCAACGGTACTCTGCACTGTGGTAGACAGGATCGAGTGGCCAGAAGGCATGTCGGACAACACCACCCAGACCGGACGCAACAGGATTCGTCTGCAAGGATTCGGCAGCATCATCCTGGGAGAGCTTCAGATTTCGGGAGCCGAGCGGTCGATTTCGATGGTGCGGGTGGAGTTCGGATCGCCGGATGGCGGCGAGGGGGAGATGGGCAGAGGCGGCGGCAACGGTTCTGGCTGGCCTCCGGAGTAGTCTTCGTCCTGTTGGTTGGGTGCCAGCCCTCCTCGGAAAGGCAGGCGCGAGTTCAGCTCGAGCAAGCTAACCGGCTGTTTCTGGCCGGAGATTGGGCCAAGGCTCTCACACTGGCCCGGGAAGGCGTCAAGCGTTTCGCTTCGACCGATGGGGACTGGCAGCAGCGGTTCCGGCTGCTCGAAATCGACGTTCTGCTTCATGAGGGGAAAACTGCCGAAGCAGAACCGCTGCTTGCGGCGCCTTTCTCCGAATCCGATCCTTCTCTTCGCGCATGGCGCCTCAAGGTCGAGGGGCTGTGGCACTGGCGTAAGAGGAATCTCGACCAGTCGCTACGGAAGTATCAAGAGGCCGATCAACTGGCATCTGGTGATCTGGAACTGCGGGATGAAATCCGAAGCCTGACTTCCAATGTCCTCTTTCGGTTGGGCCGGGGTGCGGAAGCCGGCCGGCTGACCGCGGAAACGATCGAGAGCGCGCGGCGGAGAAAGGATCACTACCGGCTCGGGGCCGTCCTTCTCAATGAGGCGGCACGGCTGATTCACCAGTTCGCCTATGACCAGGCGCTCCGGGTCAGCCAGCAGGCCGCGGAGGCAGCGCGGGCTGCGGGGGCCCGGCAGATCCTCTCCGTCGCGCTGTTCAACAAGGCACTCTGTCTCTACAGCCTAGGGGACCACGAATCAGCGGCGCGGGTGGCCGAGGAAATGAATCAGGCCTCGCAAACCGAGGACATCCCTTCAGTGCGTATGATCAACCACCGTCTCAACGGACAACTCCGGCATGCGCTTGGGGACCACGACCGAGCGATCGAGCACTACCGGCAGGCCTTCGCCAGCGCCGAAATCACCGGCCAGCCCGATCGGATGGCGGACTCTGCGTCGACTCTCGCATCGCTCTATTTGCAGCAGCGGGCGATCGATGAGGCCGGGCGGTGGAATGAGAAGGCCCGGAAAGCTGTGCCCACCGGATCTCCTTACGAGGTCAATATTGCGATCAATTCAGCGCTTCTGGCCAAGGCGCGTGGGGATGCGCCGGCCGCCATCACGATCCTTGGTACCACTGTTGCTAAGCAGGACGTGGATCCCGAGTTGCGCTGGGATGGCTGGTATGAACTAGCTCGGATCTACCGGGATCGGGGCCAGCTTCCGGAAGCGCACCGCTGTTACCGGGAAGGTATCCGCATGGTGGAAAAGACGCAGCGAACCTTCGAGGAAGAGTTTCAGGCGCCGTTCCTGAGCCGGCTGATTCGTGGTTATCAGGAGTACGTCGCGTTACTGCTGCAGCGGAAAGAAGAAGCGGAGGCGTTCGCGGTGGAGGAATCCAGCCGGGCCCGAGTGCTCTCGCACCGCCTGAGAACAGCTTCCCCTGCGCCACTCAGGGCGGGGCTGGCCGAGTTGAGGAAGCTGGCGCGCAGGGAAGACGTGGTTTTGCTGAGCTATTGGATCTCAGAGCTGGGCTCGCATGTATGGGTGGCGTCGGCCGCCGGGATCCGCCGGATTGATCTCCGGCTGGAACCAGCCAGGCTGGCGAGTGTTGTGGAAACGCATCGTGACGAGATCGAGAAGCTCCGGCGGGATCCGGTCCAATCGAACACGACTTCGGGAAAGGAGTTGTTCGAGGTGTTGATCGCGCCGGTTCGCGATTGGATTCCCAAGAATGCTCACGTGATTATCGTTCCGGACGGTCCGCTGCACGGATTGAACTTCGAAACGCTCGTTGTGGGGCAGCCCGCTCCGCATTACTGGATCGAAGATGTGACCGTGTCGGTAGCGGCATCTCATTCGATGCTGACAGGTGAGCAGCCGGCGTCCCGCAAATCGGGCGAGCGGCTCCTGCTGGTGGGTGACGCTGTACCCAGCGACGAGTTCCCCAGGCTGGCGCACGCAGGACAAGAGGTCCGCGCGCTCGCGAACCTCTTTGGACCAAGCCGGATTCAGGTGCGGGAAGGCGCCGCCGCTACCCCTGCCTCCTTCCTCGAGGCAGGGCCCGGAGGATTCTCCTATATCCACTTTGCCACTCATGCAAAAGCGAGTCGAGATGCGCCGCTGGACTCGGCCGTGATCCTATCGGGTCCGCCGCACCGGTACAAATTGTATGCGCGGGACGTGATGAACCTCGACCTCAGCGCGGACCTGGTGACTGTCTCGGCCTGCCAAAGCGCCGGAGCACGGGCGTACCAAGGCGAGGGAATGATCGGGTTCGCGTGGGCTTTCCTCCGCGCGGGCGCCCATAACGTCATCGCGGGGTTGTGGGATGTGAGTGACCGGTCCACCGCCGAGCTCATGCAGGATATGTATACCGGCCTATTGCGCAGTCAATCACCGGCGCAGTCTCTTCGCGCCGCGAAGCTCCGGTTAATCGCCTCGGGTGGAAACTACAGAAAGCCGGTGTATTGGGCGCCTTTTCTTCTTTATACGCGGCAATTGAAACGACAGGCGGCTGGAACTCACTTACCCTAAGGGGCCGGCTGAATCCGTTTCGGAGGCGGACGCCTGCTGTTGCCGGCCCGCCCGCTGATCCCTACATTGATATGATGAACGGTGGCTATGCATGGGCGTTGCCTTTTTTTGCTTGCCGCAGCTCCGCTCGCGGCTTTGGCCGAACCAGCGGACAGGCGCGTAGCCGAGTGGAGCCTATCCATGGGCGGACGTGTGCGTTTGCACGGCGAATCGCGTCCGATCACCGATGTAGCACAACTTCCCGCGGGGGACTTTCGGGTCGATGTGCTCGACTGGGTGGGCGTGAACGCGGATCCACCCGACCTCGAACGACTCACGGGATTGCGGCATCTGCGGGAATTGCATCTTCCCGGTCCTTTCTGGAATCGTAACGCCGATGGCGGCCGCGACGGCAGCCGCGATCTGAAGTATCTGGCTCCCGTCGAGACTCTGGAAGTACTCACCTTCAGCTACCACTTCCTCGATAGCATCCGTTTCAGGGACACGGGTCTTGCCGAGATCGCCGGTCTCAGCGGGCTGCGGACACTCTCCATTCCGCAAAGCGGCGTCAAAGGGCACACGCTGGCCCCCTTCACAAGACTGCGTGAATTGGACGTTACCCTTACGCCCTTCGACGATAGTGGATTACGGCACGTGACCGGCATGAAAGAAATGCGCCGCTTGCGCATCGGCGACACGGTGATCACCGATACCGGCCTCGATGCGGTACAGGACCTGGTCCAGCTCGAGGAGCTGGATCTTCACGGAACGTCCATCTCGGATGCCGGCCTCGAACGCTTGAAAGGTCTGATCAGGCTGAAGAAGTTGAACCTGATGGGAACTTCCGTTACGGATTCGGGTCTCGCCGTGCTGCGAAACATGCCCGGGCTCGAGGAATTGAACCTGTATCGCACCAAAGCGTCCAACACCGCCGTCGATGTTCTACGCGGGCTGCAGAAGCTCGCCGAAGTGGACTTGCGATATACACGCGTTTCGCGCGGTGGTTATGACTCGCTGCGGGCGGCGCTACCGGCTACGCGGATCGTCTATCTGGAAACCTCCGCCAAAGCCACTCTCTCCGAGGCGGACCTGGAGCGCCTTGCCAGAAACGATGGAGTCGCACGCCTGAATCTCGAGGGTTCCGAGATCGGGGACGCCGGCCTGAAGCGACTGGCTGGACTGAAGCACCTGCGCGAGCTCAGTCTCGCGAGCACGAATGTAATCGATGTGGGACTGGCGCACTTATCGAGTCTTCAGCTTCGGAAGCTGAACCTCGCCAATACTTATGTCGAGGGCGAAGGCTTGAGGTCCTTGACGGCCGTGGCGGAACTCGATCTACATGGAGCACCCATCACCAACTCCGCCGTTTCGATCATTGCCCGGATTCCGGGATTGACGTGGCTGTCGCTGGCCTCCACCGATATCTCCGACGGCGCGCCGCTCGAGGCCTTGAAATCCATCGAGTGGCTGGATTTGGCGAGCACCGATCTTACCGATGACGGAATCAAGCCTCTGGCACAGCTCGCGCAACTTAAAACACTGATCCTGCGAGATGCGCGCTTCACAGACAAGGGACTGGCGCATTTGGCTGGCCTGAGGAATCTGGAGACTCTCGATCTGAACCGGACTCGAATTTCCGATGCAGGCATGGTGGCTCTTAGCGGGTTGATAAACCTGAAGCGGCTGAATCTTGACTATGGCGAGATCTACGACAAGGGGCTCGAACATCTGGCGCCGCTAGGGAGCCTGATCGAGCTGAGCCTGGACAGCACGCATATCGGCGATTCGTCCGTCGCCCGGTTGAAGCAGTTCCAGGCGCTCGAACGCCTGAATCTCTATCACACCCTCGTAACGGCCAAGGGTCTTGCCGAGTTGAAGGCCGCCTTACCGCGATGCCGGATTATCTGGGACGCAGAGTCGAGCCGGCCGAACCGGAGGAGGAGCTGACGATGTTTTGGCTGCTGGCATTCTTCTTCGTCGATATCGATTTCACCTCGACCTGGGTCACCGATGCGGACCTGGTCAAAGTCGGTCAGCAGAAGGATTTGCGGCGGCTCGTCCTGGCGCACACAAAGATCACGGATTCGGGCCTCGAGCACCTGAAGAATTTGCGGGAAGTGCGCGAATTGGATCTCTACTACGCCGAGCACATGACAGAAGACGGCATTGCGCAACTGAAGGGATGGAAGAATCTGGAGCGCCTCAACCTGCGCGGGACGCGTGTCACCAGCAAAGTGTTCGAGCATCTGTCGCATCTCGCAAACCTCCGCTGGCTGGATTTGAGCTATACGCAGATCGACGATGAAGGATTCGAGCACCTGTCCAACCTGACGAAGCTCGAGTACCTGGGAATCGGCGGAAATCGTCTCACAGGATCCTCCCTACCGGCTCTGAAGTTGCTGTCCGCGTTGCGAGAGTTGGACGCAGGCGGCCTCCAACGCGTGGACTCGGGACTGTGGGGGCTGGCATTGAACGAGGCCAATTTAGCCCGGATCGGGGAGCTGAAGCAGTTACGGCGATTGAATCTGGCACGCGCCACGATCAATGATCGTGGAACGGACCGGCCGGGGCATCCGGAAGCGGAACGCGCCGAGCTTGTGGACCTGTCTGCTCTGCGGGGCCTCGATTACCTCGAGTACCTCGATCTCAGCAAGCAGCCAGTGACTCCCGCGGCGTTGAAGACTCTCGAACGGCTGCCTCGTCTGCGGGAGCTGCGGCTAGGTCTTGCTGCGAAGATCGATGCGGCGGCGTTGCCGAGGATCCCGACTATGGAGAAGGTCTATTTGAATGGGGAGTGGATCCGCGTACCGCGGAACTGAAGTACCGCGGCAAGCCTGCCCCACACGATCAGTCGTAGATGCGATCGAGCTTGTCGAGTTTACGGAACTTCCCGGCACCGGTCGCATCAGTGTGGCGTTGAAGACGGATTAGATTCAGCGCCAGCCAGCCCGCTCCGGACCGGCCATCGTACAGCCGCACGCGCAGCGACTTGTCTCCTTCCGGTCGCATTTGCATATTGGACACAAAAAGACCCCGGTAGAGGAACCGTGCGATGGCATCGGTTGCGAGCGCCTCCGCCTTTGCCAGGTACTTGGCTTCACCCGTCGTCTCATACAAGTCGATCGCAGTGCTGAGCGCGCAGGAACGGGCCTCGATCTCATCGGAGATGAGCGAGCGCTGGATGATCGTCTGGAAGGTGGTTTCGGGTCCGATCCGTGTGATGACGGTGTCGGCCAGTTCGAGTGCGACCGGGTCCTTGGTAAGGGAGTAGACGAGAGCCGCGGCTTTCGCGTGCCGAATTGGCCCCTCCCAATACTCGGCGAATGCACCGGGTTTCTGATCCGTTCCGTCCACATTCAGGGCTTCGCGAAAACGTCCCCCACCGGCGTGGAAGTTTTTCCAGTACGCCTTGATGTAAGCCAGGGCCTGGTCGAGGAAGGCAGCCTCGGGATGCCACTGATAGGCGCGCATCAGGAACAGCGCGAGCTGGGCCATTCCAGGAACTTCGGCGGCTATGTCCTTGCGTTGAAAGTCATTCTTGATCAGCCCGGTGACCGGATTCCTAGACCTCCAGAACAGATCCGCCGATTTGCGCGCCCAAGTCAGGTGCTTGGCGTCGTTGGTTTTGGAATGGAGGAACGCGAATGCATGCGCGAACAAGCCAGAGTGCTTTGAGAAAGTCAGCACGTCGCCGGTGCGGCGTCCCGAGTAGTAATCGGAGTGGCGGTTGTGGAGGAATGTGTCCGGGTCGAGAACCTTGTATTCGTAGATCGCTTCGATCTCTCCCAGAGTTTTCTCCGGATCTTTATTCCAGAAGATGTCGTAAATTGTGGTCCAGCGCTCGAGCTCGTGACCATAGAGGAAGTTGCGCGACGCACGGACCGTGAACGCGCCACCGATGAGGTAATCGAGAAAGACGTTATAGAAAAGATGCTCGCCCCAGCCGAAGTGTCCGGTCTGCTCGCTCACCAGGTTATCGAGAAAGAACTTCAAGCAAGCGTCCGCAGCGCGGGTGTATTTGGCCTGCCCGGTGGCGCCGCTGAGCGCATAGAGCGCCCGGATCGTTCCCATGTCGTAAATGAGATCCGAGCTGTGTAGGTGGCTTTTCCAGTAGTAGCCAAAATCCCGGTACAGAAGCTCGAAGCTGCGAGCGTAATCCCGATCGATTTTCGCCGGCGGCCTGGGCGGCGCATAAGTCTCCGGATCGAGAGACAGGCAGAACAGCGGTGCGTTCCGCCGGCCATATCGGTCCGTGCCCTTGTCCGCCATCGTGTCCAGGAAGGTTTGGGCGGCGCTCAAGTACGGTTTGTTTGTGGAAACGGCGGCGGCTGCGGCGCCGAGTCGAAGGAAATCGCGTCGTAGCATCAGAAGTCCAGAAACATCCCCAACAGGCCGTATCGCGGGCCGCTGCCCTCGCGGTTCCCCTGAGAAGTGATGGTTCCAGCGGCGGTAGGCGTGGAGATGTTCATATTAGGGTTCCCGAAGTTCGCGTGGTTCAGCAGATTCTGGTAAGTGACCTGGAATCGCGCCGTGATCCGCTCAGCCGGCTTGAAACTCTTGAACAGGCCGGCGCTGAATACACTGCGGCCTGGACCCACGATGATGCCTTTGCCTGAATTCCCGAAGCGCCCGCTGTTTGCCGGCGGCGCAGTGAAGGCCGCAGGATCAAACCATCGGTTGATGGTCCGCTGCGACTCCGAAAGGTTCCCGTTGCGGATCCGGTCCGGGATGCCGCCAAGGGTATTGGTGTTCGAAGGATCGGAGCCGGCAAAGCTGGGCGTGAGGTACTCGCCGGTTTGCGCCGTGTAGGTTGTCGTGAGCTGCCAACCGCCCAGAATCCAGTTCAGCGGACTGCTCGTGGTCAGGTAGCGCCGGCCAGCTCCAGCGGGCAGCTCCCAAACCGCCTGCGCGAAGAATCGGCGCCGCGGGTTGAACTGAACGTCACTCCGCTCGCGGGATCGGTTAAACGTATTCTCAATCACCGGACCGCCCTCGGTGTTGCCCTGTTCGTCGACATCGGCGATGTTCTTTGCCCAGGTCCAGCCGCTTTGGAAAGAGAGACCTCGATCCCACTTGCGCTGCAATTCAACCGAAAGCGCATGGTAGATCTGGTTTCCGCCGTTCTCATTTACATTGATGTTCTGGTAGAGCGGATACGGCCGCCGGTTCTGGTTAAAGGGAATGGTGCTCGCCGCGGGCTGGTTGATGTTCCGGCGATAGATGAGCTGCGAGCTCTTGGTTCCGATGTAGGAAACGCGCAGGCCGGTTCGAGCGGCGAGCTCGCGCTCAATGCTGAGATTCCATTGCTGGATGTGAGGATTGATCAAGTTGAACGCCAGCGCTTCAATGGCGACGGCGCCGGGCGCGCCGAGTTGCTGGAACGGATTAGTGAAGGTCAGAAGCGGGGCGCCACTCACGAGGTTATTGGTAAAACTTTCGGTGACACGGAATGGTCCGCCGTACTGACGTGAAAAGATGTCCGCGGTCAGGTCGTCCATGTAGATGCCGTAACCGCCCCGGAGCACAGTCGACGGGACCGAAAGAGGCCGCCACGCGAAGCCGACTCGGGGTTGGAGATTGTTGCGGTCCCCGTTTCGCAGGGCGTGCGTGGGGATCCCGGCCTGCTGAGCGGTCATGATCGGTATCTGCCTCGGAAAGGCCGGATTAATGTTCTGTCGCAGGACTTCGTCCGTAGGCACGACCAGACTTCCTGTCGCTGGAGCGAAGTTAAACACCGTGTCGTACTTGTCTCGCGCGGGCCTGTCGTACTCATACCGCAAGCCCAAATTTAACGTCAGGCTCGACGAAACCTTGAAGTCGTCCTGAACGAAGAAACTGGTCGACCAATAGCGCGAGTACTGGCCAGGACGGGGCAAAGTTCGCTGCGTGCCCTGCGGCCAACCGATCAGGAAATCGGCGTAACCGTATCCCGTGAAGCGGTTCGTAAAGGTGTAGGCGCCGAACTGGGGATAGATGAAGTCGTTGGACTGCTGCGGGCGAAACTCGTAGCCAGTCTTGAACGTGTGGCGACCGCGAAGGTAGGTGAGTTGGTCGGTATATTGGAACGTGTTCTCGGCGGGAATCTCGCCGGCGACCTGGGCCACTTGGTGGAAACCTTGGATTGTCACGATCGGAATATTTCCAATCTCCGGCGCCTGACGAGGCAGACCCTGAATGCCGAGAAAATCGATCAGCTCTTGACCCTTGAGGACTCCCTCGCGCGGGTTGTGATTGCGCGAAAAGCCCGCCTTGAACTCGTTGATCAGGTGTGGAGTGATAGTCCAGGTGTCCGAGATCGCAGCCAGCCGGCCGTTGCGAACTTGAACGCGGTAACCGGTGATCTCTGGTGGCAGGCCGCTATCGAGCGCGTGCGGCTCGTTCCGCCGGAAACTGACCCGCACGTAAAGAGTGTTCTTGGACGAGAAGTAGTGGTCGCCACGAATATCGAATTGGTCCTGGCGGTTGCCGGAGGGATAGGCTGCACGGAAGTTTTGCACGAACAGATTCGGCGGGCCGAAGTTCGGCGACGGAAAGAATTTGTCTTGCCACTTCACCGACGCAGGGTTGAACATCGATGCGGGCACGATGTTTCCCGCGAACGGCTGGTTGTTCAGGGGATTGCGCACTGGAATGGACGGTGCGAGCGCCAGCAACTCCGAGAAATCGCCACGCCGCATCCGGAGCGTGGGCAGGCTGGGAGTGACAATGGTCGACTGGCGTTGGCGCAAGCCTTCGAAAGTCCCGAACAGGAAGGTTCGATTGCGTTTGATCGCCCCACCGACCGAGGCCCCGAAGTCGTTGATGATGTTTTTCGCCTTGCTGGGCGAAAAATAGGGCCGGGCATTGAGCGAGCTCGTGGTGTTGAACCAGAACAGCCGGCCATGCAAATCGTTTGTACCGGACTTGGTGATCACAGTGGCGCTGGTCACTTCGCCGAATTCCGCGCGATTGTTGACCATGTCGAATCGCATTTCGCTCACGGAACCGAGGGAAGGTTCAGCGAAAGAGTTCTGAACGCCGAACAAGGGTGAGTTCGCACTCACGCCGTCGATCGAATAGTAGAGTTGCGTGCCGCGCGCGCCGCCCATGGCAAACTTGGCTCCGAGTGAAAGATAGCCGGTGGGGACGAGCGACGTGAAGGCAGTGAGAAGGCCGCTCGTGGCGAGGAAGTTCAGCGGCAGGTCACGCATCTCGCGAGAGGTCTTGACGTCGTCGATGCCCGAGGACTCGGTCTCCACCACTGGCGTCCCGGCAGACACTGTCACTTCCGCTGCTACATCGCCCACTTCGAGGCGAACTTCGATGCGCACCGACCGCAACGGCTCGATTTCGATATCCCGATGCTCAAACTTCTTGAAGCCCGTGGCTTGCGCCACCACCGAGTATGTTCCCGGATTCAAATGGGTTGCCTCGTAGTTGCCGAGGTTGCCGCTGGTGACGGATTTCACGATCCCGGTGCGCTGGTTGATGACCTGAATCGAGACATTTGGCACAATGGCGCCGGCTGGATCGGAAACCGTACCGGTGATGGAGCCGAAGGTTGCCTGAGCGTATGCAGCAGTAGTCGCGAGGGTGGTGAAGAGAAAAGCGACCAGTTTGTTCATTTTGGTCTCCCGGATCATGATACTTCAGGTGCTGAGTCTCCGAACTCCTGAGCCGTGTTGTGAGCCGCACGTGGTGCGGGCACTCTTGCCTGCCGCGTCTCGACTCCTCGGGACGCTGGGTTCCGTCTACGCGAAATGTCCGACGCACCGACTAGTCGGCGTGATAGACCGGTGCGACGACGATATCGTCGGGCCGACTGAGTTTCCACGGCTCGATCTGAGCCATCTCAAATCGTGCGGCGCGACGGCGGAGGTTGTCCATTTCCATCGCGGTCATCGGCTTTGCTGCACGAGCGATGGCCACGTTCGATTCGAGGTGCGGGATCTGGTCGACTCCCACGATGGCTGTCGAGATAGGCAGGGACCAGGTGTAATTCAGGCACTCGGCCACGGTAGCGGCCTTCTTGGAGAGGATGGCGCCCGCGCCTAGGGTCTTCATCGCGATGATGCCCATGCTCTTTCGCTGGGCCACTGGAATCGTTTCCTTCTCGAAGCTCTTCTGCAAGTTGCCACCGTCCGCGACGCTCAGCGGCAAAAGGACGGTAGCAAAGTCATATATGCCAATGATCTTGTTGAGCACGGCGGGAGTAGTGTGACCCGTGACACCGACGAAGCGAATCTTGCCGGCCTTACGCGCCTTCTCGATCATCTCCATCACGCCATTGCGAGCGAAGATGAACTCGATGTCCTCCTCGTTGATCACGTTGTGAACCTGATAGAGATCGATGCGGTCGGTGCGCATGTTGGCGAGACTTTGGTCGAGATCGAGTTGAGCCTGCGTCGCGGTGCGGTGGCGCGTCTTGGTCGAGATGACGACCTTATCGCGCACATCCTTCAGCGCCGCGCCGTATCGTGACTGGCTCAGCCCGTAGGCTCCGGCGGCGGCTGTGTCGAAGTAGTTGATGCCGAGATCGTAGCAGCGCTTGACGACGTCGATGGCGGTTTTGCCATCGTCGAGCGTGCCGATCCTCGCTCCACCTAATCCCATGATCGAGACTTTCATCCCTGTCTTTCCAAGAGTGCGTCTCGGAATCTCTGGCAACGCGGCGAGAGGCGCCGCGGCTGCGGCGGCGATTACAAAGTCACGGCGGGAAGGGGTCATGCGAACATCGTACAATATGTCCGCCCCGACCATTGCGCCCGCCGAGCTTACTTGGAAGGCGGTCATTACCGGTCTTTTGCTGGCTTTGGTATTCGGCGCATCGAACGCCTGGTTGGGAATGCGCGCGGGGCAGACGGTGGCGGCCACTTATCCCGCGGCGGTGATCGCTCTTGCGCTGTTCCGGCTGCCTTCGTTTCGGGGAACCATCCAGGAACAGAACATCGTGCGGACCGCGGCCGCGGTCGGCGAGGCGTTGATTGCCGGCGCTATCTACACACTGCCGGCGTTCTTTCTGGCCGAAGTGGACGGACAGCGGATTTGGACGGATCTGCGGTCGCATTACTGGGAAGCGACTTTCATCCTTTTGGCGGGCGGATTGCTCGGCGTTCTGTTCACGGTATACCTCAGGCGCGCGTTGTGCGAAGACGCTGGACTGCCGTGGCCCGAGGCGGTGGCGGGCGCCGAGATACTGAAAGCCGGCGCAGCCAACACAAATGCGCCGAAGTACGTGTTCGGCGCGTTGGCGTTTGGCGCGGCGATCCAGTTCCTGAAAAGCGACAAAGGCATCCGTGTGTTCCGCGAGTATCTGGAGGGATTCATTCCGTTTCGCGAATCGCTGGTCCGGCACTTCAATTTCGACAAGGCGCCGATTGGCGACGTGCTGCATCGCGGCGGGATTCCCTGGGCGACGCCTGCTTTGAGTCCCGCACTGATTGGAATCGGCTATATTATTGGTCCGCGATATGCGTCGATCAACGTAGCAGGAGGCGTGCTGGCGTGGTGGGTTTTGATTCCATTGCTCCTGTTCTTCGACCCGGATCTGCCCCGGCGGTTGGGGGGAGGAGAGAATGCAGCGCCCGATGTTTCCGCTTACACGATCTGGTACAACATCGTGCGGCCAATAGCAGTGGGGGCAATGCTGGTGGCGACTGTCAACACACTCGCGGGCATGCGCTCTTCGCTCGTGCAGTCGGTGAAGGGCGCGCTGGCCGCGTCGAAAACTGGCGGAAAAGTTGCAACTGACCGCACACACCAGGATCTCCCCTGGGCTCGCACGGCAGCCGGTTTGGGGCTGATCGTCATATTGATCGCGTGGTTGTACCAGCATTTCACCGGATCGTGGGGAGTTTCCCTGGTCGCGACCGTGGCTATGACGCTGACGGCGTTTCTTCTGACGGCGGTCGGCGGGTATCTGGTGGGACTGGTGGGCTCATCCAATCAGCCGCTTTCCGGATTGACACTGGGTGCGCTGGTGCTCTCGGCGTTGCTGTTGCTGTCGGTCGGCGCGAAGGGATTGGCCGGGGTTGCAGCAGTGCTCGGAGTCGCCTCGGTGGTGGCGTGCGCTGTCAGCGTATCGGGATCGATGTTTCAGGACCTGAGAGCAGGAGCTCTGTTGCAGGGCACTCCCTGGAAGATGCAACTGGTCGTGATCATCGCCGTCATCCTGCTTTCGTTTGTGCTGTTGTGGCCGATCCTGGTGCTGCATGAAGCCAATCTCGCCACCGGTGGAATCGGAGGGCGAGCGCTGCCCGCTCCGCAAGCCGGACTCATGGCGCAACTGGCCAAAGGCATCGTCGGCGGGCAGATGACGTGGGGATTGCTCGCGATCGGAGTCGGATTCGGACTGGCACTAGTGCTGTGCGGCGCGCGCGCCCCCATGCTGATCGCCGTGGGAATGTATCTGCCGTTTGACACCAGCGCGGCGATTTTCCTGGGAGGCGTCTTTCGGTGGCTGGCGCACAAGTGGGGCACGGATGAGGAGAAGGGAATCCTGGTGGCGAGCGGGATGGTGGCGGGAGAGGCCATCGTGGGGATTCTGCTCGCCATCACATTCGTGGCGGGCGTTCCATCATTCACCCGTGCCGTATTCGGAGTTGATGAGCTGGGTGTGTTTCGTACGGCAGGTTCGTGGTTGTCTTTATTGGCGTTCGGATCGATCGCGTGGGTGTTGATCCGGATTCCACGGAAGACCCGATATCCTTAAGCCAGGTTGACCGACACGCAATTCTACCTAGTATTACTGTGTTATAAATATAGCCTGCTCTATGGGTTACATTCGGGGATGCGCTAACGTGAGGAGTAATGAGTGTTGTCCGGGCAAGGATCCAGACCGTTGAGGAAATTTATCGGCTAG
>Ga0187893_10002480_pt1 | contig 40422 bp, 34 predicted proteins | sample MA1701074metaG_FD_139574 | JGI IMG/M metagenome (GOLD analysis project Ga0187893, IMG submission 139574) | White microbial mat communities from a basaltic lava cave in the Kipuka Kanohina Cave System on the Island of Hawaii, USA - MA170107-4 metaG ...
AGAGCCTGCGCGGCCGAGCGCAAGGTCGTGACCATTCTCGGGCCGAAGGCTCGATTGAACCGCCTCCCCGGCCAGGCACGGCGCTCACCACGGAGTGCGTCGCCCCCACCGAGCCGCCGCTCATCGCCTCGGAGGACCCTCTTCAGAGCCTGCGCGGCCGAGCGCAAGGTCGTGACCATTCTCGGGCCGAAGGCCCGAATGAATGGTCACCGCGCCGGCGCGGGCCGGCGGAAATCGAAGCGGTTCTCCCCCTTCTTGACCTCGACTTGAGCACGGTCCGGCCGGCCTCCGCTCGTGATGATGAAAAGAGTGTGCGTACCGGTCCTGAGCCCGCGCAGGAGGTACTTGCCGAGGTTGTCTGTCTGCGTGCGCTTCGAGAAGCCCGCATCGTCGCGGGCCATGAGCGTCACACCGGGCGCGGCCATCCCATCTGCATTGACGATCGAGCCTGTGAGCTCCTCGCCGGGCGGAAGCGCGATCTGAAGCTGCCGGGCGAGCCCTTCGGCCAGGATCTCGAACGGTTCCTGGGTCACGAGGAAGTCCGGGTGATTGACCACGAGGACGTACTTCCCGGCGGGCACGCCGGCTATGTTGAAGAAACCCGTGCCATCGGTCGTGACCGGCTCGACCACGGCCCGTGTGGAGCGCCGCCCGCGACCGCGAAGGCTCTCTTGATCCGCCGCGCCGGACTTCTCCGGCGTCGTGCGAAGCTGTGAGCGACGGCTGATACCGGCCACCGGAGCGCTCTCGGCGTCATCTTCAGGCGCGGGAATCACCGAGACCTCCGCGTCGGCAAGGGGTTCGTTCGTCTGGAGGCTTGTTACCATGCCCGAGACCACGATCCCCTCGTAGAAGAGAACCTGCACGTTCGTCACGGCCCCCTCGAGAACCCTGGCGTTCACTTCGCGGGGGGGCAGGCCCTGGACTTCGACGCGGACGCGGTAGGTTCCCGGATCGATCTCGCGCAGAGCGAAGATCCCGCTCGGATGGTTGACTTCCTGGGCTCCCCCGCGGCGCCCGCCCTGCCGTCCACCTCCCCCGCCAAATCGCCCGCCGCCACCTTCACCGCCTCCTCCAAAGCCCCCGCCTCCGAAGCCGCCGCGGAAACCCGCCCGCGGGTCCTGTCCTCGGCCCCCGGTCTCGGTCCCACCCGGCGCGGTCGAGGCCAGCTCGCCGGGGGCCGGGTCGGTGCCCCCCCTCGTGCGCCGGCGCGCGTCGGCGTCCGAGCGAAGCTGGATGCTGAACCGCTGAACCGCCTCACCAGTCTCGGCCATCAGGACCTGACCCTCGATGGCTCCAAGACGCTCGAGCACCACGGCCAGCGGCTCATTCACCTCCACGCGGTCGAGCGCGCGGTCGGCGAACCCCTCGGCGGAGGCCCTGAGCTGGTAGGGGCCGGCGCCCAAGCTCCCGATGCGGAATGACCCGTCGCTCTCGCTCGATGCGCGACCGCCCTGCTCCCCGCCGGGCCCACCGCGCCCACCAAACTGGAACTGCCGCCGCCCACCGGGGGCCTCCTCGCCTTCCGCGGCGGCCGCGATCGGAGCGGCAAACAAGCGGGCGCCGGAGATCGGCGAGCCGGCGGTATCTGCCACGGTCCCGGAGAGAACGTTTTCCGGGAGCAAATTTACGGTGAAGTTCGCCGGCTGGTTTTCCACGACGGCCACGCCGCTCTGGCGGAACGGCTGGAACGACCGGGCTCTGACTTCGACAGTGTAAAGCGCGCCATCCAGGCCACCGAAGGACGCCTTGCCTTCGCGATTGGTTGTCCGACTAGCGCGGTCGTTGCGGCGCGCCTGGAACGCGCGGCGCCGGTCGGCGTCGCCGCGGCTTCCGGACTCGGCGTTTTCGAGGCTCTCCTCCCGCTCCCGCTGAAGGCTCACGCGGATCTCATTCCCCGGTGTCGAATCCGACCGCAGGACCAGGACGACGATGCGCCCGCCGGCCTGCAGGCGATAGACGAGGTTGTCGCTCTGGGCCCCAGCCGGCACGTAGAACGGGTCGGACCGGAACTCCCGGTAATCGGGATGGGTGATGATGATCCGACACGAGGCCTGCGCGATGACGTTACGCAAGGTGAAAATGCCCTCGCCATTCGTCCGGCCGCGGGCTTCGCTCTCGCGCCTGCGGCGCATGGAGCTGAAGCGCTCCGTGGGGTCTTCCCCTTCGTTCCGCTGCCCATTCTCCGGACCGCCCGGGATCGGATCCTCCCCTTCGACGGACGCGAGGCGCACCTGTGCGTTGGCCACCGGGGCATCGTCGACCCCAAGGACCTTGCCAGAGACGACCGCGGCCGGCTCGAGGGCGAAATCGTGCGTCTGCTCGGCGGGCTCCGCTGCGATCGCCAGTCCGGATTCGTAGAGGGAGGAAAAGCCGAGGGCGTTCACTCGGGCCTCGCGGATGCGGCCCGGCGAGAGCCCCTGGACCTCGTAATTCCCTTGGGCATCGCTCTTGGCGGTTCTGCGGTCGCCGTCGTTGATGGCGAGCCGAACGGAAGCCATCGCCACAGGCTCGCCGCTCGCGCGGTGGACGACCTTGCCGGTCATCTTCAAGCCCGGATCGAGCTTGACGATCAGATCGACCGGCACTTCCTTCACATCGATCCCCTCCTGGAGCTTGGGTAAATGGCGGTCGGAGCGGGCGCTGAGCGTATAGACGGCACGCGCGATCGTGTCGAAACGGAACTTGCCCTCGCGGTCCGTCTCCACCACGCCGTCGGCACGGAAGAACTGGGTTGCCGGGTTCCGGTCACGCCCGCGACGGTCCGGGCCGCCGTTCGGGCCGGCGGCTCCCTCGCCTCGCGAGGAGGTCTGGCCAGCGGTGGATTGACCCCCGGGGCTTTGTTCCCCCACGCCGCGAGAGCGCCTCCCCCGCCGGCCTTCCTCCTCGTCGTCGTCTTCCCGGCTCACCGAGACGAGGACCCCCGCGACGGCGGCGCCGGCCTCGTCCTGCACGGTCCCGGTCAAGATCCCTCCAGGCTTGAGCATGACCTCCACGGGTGGCCCCTCGCCTTCGTCGGGAAGCCTTCCCGAGGCGCCGCCCACCTCGAAGCCGCTCCGCTCGACATGCAGGGAGAAACTCTCGACCGACAGATCCGTCACGAGGAACCGCCCGTCCGCGTCCGTCTCCGCGGTCCCGGCTGGATCCTGAATGAGCCGGCGAGCCCTGAACGGAGGCCCACCTCCGGGCCCCCCTCGGTCGCCGGGTCCACCGAACCCGCCGCGCCCACTGCCGGCGAAGACCGCCACGGCGGCGGCCGCGACCGGCGCGCCGTTCTGATCCGTCACCCGGCCGTGGATGTTGCGCGCGGCTTGAAGGGCCACGACGACGTCTCGTGAGCCGGACTCGACGCCGGAAACGCTGTCGCGAGCGAAGCCTTCGGCGCGGGCCACGACTTCATACCGTCCCGGCGCGACCGAGAGAGTGAACTCACCCGACTCTCCCGTGAGCGTCCGGTCGACCGCCCGCTCACCGCCCCCGAACCCCCCACGCTGGAAAAAGCCGCCACCACCGTCGTCTTCCTCGTCCCTCGCCGCCTCGACACGGGCGCCCGAGATCGGCTGGCCGGATCTGTCGGTCACGACGCCCTCGATCGTTTCGCCGCCCCCATCGAGGAGGAAATCGAGCTTTCCGGGCTGGCCCTCGAAGAGCCAGATCTCTTCCTGCGGATAGAAGCCGGGAGATCGAACCGCCACCTGGTACTGCCCATGGGCGGGGAGAGGGTCGACGACGACCGCATAGGCGCCGTCCGGAGCGCTCACCGCCTGGCCTATGGGCTCGCTCCGGCTTGCAGAGCGTCCTTGGAGGCGCGCGCGGAAAATATCCTCGAAACCTCCACCGCCGAATCCACCCTCGCCGCGATACGCCACGACGGCGACGCGGGCCCCCTCGACCGCTTGGTCCTTGGACTGGAGGATCCGCCCCGAAAGGAAAGGCACGGCCCCAACTGAACCGGCTTCGGACTTCTCGTTTCCACTCGCAGCGGAGTCGGCCTTGCGCGGCTGCCCAGTTGCCGCCCGGCCGGGGGCTGCCGGCGCCTTCTTCACGATGGAGGGAGCGGCGTCGGGCTCGCTTTCCCTGCCGGAGCGGCCCCGGAGGAGAACGAAAATCAAGCCGGTTACGAGGACGGCCGCCAGCCCCATCGAGATCCAGACTTTTCGCATGTTCGAGCCTCTCCGCGCGCCTCGGGGACTTTCTAGTCTCACACCGAGGCCCGCCGTTGAATCACCCGCCCGTCCACCGGCGGGCGCGAGCGGTCGAGATGAAGAATCTTCGCCTTACGGAGTTTTGGATCCTCCAGAAGCAGGCCGACTTTCGGGATTTTGGCCTTTCTTGGTCCTCGGATCGTGCGATGGCGGTGATTTCATGGTCAGACACGGGGAAACGCAGATGGCGGACGCCTCTCGCGGCAACGGGGCAGGCGCCCTTGGCCCTTGCGGAACTGGCGGCCTCGACAATCCGCGAAGAGAATTGCGGTATGAAAGGGAATCCGGACCGGGAAGTCCTCGATGCAGCGCGGTCCCAGCGCGGCGAGAGCCTCGCCGCGCTCTCCGATGCCAAGCCGGTTCTTCTTGTTTTCCTCCGCCACTTCGGCTGAACGTTCTGTCGCGAAGCAATGGCCGACGCGTCCAAGAAGCGCCCGGCTATTGAAGCGGAGGGAACGCAGTTGGCGTTCGTACACCTGGCAAACGAGGAGAAGGCGGCGCCGTTTTTTCGAAAATTCGGCATTGAGGACGTGCCGCGCTTCAGCGACCCGGAGGGGAAGCTCTACGCAGCGTTCGGCCTCGAGCGCGGCCGGGTGCGGCAGATCCTCGCCCTGCGTTCGTGGTGGCGGTTCCTCAAGGCTGGAATTCTCCGCCGCCATGGCGTCTGGATCCCCGTTGGGGATCCGTTCCGCCTCGGCGGCGTCTTTCTGCTCCACAGAGGGCGCATCCTGCGGGCGACCCGCCACGAGACGACATCGGATCGACCGGATTACGAGGAGCTGGCCCGTGTGAAGGGGTGAATTGATAGAGTCGCGCGAGCCTCCACCCGGGCCTGCGCAAGGGCAGCGACTCGTTCCAGAGCCCGCATGAGGCGTTCACCACGGAGTGCTTCGCCCCCGCTCCGCCTCCCCCCGCACTCGGGACCGCCCTCTTCAGGGAGCCTGCGTGGCAATGAACTGAACGAGCGCAGGCAAGCCACCGGCGTTCACCACGGAGTGCGTCACCCCCGCTCGGCCGCCCTTCCACGCTCCGGATCGCCCCTTTAGGGAGCCCGCGTGGCGACTGAACGCACAGTCGTAACCGCTCGCGGGCCGAAGGCCCGTGGAGCCGTATTCTCAGGTCCACTCGAGGCGTTCACCACGGAGTGCGTCACCCCCGCTCGGCCGCGCTTCCACGCTCCGGATCGCCCCTTTAGGGAGCCCGCGTGGCGACTGAACGCACAGTCGTAACCGCTCGCGGGCCGAAGGCCCGTGGAGCGGTTACGGTTTGGACTTCTTCTTTCCTTCCTTCTTCCCGTCCTTCGTGCCGGATCCGCCCTTCTTCGCTGGTTTTGCTTCCTCCTTCGGCTTCTCTTCCTCCCCTTTCTCCTTCGGAGTCTCTTCTTCCTTCGCCTCCGGCTCCTTCCCTTCGCCGTCTTTCTCGTCGCCCGCAGCCTTCTCCTCGCCCGGCTCGTCCGGGCTGGCCGCCGTTTCGTCCCCCTTGGGGTCGACGAGCCGCATCAGTTCGTTGTAGCGCTTCTCGATGGTGGCCGCAGTGGCTGGATACTGGTAATTCAGGTCGAAACCGACGGGGACGGTGGGCTTGACTGAGCCGGCGGCCAGGTTCTTCTTCTTGAGCAGGCTTGCCAACTCGGTCCTGACGATGCGTTTCCCGATCATTCGCCCGATGATCTGCACCTCGGCGTGAGCTTTGGTAAAGAGCGCATAGAGCCCTCGCTCTTCTTCCAGGAACCTGTTGACCTTCAACTGAGCCGCGCCCATTCGCTTCATCCAGTCTTCGAGGTACTTCTTGAGGGCGACGAGGTCGGTTTTGGGTTCCCCAGCAGCAGCCTCATAGCGCTCCATGGCCTCGTTGTTCAGCTCGAGGAAGACCTCGGTGCTGGCCTCGACGAAGCTCTTCATATCCGCCAATTCGGCCGCTTTCTCCTCGGGGCCGCCGAGGGTGAACTTCTGCTTTTCATGGCTCGTGGGCCATGGATCCCCCGCTTTGGGAAATCGCTGCGCCTTGCCTTCGATCACCTTGCGAACTTCTGGGGTCTGGTCCAACAAGGGGCTCTCGGTCGTCAGCAAGTATTCCCCACTGACAAGCCGCTCATCGGGGATCAGACTGAACTTCAACCCTTTGCGGACCTCAGTCTCGAGCGTGAACTGGGATTGGTAGATAGGGTTCCCTCCCGCCCACTTCATGACGATGGTTTCTCCCTCCCGCTGGATCCTGAAATTCAAACGAATCCCCTTGGGCGCCTCGGGAGCCAGGTTGAACATGATGTCGATCTTGTGTCGCTTGGCCTTCCCTGGTGCCGGCGCGACATCGACCTTGAGGATCTCCGCCACGGGATCGAATGGGGGGAGCGGTTCGTCCCTCCCGGGCAGTCCCGAAACAACAATGGCCAGAGCACACCCTAACAGGGTCATAGGTTCAACCTCCTTGAATAACGAAACTGCCGTTTTCTGCTACTCGGCTCGGTAGTTTCTCGCCCGAGGATCCCGGATCAGACCTTCCTCCGCTTCTTCTTGCAGGAGAATCTTCGGGACCGGCAAGAAGTAGGTCAACGTCACATCGTCCAGAACCGGCGAATGGACCGATCCACCGGCCAGGGAACCCGATTGGACCTTGCCGGGGAATATGTTGAACTGATAGACCAACTCGGCATTCATCCCGATGAGCCCCTTGGACTCGCGCCTCTGGAGGATCTTGTTGGAGACCGGATTCCAAGCGGTGCGGCGCGAAACCCCCCAAGGCTCATCGAACGGCGCGATGTTCGTCCTACCGGTGGTGATCTGACACCGCATGTGCTGTGTGTTCACCCTGTGAACCTGGCCGTCGTGAGTCGTGAACATCGCCGGATAGTAGGCTGTCCAGTCGAAGGACCGCAAGGCGACGGAATCCACCTCGGGCGGCAGGGGAACTTCGAAAACGTTCGCATACTCCCCCGGCTGATGCGAGAAGTAGCCCTGCACTCCTCCGGTCCCGTAGTAGTTCCGGACGCTCGGGAAGGTCCCTTCGTACGTGATGAACTCGTCGATTGTCGCGTTGGCGAGTATCCTCTTCAGCGACTCCCTCACGACCGAAATCCCCTGGCCGGCGGTCGCTTCGGTGATGTTCGTGAACCACTTGAAAACTCCGAATTCGGCGGCTCCCTGCGAGCGGATGAACCCTCCAATGAAGAGCTCGTCGCGCGGACGCCGGCAATTCAGGCGAGTCCAGGCCGTCGGTCTGTCGCCCGTCTCTTCTTGGCGAACATAGGGTCCGCCTCCTTCGTGCTTCTCGAAATCGAAGTGGACCTGAAGAGCCTGGGCCGGTGTCGAGTCGTTCCAGTCGACCGCGATGTGGTGCCATTCGCGCGCGCGGATCTTGCGAACGTCGATGAGGTAGTCCGCGCGCGCCACGATCTTTCTATCATCGAGAAATTCGAGGATCGGGTTCTCTCCGGGTGTGTTCGTCCCCCCCGTTTCTTCTCCCGTGCCGACCGGAGGCCACAACTCGCTCCCTCCTCCATCTCCTCCTTCCCCGCTGCCTCCTTCAGGAAACGCCTGGTGGTAGTACATGCGGACGATTCTCAGCCAGCCGTCCGTGTTCTTGAAGATATAGAACTGACTCCCCTCGCTGTCCTGAGGCTTCTGGCCGACATCCTCGACGACCTGCGTACAGCCGATCAGCCCCGAGAAGACGGGGTCATCCCCGTCGAACTCGAACTTGACCCAGAAGGCGAGCCCTCCGTTGTAGTAGGCCACGTTGCCGTTGACATCTTGCCGGAAGCCCGCACCGACCTGCACACCCGGTCCCCCGCGGGTGGAAGTCCCCATCCGCTGGTGGGCGGGCAGCATCAGGAACCTTCCACCGAGGTGACTCGACCTGAAGAGACTCATGTTGAATCCGTCCGGGAACAGGTCTGACCCGATGGTCTCGGTGTTCACTTGGGGATCGTTGTTGATCTGAAACTGGTCCAAATACCCAAGCCCCGTCTTCAGCTCCTGGGACGTGTAGATGTCCTGTAAGAGCTTCCCCTTTCGGGCATAGGGGAAATTAAACACTTTTCTCAGCTCGTCGTTGAACGCCTGGCCCGCCGCACCCCCCACCCCCTGGAGGCGCCGCAACTGATTGTACGAGGCATCGTCGCGGTCCTGGAAGCCGTGGGCGGCGATCACCTGGGGGTTAGCCTGATAAATCTGTCGCCGGCTCGCCGGAGGAGTCTGGTTGCGCCGCGCATCATTGAAATTGCTCAGCGAGACGTTCCCGTCGCGCAAGGAACCCCCGGTAACTACATCCGTGAGGGCTGCCATGGAATCGGGGAACGTCACGATGTTTCGACGGTGGCTGCGGCTGGATCGATCGTTCGTGACGAAGGTCTTCTCGAAATGGAACTGGCTCGTGTGACGGAGGACATCGAAGACTTTGATCACCGTCCGCATCGGCCGCTGATAAATCGGGCGGAACCTGACGTCGCCCGCCGAGCCGGCCCCCGAAGAGGCGGTACTCGCAGCGGGCGGGCCGCCCGCGTCCCCGCCTCGAATCCTATCGGCGAGCTGCCCGAGCGCGGTCACTTCGAACACGCCGTTCGTGTCGAAGCAAAACTCCGTCGTGTAGGCCTTGCGGGTGGTCCGACCGTCTCGATCCAGTCGGACGAGGTCCGATTTGTCCACCGTGACATGCGCGGGAGAGTTGGGGTTGTAGCGGTTGATGCGGGAGTTCGGGTTCGCGTTGGCGGTGATCGCCCCCTTGATCATCTCGTAGTAGAAAGCGTGGTGCTGGTGAAAGGGCAGCCCAACGGCCCGGCGGACCTGGGCCTCGGTCGAGGAGTGGCCCTTGTTCCACATCCGGGAAAGTTCCGGGGAGGAGCCCTTGCGAATCTCGGAGTCGATGCGCCGGCTGAAGGCGAAGTTGCGGGGGTCGATCGTGATCGCCCGTTCATGCGAGGGGAAGAAGTTCTCCTCAAGACCGTTGATGAACTCGACGAACCCGCCGTCCGTGGCATCCCCCGTCGACCAGGTGACAAAGGGGGTCCTCTTGCGTTCGGAGATGATCCGTTGCGCGATCATCCGAGCGAACTGGTAGTCGAGTCCGCCGCCACCGTCGCCTCCTCCCGCAGAACTCGAGGAGTAGATCCAGACTCCCCGAGGAGTCACGTCCGCCTGTTCCTCCTTGCCCGGAATGGCCACGCCGCCGACCTGAGCGGACTGATCGATCGCGGTGTAGCTCAGCTTGGAGTACGGGAAAGGCCGCCGGGCTCCGATTCCCATGAGCACGGCGATCAGGACTTCTTCTGGTGCGGTGTTGATGTTGATCGGCGAACGAGGCTCAGGCGAAATGTTCGAGGCGGTGCCTTCGACTCTGTCCTGCGCTACATCGGTCGTGCTTCCGATCCCTCGGCCCCTGCCACCGCTGAGGCTCCCTTGTTCGAGGATCTCGTTGATTCCCGCGTCCGGCTTGTACGTAAAGGGATCGACGTAGGACTCGACGGTGATGAAATCCTTGATAAGCTCGAAGTTCTCCTGCCCAATCAGCTCTCGGAGCTGGGTCTTCGAGCGGAAGCGGTTTCCCTCGAGCTTGTTGCGGAACTCGATGATCTGCTGCCCCCGGATCCGGTTGCCGCTGCGGCGCGGCCCCGAGAAGAGAGGGTCGAATAATGCATTCCCGAGACCCCGCTTGAGCCTCGGGCTGCTCTCGATGGCCTTGGCCAGGTTGTCGAGCATACGGCCCAGCGTATCTTGCTTGCCGTTTATGTTGATCTGGGCCGAGGTGTCGATCACCTTCGTCCTGTATCGACCCACCCGCGCGCCCTGCTGCCTCTCGAAGAGGACTTCCCACTCCTTCGTCCGCGGGCTGTCCAGCGGGACGAGCCCATGGGCCAGGTCGTCTTCATCGAGGACCTTGTAGATCCAATGGCTCTTGTAGGGGGTGAAGCTGTACCAGTTCTGGGCGCCGCGGAGGTCCGCGATCACGTGCTCGAGCGCCGAGTCGTTGATGAGGTCCACCTCCTGCGAGTCGAGGTAGTTCTGCGTGGCCTGTTTTTCGAGCCGCATCAGGTTCGCGAAAGTTGCCCCGAGGATCGCCAGAAGGGTCAAAACCCCTAGGGCGATGATGAGGATCGCGCCGTTCTCCCCTTTGTTCTCCCTGTAGGCTTTGCCGTGGTCACAGACGCGGCGGCTGCGGCGCACCTGCGCGGGCCGTTCGTTCTCGGGCCGTTCGTTCTGTTCTGTCATGCAGCACATGGACCACATAGACATAGACTCTGCGAAGACCTTTCCGCCCCCGTGAGGCCGATCCTTGCCTGCCTCATTAGGGCTCCGGCGACTCGATGGACCCTCGCCGGCACTCCGAAAGCGGTCGGCTTGCGGCGCGGGTTCGCTGGGCCGTACACCTCCTGCACATATCGTGCTGACCGCTTCGGCCTCTAACGCGTTGCATTATCGCTGACTTCCTGCGGCCTCTGCTCCTGGAGAGTTGTGGAGTTCCTTCCTCAGTTCAAAGGGCAGTTAGTTTACCATAAGCGGGTCGGCGAAGAAGAGTTTGGGGAAATGAAGTTCACTCTTCCTTTCCCCCTGCGGCCCCGCCGGGGCCGCCCTGAGCCCAGCCGGCAAGCGACCTTTCCATGACCTTTCCGGCGATCTGGCGGAGGATTTCTTGGTTCTCCTCGAGGAACTGAGCAGCCTTGTCGCGCCCCTGCCCGAGCCGGGTCTCCCCGAAGGAGTGCCAGGTGCCGCTGCGCTGGACCACGCCGGCCTCGGCAGCCAAGTCCAGGACATCACCGGCGAACGAAATCCCCTTGTTGAAGAGGATATCGAACTCCGCCACGCGGAACGGAGGGGCGACCTTGTTCTTCACGACCTTCACCTTGGCCCGCGCCCCTCGTGCCGTCTCCCCATCCTTGAGGACTCCGATCTTGCGGATGTCGAGCCGGACCGAGGAATAGAACTTCAGCGCCCGCCCGCCGGTCGTAGTCTCCGGGTTGCCGAACATCACGCCGATCTTCTCGCGGATCTGGTTGATGAAGATGAGGCACGTCCGCGACCGGCTGACGATCGCCGTCAGCTTGCGGAGGGCCTGGGACATGAGCCGGGCCTGCAGCCCTACGTGGGCGTCCCCCATCTCGCCCTCCAACTCCGCCCGCGGGACGAGGGCAGCGACCGAGTCGATCACGATCACATCGACCGCGTTCGAAGAGACGAGCATCTCAGCGATCTCCAGAGCCTGCTCCCCGGAGTCCGGCTGAGAGACCAGGAGCGTGTCCAGGTTGACTCCGAGCTTGCGGGCGTAGGCCGGGTCGAGAGCATGCTCGGCGTCGATGAACGCCGCATTTCCGCCCGCGCGCTGAGCATTCGCCACCACGTGGAGGGTCAAAGTCGTCTTTCCCGACGATTCGGGGCCAAAAACTTCGACGATGCGGCCGCGGGGGAGCCCCCCGATGCCGATCGCAAGGTCCAGGGAGAGCGCGCCGGTGGAGATGGCCTGGACATCGGCCTTGTAGTCGGCCCCCAAGTACATGATGGAGCCCGTGCCGCACTTCTTCTTGATCTGCTGGATGGCGAAGTCGAGGGCCTGCCCGCGGACCTTCGGGCTGGCGCCGCCTGCGGCCTGATCGCGGACCGCGCCGCCGCGCTCCTGATCCGGCGCGGAAGAAGCGCGCCCGGCCGATAGGGGCGCTGCCGGGGGTTTGACCGCCGGAATTCGCTCCGTCGAGCCTGGAATCGCCGCCTGCGGGGCAGCGCCGGATTCCCGAGTGGTGGATTTGACGTTCGGCTTGGACATGACTCTTCACTCCCATCTTCACAAGTACGCCTTGACAAGAACACTCAACCGAAATCGACAGCGACTCGCGCTCGAGGCTCCTCCCCCCGAAGCGCGTTGGATTCTTTGCGCCGGCCGGCTTCAGCTCTTCTCCTAGTTCTTCTTCTGGTTCCCCCCAGAGTCGGAAAGAATTCGGCTTACCTCGCGGTCATAATCCGCGCGGGTGCGGGCCTGGATCGCGCTGATCCGGAATTTCTGCTGGTCGCTGATCGTTCCCTCCCGGGCCTGCAGGGTCTCCCGCTTGAGTTTCTGGAGATCGCTGCCGCTCAGCTGGTGATCCTTGCAGGCGGACAGCACCCAGCTCAAGGCGAGAATGGGGAGGACCTTGAGAGCAGATCGAAGAAGGTTCCCGGCACGGGAGAATCCTCGCCGCTGCGATTGGACCGCTTTTTCCACAGTTCTTCCTGAGACCCGAATCAGAGTGAGCAGGCGGGAGAGAATCTGAACGCCTTGGAAGGTCTCTCGAAGGGCTCCGGACCGCTCCGGGCTGCACTCATTGAACCGCTCATCGAGACCACACCGAACGAGACAGCACAGTACTGAGCAGGACAGCGCTGAGCAGCACGATGTTGCGCACCCGAATACCCTCCAGGCGTTGCGGGCTTCCCCCGCGGCGCGGATAGTTTTCGCCGCGGAAAACAGCTCGCCGCGGCGCCATCCAAGGAAAACCGGCGGTCGTCATTTTAGGTGGGAGGTGGAGTGATTCAAGGCGGAAATCCGACCGCCAAAAGGAGGAAGTGGACGAATCAGCGCCAGCGGCGAGGGGGAAGTCCGGGACCCGCACCGCGGTAGCGGTCGGCGATCGTCACGATGGCGGACATGAGCTTCTTCTCGATTCGTTCCAGGGCGTGAACGCCGTCTTCGTTGTCCAGCCCCAGAGCCTCCTCGATCTGCTCGCTGAGACGGCCGCCGATGTCGAAGAGCCGCACGACCGTCTGGATCGCCTCCGCCTCGTTGACGGTTTCCGGGAGGGCTTCCATGATCTCATCGATCGTTCGGGAAGATTCACGGACCGCCGGTTTCCCGACGCCCGCAGCCGCACCGGGAGAGTCCAGTGCCGGGAGTTCCCAGTCCGACTCGATCGTGATCCCATGGAGCATCGGCGACTCCGGATTCTCGATCCGGTGAGGAATGCGTGGCGGGACGAAGATGATCTCGCCTTCACGGATCTCGCTGGAGCGCTCGCCGATCGTCATTCTTCCCGTTCCGGCGATGATGACGTGGATGTCCTCTCCCTGGGTATTCAGGTTCGATGGGGTGTTCTCCCCTTTCCCCAGCTTGAAGTTCCAGCACTGGCGGATGACGCGCGAGTTTCCGACGAGACCAAACTGGGGATGGTCCGATAGTTTCCTGATTTCCATGGTGCGCCACCTCCAGAGAACGGGTGGAATCTTGTCCGAAATATACCATCCGGAGGCCTTCGAGGCCTGGGACGGCCCGGGGCCGATTCCATCGACGATCAGGCAAGGAATTAAGGTGGGCCCAGCAGGACTCGAACCTGCGACCAACTGGTTATGAGCCAGCCGCTCTAACCGACTGAGCTATGGGCCCTGAAACCGCGGGGGGCGCCGAGCATCCGGCTACCGGATGCCCATGCGGATCTTGAGCGTCACCGCCTGGTGTTTCCCATCGATACATCGGGCCGCCTGGATATGGAAGACCTTATCCTGGCCGCCGTACTCGACGAGCTCTGAGAACCGGATCATGTCCATGTAGCGGACGGGACCTTTCCCTGAGATGGAGATCACCCAGTCGCCGACTCGCATCCCCGCCTGATCCGCTGGACCGCCAGGGTAAACCCTCTCCACGCGGGCAGCAGGGGTCAGGACGCCGAGTCTCGTGGCCTCCTCCGGTACTTCGCGGACGTCGCGAAAGCAGACCCCGAAGTACCCTCGGCACGGGATCTTCCCCTTCGCGAGGTTCTCCACGAGATACCCGGTGACCTCAGCCGGGAGCGCGAGCCCCTCTCCCTTTTTCAACTCGGCGCAGCTTGCGGTTTGAGCGGCGGCGTTCAAGAGGGGCGGAGAAACGATCCCCAGGAACCTCCCTTGCAGGTCGCAGAGCAAGGCGCCCGCGCCCGAAGTCAGGTCGTCTTCCCATTTCGTGTAACTCCAGGAACTCCGTTCTCCGGAGTCCTCCAGCTCGAAAAGGAGAAGCGGATTCTTGCCTTTGCCTTGGTCGATGTACACGCGAGACTGGACGAGCCGCCCCCGCCGCAGATTGAGCCCGCCCTCTCTCTTCGGCTCGACGAGCACTATGGGGCAGTCCCTTTCGCAGCAGAAGGTGGGCTGCTGGAACCGAAGCGCCCGACCGTGCAGCTTTTCCGCCCGCAGGACGGAGATCCCGGTCGCAGGGTCGCTCTGGAGGCAGGTTGCCCTGAGCCGGCGGGGCTTGCCGTTTCCCTCTCCCGCGATGACTTCTAGCTTCGTGTCGGGGAGCGAAAGCACCTGCTGAAGCTGGGGCGCGAGGACCATGAGTTCGTTCTGCCCAACGACGACGCCGATCCGGGAGAGGATGACCCTTTCGGTGGGAGTCTCGTTGCACTTTCGGACCACTTCGATGCGAAGGACTCTCCCTTCGACGGCTCGAACGAACCGATCGAGCGCCTCCCCTTCGAGGGCAGTCTGTCCACGAATGTTCTTTCCTCCGGGACCCGCCGCTTGGCCGCGAGCAAGAAGGGTCGGAGAAACGCCTACAAAGACCGCCAACGCAATGAGCGGCATTCGATGACACGGCGAGCGACTCGCCCGACGGATTGGCAGGCACACACCGCCGCCTAGAATTTCCCGGGCTGGCCGGGATACTTCAACGAGCGTCTCCGGAGGCATGGATCAGAAGTCGATCACCTCGGGAACCGGGAATTCGGATGACTTGGGGTCGGACGAGAAGAAATCGCGGGGGAACTCCCCTTGCGGCTCAACATAGGAGACGAACTGGTTCCATTGCGCGGCCCAGCGCTCTTCTCCTTGGGGCGTCGCGAACCCCCTGGATCCTTCGCTGAACCCCTCAGAGAAATGAAACGCGATCCACGCAGCGGCGAGAAGTGATGCCGCGACGAACGATCTCCGTCGAAGCCGTGCCGCCCACCCCCGATGAGTTCCGCGAGCCGACTCGTTCCGCCCGCTTTCCCGGCGATCCTGGGGGGAAGGAATGAACGGATCGGGGCGATTGGAATCGCCGGGCGATCCGATGGCGGATTCGATCCGCGCCCAGAGGCTTTGCCCTTTCCAGTGCCCTTTCTGGTGATCGGTGAGGTGTTTCCCCCTCTGCAGGGCCAGTTCGAGGCAAATTTCGCGCCGCCGTCGGGCAAGCTGGTACTCCCGCAAACAGTCGGAGCAACGGTTCAAGTGGCGATCAAGGGTACGTGCGGGACGGGGGGGCAGATCTCCCGAAACCGCAAGCAGGATCGCCCTCTCCCATCGGCGGCACGCAGGCCGGTCTTCGGGAATCGGGTCGGGAGAGGCCTCCCAGATGTTCCACTCGTTCAGTCGCATGGCCCCTCCTTCCCGTAACGCCGCTCCCACTCGCAGCGAAACTGCTTTCGGGCGAGAAAAAGCCACCAGCGGACGGTGGCCGGGTTGGAGCGAATCACATCGGCGATGTCCTTGGCGGAAACTCCTTCGATGTCCCTCAGGACGAGGATCGCCCTCACTCGCGGGGGCAGGTGCTGAAGCAAGTCTTGAACTCGCCCGGCGTATTCCTCGCGGATGAGGCTGTCCGCAAGGCCATCCTCGCGCGCCATACGGTCCGGTGCCGCCTCCTGGGACCTCGTCCGCTCGCCGCGTTTGCGCAGGCAATCCACCGCGAGATGCAGGACGATTCGATAGAACCAGGTGAAGAACCTCCGCCCGGCGCGGAATTGAGAGATGGCCGCGTAGGCTCGGATGAATGCATCCTGAACGACGTCGCGGGCGTCCTCTTCGTGCCCGACCATATGAAAAGCGACCCAGAAGGCCCGCTCTTCGAAGCTCTCCACCAGAAAACGAAATGCCGTCGAGTCTCCGCTCTGGCAGCGAAGAATCCACCGCGTCTCTTCTTCCAAGGAAAGGGAGACGAACGGTCGCGATCTGGGATGAGATCTCGGCAGTCGCATGCGCCGAAGATTGTAACCCGAGCGGGTGGTCAAGACTCCAGACATTCTTTTGCTGCCGCGTCACGGCCTCTGCTGCCCCGTCATGGGGAGGCAGAGCGGCTGAAGGAGACTGTGAGGCTGAGGGACGTGTTGAATCGCCGGCGGCGACACACTCCCCGGCCTTTCTATTGGTACGGCAATGCTCGCGCCTGCGTTGGGCGAAACCCCCTCACTTTATACCCGGGCGGCAACCCCTGCAGTCCTGCGGCGAAGGTGACGCGCGACGGTAGAACGGATCGTTTCGGCGACTTCGGTCTGGTCTCTCTCGGGAATCCAGGAATGGAAAGGGATGGCCAGGCAAGTGCGCCCGGCGTGTTCCGTGACCGGAAACTGACCTTCCCTGTGGGCAAACTTCTCCCGATAGAAGACCTCCAGATGGATCGGGCGGAAGTAGACCGCGCTCTGAATTCCCCTGGCTTCAAGCTCGCGTCGCAGGGAGTCGCGGATGTCCTCATTCGAAGCCTGGATGATAAAGACGAAGGGACTCCGACCCGGGGAGATCGGCGGAACCCTCACCTCCTCCAGCCCTTTGAGCAGTTCGACATAGACGGCCTCTCGCTCCCTTCGGGCGGCGAGCAGGTCCTCGAGCGCCGCGAGCTGGCCTTCGCCCATGGCTGCGGCGATCTCGGGGAGGCGATAATTGTACCCAAGCTCGCAGAATGACCCGTCGCCGGCGGGCGAACGGCCCTGATTGCGCAGGCTGCGCAGCCTCTCCGCCCTGCCCGAAGAGTCCGTGATCACCATTCCCCCCTCGCCCGTTGTCATCTGCTTGTTCGGATAGAAACCGAACACCCCCATGTCCCCCCATGTGCCCAAAGCCCTCCCGCGAAAGTTCCCTCCGACCGCTTCGCACGCGTCCTCGATTACGGGGAGTTGAGAACGTTGGGCGATCGCCCGCACACGCGCCATGTCGACGGGATTACCGAAGATATGAACCGGAAGGAGGGCTCGTGTCCTCGAATTGACCCCGGCTTCCACTGCGTTCAGATCGAGGGTGAAATCGTCGGGATCGATGTCGACGAACCGAGGCCGCACCCCCTCGAATAGCAGGCAGTTCGAGCTGGCGATGAAGCTGAAGGGGGTCGTGATCGCTTCGTCTCCTGGGGCGAGACCGAGAACGCGGACAGCCAGGTGGAGACCCGCCGTTCCCGAACTGACTCCCACTGCGTGGACCGCGCCGAGCTTTCGAGCGAAGGCCTCCTCGAAGGAAGCGAGCCGCGGGCCCAGAGAGAGGTCGGGAGATTTGAGCGTCTCCACCACTCTCTCGATGGTGGAGGAGTCGACCGCCGGCCGGCTCAAGTGGATCCGCCAGCGGGGCGCACTCAAGTCAGGACACATCGACCGCGGACTTCTCGGCTGGAGCGAGAATTCCAGCCCGCACGAGAAGACGGCGAATGGACTCCTTGCTCAAGGGGGCGAGCTGAGAGGAGTCGTACTCCGGAAGGCGCTGAAGGGAACGCGAAAGCTGCTCCGGAGTCCGGGATCCTCCCTGAGGCTCGAGGACGAAGACCGTCTCCTCCTCACGGGTTCGCATTCGCTCCTCTTCGGTGAGGAGCACCTCGTGAAGCCGCTCCCCTGGGCGCATCCCGATGCGGCGGATCGGATAGTCCTCCGCGATCCCTCCCTCGCGGGCCGCGTGTTCCTCGATCAATATCTCGATCAGGTCCAGGACGCGCAAGGCAGGCATCTTCAGGATGAAAACCTCGCCGCCGCGGGCCCTCACACCCGCCAGGAGCAACAGGCGGACGGCCTCTTCAATCGTCATCATGAACCGAGTCATGTCGGGGTGAGTGATCGCGACCGGTTGCCTATCGTGGAGCTGCCGCTCGACGAGGGGGACGAGCGACCCGCGGCTGCCCAGAACGTTTCCGAAACGGACCGCGCAGAGGATCTGTCCGGGGGAAAAATGGTGGGCCGCGGAGACGAGCTTTTCTGCAAGCAGCTTCGTGGCTCCCATGGTGTTCTCGGGACGCGTCGCCTTGTCCGTCGAGACGACGATCACTCGACCCACCCCCGCCTCGCGAGCGGAGGTGATCACGTTCTGGGTCCCCAGTACGTTCGTCTGGACCGCTTCGAAGGGATTGTACTCGCAGGCGGGAACATGCTTCATGGCCGCCGCGTGGAAGACGATTTCGATTCCTTCCATCGCTCGGCGCAACCGCGCAGGGTCTCGGACGTCGCCGATGAGGAAACGGAGACTCGGGGGGAGGCCGGGGCGGGCGAGGGATTCCTGAAGCTCAAGCTGCTTGGTTTCGTCCCGGCTTAGAACCCTCAGGGTGCTTGGGTTGCAGGCCAGGAGCTGGCGAACGATCTGCGAACCGATCGATCCCGTCCCACCAGTGACGAGGATCCGGCGGCCCTGGTAGAAGTCCATGCCCCATTTATCGGACAGATCCGTCCGTGGCCCCAACAGGAACCACGGACGGCGAGTGGGCCACGTTACGAGGTCAGCTCGGGATCTTCAGCCTCTCGAGAATCGCCCGCGTCAGGTCTTCGCCCTCGGTGCGATCGTAGTAGAGCGGCTTCCAGTCGTCTGAAGCTGCGGGGAATCCACCGACTTCGATCGGAAAACGGGGAGCGATCGGTCCATCCTCAAACTCAGGCTCGGCCAGGTCGATGTACTTGCGAACGAAGACCTTAGGCATGAAAAAACCGTTCTCGAAGAGTACCTGAACGTCGATCTTCTTGCGAACCGGCGAGTTTCCTTCGATCGCCACGGGGGTGAGCGCGACGATGTGGTGAGAACTCGGGTAGACCTTGACCTGGTAATACCGCTCCTTGATCACGGCCTCAGCCGCTTTAAGCACCTCATGGGGTTTCTTCGAGTCCGTCGAGGCCCTCCTGGCCAATTGCACTTCGTGGCACCCGACAACGCCGAAAAGGAACAATGCCACCGAACACCCGGCCAGCAGACACGAACGCAGCCCTGACGTATTGATCACAGCGGGACCTCCTTCCTTCCTGTTACCGCTCTCTCAAGAGGTTCATAGGATCCATTCTATCGCCCCGCGGAAATGTTTCTCGTTGACCTCCCACCTCGACGACATTTTTGAGCCGCGGAATGGTTATTTTTGAACCGAAGGAGGCCTGGCGCCGCCGCTGGCGGGTTCATCCTCCGAATCTTCGTCGAGGTCCGTCTCCGTATCCTTCGAAGGGTCATAGTCCTTTTGGATCTTTTTCTTCATGAGGCGTCCCACCTTGAACTTGACCGTCGTCTTCTCAGGAACCTCGACCTTGGCGCCGGTCCTTGGGTTACGGGCAACGCGGTGGGCTTTGCTCTTTGGCTCGAAGACTCCGAAATCACGGAACTCCAGACGATTGCCCTTCGCAAGCTCGTTGATGATTTCATCCAGGAACCTCTGGATGACATCCTTGGCATTGATCTGCTGGACCCCAGTCCTTTCGGCAATTCGCTGGACGAGTTCTCGCTTGGTGATGGTCAGCATGGACGCCTCCTCCCGAGGAACGTTTAGGGCTTTATACCGCTTTCATTTATGTTCCGTGAGGAGGATAGCTTGCTCCGCATCTCCTGACAAGAAAAAAAATCCCCCCCAAGTTCCATAAAAGATACCGCGGGAAGGATTTCCCGAAAGGGACGGCCGGCGACCGCATCGACAGAAGTCTGAAGTTCTTCATTGCGCAGCGACGATAACCTATGCGGCGAGAGGTTCACGCGAGAAATGGAGCGGGCATGCTGGACTCACTTTCGTCTGAAGAACTTCAATTCATCAAGGCGATCGAGAAGTATAAATCGGAGAACCACAAGCACTTCCTCTCGTGGACCGAAGTCCTCAAGATCGTGAAAGAGCTGGGCTACAAGAAAACCCTCCGCCGCCCGCAGCCCCAGCCATGCAACGGCAGGAAGTAATCGACTCCCTCGCTTCGAGCCTCAGGGTTCCAGCGATCGCCACCAATCCCGCTCTAAGTCCGATAAGGAGGCTCCGTAGGTCGTTTCGAACGCCTTCACCAGGGAACCCTCCTGGCGCAAGCTCGCGAGGAGAAGCCGGAGCCGAAACGCCTGGTGGCGATCGACGAGAAAGGTCGTGAAGCCGAGCCCCTGCAGGTAGGTCCACCGGGCGGTGGATTGGTCGGTGATCTCGGATAGCCGGATTGGGACTCGCTCGAACGGGATCTTCCGGTCGCGATGCAGGCGAAGCTCATCATCCAGCTTCCGCCGCCGGGTCTCTCTCGCCTCCGTCGCCTCGGAGCCGGGGGGCGATCCGTTTCCCCCATCGTCGATCTCGAAGTGCTGGGCGATCCCCTCGTTGAGCCAGTTAGGGCAGCCCGGACATAACTCCTTGACGACGGCGTGAGCGAATTCGTGACGGAGAGTTCTCTGCATTTCCCGGCGGTCCGCACCGGGGAGCATGTCGGCCGTCTGGAGCGGGACTTTGATCTGGCCGTCGTAGACTCCTCCCACCCAGTGGAAGGATCCCGTGAGCGCGTAGAAGTCCTTCTCGGGCAGAAGAATCACCGGGATGGTGCGGCGGGGCCAGTGGCCAAGCGATCGCCCGATTGATTCATGAATCGCATCGAGCGCCTGGAGGATCTCCCGCACGGACTGCTCCTGGATGTCTCGGCCGAAGCGTACTCGGAAACGGCGGCTCGAAGATTCGCCCCAGCCCTTCGAGAGACGTTCCTCCCTCTGCCAGGCGGACTTCAACGCCTCGGCCTCCCGATCCTGGCGGTCGAGCGCCGCTGCCCGCTCCATCCTCGCGACCGCGGCGGCGATCTCTCCCTTGCGATACTCGATGAGTCCCAGGAGTTTCTGGGGCTGCGCGTCGTTCGGGTTCGCCTGCGCAGCGAGTTCGAGGTTCCCCCGCGCCGGCTCGTCGCGCTGGTCGAGGAAATCGAGATAACCGAGCCCGAGACGGGCCACGGCGTCCTCGGCGTGGGTCATCGCCCGCTCGAAGGCGTCCCTCGCGAGCCTGAACTCGCTCGAATTGGTGAACTCGACCCCCAAGGAAGCGTGGGAGCGCGCGAGGCCCCTGCGAGCTTCCGGTGCCTGTGGATCGATCGAGAGGGCCTTCTCGAAGCTCCGGATCGCGTCATGGTACTTGCGCGCATCGAGAGAGCGGGCTCCCCGATCGATCCAGTCCCGCGCCGACTCGGCAAGAGCCTCCGCTGCGAATAGGGTCCAGATAGCGAAAAGGAAACCCGAGACGGCCGGCGCCGCCGACCTACACTTCCCGTGCGGTCCTCGAGAGGATCTCGCGCGCGAGGTCGCGGAAATCTGCCGCTCCCATCGAGTCGCCTGCATATTCGAGGATGGTTTTACCATGGCTGGGGGCTTCCGCGAGCTTGATGGTGTTTCGGATCGATGTCCGAAAGACCTTGTCTCCGAAAAACTTTCGAATCTCGGCCACCACCTCGTTGCCCAGGATGGTCCTTCCGTCGAAGAGTGTGGGGACGATGCCGGTGATCTGGAGATCGTGATTCAGTCGCCGCTGGATGATCTGGACGACGTCGAGGAGCTTCGCCATACCCTGGAGGGCGAAAAACTCCGTCTGGATCGGAATGATGACCTCGCGAGCCGCCGTTAGGGCATTCAAGGAGAGAAGGCCAAGCGTCGGCGGGCAATCGAAGAGGATGAAATCGAACGGCTCCTCGTTCAGATAGAGGCCGAGGGCATCCCGCAGGATCGTTTCCCTCCCGACGGCGTTGACCAGCTCGATTTCCGCTCCCGAAAGATCGATGTTGGCCGGAAGGATCGAGAGGCGAGGCCTGCATTCCTGCACCGCTTCGCGGACCGTGCAAGCCCCTGTGAGGACGTGGTAGATCGATCGAGGAAGGTTGTGGATCTCGACCGCCAGATGGATGCTAGCGTTGGCCTGGGGGTCGATGTCGACGAGCAGGACCCTCTGCCCTGCTTCGGCCAGCGCCGCCGCGAGGTTCACGGTGCAGGTGGTCTTTCCCACGCCTCCCTTCTGGTTCATGAAGGCGATGGCACGCATGCGGGAAAGTTAGTCAGCCCCCGAAAGGATGTCAATCGCCCGCAAAAAGGGTTGAAATGGCAAAGGGGAGTAATTACCTAGTTCCAGCTCATTGAGCTCCGCGTTGACTCCGATCCTGCTTTTGGTCGCCATCGTGGCCCCCGCGTGGATTGCCGCTCCGGATATCTTCGGTCCGGAGCCGGCCGGTAACCGCGATCTCGGGCTGACCACACTGCCCCTCTTCCTACTCCTGGCGCCGCCGCTTCACCTCGCAGGCCAGCGCCTGCGCTCATTGCGCGCCGAGGGGCTCCTTCGGCCTGCGATGACGGGGGCGCTGCAGTTGATTTTGGGGTCGCTCCTCCTAGCAGGGCTCATCTACGCCGCCATTGCGAAAGTGCTCGGAGAGTCCCCCACCGATTTTCGAGCCGCTCTCCTTCTGGCTTTGGTGCTCACCATCGGGGAGGTCTTTCCGACCGTCGGAGGAGGGAACCTACGAGACTCCGCCTCCGGAGCGAGCCGGCTCCGCACGTTCTCGCAAGCTCACAGCGCATTCACGATCCTCGCTGCGGTCCTGGCTCTTCCGTTTCTCTTGCGCTTGGCCTCCGGCGGGACTCTCTCCTCCGGTTTGGGCCTCGCCGGCCGCGACCTGGCGATCGGGATCGCTTGCGGCGTAGGATGGGGGTGGTTGACAGCCCGGTGGCTTCCGAGGGATCGGGCCTCTTCCCTCCACGCGTTCCTCCAGCTCCTGGCGGCTATGGGGGCAGCTGCGGGAGCCGTCTGGGCCGGCGGCTCTCCGCCGCTCGCTCTCCTCGCCTGCGGCTTCCTCCAGGGCAACGATTCCGCGGAAGCGCCCTCGTCCTCCACAAGCCCTCACGCAACGATCCAGCTCCTCTCCGCCGCGGGAGCCCTCGCCGCGGCCGGCTCGATGCTCGAACAGGCGGACATCCGTGATTTCTTGGCGCCCGCTGCGGTCCTCTGGTGCGCCCAGGCGGCGGTTCGGATCCTCATCCTTTCGGGTTTTGGAGGGCTCTTGTTCTGGGTCTCGCCGGGTAACGTTCCGATCCGCTGCATGCCCGCCCTTGGTTGGAGTTCCTTCCCCGGCCCTCTGGCGGCGGGATTCCTCCTGATCGCACGGGACGCGACCTCTCCCGCCCTACGCGCCGACCACTTCGTCCTCGCGATCGCGTTCGGGCTCCTCCTCCAGGGAACGACCGCAGGCCCGATCCTGGCCGCATTGGCGAGGGGCGCGGTGGCGCCCACCCTGACGGCTCGCTGGGCGAAAGCCCTCGCCGCTCGAGTCGCGCTCCGGGCTCAGGTCGAGGCCGCGGATCGGCTTTCCGAATCGGGAGATCTCGATGAAGAGGCCGCCGCCGCGCTTCGGGAGGCCGCTCGCAGCGCTCAGAGAAGCGTGGAGGCTCTCGTCTCGAAGCTCGCGGAAGCGCAGCCATCCCTGAGCTCGGACCGACTCTCCGCGGCGGTCCGCAAAGTGCTCGATGCCGGCCGCGCCGCCATCGCACAGGCGCGAGAGGAAGGCTCGATCGACGAGAGGGCGGCGCGCGGAATCGAAGCGGACATCGCCCGCCGCTGGAGGATGGCGGGAGCGGTCTCCTTCGAGGAGTCGCTCTCAGGCGGATGGCAGCTTGACGGCGATGACCCCGCACCCGAGGATAGCGGCCGCGTGGGAAATCCCCCACGAGCCGCGGAGGATTGAGCACCCCGTGCCGTCCTCCGAATTCGAACGCATCCGCTGGCTCCAGAGGCTGACGAGCCGTCTGGGATCGCCCCCACGGAGCGGGAGGACGCTCCTCGGGATCGGCGACGACGCCGCCCTCTGGTCTCCTCCGGCCGGAACCGCGGTCGTGCTGACCACGGATTCGCAAGTCGAGGGGATTCACTTTCGAAGGGAATGGCTCCCCCCTCGCCAGATCGGAGCCCGCGCCGTTGCGACCGCGGCGAGCGATATCGCGGCCATGGCGGCGATCCCCGGAGGGGTTCTCCTCAGCTTCACGCTGCCGCGCGAGACCTCGGACTCTTTCTTTCGCGCGCTGTATCGAGGCGCCCTCGGGGAAGCCAAGCGTCAAGGCCTTGCGGTTCTGGGAGGAAACCTGAGCTCCGGGCCGCTGACGCTGACCGTCGCCGTTGTGGGGTCGGTCCACCCGCGCCGTGCCGTTCTCCGCCGCGGAGCGCGCCCCGGGGACGGAATCTACGTCACCGGCTGGCCCGGGCGCTCTCGTCTCGGGCTGGCCATGGTAAAACGGGGAGTCCGGGGGATGTTGGTCGGTCACAGGAAAGCGGTCTCCGCTTGCGTGCGGGCCTTCGCCGAGCCGCGTCCGAGGATCCGGGAGGGCCAGTTCCTCGCTAGCCACACGCGCCTCCACGCCATGCTGGACCTGAGCGACGGCCTCGCGCAGGATCTCGGGCGCATTCTCGAGATCGGCTCTACCCCGCGGGCCGCCGCGGAGGACGGCGTCGGGGCCGTTCTCGACGGCCGGGGGCTGGCCGACCTCCTCGGCGAGAACGGATGCGGCGCGCTGGCGCGTCGCCTCGGCCTCGACCCTCTCGCCATCGTTCTCGAAGGAGGCGAGGACTACGAACTCCTCTTCACGGCCCCGGCAGGGGGGCCGGAGCGGATCGCCTCGCGATTTCGGCGGCGCTTCGGGATTCCACTGACGCGCATCGGAACGATCGAAGGACGGCCGGGGCTCCACCTCGAAGGCCAGACAAAGCGTATCGCGGCCGCCGGGTATGACCACTTCCGCGCGTGATCGGCGATGGAATCACTCCTGGCCGGAGGCGGACTGGCGCAGGCCGGCGGCGATTTCTTCGAGCCGCTGGTCGGCCCGCCAGAAAACGCTGCCCGGGGAATAGCCGCCGCCGCGGCTCAGGCGGCCCGCAGGAAGGCCGGTCAGGATCTCGATTCCCTCCTCCACGCTCCGGATGGCGTAGATGTGGAAGCGCCCCCTCCGCACATCGCGGACAATATCTTCGCGGAGCATGAGGTCGGAGAGGTTCCGGCGGGGCACGATGACCCCCTCGCGGCCCGTCGGCCGCCCCGCCTGCACGCAGTCGTAGAAGCCTTCAATCTTCTCGTTCACCCCCCCGATCGGCTGGATGTCGCCCTTCTGGTTCATCGAGCCGGTCACGGCGAGATCCTGACGGATCGGTAGGCCCGAGAGGCTCGATAGTATCGCGTAGATCTCGCTCGAGGACGCGCTGTCGCCGTCCACTCCAGAATAGCTCTGCTCGAAGCAGACGCTGGCCGTCAAACTCAATGGGCGCCGCTGGGCGAAGCGCGAGCGCAGGTATCCGCCGAGGATCTGGATGCCCTTGTCGTGGCTACGGCCGCTGAATCCCGATTCGCGCTCGATGTTGATGATCCCGCCCTGCCCCACGGAGGTCTCCGCGGTGATCCTCGAGGGCTTACCGAAGACGTAGTCCCCTTGGTCGTAGACGGCGAGCCCGTTGACCTGGCCGACGCGGTGGCCCGCGGTGTCGATCAGGATTGTCCCGTCGATGATCATCTCCCCCATCTTGGTCTCCACCAGATTGAGGCGGGCGGTATTCTCGGAAATCGCCTTCTGAACGTCATCGGCCCCCACGAGCCGCCGCCGCCCTCGGCCCGCCCAGAAGCTGGCTTCGCGCGCGAGGTCGGCGACCGCAGAGAATTGCGTGCTGATCTTGTTCTTTCGCCCGGCGCGCCGCACCGCGAACTCGATGATGCGCGCCACCGCGGCGGCGCTGAAGTGACGGAGCTTTTCGTCACGAACGATCCGGGCGATGAAGGCGGGATAGTCCTGCTCGATGAGCCGAGGAGTCCGGTTCACCTCGGAGTCAAACTCCACCCTTACCTTGAAGAACTGGGGGAGGTCCGCGTCGAGATCGACGAACTTGTCGTAGGATTCGTAATCCCCGACGAGGATCACCTTGAGCTGGATGGGGACCGGCTCGGGATGGATGGCGCTGCGGAAGCTCCCGCTCCCCGGGTCCTGGTCGAGGATCTCGAGCTTGCCGTGTTCGAGGCAGCTCCGCAGCCGGCCCCATCCGTTCTTCAGCTCCAAGAGCTCGGCCGCCTGGAGGACAAGAACCCCTCCGGCCGCTTGCACGATCGCTCCGGCTCGGATACCGGCGTGTGGAGGAAGCGGCGTCCGCTTCCCCCGCACCGTGTGGCTTCGCTCTATGAAACCGAAGAGGGTACCGTGCGAGATCGAAGTCGGAACTACGACCGGAGACCCCCCGGGGACGACCGGGCCAAGCAAGTTCACACCCACTTCGTCGGCGGAAACGGCGCCGTCGCTCGCCACGACCACGCGGCCAAGTTGGCCGAGGTACTCTTCTGCACGATCCTGCGGATAACGGGCGATGAGCCTCGGCAGACGCTCCTCCACGAGCGAGCGGAGCTGCTTCTCCCTCGCCCACGAGCCGGCGCGCTCGCGCGCTTCGTGAACTTCCCTCAAGAGGGAGAGCACATCCCGCCGGAAACTCGCCCCTTGACCGGCCTTGAACGTCAGCAAGATCGGCTGCTCTTGCGCCTCGAAGTTGGGTACGTAGCAGAAGTCGAGCGGCTGACCATCACGGCGCCTGAAGCCGGACAACACCGAGCGTAAGGCCGGGGAGCGGCCGGTGCCTGGCAGGCCACAGACGAAGATGTTGTAGCCGGGGCTCGTCATCCGGATCCCGACCGTCAGCGAACGAAGGGCCTTGTCCTGACCGACGATCTTCCGGCTCGGCTCGATGCTCGCCGTGGTCTTGAACGGGAGGCGTTCCGGAGAGCAGGTCCAGCGAAGGTCCTCGAAGGGAACGCGGAAGCGCCTGAGCCGACGGCGGAATCTCCGCTTGAGTGAGGCGACCGCACGGCGAACCGCTTCCTGGCGACGCAGAGCTCGCTGGCGAGGGACTGAACTCCTCAAATTTTTCCGGCTCATGGCCTTATAATCGGCTCTCAACAGGAACCAGACAAAGATATACCAAAAGCATAAAGCCGCTCGGAGATCGGGCAAAGGGAAGTGGGGGCAGGTGCCTCATCTCAAGGGCCAAGGCCGGCCTTGGATCGTAAACGGAGCTCCGAAGCCCTAACCCGCTGGCTGGCGGCGAGGGGGATTGACGCGCCAGTTACCGGACCTTTATAATCACGCCCTCATTCAGGATCCGCGCCAGCAAGTGGATCCATCCCCGTCGTGGTTTGAGAATACTGATCCGGCCGCCGGTCAGAGGCTGGTCGCGTTTTGGAGGTAGTTATGCTCCGTCGATTGGGTCTACTTGGATTGCTCGCGTTGCTTTTCATGCCTGCTGGTTGTTCCACCAACCGGCCCGTGATCTGGAGCTGGCCCCACAACAAGCGCCGGATCATGACCATCCTTGGAGATTTCCACGAGTTCCACATGGACATCGATCGAATCTTCTTCGATATGGAAGATTTGCCGCTCGAGGATACGGATTGATGTGTTCAGTCGCGGACTGCGCGTTCAGTCGCCGCGAGGATTTCGCGTTCCGTTGCCACGCAGGCTCCCTAAAAGGGGTGCTCTTCGGCGGGTGACGGCGACCCGGCGGGGTTGAAGCACTCCGTGGTGAGGTCCTCCTGCTTGCCGCGGTTTCGTGATCAAGGACAGTCACGCTCCGGTAATCGGGAGCGGACTGAAAAGTCCCCCTTCGGCTGACGATCGAAACAGTCGATGGTATTTTTGCTTGCCCGCTTTTTGGGTTTGGCGTGGGCGGGGTTGTTTCTTTTCGACTGTCCAATCGCTCGCCACGCCCAGCACTGTGCAAAGCCCATTGCCGGCGGAATGCCGGTGGAGGAGATCAGATGCGACGGATGTTGCTTTCCTTGTTTGTTCTTGTCGTGGTCGCCGGCGCCGGGAGCGGTTGCAAGATCCCTGGAAGGATGATCTGCGAGACCGGAGAGTTCTCTCGGGACGTCCAGCGTGTCTTCTTTGGAATCGATTACCCGGGCAACAACCCCGAGACATTCCGCCAGCGCTTCTACGGGCTCCCGGTTCCGGGATCTCATCAGTCGGTCTGCGATTAGGCTCGACCGAACGCCGCCACCGCCACCGCGCTTTGCCGCGCGAGATTCAGCCCTCGGCGGCCGCTTCGGAGACGATCCAGTCGGCGACGGCCTCGGGTTGAGTGGATTGCACCGCCCGGAACCACCGGATCGGGAACCTCTTGAACCAGGTCATCTGCTGCTTGGCCATCCGGCGAGTGTGCTGCTGGATGAGGGAGACGATCTCTCCCCCTCCTTTCTCTCCTATCGGCGCGCCGCCGAGGTCCGCATCGAGGATTTCCTTGTAACCGATACACTGGCGGGCGGTCCTGCCAAGCCCCCCCGGCCGCGCCTGTAACCGTCGCGCCTCCTCGAAGAGCCCTTCATTCACCATCTCCACGACCCTTCGGTCGATGCGCCGGTAGAGCGCGGCCCGTTCCCACTCGATCCCGAATAGGAGGAAGCTGCCGGGCTCGAGCCGCAAGGCCGGCCCCCGCCACATCTCACTCATGGCCGATCCAGCGCTCTCGTGAACTTCAATCGCCCGGATGATCCGCCGGCGGTCGTTCGGATGGATCCGTGCGGCCGCCGCGGGGTCCACCGATGCCAGCCGCGCGTGGAGGGCCGAAAGCCCTTCTCGCTCGGCCTGTTCTTCGAGACGCATCCGCACCGACCACTCCGCCTTCGGTCCCTCGAAGAGCCCGTGAATGAGCGCATTGAGATAGAGGGCCGTGCCGCCGCAGAGGATCACGCGTTTGCCTCGTGCTTCGATCTCGGTCAGAGTTCGCAAGCACATCGGAATGTAGTCGCCCGTGCTGAAGTCGGTCCCTGGATCGACGAAATCAATGAGGTGGTAGGGCACCTCGGCCCGCAACCTTGGTGCGGGCTTCGCGGTGCCAATGTCCATCTCCCGAAAGATCTTCATGGAATCGACCGCCACGATCTCGCCCCCGATCTTCACGGCGAGGGAATGAGCCGCCGCCGCCTTGCCGCTGGCGGTCGGGCCCGTCAGGAAGATGCGCCGGAGCATGCGGAAACGTCCCTCCGCCCTCCGCAGGGAATGGGCCAGCGGCGGAAATGGTACCCCTCGCCGTCGAAGGCGAGGACCGAGCCGGCATCTTCCCACGCACCCAGCGTGTAGAGGTCCCGCCACCGGCCGCCCACCTCCAGCCTGAGGTGACCCTCTTCGTGCAAGTGGCCGGTGATCGCAACGTCGAAGCCGCCGCGGAAAATCCGCCCCAGGACGGCCTCGGGAAAGCGCAACCGCTGGACCCGGAAGCGGCGCGCGGCGACGTCGCTCCGGCCCCGGAGCCAGCGGGCGGCGCAGGCGACGACGGAGGACGGGACGAGGTCCGCCAGCGCTTTGACGGGGGCGCTCCGGAGGATCCATCGCAGCCGCTGGTGTGCGCGGTCGTTCACAAGCAGCCGGTCGCCGTGGCAGAGATAGGCCCCGATCGACGGCAGAGAGAGTCCCTCCTCGACGACCTTCACCGCAGCGCGGCGCGAGAACCGGCCATCGAGTAAGAAATCACGGTTGCCCCGAAAGACGGCGATCTGTACGCCGAGAGCGGCGAGCGAACGCAGAGCGGAGAAGACCGGCGCGAACGCGGGCTCCGCGAGAGAACTCTTCCCGAGCCAAACGTCGAAAAGGTCCCCGAGAACGAAGAGTCCTGCCGGCCGCGGCGCTTCCAGGAGGGAGGCGAGAAAATCAACGAAGGCCCGCGTCCGATCAGGTCGAGCGGGCTGGAGGTGGATATCCGAAACGAAGACAAACGCCCTCCGGGCGAGGACGCTCTCTTGCGTCATCAAGCCTGGAACGCGGAGGAGTCCGACCCGGCGAGGGGGTCCTCCGGCCCGAGCGCGGCCTCCGCGGCGGCGACGTCGCCCGCGGGAAGGGAGGCGGCGGAGTGAAGGGACTCTTGTCCCGGCAAGCGGAGCTCCGGACGGTCGATCGAAGTTCGGATCAGCCAGTCGAACCTCTCCCGTTGCGCGGCGGTGAAATTCGGCTGGATCACGAAAACTTGCTGGAGGTCGGCGCTCAGGCTGCCGAGGACATCGAGAGCCTCGAGCGCACGCCCCTCGTCCATCATCTTGAACGGCTCGTCGAGGAAAACGAACTGCTTCTGGAGGGTGCGGGTGGCGATAAACGCCTGCGACGTCGCCAACCGGAGAGCGAGGTTGAGAGCTTCGTGCGTCCCCCCGCTCAGCTCGGCGGGATCGAGGAAGTCGCTCTTGTCGCTCGTGAAGACCTGCAGCGCCAGGTCGCTGCCGACCTTGATGTCCCTGTAGCGGCCGCGCGTGAGCTTCGGCAGGAGCTGCTTCATGAAGCGAGAAAGCGAGGGGCCGATCTTGTTGCGGATCGACGCCCCGGTATCGTCGAGAAGCTCGATGGAGAGGCGGCGCAGATCGATGGCGCCGCGGACCTCGCCGGCGCGCGCGTTCAGCTCGCGGTTCTTCACCAGCAGGGCTTCTTTCCGTTGCGCCTGGGACTCGCACTCGCGGATCTCGCTCTCCACCTTGTCGAGGTCCCCCCGCGACTTGCGGACCGCCGCTTCCGCCTCCTGGACAAACTTCTCCGCTCGCTGGGCCTCCTTGACGATCCGGACGCGGAACTCTCGCTCCGTCCGGGAGAGGCTCAAGATCGCCTTTCGATACTCGCCTTCGCCTTCTCCATCGAGGAGAACGCGATGAACGCGCTGCAGCTCGCGGCGCATCTCCGTTCGAAGGCGATCGGCGAGCCCCTCCGATGTCTTCACGAAGCGCACGACTTCGCCCGGGCCACGGATGGAAAGAAGCGCGGCCAGCCTCTCGCGCTCCGCAGTCTCCTCCTGGATCCGCAGCGCCTGGCTCTGCAGAGCCGCCTGGAGCTGGTTGGCGCGCCGAGAAGCCCCGCGGCGCAGGAGAAGAAGAACCACGAAGAACAGAAACAGGAGGCCCCCGGCCGCGTAGCCCGCCCATACGGGCGCCCCGGGAGGCCAAGCACCCGCGAGAAGACCGTGCCGCCGGGCCTCGGCCATCCCACCGCACAGGACCGCAAGGATCAGCAAGAGCCATCCCCCCATCAAGAGCCGGCTCCCTCGCTTCCGGGCAACCCCTTGCTCCACCTGAAGCCGCTCCTCCTCGGCCACCAGGCTGTCCTCTCCCTCGGGATCGAGGCGCTCGCGCACCTCGTCGTCGAGGTTCTGGCACGCCGCACGAAAGGCCTGGAATTGCCGCAGCATGTCGACGATCTCGTCCACGCGTGTCTGGTGAGAGCGGAGGTCGTCGGCACACTTCACGGCGAAGTCCCGTTCCTGGGGAGAACCCTGGATGAGCGCCTTGAGCCCCTGCGAAATCTCCGCGAGGGCGGTCAGGATCCCATCCGCGGAATCCTCGGTCAGTCCCTCCAGACGGCGGACGATCGCGTTCCTGGTCTCTCCCAGCCGCCGGTAGGCCTCCACCTCCTCCTGACGCCGCCGGTGTTCTCCGCGCGCCTTCTCCATCTCGTCGGACCGCGCGCGCGCCGATTCGCGAAGCTCGGGAAGCTTGGCGATGTTGCGGTCGTACTTTTCCACCTGCTGGAGGTTCCGTTGGATGTCCTTCTGGTAGTGGGAGAATTCGCGCTCGAGGCCTTCGATCTCCTTTCGAAACGCCTGGGCGGCATCTCGAAGCTGGGCGATCCCCGACATCCTCTCGACGAAGCTCGCCTGCGCTTCCCGCGAGCGACGTGACTCCTCCTGATCGTGGTAGAACGACTGGTGGAACTCGAAAAAGTCGAACTTGAGCGTGCGGGCGAGGAATTCAGAGACGTTGACGTTGCCGGCCGCCGCTTCCGTCCGGGTCGCGAGCTCGATGACCTTGACGTAGTTCGTGCCGTACTTGTCGATTTCGCGGTAGATCAGGAAGTCCCCGCGGCCGGGGATGTGGAATTCCACCTCCACGGAGAGGTAGTCGGCCCCCCAGCGGATGAGGCGAGAAACGGAGGTTTCCAGCGATGCGCGGGTTTTCCCGAAGAAGGCGAACAAGATCGCCTCGCCGATCGTCGTCTTGCCGGATTCGTTGGGACCTTCGATGCCGACGATCCCTCTCTCCGGGAGATCACTCAACTTCAGCGATGAGAACTTCATGAAGTTCTCCGCCCGGATGGCTCGGATGATCATGCGTTACAAACTGGAACTCTAGGATCCCTGTGGGTTCGAACGGCCCGCCCGATCGACCCGGACGGCCCGGCGACCCGAACGGACGGGGTGGATCGCGATGTTAGGACATCTCCGGATCCACCCCCAGCGAAGTCGCGAGCCGCTTTCGGGCCATCTCGAATGCTTCCTGGAACTGGCGGCCCTTTTCCGTTTCGCCCAGGTTCTGCGCCGTGCGGAACTTCTTCTCGAAAATCGCCTTCAACTCATTCAGAGGCGATCCGAGACCGACTTCCGTCAGCAGATAGCTGTCCCTGCGGGATTCCCCGCCTTCATTCTCGAATTCTCGGCTCATGGACATGACAGAAGGCAGGGAATGTATCCCGAGCGCCTCGAATCGGTCAATCAATATCCGCCACGGCGACTCCGGCTGGCTGAGCGATGCCGCTCATGATGACCTCGATGGCAGTGATCACTTGACCGGCTTCCTGAAACCGCTCCTCGGGGAGACGATGCATCATGCGGTCCACCATCGCCTCGACTTCGATGGGGATCTCGGGCCTCAGCTCCCTCAGGCCGAGCCGTTTCCCTTCGATCGCCTTGATCATCGCCTCGATGGGGGTGCGGCCGTCGAATGGAACCTTGCCGGTCAGCGCCTTGTAGAGCGTCACTCCCAAACTGTAGATGTCCGAGCGCTGATCGACGCGGCTGAAGTCCTTGGCCTGTTCTGGAGCCATGTAGAACGGAGTTCCGAGAATGGCCCCCGCATGCGTGAGGCCGCCTCCGGGCTCCGCTCCGGCGACCTTCTTCGCGAGCCCCAGGTCGGCGAGCTTCACCGTCCAGTCGCGGGTGATCATGATGTTCTCCGGTTTGATGTCCCGATGGATGATCCCCCGTCTGTGAGCGTGCTGGAGAGCCTGGCTGACCTGGAGCCCGATCAGAAGGACCTGTCGGATTTCGATCGATGACTGCTTCAGAAGGATCTCACGGAGGTTCTTGCCGTCGACGTACTCCATGATGATGAAGTAGATCCCGTTATGCTCCCCGACGTCGATGATGTGGACGATATTCCCGTGGCTCAGCACGGCGGCGGAGCGGGCTTCGTGGATGAACCGCTCGACGTAGCCGGAGTCCTGAGACAGCTCCTCCGAGAGGATCTTGATCGCCACCGTGCGGCCGAGGTTGAGCTGGCGGGCCTTGTACACCACGCCCATTCCGCCCTTGGCGATGCGATCGAGGATCTGACAGCCTCCGATGACCTTCGAGATCATCGGGTCGCCCGTGCCTTCGCGCGGCGCAACCGCCGCCGCGGCGCTCCCGGCCGGAGCCCCGGCCGCAGCCCCGGCCGGAGCCTCGACCGGAATCTCGTTCGAAAGGAGAGGCGCCGACCGGATGATGGTCGGAATCGTCGGGCTTTCCTCAAGGACGAGCGGGCTCCGGCAGCGAGGGCAGCGATATTCGGTGTCGCGGTTGTACGAAGCGACGGCGTGGACCTCGTTACAGCCTGGACAGCGCAGCTCGAGCTGCCCGAGGTCGGCGAGGGCCTCGTAGAGCTGCTCCTGGCGGAGGTATCCCTTCTCCACGAGGATCCCTCCGAGCGGCCGGGCCATCGCCTGCGTCCGGAGCTCGCGCTGCTGCTCCATGGCCTCGTTCACCTGGCGTAGCGTGCACGCCCGTTTCTGGATCAGGTACTGACCGAGCCGAATGTCGAAAGATTTTGCTGCCATCGAGCCGAGCCCTCACGCGCCGAGTCCCGGAAACAAGTCATCGACCCTGTCCCGATCGGACAGGAGGCGGGGAGAGAGAACCCCGCCTTCCTTCTCGTATCTGACCGTTGGGACTTGGAACTTTAGCGCTCTATGCCCCCGAGGACGCGATCGACTCTTCGATCAATTCTTCCCAGCGGGTCCTCTCCCCTCGAAACGTGAGGCGGCGGCGGCCGGGATCTTCCGGTAAGGCGGTGCTGCGGCGAACCGAGGATTCGCGGCGGGCCGGTGGAGCCTCGACGTCATGTTCGAACTCCACCATGAGCGCCGTTTCGGGAATCGCGGCAAGGACCCGGTCGGCCCATTCGATGACGACCACCGCTCCGGTGGCGAGGTCCTCCTCGAACCCCAGGGAGAGCAGCTCGCGCTCGCCCTGAAGCCGATACGCGTCGTAGTGAAGGATGCGCCGGGCCCCTTCGTACACTTGCTTCAGCACAAATGTCGGACTCGTGACGAGCCGGTAATCCTTCACCCCGAGACCGGCTGCGAGCCCCTTCGTGAACGTCGTCTTGCCGCCCCCCAACTCGCCGATCAAGGCAAGAACGGACGAGGCCCCCCGCTCCGGAACCTGCACGAGCCGCAGGCCGATCTCTCGGCCGAGGCGGAACGTCTCTTCGGGAGAGCGAGATTCGGAGGCGAGCAGGAACGGCATCAAGAGAACTACGACGAAGCGGCCGGCAGGAGATCGCAGCGCGGGGAATCTCCCCAGAGAAGCTCCAGATCGTAAAACCGGCGGGACTCGGCCTGGAAGAGGTGGAGGACCACTTCTCCAAGGTCGAGGAGAATCCACTTACCCTCGCGATACCCCTCGATCCGCGGCCGCCGGCCGTTTTCTTTCAGAAAGCGCCGCAATTGCTCCGCCACGCCTTGCAGGTGGCGCGCGTTGATGCCGGTGCCGAGGACGAAGTGAGTCGCGACGCTGCACGCGTCGGCGACGTCGAAGATAGCCAGGTCGACGACCTTCTTCTCGTCCAGAAGCCGCGCGCAGGTGCGCGCGAGGGCGAGCGGGTCGTCAAGATTCGCTTTCAAATCCTCGGTATGCTCCTTTCGATCCGGCCTTCCCTTTTAGGGCCGCCTCGGCCTCTCCAGGTTCGGGCGACGACATGATACTACTTCTTCTCGGCCTCCGCACCCTCGGGGCGGCCGGCCGCCTCACGCGTCCGGTTGAGATCTTCCCGTAGCGGACGAACCACTTCGACCTGCTCCGGGCCGCGGTGGGCCGCCTCCATGTGGTCCAGGAGCCGCTCCGCGCGGTCCAGCAGGGCTGTGTCGGCCCGCAGGGCGAACAGCTTAACGTAGGCGACCCACAGAGCGCGGTCGCCATGGAAAGAGTGCCCGGGAAGCGCCAGGGCGCGCTCCCCCGCATCGACGACGAGCTCGAGCGGGTCGCGGCCGAAGGGGACGGGATCGTCCGCCCGTCTTGCTTGGCTCATGAACCACTTGCGGTCTTCGGGGGAGGCTACTTCATGAAATCTCCAGTAGTAGAGGTAAACGGCCTGGTAATGCAGTCGGGGGTCCTCCGGGAAACGCAGCCTGCCCTCCTCGAGCGTCGCGAGGCCGCGATGGATCCACTCCCACCGCTCCTCGGGCCGGTGGCGGAGCCGGCGGGCGACGTCGAGCGCCATCTGCTCCGACACGAGGTAATAGAAACGGGGGGAATCCCCTTGCAGGGACTTAAGGGCGCCGTAGAGGGCGGCGAGCTGGTCCGTGCGGTGCTCCCGGAGGGACTGGCCGATCCGGATCCAGAGGATGTTGATGAGGATCGGCCGGAAGCCGCCCAGCGCCGTCGCCGCAAGGACCTCCGCCGGCGAGAGGGCCCGCTCGACGGCCGCATGCGCGTCGGCACCGGCCGCGGCGCGGCTTCGCTGGAGGTTCCTGTGGCTCCAAAATGTGGTCGCAAGGAATACGACGCCCAGGAGGGCCGTACCGAAGCGCTTGTGCTTCGTTCGAGCCGGTGGACCTTGCAGACTGACACCGGTCTCTCGCCTCATCGCCGCCACTCCCGCTTCCAGAGGAAAAGAAACAAGATCGCACCGAGCCAGACAGCCGCCGCCTTGACGAAGCTCTCGGCCAGCCCCTTGGCGATCCATCGCGAAGGGACGGCTTCCCCCGCGGCGAGCCACTCCCCCGCGCGAAATCGGCCAAGGTCGGGGAGGAGGGCGATGAAGACTTCCAGGTAGACTTTCAGCCCTTTCTCGAACGCTCCGGGCCCACGCGGCCGGCCCTCCTCCGTCCCGCGGTCCGCGGCATGATCATGGTGGTCCTCACCACTTCGCTCGAGGAGGACGGCCGCCGACTCGGTGGCGAGGATTCCTTTCACCTCCGTGAGGAACGAGATCGTATTGCCCCCTACGAACGCGACGAGCGTGAAGCCAAGGGCGACTCCCGGCGAGAACAGCGCGGCGGCTGCGGTGGCCAACGCCGCCATGAGGAAAAGGCCCCCGAGCGCGATGCAGGAGGCCCGCAGGACGTTGCCGGCATACGAGACGCTTCCGGCGACCACCCGGCAATCCCTGGCCTCGAGCGGATCGCCGTCGCTCGGCGGATCGAACCAGAAAAAGCTCGACCCCCACGTCGTGCCACCCGTCGTTCCGCCTTCGTCGGCGACCGGAGAGAACAGGAGAGCCAGGTTCCCGCCGTTCAGAACGGCTTCCGGGGGCAGCTCCAGTTCCCGAGCGGCTTCGTCGACCAGCTCCAGGCGCCGGCAGCTCTGCCAGGAGCCGTCGGAGCGTCGAAAAGAGGCATCGACCTCCATCGAGATCGATCGGGCGATCTCATGCCTCGTCTCGCCGCCGGGGATGGCTTCGGTCAGGATCCGCGCCATCAAGGGGCGCACTCGGACCGAGACCGGCTGCCCCGGAGGGAGCCCCGTGAACTCGAACGTCCAGGGCTCCGCCTTCCCCACTTCGGCCAGCCAGACGGGATCGACGGGCGAAGGCCAGGGGCCGAGCAGTTTCTCGGCGGACCGGGTCGCCCTCGGCGGCCCGACGAGTCGAGCGGCCGGCGGCCGAAGGATTCGCCCCGCGGGCCGTCCGGGAGCCGCACCGAGGCCATCCCGACCGAGGAGAGAGGCGAAAAGGCCCAACGCGAGCAGCGCGTGGCATGCGCCGAAGACCGCCACGGCGCCCGTCCATCGTCCGAGGAGGATCCGCGGCCAGCGCAGGGGGCGCGACAGAAGGAGATCGAGCCCCGACTCATCGGCGGAAGTGATGAGGAAGATCGACGCGAGCGCCGGAAGAAGATAGTGGAGGCACGCGAGAAGCACCGCGGCGCCGTTCCCTGCATCGGAACGCCCGGACCAGAGCGCGAGCGCGGCCGGAAAGACCAGCGCCACGAGCCAGATCCCGCGGCGAAGGAAGCTCAGGGCGCTCGCCCGGATGATGGGCGTCATGACGCGAGGATTATAGCGCGCCGACTCGATGATCTCGGCATCCCTGTCGGCCGGTTCCACGGCTGGATATGATTCCGGCATGGCGGTCCTGAACGTCGAGAAGGGAAAGGACGCAGGGAGGCGATTCGCACTCATCGACGATTCCTCCCCCACCATCCTGGGACGCGACTCCGGGTCGGATGTGCCGATCGAGGACGAGCGCGCCTCCCGCCAGCACGCCCGCATCTGCCGCCAGAGGGGGGACTGGGTGATCGAGGACCTCGGCTCGCGTAACGGGATCCTCCATCGCGGCGAGTCCGTCCGCCGCGCCTTGCTCCACGACGGCGAGCTGTTCCAGATCGGCTCGACGCTGCTGCGTCTCGTCGACGGAGAGTTCATCGACCCGCTGGAGGGTGCCGAGGTGGAGGGAACGCGGCTCGAAGCGCTCCTCGGCGAAGAGGGCGGAGTCCTCAGCTACCGGGGCCATCAACTGGCCATGGACCGCGCCGTGCGGGTCGATGTGAGCCACCCGCGCCGCCCGCTTGCGGACGCCGCAGCGGCCGATCTCCTCCAGGAAGCGGCCAGCGCGGCCTCGGCGGCCCTGCACCCGAGCTTGGTGCCGCTCGTCTACAACCGAGCCATCGAGGCCGGTGGCACCGCTCTCATTATCTCCCGCTGGAGCGAAGCCCCCCGGATCTCCGACGTGCTCCCCACGTTCCTCAAGCTGCCTCTGGCGGCTCGCACCGCTTTCTTCCGCCGCCTCGCGGAGGCCATCCTCGCCCGGAGCGCGCATCCTTTGTGCTACCCCATCGGCCTGCGGCACATCGGCATCGGACAGGATGGCGCCCCGCAGATCCCGGCGATCGATCTGCCCCCTCTCCTGGCGCTCCTCAGAGGTCATACGGCGGACCTCCCCTCGTACCCGCCGTACCTCGCGCCCGAGCTGACCGAGGGGGGAAACCAACCGTCTTGGCCGGTCCTGGCCTATAACCTCGGCGCGATCGGCTATCACCTCTTGACCGGGAGTCCTCCGATGGGGGAAGGCGAGCCGAGCGAAGTCCTCGCTCGCCACCGCGAGCTGCCGCCGGCCCCCGCGCAGGTGGTCTGTGCGGAGCTTCCGGAGGAGCTGGGCGCTCTCTTGGGCCGACTGCTCGAAAAAAAACCCGAGAACAGGCCGCGGACGGCGGCGGAAATCCTCCAGAGGCTCCCCGCCCTCACCGCGCAGCAGAAGGCAACGGCAACGCGGGCGGAAGCGAAACGCCCGGATTCCGCGCCCCGCCCTGCGGCCCCCCACCCTGCTGTCCGCCCCGCGGCCCGTCCTGTGGCAATCAGTGCACCGATCGAGCGGTCGCAGCCCGGGGCTCGTCCCGGATCACCCGCCGCCGGTCCCACTCAGCGAGCGCGATTCAAGGCTCCTCCGGTGACGGTCAAGCCGCCACGGCCCCGAGCCGGGATCCTCGCGTTCATCCTCTGGCCGCTTTTCTGGGCGGGGCTCTTCTTCGGAGGGCGCATTCTCATGCGCGTCGTTCTCGAGCAGATGGAGCGTTGAGAAGCTCCGGCATCCCTCACTCCAGCGGCGTGTACGTCCCGTCGTGCTGCGACGCGAGGTTCCGCAGGAAGATCTGAAGGTTCGAGCCGGCCTGCAGAAAGCCGATCGTGTTGATCCGGGCCTTGATGAATCGGTTCAGGGTCTTGATCGTATCGAGGGCGGCGGCCGGCGGGATCGACTTGCCGTTACGGTACGGCTGGCCGTCGGAGAGGAGGAAGATCGTGTCGGCGTCTTTCACTTCGCCCAGGACGCGCTCGAAAGCCGTGTCCGTCCAGGTCTCTCCCTCGGCCTTCATCTTCTTGACCCATTCGATCGCCTTCTGCTTGTTCTCCGCCGTCGCCAGGAGGAGTTGGGGGGAGTCGCCGATGAAAGCGAGCGTGTTGGAGTAGCTGAGAACCGTGAACGCGACGCTCTGGGGGAGGGATCCGATCGTCCGGACAAGCTCCTCCTTCACGCGAAAGAGTCTCTCTCGCTCGACCGGCAGATCCGCCTCCACCACCGGCTTGTCCGCTTCCTCTTCCGCCGCCTTCTCGGCCTTCGTCTTTCGGACGACCGTCTTTCCGGGCGTGGGGGCCGGCTCGGGCTTCGCCGGCGCCGTCTTGCGCTTCTTCGGCGGCGGGTCGCGCTTCAGCATGCTCCCCGACACATCGATGATGAACACGATCTTGTCGGATTCGATCGCGTTCGAGAAAAAGGTCGGACGCACGACGCGGGTCTTTCCGTCCGCTCGGGGCTTTCCGGCGCCGGGGCCGGCGCTCTTTCGGGTCTCCCAGTAGTTCCGCCAATCCTCGACGGCTTCGAGGTTCGTTCCGGTCAGGGATCTCAGTGCGGCGCGGATATCGCAGGCCATCCGCGACTGCGGCCGCTTCCCGTGGTGCCCGAGCGACTCGATGAGCGCCGGAACCGCCCGATCGACGTTTCTCGCCTCCCGCAAGCGGCGGACCGCGGTCAGTGCCACGGGCCGCGCGGGGTCCTTGAGCGCTTCGAGGAGGACCGCGAAGGCCGCGGGATCCTCCCGGAGCTGGAAAACGACGCCGAGGAGGACGATCCGCGTCTTGAAGTTCGGGTTCTTCAGCGCCTCGTGATAGATTGCGGCCCGGAGCGGCCGCTCCTCGATCGCCTTGAAGATCCGAAAGACCCGCGCTTCGAGGTCGTAGTCGTCACCCCGCAGGGTGTACTGGATGACGAGCTTGATCCCTTCCACGCTTCGGAGGTCGGCGGCCTCCTGTGCCAGCTCGCCGAGCTTCAGGTAGTTCCTGGACGCGATCGCCAGCTTCATGTCCTTCTCGATGTCCGAGATGGGACGAGCGGCCGGCGCTTCGACTTCCTGAGCCGTCTCCTCCGCGGCCGGGAGCCCGCCAGGAAGGAGGAAGGCGGCGAAGGAGTGGAAAACGAAGAGCCCGATCGGCCGGCGGAGGGTCAACATGGCCGATATCTTACCGGCCGGTTCGCGTGGATTATACCTAAGTGCCCCCATTCATAAGTCCGTGTAGGGTTTGTTGCGCCCTGAATATTCGAAGACCCAAGACTCGTGGAAGTTCATCCGGGCGCAACCCTGCGGGCCGGGCGCTTTTGGCGCCATGC
>Ga0187893_10002481_pt1 | contig 40415 bp, 41 predicted proteins | sample MA1701074metaG_FD_139574 | JGI IMG/M metagenome (GOLD analysis project Ga0187893, IMG submission 139574) | White microbial mat communities from a basaltic lava cave in the Kipuka Kanohina Cave System on the Island of Hawaii, USA - MA170107-4 metaG ...
AAGATGCTATCCACCGAAAGCCTCGTCACCCCGAGCGGTTCATAGGCATCCACCAGCATTAGCATCGATTGGATGCGGCGCGGCGCATGGGACAGAATCCCGCCACTCCCGACGATCAAATCGAGCTTGAGCATGTCGATCAGCGTCTTGCCGGATTGCTGCTGCTCGAACACATCCGAGATCGTGCGCTCCTGCTGCACTCCCTTGAGTGCCGTCGCGAGGGATTTGTGATGGATCAAGGCAAGCCGGAGGGCCTCGCGGGAAATCGCATGTTCGATCTGCAGCTCGTCCAGCGTCTGTGGAATCGTCGTCGGCCGGACCATCTTGTTCTTAATCCGGTTGCGGAGTGTTTGTTCGTCGATCGTAAACGGCACCCAGCGCATGATATTGGAGAGTCCTGCTTCGGCTAGCACATTGGAAATACTGTACGACATCCCGAGGTTGGCGCTGACGGTTCGATTGAAGAGTCCCTCGAAGACGGAGAACACATCTGTGGTCGCGCCGCCGATATCCACCCCGATCAGATTCAAATGCTCCCGCTTGGCTATCGTTTCCATGATCACGCCCACTGCCGCCGGCGTCGGCATGATCGGGGCACCGGCCATCTCGATGAGTTTCTTGTAGCCAGGCGCCTGCTGCATGACATGTTCGAGAAACAGGTCGTGAATCTTGTTCCGCGCAGGCGCGAGATTTTCCCGTTCCAACACAGGACGAATGTTATCGGTGAGTACCAGCGCGGCTCTCTCGCCCAGGATCTTCTTCACTTGCGGCTGCGCGTCTTTGTTTCCCGCGTATATCAGCGGAAGCTTATATGTGGCTCCGAACCGAGGTCGTGGCTCTGCCGCTGAAATGTATTCAGCCATCTCAACCACGTGGGTGACCGCGCCACCGTCTGTCCCGCCGGACATCAAGATCATGTCCGGTCGCATCGTCCTGATGCGCTCGATCTTTTCATATGGCAAACGACCATCGTTTGACGCAAGCACGTCTATGACAATCGCGCCCGCTCCAAGCGCGGCCCGTTGCGCGCTTTCTCCTGTCATGTTTTGCACGACCCCGGTCACCATCATTTGCAACCCGCCGCCCGCGCTGCTGGTAGAGATATAGATGTCCACGCCGGTTTTCGCATCGCGGCAGGGCGTGATGATCTTGTCGCCGTCGAGGATTTTCCGGCCGGAGAGTTCCTCAATTTCCGCAATCGCGTTCAGCACCCCGCGCGTGACATCTTCGAACGGCGCTTCCACCGTCGTCGGTGCTTCACCTCGATAGGTTTGCCGGTACTCGTCGCCGATTTTCTCGATCAGAATAGCTTTGGTCGTGGTGCTGCCACAGTCGGTGGCGACAATGACATTGAGAGGATGGGTGAGCGCCGGCTTATTGGGTGCTGGACTCGGCACACTCATTGAGCGGAGGCTCCTTGAGGAGCCTGGGAAGCAGACTTCGTGTCAATGATGGTGATGAGACGGGAGATCGTATCGCGCCGTTCAAGCATCCGCGCCACTTGCTCGACTTCTCTTGCATTGAATGCCCATTCAACAATTGGAGCCAGGAAGTGCAGCGCTTGACTACCGAGAAAGTTCATGGGACCGAGGGATTCCAGAAAGACCGTGGCAGGAGCCGTCATGCCCCGTTTCACCACCGCATCGGCCACCCGTTCAAGCAGCGCGAGGTCTTCGGTCGTGAACACTTCGGCGTCGGATGTGGTCGAAAATGCATGGGACAGCTCCTCACGGATCTTATCCCATTTTTCCGCCAGAGATGTCTTGGAGAAAGAAGTCATAACTGTGTGGAAAGGCAGTCGAAACCTACTGACGAGCGGCATTATATGGAGGGGTCATAGGAGAGTCAATAAAAGGCGGGAATAGCCAGGCCGTCCTTTTTGCTCGCAGAACGCGCACGATGAAACAATGCTCGTCCGATGCGCGCAGTGAAGGACAGCCTGGCCATTCCCTAACGAGCGGCATAGAGAATTGAAACGGCTTTGTTCGATGCCCGCGCAAGGAACGGCAGCGTACTCGCACTCGTTTCGCCCGCGCTTCATCTTCCTCTGGCAAAGACTGGCAACCGGCTAATACCCCCGCCCGGTGCTGCCACCGCGTCCCATCCGATCCAGTGGGAGCGCATCGTATCGTGCCTTGAGGTCTTGATGCTCATTGAGATAGCCCTTGACCGCAGCCTCATCCGCGAAGATCTCCGGACTGCGCTTTCGATACTCCTCGACCGTCAGATCATACTTCGCCAAGAGTTTGCCGAGTTTCGTGTGGATGTCCGCGCCCATTTCTTTCATCTGCTCAGGCGACGGTCTTTGCCCTTCTCCACCACTGAAATAGTTCAACATCATCTCGCCGATCTCAATACGGGCCTTCACGAACTTTTCAACCTCAGCCGGTTCTGCCGCAAGGCCGACACCTGATAACAGCAAAACCCCCAACGAGATTTCCATGATGCTACGCGACAAATTCATGACTATGGACTCCTTTAAAAGGTATGGATAAGAAATTCAATCTAAGGAACGGCGACCATCATATCACCCCAACCGGACAAAATGGATGGGGGAGGGGGATGGAGCCTGTTGATCTTCTGTGCTCGCGCAACGCGCGGCCTCTGAAGGATGGGGAGGGAGCTGTCAGGTGCCCTTCTTGCTCGCAGAACGCTCACGGTAAGAATGTGCTTGTTCGATGCGGGCAATAAGTGGTTTTTTCTGATTCTGTTAGAAAAAGATTGATCGCCAGAGAGAGATGGCCCATTCCTTGAGCATGGACAGCCAGTCATCTTCGCCCGGTTCAGAGGTTTGCTTGTTCGCCGGTGATGGTTTTGGGTTAGCAGCGGTCGGGTCCGCAGATGCCGCCGGTGTCGTCGTCGTCGGCTTGAGGGCAGGATCTTTTTGAGTTGCAACGGGTGCTGGTGGGGCAATGGCCGTCTCGGGCTGTCGGTTGATGCTCTCGATCGGCGCAGGGGATAGTAGCGCTGTAGGTCCATCTGCCTCATTGAGTTTGGATTTGTACTCCTCAACGATTGATTCCAGTGCGGGCCGCTCTTCGTTGACACGTCGGAGGGCGTACCGAAGCCTGTTCTGTTGGGTGGTCAGTTGATTGATTATGTAGTTGAGTCTGGTCAGCCGTTCTTGCAAAGCGGCATGCTCGGCCCTCATCTGCTGCGTAGCTCGCTGGAGTGCCGACGAGGCTGCTTCCATTTTCTTTGTAAAGTCGATCTTGAGTTGTTGGAGTTCGTTGACTTGTTCGGTGAGTGCCTGCGATTGGATTCTAATGCTGTCGAGGTCGGTTTTCACCGCCTCACGGTCGGCCACAGCGGTGTTGTACGTGCTCCGCGTGACACAGGCGCCAGTGGTAAGGGTAGCGACACACAGCATCCCGGCTGTCAGGATGTGGATCTTCATACCTTGGCTCGTTGTCTCATCATGTTGTTCCCCGCTCGATGAGTCAGAGAGCTACGTTCGCTGTGACCCCGCGTCTCGTTGCGTCTCAGGATAATCCTTTTTTCAACAGAACACACGCCTCCACCATGGGAACATTATGGGGAGAAGAACACCTAGCCTTGGGAGCAACGAATTTAGCGCGTATGGCTATCAAGTGATTAGCGCACAGGGTAAGCGCGAAGCCGGGTTTCCTTGGTCGAGTGGCGGGCTTCAATCAACAAACCAAGTGAGCCGACGCAACCACACAAACCATATAAACAGGAATGAACAAAACAGACAGGCGGATCGGGTGAGAATGGTACTCCCGACCTTGCCTGGCATCGGTCGGAGTGACCGGGGCATTCGTCGATCGGTTCGCTATGGCAACGTGTGTGTGGTACAGTGTTACGTGTACATTGAACCATGGGTACGATCCCATTCCGTGCGTCTCTTTCCGTCCTGAAGACGCCCTCACTGGATTGTTCCTGTAGGCTCCACTGTTCCTCCGTCGACGCTGTGCCTGACTCATTTCGTGCTCAATTCGAGGCACTTGCAGGGGAAAGACTTGGACATCTCCGAACGGCGGGATAGGCGATGAAAAACTGGTAGTTATTTTTCACTCCACAACGGATTACAGGGAGAGACCATGACTATGAAGCCCGTGAAGCCCGTACAGCCGCGAACCACGACTGCCTGGGTCCGCATTCCTGATGGCACGAAGGTCAAGCACCGGCATGAAGGACATGTCGGATTCATCGATGGGCTCACTGAGATCGTCAACGGGCCTAACCGGAATCCGGACGGGAAGACGCAATATCGTATGAATATCGGGGCACCTGATCGGCAGCTAGTGACCGAGGGCGACTTGTCTATTTTGATCGACGATGAAGACCTCGTGATCATGCTGCGACAGAAGACGCCCTATCGCCGCGCTGTCACACAATCGCTGCACAGCGTACTCGCGCCGGATCGCTTCGTCAAGCCGGCCTAGCCTCGCAAGAATAGGTGGAACGGGTTGATCTGGTTAGTTTGGTTGATCTGGTTTGTCTCATTCAACCAAATAACCAACCAGACCAGATAAACAAATAACAGCCTTCTTAGGCTGGCGGATTTCTTTCAGCGTCCTGATCGAGTTGAAGGCAATCATGACAGAAACCTGCTACGCCAAAGGCCAGAAAGTTATCTTGGTCACCAGCCAGATCAAGAATGGCAAATGGTTGTGCAAGTTTTCGATTCCAGGTTTCAGCGATCTTGACGGCGGCCTGCATAGCCAAGCTTCGTCGAAAGGCCACAAAACGGAATGGGAAGCGAGAGCCGACGCGTTTCAGCGCGCCAAGTTGTTCCTGAATGGGTCACAGGATCTCCGCAGGGACACCTTTTGGAGAAGGCTTAATCCGCATTATTCATGACGTAGTGGCGCGCGACTCGTGTGACAGGTGAGCCCTGTTCCTGCCTATCGTGCTTTTCTCGCCAGTCACGCCCGCCTCGCGTAAGTCAGACATGGACAGTGCAATAGAGCTTTCGTGAATGAGGCGGCCTAGGAGCTTTCCCGACATTGCCATCGTGACGAGGCAAGCCGGATGCGAGGCCGCAGGCCTGGAATACCGGAGGCGTATTCACTGAAATACGTTGAAAATTTTTTCTCGCCAAGCACGAGAAAGATAGTCTCAAATCGTGCTCCGCAGTAGAAGGATCACCGTAAAACAGGCTCCTATGCTCAGGTCCGATGGACTTCGCTCACGTGCTCCATCCCACCCACGCCGCTAATTACCCACCGGACGTCCTCCGGGATCGTTACGACCCGCAACTCTGCGCCATGGCCATTGGCAGCCCCGCCCAGTTCCTCCACGACTTGGGCCAACTTCAGGTCATCGCGCGGGATCAGCTTTCCGCATTGATTGAGGCTCGGCTCGCTCGGCGTCGCCGCCTCGGGCCAGTAGGCGCCGAGATCCATCTCTGTGAGCGCGTCCTGCTGGCCCAGTTCACGCAATCGTAGAAACGCCTGATGACTCACGCAAAAATTACCGTAGCTCTTATTAATCACAATCTTTTTCATGGACTGATCCTTCCTTCTTCCTTGTCAAGGCTCTCATTATCGCGATCTTCGTGAACGGGCCGTGCATCGGCCCCCCTTCCCGTACGATCAGCCGGCGCCGTTCGTCAGGCTATCTTTACCAGGTCTGTATACTTATTCGTATAGTTCCCGGACCAATGGGAATAGCGTCGGTTGGCCCAGGTGTTGACTTCGGCATTCTCAGTTGTTCCGTATCGCTTTGCCAGCACTGCGGTAAACGTGTTCAGGTTCCCCTCGATCTCCAGAAGATCCGCATCCGTGATCTTCCCCCACTTCGCTTTGAGCGGTGCCTTGAGTTGACTCCAGAACGCTTTGAACTGCTCCTGATTCATGTGGCACTCCTTTCTTACGGGAAGGATGACAGATCCTGCCCATAACTACTGCGCTTGCCTGAAACAGCGGTAGTGGGTCACAGAATATGCGGCACTCATTGGGCACTCGGCGTAGAAGCGGGGGAGACCGGGGAATCACACGCACGGGAACGTGGGAGGAAGTGCTGTGCGAGAGATGGGACAGTCGGCGTGGCTCAGTAAGTCATGTCCCACTCTACAGGGCACGGAGAGAAGAGTCAACGCGATGGCGCCAGGAGGCAGATGGGAACCGCGCTCAGGAGAATCGCGCCTTCACACACACCACAATGCCGACTGTCTATAATGCTCAGATATCTGGAATCTGCCAGTCAATCGGAGCCATCCCCGCATCGGTAAGGTCTCGGTTGATGATCGAGAAGCACCGGCATCCGTAAAACTTTCTGACTGACAAGGGTGAAGGGTGAGCGCAGGCAACCACGGCATGGTGCGATTGCCTTATCAACGCCCGTTTCTTTTGGGCATGTCGTCCCCACAATACGAAGACCACCCGCGTCTCCTTCGCGGCAACCAGCTTGATAATATGATCGGTGAATCGCTCCCATCCCCTCCCCTGATGCGAATTGGCCTTGTGCGCCCGGACTGTGAGGACTGTGTTGAGCATGAGCACGCCCTGCCTGGCCCAGGGCTCCAGACAGCCATTATTAGGGATCGAGCTCCCAAGGTCTTCATGAAGTTCACGAAAGATGTTTCGCAACGAGAAAGGTATAGGCTGAACGCTCGGTTGCACGGAGAAGCAGAGACCATGCGCATGACCCGGGGTTGGATATGGATCCTGGCCGACCAGCAGCACCTTGACCTGGTCATACGATGTGACGGCCAATGCGTTAAAGATATCCCTGGGAGCCGGCAAAATCGTCTGCTCGTCGGCTCGTTCTTCTTCAAGAAATGCATCGAGCGCGCGATAATACGGCTTGCACCTTTCTTGCTTGAGCAACGATCGCCACCCTGGAGGAATGGGAGGGAGCATGGAGGAAACTGATACCACAGAGCCGACCGTAATACCTCCCTAAAATCATGCAACTGCGTTGTAACCCTCTCCAGTATATGACCTGCTTTTCGAAATATGGGCGCCTCTCGATTCATCGCCTCCCCCGCACAATCAGATCCGGCGCGGGTTACTCTGTGCCACAACGTCGAGAGAAAAATGCGGGCAAGCATCCGACCAGGGCCCCTGCCGAAGAGCACAGCACGTCAATCACCGCTGCAATGATGAACTCGAACGGCCACAGATTGTGCGAGGTTGGGTCTCTCGCAGTATCAACAGCAATCCGCGCGAGTATCGGAGCCGGCACGGCAGCACCTACGACAAGAATCACCGCTAGGAGGCGGGCTTTGCCAACAGCACGGACAGCAGCGGCGAGAACACCGACAACAAGCAAACCCACACCATACAAGATGCTCGGCAACGAGACCTTCGCGTAGGGAATCTGCCAATAGGGGAAACCCGCGGCGAAGAAGCTGATCACGAAGGCAGCGACCAGCCAGAACACTGCACGAAGCGTCATGTTATTTCGCACGCTTGCTTCCAATGAATGCGCCGATCCGAGCCGTAATGATCGAGGGCACCGATAGCACACCGAACACCACCACCCCAAGCGGCAAGAGATTACCCGGTCCTTGGGTGAACAGCATCCAGGAAAACTGGCCAACAAGAGGAGCGACCCCCCATCGCCACGGCTTGCTCGGCTCGACAAAACCAAGCGCGGCAGATACCACGCAGACCACCGGAACGCTAACAAGGAAATACCACTGAGAATCCCACGCCTCTCTCCTCCCTGAGGCGTTGGAGACGGCCACCCACACCAGAATTCCGGTCACGACGGCTATTCCGTAAAACCAATATTCCCTCTTCATGGGCTATCCACCCTCATATCAACCTTGCTTTCACGCGACGCAGGCGCAGGCTAACAACAGGCAGAGCATCATCCCCGACGGCTCACTTCACGCAATGCAACAGTGGACCGATACCCGCAATGTGTCAATAAAACTCACGACTCCATTCATTTCTCAAGAAAGGCTTAAAGCGCGCATAAATAATAGGGCTTGCACATCTCCACTTTGAGCAAGGATTTCCAGCTAGGAGGAATCGGAGGCAAGATGGGAGACCCTGATACAACAAAAAGCCGACTGTTCGCTTTAGTGCTCCCCCTGAAATCAAACCACCGGCGTTGCGGCACTCTCCCATTTATATGCTGATGGGCCAGGAGATCGTCGCAGTGCAATTCGGCTAAGTCGGTCTTCGGTTTATGGTTGTGGCAGCGATTCAACAGCTGGGCGTTGGCGGCGGGAGTTGCGCAAAAATCCGAGCCAGGCGTTTCGAGGCTATAGCCGCGAGGCCTTCCCATCCGGATGATGTGCTGGCGTGTGCGGATCTCGCCCAGCGGGTGTTCTGGATGGGCCACCCGACCGCCGAGTGCGCGAGCACAGGAGATTGATCAGCTCCCATCACACTCGTTGCTTCGGGAGCAAAGAAAGCTCCTGACACCCTTGCGCCTCACGTCTTCTTCACGCAGAATTTGGCGCCACGAACACGAGTACTTTGAGACGCTGGTCTGTGTAATTTTTCACGCCGTGCTCTTCCCCGGCCGGCGCCATGGTCCCCTGCCCCGGACCGAGCACCTGCCTCTCTAAACCGACCTGAAACATACCCTGTCCCTCAAGTACGAGATAGAATTTATCCTGCTCGCCATGGATATGGCCCTTTTGTTCCTGTCCTGGTTCGAAGCAGTAGATGTCGCAGAAGAATCGTGGCGTTTGAAACATGCTGTTCTTCTTCATCTTTTCTTGGCTAAATTGCTGATAGTTCGAAATGTTCACCACTTTCATTCGCCAACTCCTTCAGGAAGATTTCAAATGAGCTCGGCGACGCTCCAGCGTCGACAGAATGGAATCGATTGAGATCACATGATGCGAGAGCCCCAAGTCTTTGGCTGGAAGTCCCATCGCTAGACCAAGTAGCTGTGGCACATGCAAGATCGGTAAGTGGAGCTCGCGGTTTACCGCACGACCAGCTCGATCCTGATAAATGTCCAGACTCATGTGGCAGAGAGGACAGGGCGTCACCATAAAATCGGCTCCTTGCTCCTGGGCTTCTTTCATATGCGTCCCTGCCATGGCCACGGCAATGGCTTCCTTTTCGAGGATGATTGGAAACCCACAGCATTTGGTTCTTCCTGCATAGGCGACTGGTTCGCCACCGACAGCCTTGATGAGGCGCTCGAGAGACTGCGGATTCTCAGGGTCGTCAAACCCCAGATCCCACGATGGACGCAGGATATAACAACCGTAAAACGGTGCGATGTGGAAGTCTCTCATCGGCACGGAAACCAGGGCGCCTAGGCGAGCCAACCCGATGTCTCGCACCACGATCCACAACAGATGTTTGATTTGGACACGACCGTGGTAAGCCAGGCCTTCCGGCGCAAGAAAGGCATTAATGCGATCCAGGGTCCCTGTCTCCGTCTTCAACCGTCGATTGGCTGCGCTCATCACCCCCTGGCAAGTGCCGCAGATTGTCATGATATCCAGCCCGAGCGCCTCCGCCTGCGCAAAGGTCCTGGCGTTAAATGCCAGCGCCATATCGGGGTCTGCCTCTGTGACAACCCCAGCGCCGCAACAGGCCGCCGCAGTGAGTTCGACGACCTCGATCCCCAATCGACCGATGATCGCCCTCGTCGATTGATACAACTCCGGTGTCGCCCCTTGCGCCGCACAGCCGGGGTAGAGGGCATATTTCATTGGTGTACCGTTACGAGAGATGGGACAGGGTCCAGTTGCATCCTGCTAGGTGTCGGCTTCCTTTTCCTGTTGATCTCGCTGGTAGGGCTCCATTTCGAGCTTCTTCACGACATCCTGAAGATGCACCCACTCTGTCGAAGCGATCACCTCAAACTCAAGACCGAATTGCCGCTCTCGGCTCCACCGGACAATCGCTGCCTGAATTTGAATTGGAGGATCGTGCTCTATCGCCACGATCCTGAGTTCCAGAGAGGCGCCTGGCTGAACGTCGGTAGGACTTTCGATTCGACAACCTCTGAGGGAGAGATCGACGAGGCTGCCTTCTCCCCCGACCATGGTGATGGATGAAAACGAACTGCGAAATTGGACGGGAAACCGAATATTCTTCCGATGCTCCATCGTCGCGTCTCGCAGATCGATATGGTGCTACCCCTTTATATTCCCGATTGGGCGCAATTCCAACACCTTTTTTGCAATTCCCGCACGATCGACCGATTCCACAACTTCAGAGATATCTTTGTAAGCCAGGCCGGCCTCCTCCGCGAGACCCGACATCGATACGGCCTTGACCAGAATACCGCGACGTTTCATCTGTTGCTGCAACTCCGCGCCGCGGACGGTTCGCTTCGCTTGCGCACGGGACATCGTTCTCCCGGACCCATGCATCGTCGACCCAAACGTGTCATGTACCGCTCGATCTGTCCCCACGAGCAGATACGAGCCGGTCTCCATGGAGCCGCCACAGATGACAGGCTGGCCTGTTTGCCGAAACGTGTCAGGCAGCTCCGGACTCCCCGGCCCGAACGCTCTGGTTGCTCCTTTGCGATGCACCACCAACTCCCCTTCGACATACCGTTCTACCTTGGCGATGTTATGTGCCACGTCATACACCAGCTCCATTCCCAAGGCTTCGGCGGACTGACCAAAGACCGTCGCGAAGGCTCCTCGAATTTGATGCGTGATGACTTGGCGATTGGCGAAAGCCGTGTTCGCGGCACAGTTCATTGCGGAAAAATAGTCCTGCCCCTCGGGAGATCGAAACGGCGCACAGGCCAACTGCTGATCCTTCACGGCGATGCCATACCGGCGCATGGATTTTTCAAACACCTTGAGATAGTCGCTCGCAACCTGATGGCCGAAGCCTCGCGAACCACAATGGACCATGACAACGATCTGATCGTGGCCGGTGATGCCGAGCGCCGCAGCCGTGGCCGGGTCGAATATCCGCTCATTCGAGACCACTTGGATTTCAAGGTAGTGATTGCCCGATCCTAAGGTTCCCAGCTGGTTGATGCCTCGTTGGATCGCGTGGTCGGTCACGATCGACGGATCGGCCCCCTCGATACAGCCCCCTTCTTCCATACGGGCGAGATCCTGATTCCACCCATATCCCCTCTCCACACACCACCTGGCCCCATGAGTCATGACCCGACAAAATTCTTCCCTCGAAAGTCGAACGAATCCGCTTGCCCCCACCCCAGCTGGCACTTTGCGAAAGAGTTCAGTCATGAGTTTCTCTAGATGCGGCTGCACGTCCCCCAACGTTAAATCCGTTCGAATCAGCCGCATACCGCAGTTGATGTCGTACCCTACGCCGCCGGGAGAAATGACGCCGTCCTGCATGTCGAACGCCGCGACACCTCCGATCGGGAATCCATAGCCCCAATGCCCATCCGGCATACAGAGCGCATATCGGCGAATACCGGGCAGACAGGCGACATTGGTGACCTGCTCGAAGACCCCGGAGTCCATGGCCTGAAGAATGTCTCTGGTAGCATAAATCCTGGCCGGTACCAACATGCCGGGCTTTTCAGAGATGGGGACTTCCCAGATCTCCTCCGTGATTCGATTGACCGTCATGTTGGTGTTAAGCTTCATGCCAGAGATGGTTTATCTGGTTTGTTTGGTTTATCTCGTCTATTTGGTGTGTGGTCCATCATACGTCATTCAGCTCTTGTTATATTCCATCAGACGTCCAGTACCACACGTGCCTTCCAACGACCGTCTGTCTGCTTGAGCCCATAGAGATGCTTCGTGACCCCTTTCACATCGGCGTGGAGTTCTTGTGTCTGCTGATCGACCGGCGCGCCGATCAAACGTGCTCGCAACAGCCAGACGTCCCCTTCCTGCGTCAGTGTCAGCGGTGCCTCTCGAAAGACCACCCCTGCTGCGTCCTTCCAGTAGACCACCTCCGACAACCAATCAAACAATAGCCCCGCCAGGTCCGCATCGCTCCGTTCAATCGCGCGCTCCCATCTCCCCGACACCGTGGAAGGGTTTGCCAGGCTCTCAATTAGCGCCTGCGTTGTACCGCGAAAGACTTCCTCGACCGATTCCCCTTCGGCTTCGAAGCCGAGATCGGCCAGAGCAATATCTTCAAGAAATCGAAAGGTCCAGGCCATAGACGTCAGGTCGGCGGCATGGCACGTCGCATTCGCCGGATAAGAGCCTGGAGATGGCTGAGCCCAGGGAGCGCGTGTCCAAATGGGTTGGGGATTTTCCCTTTGAAAAACATTTTGATGCCCAGAGGCAGGATGCGAATGAGGCCACGCGGCCCAAACCCGACCACTTTCAGCGGCATAATCGCTTCGTTCAACCGCCCTTGCTGTTCGATCAGATGGGTAAAGCCAAGAACATGACGCGCGCCGCCGGTCTCCGTGAACCCATATTCGAGCGAGGCACGCCGCAACCGGATAATCGCTTCCATCGGCTTGACGTCTTTCGGGCAGACTTCGACACAGAAGTTACAACGCGTACAGTCCCAGATCCCATGCTCGTCTTGAAGCGCCGAGAGTCTGGCCCGTGTTGCCGAGGGGGATTCTCGCAGGTCGGAGAGGAAACGATCGGCCTTCGCCAATGCGGCAGGGCCGGCAAACGCCTTCGAGACTTCATGCACGGTACAAGCCGCGACGCAGGCGCCGCACATAATGCAGGCATCCACATTGTGAAACTGTGGATTGCCGTGGTGTCGCGCCTGAGTCGGCCCGGGCGTACCCGCATGAGAAGGCCGAGCTGCCGACACCAGCCAGGGATGCACGTCGCGGATCTTCTCCCAGAACGACGCCATATCCACAACCAAATCCTTGATCACCGGCAAGTTGCGGAGGGGCGCGACCGTGATATGCCCGTGCCGTTCAAGTTCTTTGCGGAGGGAGGTACGGCAAACCAGTTTCTCGCTGCCGTTGATTGTCATCGCACAAGAACCGCAAATCGCAGAGCGGCAAGAATAGCGAAGTGCCAGACCCCCATCGCACTCTTGCTTGATGCGAATGAGCGCGTCGAGGACGGTCATTCCACGACTGACATCGAGACGATACTCTTCCTCATGGGGGACGCGATCGATTTCGGGATTGAATCGTTGAATCGTGAAGGTAAGACGCATAGAAGACGTGAAACGTAATACGTGAAGCGTAACACACGGGGGGGACTTCTTGCCCCTTACGCCTCACGCCTTACGTCTTGCTCAGTCCAACTCGAACGTCTTGGGAGAGTTCGTCAGATTGCGGCAGCCGTCTTTCGTGACAAGCACCATGTCTTCGATACGCACGGCGCCGAGACCGGGATAATAGAGACCGGGTTCGACCGTGACGACGTGGCCTTCTTGGAGCAGCGACCCAGTGCGGCTAATGCGCGGCATTTCATGGATATCGAGTCCGACACCATGGCCGGTGCCGTGAAAGTAGCCCTGCATGCGCCCATTCACCAGGCCCGTCTGGTACCCTGCTTTCTCAAATCTGGTCAAGATCCCTTGGTGAATCCTTTTTCCGTCCGCTCCATCTTTGACTTTCGTAATGGCTTCTTCCTGCGCAGCCAAGACCGTCTGATAGAGCCGCTTCAGCTCGGGGCTCGGGGTCCCCCGTACCACGGTTCTGGACATATCGGCGAAATACCGGTTGGTGGCCGAACGAGGAAACACATCGAAGATGATACTCCGGTGGGCCGGCAATGCCCCACTACCTTCGTTGTGGGGATCGCAGGCCTGCTCTCCCCCGGCGACGATGGTATGCTGGGCGACACAATCGCTCTCCATTAGTATCACATTGATCAGCTTCTTCACTCGCTCTGACGTCAGCGGTATCCCTTCGAACCACAGTTGATCCTTCTGGATCGAGGCCTGCCGCAGCATGTCGTGGGCGGCCTTAACCGCCTGTTCGGTCGCACGCTGGGCAGCTTCGATATAACGAACTTCCTCGGCGGTCTTTACCACCCGTTCTTCGTAGAACGGGTCTCGTTTCGGATACAGCTGATACCCCAAGGACTGAAACTTGAGGGCGTGGCCGAAAGGAAAGTTTGCCGGGACCAGGATTTGTGTAATGCCTGCTTCCCTCAAGAGAATATGGACCACCTCGACCGTCCCCGGCTTGGCAATCCCTTGCGTCTTTGCACGCCCTTCCACCTCTGAATACGAGAGCACCCGATCGACGGACGATTGGCTCTTCGCCCGATCCATTTCGAGATCGCTCATCACCAGAATCCGCTCCCCCTTAATCTCCAAATAGATAAAGGGGTCCGGGGCGATAAATTTCGTAGCGTAATAGAGATTAGAATCGATCTCGCTGGCAGCGATAAAGACCGTGGCACGTTGAGATTGCAAAGTGGATGACGCCATAGTGAACGCTGGTCGGAATCTAGCACGGGGGGGGACCTCGGTCAAGGAACGGAGGGAGCCGGTTCGGGCGCAGGTATGGTGTCCTTGGCGGAGCCTTTTTCCTCATCAGGCGTCATCATATCGATCGGCAGCATCACCGTGTTCTTCAAAATATCGAAGGCAAGGTGGGCCATGCCCGTCACGCCGGTGGCGAACGACTTCATCGGCAAGTACGTCACCTCCGGATCCGCTATTGACCCTTTGACGGAAAACAAGGCAGTGGCAAAGCCTTTCCGATCACCCGCAAAGAGCCGCCCGAAGAGTGGAATGGTTTTCAGGAATTGCGAATAGGACCCGAACGGGCTGACGGCCCAGACCATATCGATTTGATCCGTCGGCAGATCATAGTTGCCGGCTGCGGTAATTTTGACGATTGGACTATCGATGATCAGGTTCTCGGTCTCGAAAAGTCCGTTTCGCGCGATCACTGTCGCTGAAATCTTGTTATAGGGCAATCCATCGTGCTCCAAATCCACCTTCCCTTGGAGTACGGCCGGAAGATTCAAAATGCTGATGATTTTCCAGACCGCTCGTTCCGGGGATTTGAAAATGCGACCGTCTTCAAGCAAGACCTCCATCTTGCCATTCAATGTGGGATACAGCCCGTGGGGGTTCTTCCCATGGCCGCGAATCGTCCCCGTCACCCGAGCTTCACCCGTAATCAGCCCTGCTTTTGGGCCAAGGAATTTCAGCACATCCTCCACCAACAGGCCCGTCGCTCGAACCGAGAGTTCAGCATCGGCCGGCTGCTTAGGCGGCAGCTGCACCACGATACGGCCAGCCACTTCTCCATTGGTCGATTGACCGGATACACGATCCAAATCGAGCATGCCGTCTTGAATGATCAACCGGGCGGAGAGACTCCCAAATTTGAGATGCTTGTAATGGCCGCGCGCCATCGACACGGTTGCCTGAACCTTGCTGGTCGCTGCAAGGGTTTCCAGAAATTCTCGGATCGGCGACCGTTCGCCTTTCGGGATGAGCAGATCGAGATCCATCTGATTGGACTCGATCTTCGCCGTAATCGCCGGTTTCGTCGGCCAGTTTCGGATCGTCCCTTCGAGTGTGACGTCACTGTCAAGTAAGTGAAACGACAAGCGCTTGATATCCGCGCCGTTTTTCACGAAGTGGGCCCGAAGATACAAGTCCTGGATCGGTCCTTCAGCTCCCTTAGCGTGCATCAGGCCGTTGGTCAGCGCGAGCCACCCGGTCGTCTTCCAGGTTTTCCAGTCGGGACCCTTGCCCTTCATGTCGAGCGACAATTCGACGTTCCCGGCCTCAAACCCACCCTTCGCAATCCATTCCGGCACGCGGGACAACGACAGGGTGCCGGTCGAAATTGCCGCATCGATGGAGAATCGTTCACCGAATTGAATTTTGCCTTTCACCGGCAATCGGATCGGCGGTACGATCAGCTCAATTCTGTCGAGCAAGACCCCGGATCCTTGAGGAACCGTGCCATAAAACTCCACCGTTGCCTCGGCGCCGATCGGTTTTTCGACCAGACCTGGAAGCGAAACGGTCGATTCTGTCAGTTCAACCTCACCCCGTATCTTCGGAGAAAGGGTCGGCCCTGTTAAGACCATGGCACCGTTGACTATCCCGTCGATCGTGCCAGCTTGAATGGCATGCGAGGGCACCAGCTTGGCCATGTGGCCCGCATCGCCCTTGACCCGAATCAGGAAATCCTGAAAGGCACTGACCTTGCCCCCCGTGATACCCCCGCTGATCTGTAAGTTGAGATCTCCCAAGCGTCCGGTCACCCCATCGAACATGGTCCCGCCTTCCGATAACACGAAGCGGCCCTGTACCGCCGTCATCCGCTCGGGCAATGACGGATTGGTTAGACTGACTTGCCGAACGATGATCTCCCCCCCGGCAAAGGTGACACCACCCGGCTGGTTGAGCGGCCCGACCATGCGAAACGTAGCAATGGCGTCACCTTCGACCTGACGCGAAGCGGCCAACAGACGCGACAGCTGTTCCGATTTGATGGTCTTTGCGAGATGCTGCACCATGTCTGCGGCGGTCATGGTCCCAGTAATATCCCACTCAAGCCAAGGCCCTGCCTCCAAAAAGGAGACAAGGGCCTTGCTCTCACTCATATGAATCGTGCCGTAGAATCCGCTCAGATTCGACACCCTGAGGCGTCCGGCTTCGACCGATACCACCGCCGTCAAATCCTTGGCCGGGACACGGCTTTCTCCGATCAGCGCTTGACCCTGTTTCATTCGAAACTCTCCCGTCATCGACAGCTGCTGCCCAGTCATCGACGATCCCGTGACTGTCGCAGAGACAACCTCCAACATCCCGTCGATCTCCCGGTCCTGAATGATCGCAGGCAAGCCCGAATGTACCCACTCGGCCGGCACGGTGGTGAGCAACTGGCTCAATTGGATCGGGGAGGCCGCAAAGGTGACCGCAAACGTGGGCTGAGGCGTCAGCAGCCCGGAGAGGCTCGCTTGCCCTGTAACCTTCAACTGTTTGAGGCTGGCGGACAAGTCGGACAAGACCACATCATAGCCCACGACACCGGGTACAGCCCGAACATGACTGCGTACATTGACGGTGCCCTGTAGCTGATCTGGAACCGGTCGGGACCCGAAAAAATCTGCGGCCTCCCGAAGATTGAGATTGGCCGCTTCGAGTGTGCCGTCGAATTGGAGGGTGATCCGCGATCCAGAAGGCTCGTCGACCGCTAACGCCTGCCGCTGAGCAGTGCTGATTGTCCCACCCAGGGAAATGGAGGAGCGGTCCTTGTCGCCTGCATGACCGGTAGAGATGCGCAAATCCGCCTGTCCCCGCTCTGCTCTCACTACCAGCGACGCCTCCACCGCCTCTAACGTCATCGATCGTGTCCCACCTGGACGTGCGTCGTCGATGAGGAGCACCTTCCCGTTCACCAGTGTCGCTTCACGGATACGAAAAATCCGGCTGAGCGTCTGGAGGGCGTCCTGATCGGCTTCTCCCCCATGGGCGACCTGATCGAGGAGATTCCAGTGCCCGCTACGATCGCGCCGAATCGTTAAGACCGGTTCTTCGATGAGCAATCGCTTCCCCACCACCTGCTTGCGCAACAGCGGGAGAAACCTCAAAACCAATTCCAGTTTCTTGGCCGACAACAGGATGTCATCGGAATTTCGATCGTGAATCGCGACCTGCGTCAGTTCCAATCGAATGCGGGGGAACAGGACCAACTTGATGCGGTGGACGTCGATCTTGCGCCCGATACTCTGCTCCAGCTGCTGGAGGAAAAAGTCTTTGACGTAATCGCCCCCAGCCAGGTAGGTCGAAACAATGAAGAGCGCGCCCCCGCCGATCAGCAGAATGGCAATCAGCGCGACAGCGACACGAGTTCGGACCACTCCTGCTCCCTGGATCAATCATCTTTGCCCACATGATTCATGGAGCTTCTGCTGCAAGCGCGGATACGCGGCTGCGACGGGCAATCTCGCCGTTCAGCCCTTCAACATACTGCACGAGTATGCCTCAGGGCTTCACACCTCCCAGTACCCGTCTCGCTTTGCGTCTGCACGCTTTCGCAACGAACCTTCATGAATAATGCGGGCTTGGTAGGTAAACCGCATCATTTCTGCGAGTACGCCATCTTACCGAATCACCTGTGTGAAATCTACGAAGTCGGTGTCTTGACAGGGAGTTTTCCACTTCGTGCGTTCGATGTTCAGCAGGGTGAGGAAACCGTCCGCATACGAGCGACGGACATGACGAGAGGGATTAGCAACATGCTCAAACTGGTTTGTTTTGTTTATCTGGTTGATTTGGTTCATCTGGTTAGTCTGGTTCAATCAAACAAACGAGACAGACCAAACAAACCAAATAACGGTTTTCGTACGCTGGCGGACTTTTTCAGCATCCTGCTAGAGACGCGAGAGGGCTAGAGACTATTCTCGTAAGGTCGATCACGAGTTCGTCGGTGGTGTTGGCCAGCAAGATATCCCAGAGGCTATGCTGTTGTGCGATGGTTGCCTCACTTGGCTCGAAGAACAAGTCGAATCCTTTGGCGGCCGTCGGTCGCATGGGATAGCGCCGATCATAGATCATCCCATAAGTCGGAATGCCGTAGAGGATCTGCCAATTGCCCAAAATGAAATGCAGCTCAGTGCCATGGACGTACAATCCTCCCGTCGTGATGATGCGCTTGTCGGACGTTTGCGGCTGACTGAGGTAAAACGTCACGCGCTCGTTCTGTTGGGCTTCGGCGAAAGCCTCCGCGATCTGCCGAGACAAAAGAGCCAGTTCCTCAGGACGAAACGCCGGAATCAACGGCGCCTCCCCCTGCAGCCATCTCTGTAGCCAGATCCGATGTTCTTTGACCGAAATGCCCACAAGGATACGAGCAACATCCTCGGCACGAATGGCCTTCGGATGCGCATGCGCGCTGGGAGGCCACTCCGGCAGGAGAACAGAATCATCCACCTCCAGCCGAACATAGTTCACCGGATCTTCATAAACCGAGCGATACGGCACTATAGGAATGGCGCAGCCGACGAGCAGCGCGCACAAGAGTGCGCCCCGTGAAACGTGAAACGTGAAACGTGAAACGACCATTCAGAAAATCCTTATATTACCTTTCACGTCTTACTTTTTACATCTCACCTTAATCCGTGATCGTGACCGACATCTCGACGCGCTCGAGCGGATTGTCGCGGCCATCGCGTTTCATGCTTACCACCTTATCCGCCACGTCCATCCCGCTGATCACTTCGCCAAATGCCGTGTACTGCCAATCGAGAAAATTCGCATCCGCGACACAGATAAAAAACTGCGAGCCGGCGCTGTCCGGGTCGTTCGAGCGAGCCATAGAGAGCACCCCTCGCTTGTGCGGCTTGCTGTTGAATTCAGCTTTGACCCTATGTCCCGGTCCCCCCATGCCATGCGACGCACGGTCAGGATTCTTGCTGTTAGGATCACCGCCCTGGATCATGAAACCGGGAATGACCCTATGAAACGTCGTGCCGTTATAGAAGCCTTCTCGGGCTAACTTCGTAAAATTCTTTACGTGCCCTGGGGCCACATCATGAAACAATCGCAGCACAATCTCGCCCAACTGCGTCCCCTTACTGCTGACAGAAATGGTGGCTCGTGTGTTCTCAGCTGGTTCTGACATCGTCTTTGCCCTTTCCTGGTTAGCGAAAACGGAAGGGAGCTGGAACCTCTCCCCCCTCAAGACCCTGATTGATGGGGCTCCACGTCCGCCCGTCGTCGTCGCTTCGGAATGCCCCATCGCTCGTACCGGCATAAAGTACTCCAGCGCCGGACTCGATCAAGACTTGGATGGCCATACTCGTCAACCCCTTATTGAGCGGCACCCACTGACGCCCCTTGTCGATCGTTTTGAAAATACCGTGCCCTGTCGCCACAAAAAGCCCCCGGCTGTTGAATAGAATTCCTCGAATCGAATCGTTCGGGAGCGCTCGGCTGATGGGCCGCCAGGTTGTTCCCCCATCGGCACTGCAATAGACACCGCCATCAAACGTGCCTGCATAGATGCCACCTTCCGGATCGATCGTCAACACGCGAATAAAGTTCTCCGTCATACCTTCATGATCTTTGAGTCCATGGGGCTGGCGCACCCAGCCGGTCGATTGAGCTTTAAATCGCACGATGCCTTTTCCTGAGGTTCCAGCAAACAGCGTTCCGTCAGACGAGAGAGCCAATGTGTGAACCAGGATGTCGTCGAGGCCGGTCGTGACTACCGACCAGCGTTCGGCGGCAAGTCGATAGACCCCGTCGCTCGTGCCTGCGTAGACCCCGTCACTCACGGCGAGAAGGGCTTTGATTTCTAGGCGCTTGAGCCCGCTATTGATCGCCTGCCAGCTCTTCCCTCGATCGCGCGAACGAAAGACTCCGCCACGGAAGGTTCCCGCATAAATCGCGCCGTCTTTCCCCGTGGTGAGAGTCAAAATAAACGGATCGGTCACACCCTCGCCCGATTTCGTCCAGCTGACCCCGCGATCCTCACTGCGAAATAGACCGAGGCCGAACGAGCCGGCGTAGACCAGGTCGTTCCCGAGAGATGTGAGCGCTTGAATGCTGGTGCCCTGCTGACCGAAGGAATCGGATTGAAGCTGGCTTTCCCCATGGCCAGGAGCTTGCTGCAAAGGTGGAGGGACCGGCAAGGGCGCCTGAGTGGCTGCCCCCAAAAATCCGCCTGCACTCCATATGCTCAGCGCAAGCGCTGTAGATATGACCAGAGCCCGAATCTTCATTAATCCCATTACCTCACTATCCCCTTGCCCCCTACCCTGTATCCCTTTACCCCGTTATCCCTTATCCCCTTACCAACTTCTATCGGACCCGGTGCCCGGCCGGTCCGATCGGCAAATCCGGATCGAGCGGCAAGTTGACTTCGGTGGGGCCTCCCCGCCCAAAAATACGTGCGCCAAGAATTCCGATCTCATACAACACCATCAGGGGCACGGCCATCAAGAGCATGGTAAAGAGGGTCGCATCCGGCGTGACGATAGCCGACAGGATCAATGAGGCCAGAATTGCGTGTTTCCGATACTTTGCCAACACCTGTGCCGAAACCACACCGACCCGCGCCAGGATGGTGAGTACCAGCGGTAATTCAAACGCACAGCCGAATATCAGGAGAAATTTGACGTTGAAGTCAATGTAGGTGCCGACACTTAACTCCGGTGTTACATCGTGATCCATGCCGAAGCTGACGAAGAAATCGATGACCAGCGGGAGAATGACAAGATTGCAAAAGGTCAATCCGCAGGCAAAAAGCGCTCCCGCCAGCACGAACAGCGGGATGCCCCAGCGTTGTTCCTTGGGGAGCAGCGCCGGCTCAATACATTTCCAACATTGATAGAAGATGACCGGCAGACTCGCCAGGATCGCCGCAAGAAGGGACACTTTAATCGAGGCAAATAAGGCTTCCGTCGGTCCGTAGAACACTAGTTGGTTGGAGAACGGACGATTCAACCAAGCAACCATATCGCCGGAAAAGGCGAAGGCCACCATCAGGGTCACCACAATCGTGGCCCCGATGATGATCAGACGCTTCTTGAGGGTCCGGATATGTGCGGCAAGAGGATTGAGAATCTGTGCCATGACTCCGGTCCCGGGTGCAGGTTGACACCGGCCCCACAACGGGGCCGATCACGGCGGAGCGGTCTGCAGCTCGTGGTCTCGCCAGACACGAATCAGTTCGGCCATCTTGTCTTTCTTCATCAACTTCTCTTTGTGCAGATCCTTCATGGTCAGCTCTTCGGCAGGAGTCAGCACGTGACGCTTCTGCAATTGGATCAATTCCAGGTCCAGACGGTGGTGCGCTTCTTCCAGCATACGGAATTCGTCGCTGGATTCGCGCAGTCGTACCGCAATCATACTGTCTGTCAGCATGTCGCACCTCCTGGCTATGAGATTACTGCAGTGGCCTGATACGTCCTCCCTCGCGACCGACTTCTTGTGTCAATCGACCAGACTCCGACACAATCGGATTCAGTTCCATCAGCAACGCATCTTCTATGGGATTGGTATAGTACGTGGGCCGAGTCGTGACGTCGCGAAATCCAAGACCTTGGTAGAGTGCATGCGCGGCATGGTTTGACGCCCGCACTTCAAGCACGGCACGCATCGCCGATTGTGCCAGCCCCATCTCCAGGGCCTGCATGACCAAGGCCCTGGCCATACCCTTGTGCCGCATCGACTCGATGACCGCCAGGTTCATCAGCCGTACTTCCTCGAAGACGATCCAGAAACAGATATACCCGACAATCGAGACAGAACCAACGTGGTCCAGCGGAGCCCGTTTAGCCAAAAGAAAATGCGCAAAGGGATTGCCGCTCAGCTCCGCTTCCAACATTTTGCGCGTCCAGGGGGCAGAGAAGCAAGCTTCTTCGATTTGCAAAATGTCAGGCAAAGCCTCGACGGTTGCCGGCTCAATGATCCATTCACCCACCCTGACTCCCCCCTAGCAGGCTTAGGTTAAGGCGGAGGCTGAGATGAAGAAAGGCGGATCTTCCCTCAACCTTGATCTCAGCCTACCTCAGGCGCCATCGCGGGTCCTGCCCTTGCCACTCCCCCCTGTGGCCCGAGCCCGGACCGACGGAGTCCGTGCTGCCGCCACACGTGCGTTCGCTTTTCTTGCCACCCGTCTCTGACGCAGTACCACCGGCGATACACCGCCGGACTCTTCATACTTCAGCTCTGCAGCCGTACGTTGCACATACAGCGGACTGATGCCGATTCCGACAGACTCACCGCGCCGGAGCCGCTCAATTCCTGCCAAGCCTATCGAGACGGCCGAGGGTTTCATGGCCAGGTCCGGCGCCTCGACGAACACGGTAGAGGGAGGAATCGACGCACGGATGGCCGATGCTTCGACTGTCCACCCTTCCCCAAATACGAGAACCGGTCCTGTGAGGCTGTTCCCCAACATCGCGGCGGTACCCACCTGTTCGGATATCACTCGCTCCAACCGACCGTCGCTGTTCCAGCGGAACAACGCCCAATAGAGTTCCCCGCGCCGACTGTTGAGAATGGGACAGAGGAGCGTCGAGGTTCCCCTGAGGTTCCAGGCCATACCCTCCAGTGTCGGCACGACGGCCAAGGGGAGCCGACTAATCGTCCGGAACCCCAGGAGCGTTGCCAGCCCGACACGGAGTCCCGTGAAAGACCCGGGGCCGATCGACACAGCAAGACCATCCAACTGCTTAAGTGTCAGGCCCGTCTCACACAACAATCGATCGATTGTCGGCAGCAACAGCTTGGCATGCGACCCAGCCGCGTCCCGGTCGTGACGCGCAAGCACCCGCGATTCATCGAGGATCGCCACACTCTGCCACGACGTTGCCGTTTCAACTGCCAATACCTTCATCGGAGCGAAACCTGCGCGAGGTCGGTGGCGCTTACCGGTTGGTTCGGAATCATCTCGTGAAACGTCACCTGCACGCTCCCCTTCCCCCGTCCATCTTCTAACCCAATTTTAAACGGCCTAAGCAGCAGCCCATCGCCGATCGCACGGAAGTCTTCGTACTGAATAGTCGCTTCCACCGCACCGGATTCCGTGAGCCGATCTTCCTGAACGACAAGCAACGTCTGCCGCTCAAACCACAGCCGCCGGCGCATGAGCTTCGCCCCGTTGAGGGAGGGACCGGAGACCTCCAGCCGGTAACGATCCCCCTCTTCCACGAGGACCACCGTCTCGTCCTTAGCGATCGTGCCGGTTCCCAACACGCCACCCATTGCCCACACACTTAATTGGAACGGCCTGGCGAGCTTTCCCATCTCGCCCATATCGGACGGACTGCCGGACAGGACACGGCCCATCGTCGGCAAACGCAACCGGAACTGATCTCCAGTCTGCACAAATTCGAAGAGTTCGCTGCCGATCGCGGTGAACCCACGCAGACGCATGGCGTTCGGACGGCGATAGTACAGCGCCCCCTCGACCCTCGACGCAATGGGAATGATCCCTCCTTGCACCTTCGCGCTGAAGAGACCTTTCATTGTCTGAAGCGCCGCTTCCCGCTGACTCAGCAGAACCGTCAACTCTTCCGCCGTCGCCTGCTTGAGCTGCACTTCCTCCCGCGGCGCAAACAACGAACAGCCGGATAGCGTAACCAAGGCCAACGCAAAAAGGCTGAAGGCCAAAGGTCCGGTCCCTCCACCTTTTATCCTGTTACTTTTCCTTTCGTTGCTAGGCCAACACAACATCCAATGCCTCCCCTACTTCCCGTATCCCGATCAATTCAATCCCATCGATGGGCTCCAGCTTAGCCAAGTTCCGTTCCGGCAACAGACAGCGTTTGAACCCCATCTTTGCCGCTTCACGAATCCTCATCTCGACCTGACTGATTGCGCGCACTTCACCGCCGAGCCCAACTTCACCTAACACCAACAGTCCCGGCTCGATCGGCACTTCGCGCAAACTCGATGTGACCGCTGCGACAATACCCAAATCGATGGCCGGTTCGTCGATATGCATCCCACCGACGACATTCACATAGACGTCTTGTCCGGACAGATGCATGCCCAGCCGCTTCTCCATGACCGCGAGCAACAGCGAAACCCGATTCTGTTCAACGCCATTCGCCATTCGTTTCGGCATCGCATAACTCGTGGACGACACCAATGCTTGTAGTTCGACTAGAATCGGCCGCGATCCTTCGAGACTGGATACCACCACCGATCCCGTCGTGCGCTGTGACCGTTCCGCCAAGAACAACTCGGAGGGGTTGCTCACCTCCTCCAGTCCGGAATCTTTCATTTCAAATACGCCGATCTCGTTGGTCGAGCCAAAGCGATTCTTTACTGCGCGGAGAATACGAAAACTGTGGCCTTTGTCTCCTTCAAAATAGAGCACCGTATCGACGATATGTTCCAACAGCCTCGGTCCGGCGATTGCTCCATCTTTAGTAACATGCCCGATAATGAAGACCGGCACGCTGCTGCGCTTCGCGTACCACATCAACTGGCCTGCCACTTCCTGCACCTGGCTGATGCTGCCAGGCGCAGACGTAATCTGCTCCGTATAGACCGTTTGAATTGAGTCGACAACCACCGCGGCCGGCTGGATCTCCTGTGCAGCCTTGAGGATTTGTTCGAGAGATGTTTCTGCCAGGATTAAGAGATTCGGATGCTCGATGCCAAGCCGCTGCCCCCGCATCTTGATCTGCCTCGGCGACTCCTCTCCGGAGACATACAGCACCGGTTCTTTCTTGGATGACAGGCGCGGAAGCGCCTGGAGTAACAACGTCGTCTTCCCAATTCCCGGATCACCCCCGATCAGAATAACCGAGCCGGGGATGACTCCTCCACCCAGCACCCGGTCGAATTCGCCGATCTGCGTCAGCCGCCGATCCTCACCAACCACTTCAATCTCGGCAATCGGCGTGGCTTTTGCTTGTGCCGTCTTCATCGCAGCAGGCCGACCCTTGCCGGTCGCCGCCTGCCGCTCCTCTTTCATCGTGTTCCAGCCGCCGCAATCAGGACAGCGGCCAAGCCATCGTGGCGACTGGTGGCCGCAAGCTTGGCAGGAAAAACTAGTCTTCGCCCGCATTCAGAGGAGCCTCAATTTAGAAGAAGGAATCTGGGCTTATAGTAAAGGATAGGAAGAGGGAATGGAAGGCGCTGATGTCACGTTGGAATCTTAAAATCCGAGAATTTCCGCGAACGCTTCTCGGAGCCTGCATGCTCGTCAGTACTCAAGACGATGCCCTTAATAGAAACTCCCCCGCCTTGCATTCGGTTAGAAGCGCGCACACTTATGGTGAGACGACGATCACTTTGACTTCCAGCTTATCGTGGACACGTGTCAGATCTGCTTCCAGGCCAGCTGGATTCCTGATGTTCCCGTGTGGGTCATAGACGAAACAGAGCAGCCGTTTGCAATCCGGGTGTGCCTGATATCGCTGAATATCGATCATAAGTTGCTCGCCGACTTGTTTATCACGCAATGAACTGCTGGCCACCTTCGTCTCGATCACAATCTGCTCGGATTTCAACAGGAAATCCATGCGTGATGCCCCGCCGGCATAGCTCGGCGTGTATTCTTCAGGTCGAATGTCATCGAACAGGCTGCGGAGCATGGCGTGGAGAAGGTCTTGGACATCATACTCGTCTTCGATGGCCAGGGCTGGACGATCCGCGTAACGGTGTTTGAGTTGGCGGACGGACCTGTGGAACCTCCGAAGAAGACGCTCAAGCAACGCTACGTCAGTGGCGGGTTTGGTGGAATTCTCCCCACCTGTAGTCTTCTTCTTGACCCAAGGCAAATTCCAGAACTCATTGCTGATGGCGTCGTAGAGATCTTCGAGACCCCAGCTGTTGAAAGATGTCGTGTGATAAGTGATCTTGATTTTTTCGTCGCAGGTGATTTCGAACGTGCCTGTTACCTGTTGATAAGTATTCGGAGTAGTTCTCGAGACCGCAACCGTCGCGTACTTGAAATTATTATTATCTTTGGCCGCGGTATACGCGTCCCACCCCTTGGCCTTAGCGGTATCTGTAACTAGGCTTGTCAACTCTTGTAGTCTGCCTTTCTTGTCTGGTGCTTTTGCTTGGTGAGTTGGTTTCGAGCCGACTTTCCTCGGCGGTTGATCCTCGACCAGTGGTAACGACTTTGGTTTTGCCTTCGATGCCATTGGGGATCGGCCTAACAATAATTAGTCTCATCCGCATAAGATGCGGAGTTCTAGTTTTCTATCCGTATAGCACGCCTTGGGATTTCTTGTCGAAGGTCTCCTAGCTCCTACTGCATCGAATTGTGACTGCCTGTCCAGCGGTTTATCACGGCATCTTATGCGGATCTGCATCACAACACCGCCTTGAATTGTTCTCAAACAAGCGGGCGGCGGGACTGTTCTGCGCTACGCGCATCGAGGGACCGTCATCCATCTAAGTGATCCCTCCAAGCTCGCTTGCTTTCCCGCTCTTGGAAGGGCACCCATGTAGGTCTATGTGCGGCCGTCGAACGAGGCCCTTCTCAGGGCGCGCGTTCCGGGAGCACCTAGACCAACCTGCGTGCCCTTCCAATCCTTTCATCTTAGTCTTCTACTTTCTTCCCCCACCCAGAGCGGAAGGTATCCCGACAAGCGGGTGACCGGTTTGCCCTTTACTGCGCGCGTCCAACGAGGGCCTTCTGAGGCCGCGCGTTGCGCGAGCAAGAAGGGCAACCGGTTACCCGCTACATCTTCTTCCTCACCTCCTTCCACTCCTTCGCCACCTTCGCCTTCCGCGGCGCCTCGCCCTTGGCCGGTTCTGGCACCATCACGGCGTCAAGGCGCCGCTGCAGAAACGCTTCGGCAAAGGCCTTCGTGCGCCCCACACCTATTTTGAGCGACTTCCACCCGGCAGCATGCATTTCATCGAGCTTCGTCCCGAACGCCTCAGGATCGGATGGCAGCACGAGGATGTGCCCGACTGGAAACTTGTGATCCTTGAGCCATTGTCTAGCTTGCGCATTCACATGATCTTTGGAACCACTCGCCTTATCCACTGTCACCACATAGAGCACGTTGTAATAAAATTGCGTGAGCTTGGCGAGTTCTTCCGCGGCATCAGGCATCGGGCGTCTGCCTTCCGCCTCTTTCCCAGGCCAGATCACGATCGGCCCCCGTCCGACGGCGTCTTGCATAAGCGCGGCCATTTCCACCGCCATGATCGGGCTGCGATGTTCCCACACGGCCAGGTTCGCGCCTGCTTCGACCACGGCAACTCTCGGAGTGTCCCCAACACGGACGGTGAATGGGACCGTCCCTTTAGCCTTCGGGCGATACGACAAAAAGGCCCGCCCGTCGCCACCGGTCATTGCGGTCGCCACGACCTTGCCGGCGACGAGAAGTTGGATAGGTTCTCCTCCAAGACCGGTCTCCGTCAGAAGGCCCTTCTGTGTGAGCGTCGCTTCAATGGTCGCCGGCTGGTTGGGAGAGGTGAGACTATCGTGAACCGTCAAGACTACGGAAGTCTTCTCAGCCGCAGAGAGAATGGTGGCCGCAGTCCAGAAGAAGAGGATAGTGAAGAGACCGGCTCTGCGGAAGAGAACACTCATAGGCCGCACAGCCACCTAGCAGGCTGAAGTCGAGGTCAAGGTTGAGGTAAAATCATATTCTTGCGATCTCAGCCTCGGCCTCAACCTTAACCTTTCAAAACTGCCTGCACTTCTTCCACATGACCGTCGACTTTGACCTTGCGGAAGATCGCTTTCAGCTTGCCGGTATGGTCGATTACAAAGGTGCTGCGTTCGATACCCCAATACTTTCTGCCGTACATATTCTTCTCTTTATAACACCCGTAGGCTTTCGAAACCGTAGCCTCTTCATCACTCAGCAGCGTAAAGGGTAAGTCGAACTTCTTGATGAACTTCTGGTGAGACTCTCTGCCGTCCAGGCTCACACCGAGAATGACGGCCCCGGCCTTCTTGATCGGCGCCACGGCATCGCGAAAGTCGCACGATTCCTTGGTGCAACCAGGGGTATCGTCTTTGGGATAAAAATAGAGGACCACCTGCTTGCCGGTAAAGTCTTTCAGGCTGACCGGTTTCCCCGATTGATCGGTTAGCGAGAGAGAGGGAGCCCTGTCGCCGACTTTAAGTTCCTTTGCCATTCGCGTATTCCTTTTCTTATTATCGCGGCGCACCACCCACGCCCGGCCTGGTGCTGGAAGGCCCAGCTGGAAATGGTGACTTCTTTTTCGGAGCCTCCACGTTGCCGTAGGGACGGAGCGCGGGAGAATCCCAGATTACTTTGTCGCCCGGAGCGTAGTTGGCCGCTTCCATGAACTGTTGGCGCGCTTGTTCCGAGTCACCCAAGGCATTCAGGGCCAAGGCATAGTTATAGTGCGCGGGCCCCGATTGAGGAGCCGCCTCCACCGCTTGGGAAAAGTAATTCTTCGCTTCGTCGAACTGCTTCGCTTGATAGGCTTGCGTCCCCTGTTCAGTCAGCATCACCACGTGCGGCTTCACTCCGGACTCAAGCGCCAGAGGAACCAACGGTTTCTCCTTGCTCTTGAAACAAGCGACTGCCCCGACGAGGATGAAGACCGCTCCGAGTATGGACAAGAATTTCATCGCGCCTCCGCATTCCAATGGCATCTTACGCCTTCGCATGTTTTCGCGTTTCTTCCTCAAATGTTTTCCGATAGAGCACGTCCCATTCCGCACTTCCCTCGACAATCCCGCGTGAGTAGGAGGCCAACTTCGCCTTGACCTTTTGATCGATGTCTGCTTCTTGCGCCAACTCGGATGCGAGCACCCGCTTGATCTCTTTTAAAACCCGCCCCTCATCCACCTGCACCCTCACCAGAAGGCTTTTCTTGACCGCCTCAAGAATGACATGCGAGAGATGGCTGATTTTGTCTTCGCTCAACATACCAAGCCAGTGAAAAGTAAAACGTGAAAGGTGAAAGGTACTGCCGCTGAGTGTCTAATCATACTGCGTTACACATTTCACTTTTCACTTCTCACATTTCACGCCCTATAAGATGATGCCCCGTTCTCGCGCCAGCTTACTCTTCACCATCGTGAACATCTTCTGATAGTCCACGTGTCCCCGCTCGATGTCCTGCTCGTAGGCGTTCAACAGCTGCCGTACTTCGGCGTTCAGACGGTCTTCGACCGATAGTTCCTCAATAATGGCATGATCGAGCTGCTCGACGAATGCCTTGCGATCCCCGACGATGGCCACCAATCTCTCGTCCTGCAGCCTGGTGGCGAGAGACTCCGAGATGTGGAGAACGCGCTCTTTCGACAGTCGCATGGTTAACTATCCATGGAGAAACCATTAGAACATGGTCCCGTAGAATGCTCAAACAGTTCGCCCAGCAAGGCCGCAGCCGATGAAAGCACCGGAGGCGTGGCCTCCGGGCTCCGTTGAGGATGCTTTCGAGGGGAGAACGACGCTGGCGAACTGTTTCAGCATTCTACTAGATCCGTTCGATCCGAATGGTCGGCATATCCATCACCCGCCGCAGCACCGAGGCATCTCCAAGAATACGGCCGATGACATTGACACGATCGGCCGGAACCGGGTCCTGCCCCATGCTCATCGGCGTACGGCCGAAGAAAATGGCAAGAACCTGTCCGGCCCCCCAGAACGCGACATCGCCGACCTTGACGTGATTCGTCGCGGTCTCTCGGTGGTCTTTCACCCCGGCCAGTTTACAATAGAACTCCTCGCCCCAAGTATTGACCGGACTTTCAACCGGCAAGGCGGCATAGACTTCTTGCGCCGTCTTTGTCGGCTTGAGTTCCGCGTCGAGTTGCACAGAACCGACCGTAATACGAATCTTGTTGGGGAGATCAGCCATCGCGGTCCACGCGCCGCCTCTCGGCGACTATTAGATGAAACCCCGCTCAGGCCGCGGACTTTAGCTTGTTTATCCGGTGAAATCAAGGCTACAATCCCGCGATCACATGCTCGCGTCATCCTTCGTTCTCCTCAAAGGCATCGGCCAAAGCTCTGAACGCCGGCTTTGGCAGGAAGGTATTCTGGATTGGGGCGCGTTCCTCCGATCTCGAACCCTTCCTGGCATCTCTTCGACCAGAAAAGAGTGGTATGATCGCGATCTCGCCACCGCCCAATCTCGATTGGATGAAGGCGATGCGCACTTCTTCAGCACCTGTCTGAAAAGTCGGGATCACTGGCGCCTCTTCGAGACGTTTCGCCGACGCACACTCTATCTGGACATCGAGACGACAGGAATGTCTGCACGCGAAGGACACGTGACGGTGGTCGGATTATATCGTAACGGGCACATGACGAGCCTGGTCCGCGGGGAAACATTGACGGAGGACCGATTGCACGCAGAGCTGGAACAGACAGACCTCTTCGTTACGTTTTTCGGCAGCGGATTTGACATTCCCTACTTGCAGGCAAAATTTCCCCGGTTAAATTTCAAGAAACCGCACTTCGATCTGTGCTTCGCGGCGCGCAGGCTCGGCATGCAGGGTGGGTTGAAGCACATCGAATACGAAGTCCAGATTGAGCGCGAGACCGATGTGGTGGGACTCGATGGATGGGAAGCCGTTCTCCTGTGGCATCAGTGGTGCGCGGGGGACGAAGCCGCACGCGATTTGTTGCTGAGGTACAACGCGGCCGATACCAAAAACCTCGAACCACTCGCGTCATTGCTCTACGATCAGATGGTCGTGCGGTTCGGCCCGTCTTCTGTAGGATTTCCGCCGGCCCGTTCCAAAAAGCCGGCTGAGGTCGCTCCGTGACACAACCCCAGCAGTGGACCGGCATTGGTCGAACCGAGACAGGTCATGTTCGAGCATCGAATCAAGATGCACTGGCCGTTCTGAATGACTGCGGTGTCTGGATCGTGGCAGATGGAATGGGGGGGCACCCGGCAGGAGACATCGCAGCACAAACCGCAGTGGCCATAGCCACAGAGCGAGCGCGAGAACGAGCGGCCTGGCTCCGCGAGCACCCGAGCACTGCTGCCGAGTTCGTGGAAGACCTCGTGATGAGCGCCAACCGGCGAATCCATAACCTCATTTTGGCGAAACCGTCCTTAAAAGGGATGGGCACAACCTTCGTCGCGTTGGCAATCACACCGGCATCGATGCCGGTGGCTCATATCGCCCACCTGGGAGATAGCCGCGCCTACCTCTATCGGATGGGCCAACTCAAGCAATTGACACGCGATCACACCCTCGTCGAAAAATGGGTACAGCAAGGCCGGATCGATACAGCTACTGCGCTCACACACCCAGAGCGTCATGTCTTAACCAAAAGCCTCGGCATGGATGTCGACATGAAACCGGAGTTGACCGAGACGCCAGTGACCCCTCATGACCTGATCGTGCTTTGTAGCGATGGGCTCACGAAAATGTTGAATGACACCGCTATCGCATCGGTACTCTCCCGCGCGAACGGCGATTCCCATCGAGCTTGCCACGACTTGATTGCACATGCTCTGAGCCGAGGGGGAGAAGATAATGTGACGGTGATCGTCGTGGCGTATCATTCGTAGAATGTCCCCCCTTTGCTTTGTCGTTGACAAGACTACATTGGCTGTGTAGCCTGCGAATCTAACCAGTTCCTCCTCCGCCGCCATAAGAGGAGGCCACGACATATAGAGGCCCTCATGTCCTGCGTTGTTCGCGGCGCGCTGTTCGCCGTTGCGTTCCTCTTGATGACTGAGCATGCGACGGTCGGTTCCGCCTATGAATCGACCAGTCCCGAGGCAGCTATCCGCGCCATGGTTCGCGCCAACGCGGAACTGGACATGCCGACTCTCTCTCGCCTCATGGCACACGACACCGATATCATCAGCTACACCATCGGTGGACGGAAGTATGTCGGATGGCCGGAGTTCGAGCATGACATGAAAGAGGAATTTTCCTCTGTGGCCAAACTTGAAATTCCTATTCTTGAACTCAAGGTCTGGACGAAAGGGCCTCTCGCCTGGTTTACCATGGAACTGGACTACATCCGCTATGTGGGGGATGGATCGAGTCAACGGAGAACGGTGCTTCCTCTTAGGGAAAGCGGTGTCCTGGAACAACGCGGAGAACAATGGGTCCTGCTGTCATGGCATGAGTCCTTCCGGGATATGCAACTGGGCGCCCCCTTAGCCCAGCGTGCCACGACACCGTCGCCCCAACTCTTGGTCAGCAGTGCTCAACTTTCGTCGCCTACTGACTTAAGTGGGGAATGGGACATTCTCGAGGTTGAAGACGATAAGCGCTACAAGGCCACACTCGACAAAGCCGGCAACGGCCCCTATACCCAGCACGGGGGACGATTCGTCACCACAAAGTATGCCAACCGACTCTGGCAAGGCACATGGCAACAGCCGGGTAACGATCGAGAGGGAGAATTTGAACTCCTCCTCTCCGAGGATGGGACCCAGGCCAAGGGTGTCTGGTGGTACTCGCGGGTCGGCTCCCAGAAGAATATTCCCCCCCGCGAACACGGTGGAACATACCAGTGGAAGCGGCTCACACCCATTACACCATCAAAATGACTCAATCTTTCTGCTATTCCCTGCCGGACGGCGTCTCTCCTCACATCGGCTCGATCTTTGATAGTCCATCACTTTTTGGAGGACCTATGCTCCGTCTCTTGTTGTATCTTCTCGCTCTGTGCATCGGATCGCCCGCATTGGCATCGGGTGGTCACGATCACCATGAGGTCCCGACGCTCAAAAATCAAACGGCGACGACCGTCACAATTCAGGACAATCTCGTGACCCTCACATTCGGTCCCATCGACCTTCCCGCCGCTCACGATGGAGAGCTGGCAGCGTCGATGCCCAAGCATAATTTTCAGCTTCCCAAAGATATGTATATGGTGGGATACAAGACTGCGGTTTTCACCAAAGAAGGGAAGTCCCTCCCCAAGAATTATCTCCATCACATCTTGATGCTCAACAACAGCAAACCAAGCGTCTCATGTGAGGGCGAGCCGTTGTTCTTCGCGGGGGCAGGGCTGGAGATGACTGAAACGCGTTTTCCGGAAGGCTACGGGGTCAAGCTCGCCAAAGGCGACCATCTCATGTCGATCGTGGCGTTTTATCATAAGGCACCGATCACTAAAGATGTGATGGCGACCTTCACCATGTATATGGCGCCCGAAGGCACTCCCGTCAAAGAAATGGACGTGTACCAGGTGGGAATCAATATTGTGTGCTTCAGCAAGTTCCCCCAGCGAGGCCCAGACCAGACGGATGAAGGGATTGAGATTACAGCCGGAGTCCAGACTCACAGTGCGCCACTCAAATTCTCGATGGATGGCTGTGTGAAATTTGCCTATCCGCATGGGCATGACGAACTCCTCATGATTGGGCTAGACAACAAGACCAAGAAACAGACCCTGCTGCGGACGGTTCCCGACGTCGCCCAGGACGGAACTTTTATCGAATTTCAACCGCATCAGGTTTATAAGGACGCTCAGGGTTTTCCTGTGACAAAGGCTGATGACTACGAGATGGTCATGGTCCATCACCATCCCTTGCAGAAACAAGAGCCGCACCATGGGATGGGAAACTATTTGCTGTACATGACCCCTGGCGCTTGTCCAGCGATACCCAATACGCCACACGTCAAGTAGCAGCAACACAATTACCCGCCGCACAATTTGCGGTGGGTACGCGATGCGTTCTCACGTACCCCACAACCGGCTTCCCCCCTATTCCGTTCAATTTTGTTCGTCATCAAAATCCGTGATGGCTCCCCCCTACCAAAGAAGGGGCCTTACGACCGCATGTAGACTGGGTTTCGGCCCTTCGCTTGTGGTATTCACATCTTCATTCGCAGACACGTACTTGAGCCGATTCCTATAGATGCATCGAGGCTGGTGTGGCTCAGATCACGCGAGATTGAACCTTGTGACATCGCTCTGGGTCTTGGTTTGCTCGAATTCCCAGGAAACACAGGGATATCTTGATGCCGCAGAGTGAGCCGGTCCCCATCCTGATTATCAGCGAACACGCTGAATCCATCAAGCTCATCACTGTCAGTCTGCGCGGATTCATTCCAGGCTGCCGCGTAGACGTTGCCTATTCCACAGAAGAAGCCCGTGCATGGGCGCCACCCCACGAATGGACCCTTATCCTCATCGACGAACAGTGTCTCACCGAGGACCTAATCTCACTCCCCAACGAACTCAAGCGCCGCGCACCGTATGCAGGAATTATTCTGCACAGCGACCGTTCTGACTCAGCCGCCGCGATTCAAGCGCTCCAAGCCGACATTGATTTTTTTCTCTCGAAGCAATCTCCGGCCTTTCTCACAGAACTCCTGTTCTGTGCCAAGGAAGCCATCGAGAAACGTCACCTGAGAGTGGCCCTGGACCACGAGCATGAACGCCATAACCGACTTATCGAATTACTCAGCGATGTCGTCTACGAACTGGATGCCAGCGGCTGCTTTGTGACGATCGGTTCCGGCATCGCCACACTATTAGGCTTTTCCCGCCATGAACTCATCGGATTGCCTTATACCACCCTCGTTCCACTCGGCCAGGAGTCGGCGGCTCAGTACCGTCTCAACGAACGCCGCTCCGGAGCGCGGGGCACCAGCCGCGTTGAATTGACCTTGCAGCGGAAGCTCGCGCAAAACAACAAACCGCTGACTCTCACGGCGGAGGTCAACGCCAGAGGACTCTATGACTCGCTTCGCCGGTTTCTTGGCACAGTAGGGATGATCCGAGACCTCTCCCAATCCAAACAACACGACAGTACGATTCATCAACTTCGCGAGCAACTCCAGCATAGAGATGCATTGCTCGCGCTGGCCCAACGAGTCACGCAATTGTCCCAACAGCTGCACGCTCCACTGGCCTCCCTGCTGACACAGTCCCAGCAACTCCTCACCACGATTCGCGGCGCACGTCTGGACGATCAAGCCGAAATACTCGCCGGCCATGCGGCAGAAGCGACGAAGCTCGGAGCAGAGCTGGCGCAGGTTTTCCACCAGAGGGAGGAAGGTATCTTAGGGCACACGATCAACGAGGTCCTTGATGACGTACTCATGTCCACAACCCCGGCACGCGTGGATGGTGCAGGCATCATACGGCAATTCTCCTCGCATCTCCCTCCCCTCGTCAGCAATCGCGAACAAGTCACGAAGCTCGTTCACTCCCTTTTGACCTATGCGCAAACCTATGTGCTGACGGTCGGCCGTGCGCATCGACTCATCGTAAGCACGCGCGCAGTGGGGGCACCATCCATCTCATCAGACACCCCCGCCCTATTTCCCCTCAGCCCGCCTACCGATGTTGAAGTCGAGCTGCTCGAATCTGACATACTGTGGTCACCTGCATCTCCAACGACTTCACCCCCGTCCATCGATCTCTTCGAGCCGTATCAGCTCGCCCGCCAACTGGGTGGCGCCTTGGATTTATCGGCCCCGATGCAGGGTCCTTTTCGTATAATCCTCCGTCTTCCGGTCGCCTCTCGTCCCGCTCTTGAGATACTCTCGTTGCCGACGACCGTCTCTGCCGCCCAGCCCACGCTCGCTCCTGAAACGAAGGGCACGATAACGACGCCTCTTCCGACAACCGTTTTCGGCAGTCGGCAACAGGAACGACGCTCTTCAATTCGAATTCCAACCACCCTGCCCGCCACAATTACCGTCGGAGCAGCGACGTGGAGCGGCACCATTTCCAACATCAGCTTCGGGGGGGCCTGCGTCACGCTCCCCGGTGACTTCCCCATCGTCTCGCCTCAAGACATCTATGTCGTAGTCAAAACATCGGTGGGCATTCTCGAGTTGCATGGTAGGGCACAGGAGCGCATGGTCTCACTCCAAACCAAAGCACCAGCCTCTCAGCTGATCATGGCGTTTGAGCCTCCCAAGCAAGAAGAAGCCGCCGTGCTGGCTTCGCTGGTACAAGCTGCGCAGGAACAAACTGTACCCTTCTCCCTTGAAGCCCTGCTTGCGGCAGAGCCGCAGGTCGAACTGACTGCCAGGGGCCACCTCGCACCAAGCGAGTGGGAAGATTACGATCCCCGTGAAGCCGTACGGGTGGCCTTGCAGCTCCCAGTCCGGTTTGAGATCACAGATCCTGCCGGGAAAAGTTACCGCATCGAAGCGCTCGCCACCAACCTCAGCCGAGACGGCGCCGGCCTTCGTCTCAACGCTCGCCCTGAGCTCCTGAACGGTATGGCCACACTGCATTTCGCCCTCACACAAGCCCAGAAACACCCTGGGACCCATGAACCCGGCGCGCCGGATGCTGCACTGCATACCCGGATGATCTGGTCGGCTCCAGATCTCACAACACCCGGCGAGTTTCATCACGAAGACTCCAGCCCTGCCCTTCGAGTCGGCCTCCGTTTTCAGAGCCTCACGACGTACGCGGAGCGTGAAGTGAACCGTGTCGTGCAACAACATCTTAGATCCGAGGACGAAGCGGAACCTTCCTCGCAGCAGACGTCAGTGGTCAGTATTCCGCGAGAATGCCGAAACCCACGCGGCCAGACGATCGTGATCGCCGATGACCATCTTCGCCAGTCACTCACACCGAACACGCCGGTCGTTATTATCTCTCCCGGCTATGGCCAGACCGCATTGGATGCCAGTACCTTGTCGTACTACCTGGCACACCACCGGCTCCGCGTCTTGCGTTATGACCACACCAACCACCTGGGGCTGAGCGACGGGGAACTGCAACAAACGACCTTACGGAGCATGCAGGCCGACCTCTTGAAGGTTGTAGAGTTTGTCGAACATACGTGGCCGACCGCTCCGTTGATCGTCATCGCGAGCGACATGAGTGCACGTGTCGCACTCAAGATGGCAGTGCAATCCCGTCCCCTCGACTTGCTGCTTCTGATCAATCCGGTTGTCGATATTCAAACTATGCTCATGACGGTCCACGGCCATGACCTCGTAGCCGACCACCGATATGGACTGCGCCGCGGCATCGCCAATCTGCTGGGGCTCAACGTCAATGTGGATCGCTTTGTCGGCGACATCATTGGAGGCCACTTCACAGACCTGGCCTCCACGATTGCGGATCTACGCCTGATTCGCTCTCCATCATCCATTCTCACGGTTCCCAGTAGCCTACTCGGGCCATTGCCTCCGGCCGACCTTCCGCAGGCATTTCTCAACGCCTTAGGAACCCATACCCGTCTAGCAATTGCATCTACACCGCTGACTGGCCAGAGTCTCCCGCTTCACGAACAACATCCCCCGGCCTTCCGACAGGTCCTGGAGCAAATCGCTGCAGCCGTCTCGCTGCCGACCGTTCCGGTTGAATTCCACGCGCAGACCCGCCGCATGCTGGCCCGTCAACAGCGCATCGAGATGGAGCGCACCCGTCTTCGCCACAATCTCTCGCAAATTGCGCGTAACGCCTTGAGAATCGCGCACCTGCAGTTTCCTCAACTCGGGAATCTTCATGAGTACTGGAAACTCTTGGACGATCTCTACCGACTACTGAATCCGCTCGAACCGAGCTCCATGCTCATGGACGTGGGAGTCGGCCACGGCGATTTAATCCGAGCCACAATGGTCAACCAAGCCTACCGCTCACGACAGCGTGGGTGGAGTCCGGAGCGCCCCGTTCTCGTCATCGGGGTGGAAGATTCTCGGGACTCGCTGACGCAAGCCCGGCAGAGTCTCCGTGCTTTGCACCGCGAGCTCGACAGCGACTTCGCCGGCACCCTCACGACCCACCCCCCCATGACCACCGAATGGGTGCACACGGATTGGGTACAGAGCCTTCCGTTCAAAGACCGCTTGCTCCATCGCATTGCCTGCAATCTGTCACTCCCGTTCGTTCCTTCCACACTAGACACGATCCGAGAGCTGTACCGCATTCTCCATCCGGAGGGACGCCTAGTCCTCACAATCTTCCACCCAGACACGGATCTCTCGGTACTCTATCGTCAGCATCTGCACAGAGCGAATCAGGATGAATTTAGCCCACAAGCCCAGATCGTCCTACACTACCTAGGACGACTCAGAGAGGCCATCCGGCATGGATTGCTGCATACCTTCGATCGCCCCTCACTGGCCTCCTTCCTCCGGCAAGCCGGAATTCACACCCCCCACATCCTTCCAACACTCAACGGGCATGCCCTCCTCGCCGTCATTGAAAAAGATTAATCCGCTGGCTGAACATACTCTGGCCGTGTATACTCTCACCCGTACATCTTTGAACACATAAACATTTCGTATTTCTGACGACGGGTTACACCGTGCCCCTGCGCTCCCTGTTCGCTATGACATCACGCCCATCAAATACCGACATCTTACCGCCTTCTCCCAGCGAGCTATTGAACATCGTCGCACGGTTTTCGGCCGACTTGGGAACAATGACCGACCTGACGACACTCGGAAATTGTATTATCCAAGAGCTGTGTCGCGCAGGCGCCACGACCCATGGGACGCTGTTCCTACTGGATCGCGAGCACGAATACTATCGGCGCGCCAACATGGTAGGCTCGGTTGCCTCCACGCTCATGCCTCCGACGCTGGCCGTGAGCCATCCTCTCCCCCACCACCTACTTGTCACCAACCGAATCATGACGCAGGCCGACTTGGCTGTGGACCTCCAAGGGACTGCCTCCGGAGTTGGCGCACGTGCAGCCATGGAAGCCATGCAGGCCACACGCGCCGTACCACACCTCATTAAAGGCCGTCTCATCGCCTTCTCACTTCTTGGCATAGCGCAACCGTCGGCTGGAGAAAATGCGTTGACCAGATCCGTACTCGCCGCACTGGCGCAAATCGCCACAAATGCGCTGGACACCATCGTGCTGTACGAAGACCTCCATCGTTCGCATACACTCATGAAGCGCACGGATCGGTTGAAATCCCTTGAGACGATCGCCGGCGGCTTCGCCCATGAAATTAGAAACCCTCTCACGTCGATCAAAACCTTTATACAATTGGCTCCTGAACGAAAGGACGATCCCCAGTTTATCCAAGAATTCAGCAAAGTGGTGCTCGACGACGTGTATCGGATCGAACGGCTGATTCAAGAAATTCTCGACTACGCCCGATACATGGAACCCAAGCTGACGGACGAGGACTTGAACGACATTGTTGCCTCGTGCTTGTATTTTATCGATGTCAAGGCAGACAGCCATGGAATCAAGATTGAAAAAGAGTTGGCGCCCGACCTGCCGCGTGTCATGCTGGACCGGCAACAGATCAAGCAGGTCCTCCTCAATCTCCTCCTCAATGCTATGGACTCAATGGCAGGAGCGGGTGGACGTTTACGCGTTCAGACCCGCAAGCTGGTAAAGCCAGAAGGAAAGGTCTGGGCTCACATCGAGATCGAAGATACGGGTGAGGGAATCCAAGAGACGAATCTCGAACACATTTTCGACCCGTTTTTTACGACCAAACATGAGAGCGGAGAGCATGAAGGGACGGGACTCGGTTTGACGATTGTCCATCAGATTATTCAAGAACATCACGGCGAAATCCGGGTGAAGAGTTCGGTCGGTGTCGGCACCACGTTCTTCGTGAGCCTGCCCGCATTACCCGCATAAGCGCCGACACCCTATGGATATCAGCATGAAAAAACGAGTGTTGTTGATCGATGATGAGGCTCGGGTTCGAGCCTCATTGAAGACGGTACTGGAGCCGACCTACGAAATAATCCAAGCTGCCGATGCCCAGGAGGGACTCGACCTGTTTCGCAAGGAAGCCCCTCATCTGGTTCTGCTAGACGTGATCCTGCCGGGCACCGACGGACTTTCGGTACTCCAAACCCTACGTGCCGAGGACCGTACGGCACCGGTCATTATGCTGACTGGGACGAAATCAGTTAAAACCGCCGTCGATGCCATGAAATTCGGCGCGGCAGACTACCTCTCGAAACCCTTCGATGTAGAAGAACTCCGCATCATCGTCGAGCGCGCGCTCACGGACCAGGACCTCCAACGTGAGGTAAAACAACTCCGTGCGCAAGTCGTTCGACGCTATGCCTTTCACAACCTGATCGGCAAGAGCCCGTCGATGCAGGACATCTACACCAAGATCGAACAAGTCGCCGATAGCCGCACAACCGTCCTGATTACCGGCGAGAGCGGCACGGGGAAGGAACTGGTAGCCAAAGCGCTTCACTATAACAATACCAGCAGACGCGAGCGCCCTTTCATCGCACTGAACTGCGCAGCCCTTCCTGAAACACTCATCGAGAGTGAGCTGTTCGGCCATGAGAAAGGCTCATTCACGGATGCCACGGCTCGTCGAGTCGGGCAATTTGAGCTCGCCAATACCGG